>Ga0209643_1000301_pt1 | contig 107644 bp, 99 predicted proteins | sample AutmiccBRH37_all_FD_187383 | JGI IMG/M metagenome (GOLD analysis project Ga0209643, IMG submission 187383) | Deep subsurface microbial communities from Mt. Terri, Switzerland - Autotrophic microbial communities BRH/37_all (SPAdes) (version 2) | ecosystem: Environmental > Aquatic > Deep...
AACTTCTGATAATGCAAATTTATAAAATTATCAAAGAACAATATTCCCAGTTAATTTATGGTAATTAGTAAGGTTTATAACTGGAATTTTATCTCTAAGAACCTTACAAAAACTATTATACGAGGAGATTGTAGAATGAAAAAAGTAATAAGTTTGTTTGTAATAGTTTTACTTAGTTTAACGATTTCTATAGGATGTTCTTCTTCTAATCAAAAGTCAGAAGAGCAGTTAAAAGCAGAGATTAAGGCAGAAATGGAAGCTGAAGCCAAGTTAAAGGAAGAGTTGAAGAAAGAAGTCAAAGCAGAAGTGGAAGCTGAAAAGAGCAATACAGAAGGTTCTAAGGATAAAATTAAGGACATTGACGCTGTAATAGAATTTGTAAGTAAGACTCCTACAAATAAGATGACGGACAATCTTGGAAAGAAATTGATAGTTCTTAAAAATTATGAAACCCATTATTTTGATTTCACCGGCGAAGGGAATGATGATATCGCTATCGTAACATGGGGAGATAATAACAATAACAGTTACCTTCCGGTAATTTTTGTAACTACTGATATTTTGCAAAACGAATATTCTCTTATTAACAGCGATTTTCGTGCAAGTAAAGGAAGTGAATTTTTCACTGAAGATGGTTTTATTATAAAAAATGATAAAGAAAATAAGTCCTATGCCTATGACATTGCCTATAATATTAACAACGAATTTATTGGAATGGCTACTCGATACATAGGACATGGTGAAGAAATTTACACTATTCAATCTGGAACTGATATTAGATATGTTGTTAAAAATGCTTTGGAAAAATTAGATGGCTTTAAAAAGTTTAATGTTAATCAAACATATACTTATTTTGATGAAAAAGGAAATACACATAAATACGAGGATACTACACGGTCATATACTTTTAATAATAACACCCGTGAATATGAAATTGTGGAGAAGCAAAATATGGAATCAATTCCTCTTGAAAAAATTATTGCGGAGAATTTCATAGTGGGCAATGATAATACGCTTAAAACGTTTGAGGACGTATATAATGAAAATGACCTAGAAACTGCTATTAATTACTATTATGAACATAGACAAAAGTTCAGTAAGAAAACAAGGATAAAATATATAGAAGATTATTCAAAATTAGTTGACGGTACCCTTAATATCTCAAGGCACAGTGATATTAATTGGACGAGTGAAGTAGTCACAGATGATGTTATATCATCTGTCACGGTTAACATAAAACCAATACCAGAGAAAATAAGTTCGGTGATTTCAGTTGTCAAAAGATTTTCTATAGAGGACGGTGCTAATTTTCCAAAGAATATTGATAAAGATGGTTGGTATACTGTAACTTGCATCAATAGTAATATGACTAAAAAAATTAACTTGATGGTCTTCGACAAAGAAATTCTTACAGACGGTGAACGATCTTATGGACGTACAACTAATGGTTTTGTAAATGTAGAGTTTAAAACTCAACAACAAATGTTAGAAGCTATAAAAGATATTGATGATTATCCTACTGTTTTAATCAATAATCTACAGCAACTTAATGAATTTAAACATAAGGATATTTGGAAAACAAATATAGTTATTGTACCTGAAAAAATTGTATTTAAGCCATAATTATTTAGGGGGTCTTACTGATACGCAAAATTCTGCGTATCAGTATCATCATTCTATCAAAACACATGTGGAGTGTGTGGTTCGAATACAACGCAAAAAATGCTTGTAATCCTAGAATTCAAGCTGTTTTGCGGGTTTTATACTTTTAGTAAAGATGAGCAGAATTTCGAGAATAAACAGCTAATGGACAGCCTAAAAGTGAAAATCGGGATATGACCTCGTCTGCGGAGATACGTCGGAAGATATTCTTCCATAGGCTGAAAAGCCAATTGTAAATTTGTTTGAGCAATAAAAAATGACTATGATACTCAAAAAAGTACTGTAGTCATTTTTTATTGTTTAAAATCCGATTTGGATGTATAAAGTAGAGAGAAAATAGAAAATATATATTAATAGTATATTTTCTGAAAATATTAATGCTATTTGGTTGCAAAAAAATATATTTAAAGTATATAATAACTGTATAAACAAGTGATTTTATTTGAAAGGAGTTGGAGTTATGTCTAAAATTGATATTAGCAAGCTTTCAGAGATCTGTTTACAATATAAGAAAGAAAATAATTTAACACAATTAGAGATGGCAGAGCTACTCTCAATCAATAATCAAATATATGGAAAAATTGAAAGAGGACAACATTTACCTAAATTAGATCAAATAGAAAAAATTCTAGAAGTTACAGGAAAGGAATTTGTAGATATTATAGAAACAGGAATAAAAAAGGATGTTTTTGTTGCTTTAAAGGGTGAGGCTAAATCAGATGAAGAGATCAAAGTTTTTGAAGGTCTAATTGAAATGATATTATGCTTGGATAAACACAAAAACATTAGGGAAAATAATTATGGAAGATAATAAGAGTATACTCCTAAACCCTAAAGAAGCATTAGAAATTGTTGAATTAGTTAAGACAGAAAGAAGAAGACTGGATTTGGGTATGGGTCCTATTGGAGAAAAAATATTCTCTGTATTTAGAGATAATAATATACAGCTTCTATATTTTGCTTTAGAACCTAAACATCCAAATAGTTTGACTGCGTTTTATTTGGAAAAGTATAGTTCAGTTACAGGCATCCATTCATATTATATTGCAATTAATTCTATGGTTCCGTTGGATTTACAGATATTCAACTCATGTCATGAATATTATCATCATATAGATGAAATAGATGAAAATTTGCATTTGCGAAGATTTGGAGATTCAGATGTTTTACTGATTAATGCAAAAGCCAATAGATTTGCTGCAGAATTTTTACTACCAACAGAAACATTGGCAACATATGTAAAAAAGCATAATAGAGGTAATATAAATTTAGGTAATTGGAATAACCATGCATTGTTAAGATTGATTGCACAGCTTCAAATTGATTATCAAGTTCCGTATAGAATGATTGTTAAAAGGCTTCAGGAGATTGAGTCTATTAACATGCACGTAAAAAAAGAATTGCTATCAATTGATGAAAGGGATAGCCAAAGCAGTTATTATAAAATTGGGAGCACATGGAATTCTCATATATTTCATAAATTAAACAGCATTACAGATAAAACAGGGGTAGAACCTGAAGCATTAAATGTAATACTTAAGAATTTTGATGAGGGTATTACAACAATTGATTCAACTGTTAAAGACCTGAATATTTTTAATAAGAAATTAGAAGATTTTGGATATGAAATTGAGATTTTAGATGATGATATTGATGAGATCCTAGATTTGTTTGGAGATGATAAATAATGGCAAGGGTAATCATCGGATTTAAATATAGTTGAAGAATCAATTAGAAGTACAACTGAAGAGAAAATCGCTCAGTTTACTAACTATAATCCGGGGATAGATAATTCTAATGATCGTGGTGAAGTTAAATTAATATCCTACGCAGTAACAAAAGGTTTAATTTATTTTTCAACCAATGACTCAAATACAATATCATTAATAGAAAGAAAGGAACTTGAGCCTTATCTTCACTCAATTAAAGCTATAAAAGTATATGAAATGATTTATGCAATAAGAGTTCTTAGTGGAAATTCCAAAATATTGAAGGGTATGTATAAACTTTTATACCATTTAACAGAACCAGAAAAGAAAAGTAATTTTGATTGGGCTTCTTTTTTTGAAGAGTGTAGCAAATACTATGCACAATACTGTAAAGAATTAAAATAAGAACTAAGAACTAAGAACTTCAGTGATTAACCTGGAGTTCTTTTTTAAAAGCAATCAGAAAAGTGAGCAGTAAGGGGGGAGTCTAAATTGTTAGGAATTTATTTTAGAGGTACAGGAAATACAAAATACTGTCTTGAAAGATTTTTAGATTACTACGACGGGAGTAAGCCCATTTCAATAGAAAGTCCTGATGTTATCGAAGCAATAAGGAAATCCCAAAACATTGTTTTGGGATTTCCGGTTCATTATAGTAATATTCCCAAAATTGCAAGAGATTTTATGATAGGTTATGCTTTATCACCGATTGACATTTATCCCTGATTTTATTCCTGTCCTTGGCTACCTTGACTAAGACATGTGTGGTCATCGAGACGATGGAAAAGCAATATGCAAATCCATATTGCGGCCAGAACGTATGTTCAGTATAATTAGTATATGAATTTACATCGATCGAATCACTATCCAACTAATCGATTTCCATAAAAGGAGGTGTGATAGTTGGCTAAAAAAAATGACAGTAGACGGAACTGAAATTGCAGTTGTTCAATTCGAAGAAAAAGATTATATATCTCTTACCGACATGGTAAGAAATATTGAGAACGGACTAGCTCTAATTGAGAAATGGCTAAGGAATAGAAACACGATTGAGTTTTTGGGAGTATGGGAAGAAATGTACAATCCCAATTTTAATTCCCCCGAATTCGAGGGAATTAAAAATGAAGCAGGGCTAAATCGTTTTGTATTGTCTGTAAAACAATGGACGGAGAAAACGAATTCTCGTTAAAACCTTAAAGGAAGTTATAGCGGCCAACCCCAAATGGACACTGTACAATATTTATAGCGATAAAGATTCAGGTGGCAATGTGTTTCGGCTCGAATTCCAGAAATTGATTTTCGATTGCTACGAAAATCGGATTGATATCGTTTTAGTGAAGACCATCAGCCGTTTTGCCAGAAATACTGTAGATTTACTTGAAACTGTAAGCGTGAAAAGCATGATTAGAATTTCTAGTCTGAAACGAAGAGTTTACTATGAATTATCAAAAATATGAGGTGAGAAAGTGCATAAACAATTAATAACGAACAAATTTTTTCGGGATAATCCGTACTTGGAAAACTCAGTTCAACGGTTTATTTATAGCATGCTTTTATATAAAGGGATCGAAGATGCAGCAAATGAAATGCTGATGAAACAAGTAGGGCTGAGTCATGACCGCCTCAAGCAGGTCAATCAGGAGAAAGAATTAATTCAGTCAGAACAAAACCCTGAGGAGATATTTCAACTCTTACGTAAAAAGATAGATGGGGTCAATCGGGTAGACCTGATTAAAAAGGCATTGGAGTTTGAAGAAGTGCTCCTACCTATGGTGATAGAAAAGCTGATGCGTAACAACCATGATATTTTTATTGAAAATTCAATACGGCTTCTTGCTAGAAGTAAAAAAGACTACTCTCCGTTGCTGAAGGAACAGTATGCTGAGATCCGAAGTCCTTATGTGCAGTCATTAGTTTGTTTGATTCTTGGCTTCAGAGGGCAAGAAGACACCATTCCTTGGATGCTGGACAGATTCTTTGAAATGAAAAAGCTGTATTCAGATGAAACTTATGATCAGGGTCCGCTGCTTGCCTTGCATGAACTGAATTGTCGTTTCTATAAGAAATGAAAACTATGATATGTATTTAACGATACGATGATAACTTGTATAGAAAAAGGAAGTGAGAACATGCAAATTGGACTGACGAAAAAATTAGCAGAGGCCATGGGAGTAAATCCTCTGTCCGCAAATGAGGACGAGAATCCGCTGTTTTCTTGGACAGCAAATTGGACAAAGGTTTGGGACAATCGTAGAGCCGAGGATATGCTTGTCTTGGTGAACAACGCCACACGCTTTACCGTTGCAATTTACCAAGTAAAGCGGAAAAATCTGAAAAATGTAGCGGAAATGATGAGAACGGCCATCTCAAATACACTGCTGTCCATGAATTTAAACCCCGAGTTGGTGGGGGAATACTTGCGTCTGGCAGGCGAGGTGGAGTTTGCCCAAAATCGTAACAGACAGACAGCGGCGTGGGTAACAAAAGCGGGACTGGAATGTGCTTTTTGTGTTGGAAGAGAATATAACGGCGTTGCAACAATTTTCAGTGATACGGTTGGTGCTCTCGCAAATTACCGTATTGTCAATTATTCCGGTAACGTTAACGAGGGGTTCTACCCTTACCAAGCAATGATTAATGCACTTTCTGAACTTACAGGAAAGCAAGCTTACAAATACCGTGCCTTTGAATTGCTGGTCACCCTTGATTTGGATTTATACAAAGCGGTGCGGAGAATTATTGTACCTGCTGATATAGAATTTACACGTTTACACAAGGTGTTGCAGTCCGTCTTTGACTGGAAGAACTATCACTTATATGACTTTACCATTTTTGATGACAATAACCATATACCGGTTGCCAGACTTGTTCCATTTGAGGAGGACCTGGAGTACGATGAAGGCGCTATTTTAATGAAAGGGTATACCTTGTCAAAGTTTTTACCAGAGCAGAAGCATATGGTCTATACCTATGATATGGGGGATAACTGGGAACATAAAATCCAGCTTGTGGGTGTGATCGAGGAGCACGATAAGGAATCACCCTACTTGCTGGAAGCAAGTGGTCAAACACCACCTGAGGATGTGGGCGGCATAGGAGGATTTGTGAGCTTCCGTGAAATCATGCTGAATCCTAGTCACCCGGAATATGGGGAAATGAAGGAATGGGCAAAGTATTGGACCATGGAGCTTAGTGATTGGAAAAGCCGCCCCAGAGTCATACATGTATGAATGGGAGACGACATCAATATTATCCTCTCAACCGTATGGCTGAAATTTAAACTGTGCATGTAGGAAGGCTTATATAGGGAGGTCGAAGATATGGCTATTTTACGGGCCTTTAAAGGATAAATGACCACTAAATGGTACACTAATTCGTAGCAGAAGTGGCACAAAAATTCGTTAGCGAGTGGCACAAATTTTCGATAGCGTTCGCAATTAGGCCTGTTTGTGATTTAATTAATAATAATGTTTCAACCGAAAACAAGGATTGGAGAGGCAGATGCTGTTGAATTTTACGAATAATAAGGCTATAATAATAGCAACGGAAGGAGCTGTTATAAATGCCGAATATTAAACCAATATCTGATTTGAGAAACTACAATGAAGTACTTCGGGATATTTCTGCAGGTGAGCCAGTGTTTTTAACTAAAAACGGCAGAGGTTTGGAGAGGATTATTCGGTATTTATACGAGATTCTGTTTATAAGAATGCCACAGCTCTTTGCGTTTTACAAATTGAGAACTAACCACACATCTCACGAATGACTTTAAAGAAACCTATACTGGAATACCATGGACACAAATCAAGGCATTACGCAATGTGGTTGCTCATAACTATGGTAAAATTGACGATGAGAGCTTGTGGGAAACCATTATAAGCGATATTCCCAAACTGAAAGAGTATTGTTTCAGTATTATTCAACAGTTTGATGATCTAATGCAGGAGAGTGCCAATTAACCCGAAGATGAGCAAAAAAATATTGGTATTACAATGGATTAAACAAGTGCTAATCTGAAATGATTAAGCATGTTCTTTTATTGCTGTTTTTAATGAGCCATAAACGACATCAGAGGGGACAGGTGAATTGTCCCTTTTTATACGCTTCCCAATTTCCTTAAGTTCAGTTATAACTTTGGATGGTTTGTTATCCATCTCATCCTCTAGCAGGGTAGGAACGTGCGAACAATAATACCGTGAACATTGAATTCTGATTTCATAATGAGTACCTCCATTGTTGTATCTGTAATATTAGTTGCTGTATTACTAAAAAAAGATACGGCTAAAAGTGCTGTTAAATTAATCTAAAATTGGTAACATAATTATATAAAAATACTTTATGAGTAATGCACAGGTCCCGTACGATCAACAAAAGACCGGCCCACATGGGCCGGTCTAACAATGTTGCCGTAAAGATTTAGAAGGGGATTATGCGATACCTCAGATAAGAAATTTTGAGTATTTGTATCGAAAGGTTGATAAATAAAGTAATATCTCTTTAAGCAATGAAATTGAACATCTGGTCGTGGTATAATATGGGTGTATTTGTCTAATACACCCATATATTTTTATTTTCTCTATAAAAAAACATATTGACATTCCCCTGCACAGGAGGGTTTATTATTTTTTTAGGATGTGAAGTCATGTATAAAATAAGCGAATTTTCGAAGATTACAAATTTAACAGTTAAAGCTTTAAGATATTACGATGAACAAAATTTACTTAAACCATCCCGTGCTGACAATTCTTACCGTTATTATTATGAAGATGATTTTAGTAAAGCAAGGATTATTTTTTTATTGCGAAATTTAGATTTTAGCATTTCGGAAATAAGAGACATTCTAATAAATTGCGATGTCCCTGATGATTTGTCTTACTATTTATCGGAAAAACAGATGATGATAACTGAACAGATAAAAAAGGAGACAGAGCTTATTCAAAAGATTGACCTCTATCTGAAACCTAAAAAATTGGAGGAAATCAGCATGGAATATAAGATTAATTTTAAGGAATTTGCTGCAATTACAGTATCATCTATCCGGTTTAAAGGTAAGTACAGCGATGTTGGAAAATACATAGGTACGATTTATAAAGAAGTAAAAGGAAAAGCTGTAGGGGAGCCATTCTGCTGCCACTACGATGATGACTTTAAAGAAGATGCGGATATTGAAATTTGTGTGCAAACAAAAGGTACGGTAACCGGCAAACATACTAAATCAAAACAATTCCCCCCTATAAAAGCAATTTGTGCAACACATATTGGAGGTTATGATACTATAAATCTGGCCTACAAGGCACTTTTAGATTATGCAAAGGAACATGACATTGAATGTAAAGTACCTTCCAGAGAGATGTACCATAAAGGACCCGGAATGATTTTCAAGGGCAACCCCAATAAGTATGTAACGGAAATAGCAATACCAATTGTGCAGGAGGATTAGATATGGCTGATAAAATAGATTATAAAAAGGTATATAAGGATTTATATTCACCTAAAAAAGAACCAGCTTTCATTGATGTTCCTAGAATTAAATTTGTCATTATTGAGGGGAAAGGTGACCCTAACGGAGAGGAATTTGCGCTTGCCACGGAAGCATTATATGGTTTTAGCTACGCTGTGAAAATGTCATATAAGAGTAGCAATGTGCCGGAAGGGTACTATGATTATACGGTTTTTCCCCTTGAAGGCGAGTGGGATTTGGATGATAAAGATAAAGCAATTACGGACAAAAGTAACTATAAATATAAAATAATGATACGCCAGCCTGAGTTTTTAACAACAGAGTTATTTGAAAGATTTTTATTGGAGACGAAAAAGAAAAAGCGGAATGAGTATTTAGATAAGCTTTATTTTGAAGAAATAGAAGAGGGGCTTTGCTGTCAAATGCTACACATAGGCAGCTATGATAATGAATTTTTAAGCTTCAAGATGATGGATGACTTTTGTAAAGCTAATGGATATAGGAGAGCTATCAAAGCGCACCGGGAGATTTATTTATCAGATCCTCGAAAAACAGAATCTTCAAAGTTGAAAACAATTTTAAGGTATAAGGTTGGCCAGTGATCTTGGCCTCAATGGACTTTTTTGTACAACAGGAAGTGAGGTGGCATATCGTTTTGATGCTATCTTATATAGACTCACCGGAGCTTAAGCCAAAGACGTTAATGATGATTGAAACGCAGATAATGAGAAATATCCCCTCTATTGTCAGGTGAGGGAAAAAGCTATTGAAAGAAGTCAAGGGGCTATGATGATAAGTTCACCCAAATTGTGATAAGTGCTAAAACGGTGCAAATAAGAAGAATATTATATAGACGAAGGCAATATGAGTTTTTGCTATGAAATTACCAGTTCAAAAATTAAATTCATGACTGTCAGAGCTTTAATATGCCCTGGCAGTTTTTATATTGGGATTATTTGTGTGAGTTTAAGATATAAATCTCGGTATGATCGATTTCTTTAACATATCCTATGGAAGATAGGGGTCAGATGTCCAGCATAGTTATTAATACTATTGCCAAGGTATTTTAAATTTATAGTTATAGTATAATTTAGAAAAGTAACACGGAAAAGCAGGAGTGGTGCAGAAAAATAGGGGAGTTGGATTTTTGGGTATTTGGGAACAGATACATAATCCTGATTTTAATTATGGTCACCAAAGCGCGGAAAAGATATTAACGACTATTTGAAAATTACATTGGGGATACAACGGCTACAGGAACCTTAAAGGTTGTAAAGAAATTGTTGATTGATTCCATAGTAAGAAATGGGTATAATATGATTAGAATATTACTATAAGGAGTTGGTACCATGCAGATTAAGCCATCCGCAAGCATCCGGCAGAATTACAATGAGATTGCGGCGTTGTGCAAGTCTACCGGAGAACCTGTGTATCTTACAAAAAACGGTGAGGGCGATCTTGTGGTTATGGATATTGAGGCATTTAACCGTCGCGAGAAAATGTTAAAACTACGGGAAGAACTGCTGGCTATTGAGGAAGACCGTCTGGCCGGCCGCGCCGGAACTGCACCGGATGAATTGGACAGCTATCTGGAAAGTATTATTGACGAGGTGGAACATGGAAAAGATGCCGCATTATAAAGTCTTTGTTTCCGACCGCTCACGCAAGGTGCTGGCAAACCATGTTCGTTTTTTAGCGCAGAAAAGCCCTTCTGCCGCCCGGAAATTGAAAAACGAATTAATGGACGCCATTCGCTCCCTGCACCAGATGCCGGAGCGTTTTTCGTTTTTAGAAGCTGAATTTATTCCACCTAATAAATATCATAAGATGTTCGTAGAAAAATGGTATCTGATTTTATACCAGATCAAGGACCAGACGGTGTACGTTGACTATATTGTGGATTGCAGGCAGGATTATGGGTGGCTGGTGCGGTAGATTGATATAGTAAATGGTTGTTGCTTAATATTATGATGAAGATTTAAGTGACCGACAAATTGCGCATTTATATGGAGTAAATTGATTTTGAAAAACAACAAATTGATTCCTTTGAAGTTTAAGTGTTATAAAGCGCTTTCTTCCAACCCAAAGTCTACCTAAAACTGCAAATTAAATCGACTATAGATACTCCGTCAAATTAACTAATCTGACTGAAAAAATATAAGATTATTCAATCTGAACATGTGTTCTAAGACCCTCATGCATGGTTTTTCTTTTTCGCGATATCCGCTCCACAATGGATATGGATGCAACTATTAAAGGGATTTTGTTTTCAGATTAGCGTCTATTTTTAAATTTTAATTATATGGTATAATATGGCTATAAAAAGGGTTTGCAATTAATAAATAAAATCAAAGGTAATCTAGACAATAGACTTTACATTGGAAAGGATGTGTTTATGTTAGTGAAAAAAGCATTAATACTGATATTGGGTCTTATATTGGTATTAGCTCAGGTTCCTATAGGCACTTCAGCCATTGAGAACAGCGGTTTGAAGAAGGTAGAGGTAACAAGCGATTGGGTTGTTACCGGCAATGAGGTTCATGAAGGTGAAGAGATTATCCTTAAAGGCAAGCTGTTTGTTGAAAGAGGCGGGAGCCTTGTCCTGAACAATTGTCAAATAAGAGTTATTGTAGACAACCCTGCAGAATTGAGTTATGAGGAATTAACAAGGATAAGAGCCAGAGATGGGGGAAGCCTCCAGGTAAATAACTCTAGCTTTACTACAAATTCATCTAAAGGTTTGCTGATTACTACAAACAATAATACGGGACTGATAAGTTTTAAAAACAATGACTTTTTTGGAATAGGAATTGAAGCATGGCATACGGATAACGTAAACATTGAAAATAACAGGTTTTATTTGTCCAATGATTATAACTTCCCGGGTATTTCAGTTTATGTTTCTTCAAAAGCAAAAATTAGGGGGAATAAGATAGCGCCTTTTGATGAAAAGAACTTCGTTCCCCGCCGTGATAATAAAGAAATATTTATTTGCGATTCAAAAGAATGCGAGATTGCTAATAACTATATTTCGGGCTTGACTAATAGCATAAGTGGTAATACAGCCAGTAACAATATAATTTCCGGGAACACCATAATTGGCACAGACTCTCCACCCAACCTTAAAGAGAAAGTTGCCAACTGGTGGGTGGCAAGTTCTTTTGGTAAAGGGGAAGCGGGTATAGGTCTGGAGCGTTGGTCAAATAACAATATCATTGAAAACAATACCATGATTTCCTCCGGCAGTGCCATGTTTCTGATTTTTCAATCGGAGAACAATACCATCCGCAATAACCAATTAAAAGGAGCAGGATACGGGTTAGCCCTGAAATATGCAAATAATACGGTAATTAACAATAATACCTTCACTGATATCTGGGATGATGCCATCCAGATTTACCGCTCTGATAATGTCCAGGTTCTCAATAACAAGATTACGGCAGCCAATGTGGGGGTATCCATTTTTCATTCAACTGGCGGTTTAGCACAAGCCAACATCCTGGAAGGTAACGAGAGAGGTTTCTTTCTTTTTTCCGCAGATAACAATAAAATATCGAATAATTCTATTACCGGTTCTTATGAGGGAATTATCGCAACAGACTCAACAAACAACACTCTTTCCTACAACAATTTGAATACGAATGTACGCAATGCTTTTGATGACGGTACCGGAAACCTTTGGCAGGGCAATTATTGGGGGCAGATAACAAAAGGGGCTTATAACGTATCTTTAAACGTTAAGGATTCAGAACCGGCTGGCATACCAAACATAATTACTTCAGCTCAGTTAATCCCCTTGACTTTAAGTCCACTTGGCAATGTCCAAAATACTCAGTTGGTCATCAGGGATCAGCAGGTTTGGGAGAATAAGCATTTGATTATGAAGGAAAGCATTATTATCGAATCTGGTGCCTCCTTGGTTCTAAAAAAGACAAATCTCACCTACAAACCGGAAGGCATGGTCAATGATCTTTGGATTCATGTTAAGCCGGGTGGGACACTGGAAATCTACGACAGTCAGATTATTGGTCCGGAGAAAAGGCATGCACTTTCTATTAAAGTCTACAAAGATGCCAAATTTGTGATGAAAAACAGTTTGTTGGAGAATGCAGGTTCCTGGGTTGGAACTTTTGCTGCCGCAATAGCCTTAGAAAATATCGGGTCAGTCATCGAAAACAATACGATAAAAAACACCTATTGTGCCATCTGTACCGAACATACTCTAGCCAACGTGCGCATCGTAAACAATAAAATTATTAACAGTATCAAGGGTATTACATTAATTGGTTCAAGCCCCAACAGTATAATATCAGGAAATACTATTTCAAAAACCGCCTATTGGGGATTGCAGCATTTTGGAGATCAGGTAGACGGTAAGACCTGCGTTATCGAAAATAACACCTTTTCTGACAGTTGGGGTGTTGGTATCTATGAAACTATGGATAAAAGTGCAACCATAAAGAATAATGCCTTTATAGATATAAAAGGCTCGGGTTTGCTTATTCACGGTCTAACAGAAAAGGTGGTTAACAAAAGGCAGTTGAGGGTTTTAGCCTACCCCGCAGCGGGGGAAATTGCTGTTAAGCTTGGAAATACGGAGCTTTATGCCGGAAACGAGCCCCATGCTTTTAAACCTATGGACGTATCTGCTGTAGTTTATATAAACGGAAAAGCTGTAGCCACACAGAAAGTAAACCTTAAATTTGGCGAATATAAAAGGGTTGTGCTAAAGTCCAAAAGTATAAAACAAGGAAATTATTCGGTAGTCATTGAGGGGCCCAGATAAAATAGGATATTGGCGTGCCAAAGCCTTGAGTAATCAGGGCTTTTTTAATTTTGGGCAAAATGATTCCATGGACATCGGGAGTAGTTTGGAGGGAATAGTAATTTGGTTAAACTGGCGTTTAACCATAAAATCCTCGAAAACCATGCTATTGCAGGATTCCTTTTAAAAAAAACTCAATGTAGTGTAGACTTTTCATAGAGTTGAAACCCGTTTGTAGCATGGGTTCCCAGTCTGGAAATAAGTGTTGGTTGAACTCCAGGTTAAAAATGTACATTTTCTGGACACACAAGTCAAGGTGGGATTACTTTATGGTCAGGTCACTCCACTTTATTTTTCTATCCGTGTCCGTGCGGGAAGCAAGAGATTAAGGAAACACTACACGATATACCCTATTCTTTAGAGCGAAAGTATATTGACGATGGCATACAAAGCATCTTTGACGAGGCGATGGATGTCTCGTTGCAAATCTCGTTACCTCCTTGCTATATTACATCTAAATTAATAAAATGAAGTTGAGGTATTATAGAAGAATATTTGAGAACCATATCAACAAGACAATTTTAGATAGAGGATACGACTATTATAATGAAGGAAATATAATTGAGACTTATAATCAGGGAGACAACGAATATATTTTTTAAATTCAAGGAAATGAAGGTGAACTGATAAGAAATTCAGTTGATGCAAATTTTGCAACAACTGCTGCCGACGGTAAAACATATCAGGTTGACTACTACAACTTTGATGTCATTATTTCTGTTGGTTATCGTGTAAAATCATTACGAGGCACGCAGTTTAGAATGTGGGCAAGCAATGTTTTGAAAGAATATATTTATAATTAATTCATTGCCATTGGAGGTAAGCAAATGGATAAATATTGTTTTATAGGGTACGGAAGTATGGCTAAGATGTTAATTGATGGATTTTTAAAAACGGGGGCGTTAAAGGCTGAGGAGCTAGTTGTTTCAACCCGAACAAAAAGTAAGCTTATGGAGTTAGAAAACAAATGGCCAGGAATACATACTGAAATTAATAATGGAGAAGCAGTAAAGGGATGCAAATATGTTTTTCTGTGTGTTAAGCCTCTGGATATAAAAGACGTATTGGCAGAAATAAAGCCGCTTCTGAGGGATGATACTCACTTAATCTCTATCGCCGCATGTGTTACCATTAAAGACCTAGAGTCGGAATTTTCAGGACGAATTACTAAGATTATTCCCACCTTTATCTCGGAAGTTGAGGAGGGGATAACCCTGGTCTGCCATAACAGCAGGTTTGAGTCGGATAGCAGAAATAATATTGAAGAGCTTTTGGGAGCTATAAGTTCAGTTAAAAACATTAAGGAAGAGAACTTTGAAATTGCTGCAGACCTTACTAGTTGTGCAGTAGGTTTTATAGCTGCTATTTTCCAGGAATTTATAGAAGCAGGGATTAGACAAAGCACCTTAACAAGAGAAGAGGCTGAAGGCATGGTGAGAAGTACATTATATGGAACAGCCAAGCTATTACAGGCAAAGGACATCAGCTTTAATGAAACTATATCCCGAGTAGCAACTCAGGGTGGAATTACAGAAGAAGGCGTAAAGGTTTTACAAAAGGGCTTACCCTTTGTTTTTGATACGGTTTTAGAGAAAACTCTAGAAAAACATGATAAGGTCAAAACCATAGTTAGGAATCAGTTTAATCGGGAACCTTAATAAAATTAATATGTCTGGGGTAGTCCATGGACATTGAATAATGAAGAAATGATAGAATACCTATTTCATTATAGGTTTATGGCATAGGGTATTTATTGTCTTTCCTCTGCCACAAAATAATAAATGAGGAGTAATTAAAATGAATTGGTTAAGAAAATTTATGATGGATAGGTATGGAGTGGATCAGTTTTCTATGGCTTTACTCATACTCTCAGTTTTATTAGCCTTGATAGCTCAGATAATCAGACTTCCACTGTTAGCATTTATTAGCTATATTCCCTTGGGGTTATGTATTTATAGAATGTTATCAAGAAATATTGCGAAGCGAAGTATGGAAAACTATAAGTTTTTCATGCTGATAAGTCCCCTTTATTCATGGTTTAAGAAGACACAGAGTGGAATTAAAACTTTAAAGACACATAGATATTTTAAATGTCCAAATTGCAGGTCAACGTTACGACTTCCAAAGGGCAAAGGTAAAATTATTATTAACTGCCCTAAATGCAAAACCAAATTTGAAAAAGAAACATAAATATAGCTTTCTCAATTAGCATGGGCGGAAAATAAAGTCTAGCATTATAAAATAATAATAAGGCAGAAAGTAAAATGAGCGCCGGGTCATGCGGTCCACGGATTATATCCCGGTTGCAGCCGTGGTGCGCTTGCTCATTTCTTTCTGCCTTTAATAATTTGTCTTATTTTCAGGATTATTAACCTGGAAAGTATTTGCAGGCTTAAGGACTGTTTATGACTTCTCATAAGTTTGTGTTTTTGCATAAAATTGTTTCATCAAAGATAAAATACTCAAGAGTGCTAAAGTATTATTTCCATGGATGTAGGGAAGAAAAAATAGGCATTTGGGGGTGAAGACATGCAGTTAAAGGACCTTCATATTGGTTGGGCACAGTCCGCTAAATCTCCAAATATTTATAGCGGTGAAGCCTATTTGTTATGGGATAATCTTGTTGCCCGTTATGACATAATTCATGTAACTCAAATATACCTTAATGCTGTACACGATGAAGAGTTCAAATTAATTATGAAAAAAGGTTTAATGGATATTCTTGAGAAACAGGTGAATATTTTAGAAAAGGAAATGGATAAGTATCATCTATCCCTCCCCGATCGCCCTCCAAAGAGTGTTAAATTTAAATTGGAAGGTAATATAATTAATGATGAATATGTCTTTCGTAAACTATTTACTGGAATTCAATCATTTATCGATAATTTGATACGGACGGTCAAAACTATGGTATATAACGATGATTTAAGAAAAATCTTTCTGGGATTTCTTAAAGATGAGTTAGATGCTTATAATGATATCTGCAAATATGGAAAGCTGAAAGGCTGGTTGCAGAACCCCCCGTTGATATTACAAAGTGAGGGATAAATATGGTTCAGCTAGGTAATTTCCACATAGGGCGATATGACACAGCGCAAAAACCTACATTATCCGCAGGAGAAGCATATATCTTATGGGACAATTTGGTATCCAGATATGACTGGGATGATTCGTTAGAAATGTTCTACAATTACGCCCATGATTCCGAACTTCGCACTATACTTAAAAAGATGATAACTCTATTAAAGAATCAGTCTTCCGTTATAGAAAAGCAATTAGCGCTATTTAAGTTGCCGTTACCACCTTGACCCAGAAAGACTATTAACTTTGATGCGGATAGCGGGATAATAAAAGATGAGTTTATTTTCCGCCGCCTTTTTTCAGGTTTGCAAGATTTTTTAACAATTTGCGCAGAATCATTAAGATTATGTGTAATTAATGATAATCTTAGGGCAATGTTTATTGGTTTACTTAATGAAAAAATGGATGAGTTTAATCAACTTTGTCTATTTGGGAAAGAAAAAGGCTGGTTACAGATTCCTCCAATAATGCCAATACAATGATAATTCATCGATAAATTTAGTGTAGCTCTGTAGATTCGCGAGATCAGGTTCGTGAAGTTGCGGGGTATTTTTATGCCGATTTAATCCCTTTGAATGGGCTGACGGCGGATAGGGTGTTGTAAATTTTGAATGGAAATTATTATCACTATAGTATACATTTAACCCATATTTTCAACTGAATTAATAAAGTATATTGATTTAAGTTTTGATTTGTCCAAAGCATGGGTAAAACTATTTACAGGGTTTATATTTGATTTATATTTGATATTAGTATTAGTGGGATATATCGAAAATATGAAGGAGAAATGTTACAATGAAAGGAACTGAACGAGAAAATATAAAAGTAGGTACCAGAGTAAGGATTGTTCAGAAACAAGATCAGCGTTCTGGGAAATTAACTGATGGTGTAGTTCAAAAGATTCTTACCAATTCATTTAATCACCCCCATGGAATAAAAGTGATGCTTGAGAATGGCGTTGTAGGCAGAGTTAAGGAAGTGTTAGCTTAATAATAGATATGTTATTAATACCATTGTAAGCAGATTTGCCATAAAAACTACTGAGGAGAATGATTATGACGATAAATACCTCTGTTTTTGAGTCGGGAATTGACATTATTGTCGTGGGCTCGGGTTTTGCGGGTTTGGCTGCTGCAATTGAAGCGGCCGAAGCCGGGGTCTCAGTTATTGTGCTGGAAAAAATGATGGCACCAGGCGGCAACTCCGTCATTAGCGATGGTGGCATTGCCGCTCCGGGAACGACATATCAGATAGATGCCGGCATATCCGACTCCCCTGAACTGATGTACCAAGACATGTTAACTGCCGGTGAAGGGCTTAACTATCCGGAACTGGTAAAAGTTGTTACAGAAGGAGCCAATGAAGCTTTTCTATGGTCCAGGGACTATTTAGGAGTAAAATATAAAGAGCGGGTAGACATCTTTGGTGGTCATACAGTAGCCCGATGTTACACACCTGAGTCAATTTCTGGCTCAGAGCTCATTAAAAGGCAGCTCGCTCGCTTAAAGGAATTGAAGGTCCCAATTTTTCTGGGGACATATGTTAGGGCATTGATCCAAGATGAGATGGGACGTGTTACTGGAGTTCAGATTATTGATGGCTATCGGTATAACCAGTCGAATATTGGCATCGAAAGAACCATCCCGGCTGCTAAAGCGGTTATTGTTGCCTCAGGTGGATTTGGCAGCGATGTGGAATTCCGCCGGGCTCAGGACCCTCGTTTGGACAATACTTTGAAGAGTACCAATAAACCTTTCGCTACTGCTGAGATTATCAAAGAATGCTTAAGAATTGGAGCAAATCCCGTGCAGCTTTCTAGGATTCAGTTGGGACCATGGACCTCACCGGATGAGAATGGCTTCGGAGCTGGTCCTCTATTTGGCGACTATGTAGTGCTTCCCTATGGTATACTGGTGGACCCTGAAACGGGAAATCGTTTTGTTAACGAACTCAATGACCGAAAAAGTCTGGCTGAAGCCCTACTAAAACAGAAGCACCCTGTTATAGGAATTGCTGATGCTGCTGGGGTTAAAATTGCTGACTGGAACCTTACCCGGGCGCTGGAAAAAGGAGTAGTAAAAACCTATAATTCCCTAGATGACCTAGCTCGGTACTATGGAGTAGATTATGGGGCTTTGAAGGCTACCCTTGCAAGATTTAATGATATGGTCAAAAAAGGAAAAGACAATGATTTTCAAAAACCCATACTAAATGAAGCAACAACTTTGGAAGAACCGCCGTTCTATGCTATGCGTATCTGGCCGAAAGTTCATCACACCATGGGCGGCCTCCAGATAGACGTATCTGCTAGAGTCATTCATCGAGATCAACAACCGATTATGGGGCTCTATGCTGCCGGAGAGGTCACTGGGGGTATCCATGGGGCCTGCAGGCTAGGTAGTTGTGCCATAACTGAATGCCTAGTTATTGGTCGGATTGCAGGTAGAAAAGCAGCAGCTGATAGGATATAATTACAACTTTAAAAAAGGTATGGGGGAGTGGATAAGAGGGAGGTAAATAATATGGCGGGATATATAAAAAAGATATCTATTTTTATTGTTTTAATTCTTATTTTGTCTTTTATGCTTATTTTATTTAACATGAGGGACCTTGTTTCTTTTTCCCATCAAGAAGAAAAAAATTCCACAATAATTACAGAAAAAATAGAAAAACTGAGTAACTTGGCTACAGTAAAATATAATTACCAAGAAATAGTGGATTATTCAGACATTATTAAATTTGGAGAAATCAAATTACCCTTTAGCATCGGCGGGAAGAAAATTTTAATTACTTATCGGGCTTATGTTAACGGGGGTTGTCAATTTATAAAGCTTGAAGAAGTTAGTGAGGAGCATATAAAAGTTTATCTCAGTAAAGGTCAGATTTTTGATAATGTTCTGGTTTTAGACAGTGTCAACGTCTATGATATGCAACAGGGTATTTTTAATAAATTTAATATAGAAGATAATATTGCGTTAATCAATGAGGATATGCAAAAATACATAGAGGCAAACAAGGAAGAAATCATTAGTTCAGCGGAAAATAATGCTGAAGAACTGCTAAAAAGCTTCTTGCAAACTTTAGGATATATAAAAGTAGAGATTGTTTTCCAATAGTTGCTACCTTTATATATCCCATAGTTATAATTATTTTTAATCCCTCTCAAGTATATAACCAAACATATGGTTAATGATTGCCTGTTCAACCTGGTAATCATTATCTAGGTCTTTAATATCAAGGTTACCTTCCATTAATTGGGATAAACTGATTATTCCCTGACCTCTCTGGAATTGTCTTTCTTCCACATATCTATTCTGGAAATAACCTGATGCTTCTTCAACAATGTATCTAATAGTCATAACGGGGGTGCTAGATTTCATTTGAGTGTAAAAGGTGCTCCCCTCATAAGCTATACTGACGATAGTAGCAGTCATCATCCTTTCTTGTCCTTTGAAGGTGATTTCCTGTTGCCAGGTGTTACCAACTTCTAGAGGAAGCTTTAGGATGATGGGATCCTTTAATTTAGAATTGACTTGGTTTTTGTCACTTCGGGTATTTTCTACTACCTTTTCCTGGACTGTACCTTTCTGGTAATCAATATGGTATTGGACTTTAAAGTCACCGGGTATTCCTGAACCATCCTCAAATGAGCCATTAAACTGATAGATTGTTTCCCCCTGGGTATCATTAATTTTGACTAATTCCCCCTGGTGTGCATATTCGGCAATGCCAAAATAACGAAGTGGTTTCTCTGTGGGAGGCAAAAAAGAGTTAAGAGTTATATTTTCGGGATAACCGGAGGCTTCCCTATAAAGATCATAACCCATGGTAATGGGACCTTCATTACTTTCCCATATAGTCTCGAAGGAAATGACCCCATAGTTTTCCTCAATTCTTCTTTTTTCATAAAAATCGCTATCCTTATCCTTATACAGTACGGAGTAAGCTTTTCCTTCGATCCCGTCCTCTACCCCCTGGATGCTGCAGTCCAGATTATACTCTTTTCCATTCTTATGCTTAGCCTTTTGTTCCCATTGTGTATCTTTGTTAAGGGGGAGCCGGATAAGCTCTAATTGGGGAAAGTTATCCATTATTTTATCTGATTTTATTTCCATGATTAAGGATTCACTAGTGACCTCATATTGAACCTGGAGGCTAAAATCCCCAGAAGCCTCTCCGCCGGAGGGGTCGTAGATTTCTCCTCTAGCCTCATAATGGGTACTAGTGTCACTAGTGGCTATAGACTCCAATTCCATTGCATGTCCATATTCCGCAAAACCGCTGTATATCCATTGAAATCCAGTCCGCTCAGGAAGCAGATTTTTTAGCTCATCTGCAGCAGTCTCATTTTGATTGCTGGGGGGAGTCTTATCGGGATCCTGAGGCCCTGCGCATCCACTGAAGACTATCATTATTAATACGATTAAGCATATTTGCATAAAGCCATTAATTTTTCTTCTTTTGTTCACTTTATTACCTCCAATATTATAATACCTATTGCTATTATGCTCATTATATATTTACTTGATTAGAAAAACAGACATTCTTCTTTTATTTTGACTATTCATGGCGATATACTAATACTAAAGATGCAAAAGGTAAAAGTTGGAATAAAATTAGGAAACGGAGGTATAATTTTGGTCAAAAATAAAAAAGTAGAAAATAGAGTTTTCGATTTTATTGCACCAATCTATGGCCTATTTTACGACTATCAAAAAAGACATTATAGTGCAGTTCTAGACGGAATGCAAGATAGGCTGGATTTATCTACATATAATAATATTATTGACATTGGTTGTGGAACCGGTGCATTATGCTCTGTGCTTAATCAAAGAGGGTTCGTTATTACCGGAGTAGACCCGGCCCAAAAAATGCTTAACATTGGGATGAATAAACAAGAAAACAAAGCAATCGAGTTTATACAGGCAAGCGCCCTTGAAAGGCTGCCCTTTGAAGACAAAACCTTTGATGTATCAATTGCATCTTATGTAGCACACGGATTAAAAGGATATGAGAGAAAAATAATGTATGCCGAGATGAGCAGGATTACCAATCATTTGGTCATTATTTATGATTACAATGGGAACAGATCAATATTGACAAATATAATCGAATGGCTCGAAGGTGGAGATTACTTCAATTTCATCAGAGAAATTAAGTCGGAGTTGAAAGAGCACTTTCTTGATTTTTATGTAATAGATGTTGGTATCCGGGCGGCATTGTATATTTGCAGAGTCTAAGGTTTTAAAAATTTTTCAGTCTATGGAATAGTGCATCCTAACGATTTTATACCTTTAGCAGAAGAGACAGGAATGATTATAGATATCGGCAATTGGGTTATTAATAACGCTTTTAGTTTTGTAAGAAGGCTTAATGGTTTAGGAAATTATTCCCTTTGGGTTTCGATTAATGATCACCTGTGCAATTTAAAATTGATAAATCTTTTATAGACGGGATTGTAGGTCAAGAAAAGGAAAGGGAAATCCTAAATTCAATAATATCTCTTGCTCAAAATATTGGTCTAGATGTTGTTGCTGAAGGCGTCGAGACGGAGGAACAATTAAAATATCTGCTCTCTAGTAATTGTCACATAATTCAAGGTTATTTATTTAGTAAGCCAGTATCAGAAGATGAAGCAATTAAAATGCTCGATAAAAACTTTTGTATTAAATAAAAACTGAAATCAAATTGAGTATAGAAAGATTAGACCCCAGCAAGAGAGTTACTTGCTGGGGTTTTTTTGTACGCTTATTATTGTAGTTTGTTATTTTGTAGCTGCTGTAACGACTGCTGAGCCTGTTGCAGTTGCTGTTGTGCTTGCTGTAGTTGTTGCTGCTGCTGGGTATTTGCCTGATTTCCTGCTTGTCCTTGCACTTGTTGTAACTGCTGCTGGGCTTGTTGTAACTGTTGTTGAGCCTGCTGTAGCTGCTGAGGGTTTGAGTTTGATTGAGCCTGTTGAACAGCTTGTTGTGCTTTTTGAGCAGCTTGTAAAGCTTGCTGCAATTGTTGTTGATTATTTTGTGGCATTAGTTGTCCTCCTTTTTATTTTAAATAACTAACCATCTAATATAATGTGTAACTTATAAAAATAATATTCTTTTTATTTAGTACAAAAATTACTAGATAATAAAAGAGTTTTAACTTTACCAGTTATTAAAATTCTTGTCGTGTTCTCCTATTCCTTAATTTCATAAAGTCTAAAAAAACTACAAATTTTTCAATTGAGGAATTTTTAAAAAAAACTAATATTTTTTGAATAATAGGTAGATTTTTATATTTATATGCTATAATATACCATTAATATACTTTTGACACCGTGTTTTTTCAGGTTTTCATTAAAAGGCATTGAGTAATTCGGCTAGGTGAAATGTCGTAGAAGATAAAATCTAGTTTTAGATGGAAGGGGATATTTTGAGCGGACAAACTGTAGGACAGAAAATGCAGATATATTTTTCACGCTCATACCGGCACTTAAAGCCTGACAGCAAGGAACGTTTGTTCCTTCTGTTGGGGTGTGTTTTACCTTGTGTGGTCTTTTTTCTATTCTTTTACACAAAAATAAGCTATCTGTTAGCTGTTTGGGTTAAGGAGGCACTTACGGTCACTATCCCGGAGAGTTCTTTGCGCATTGCCTACGCAGAATTTCTTCCATTTTTTGGAGGCGTCTACTATGTACAAATTCCAAGTACAATGCCGTCATTTCAGGAAATTACACTGAATCTCGCGGTCACCCTTATCCTTCTTTTTATTTGTTTCCTTCCCTCTAGAAATAGTAAAGGTGGAACGCCACTTTTCATTTATTTTGCAATTATTCTGTTAACACATCTTATTGCAATTATATTTTTTATGTTTGCACAGGACTTCTACCCTTACTCAGCGACACATTATTCGGAATTATACATAAAGCAGCAGGTGGGTATCTGGCTGTCCTTTCTTGTTCTGTCAGGTCTCATCATGGGAATATTGGGCTATGGCGGTATTACAGGTAGACTTATAGCCTTTTGGGGAACCATGACCTATTCTTTCGTATTTGGGTGTGTACGGTACTTGGCTTCAATGTTTATCATATCAAAAGTATCCTCCCTCTATATGGCAATCCTGTTTTTTTCACTGGGACCGCTGTTTGATTTCTTATATCTTGTTTGTTTCTATAGTATTTATATAAATGCGCAGATTAATCGTTTTGATCAAGGAGAAAGGAGGTTGAAGTGGCTTTGGTTATAACCGTTTTTAAAGTGTATTTTGTTCTCATTGTCATTTTGATGCTTGTTTATGCGGTTCGCCATTTTATTTTCTCCTACAACCGTATCTTTGGGCAACAGAGAATGTATTACAATGATATATACGATAGCGAATTGCCCTTCGTATCGGTACTTATCCCCATGCATAACGAGGAGAAGGTGCTGCAAAATGTACTGGACTCATTACTGGTATGTAATTATGAAAAAGACCGCTTTGAAATCATCCCTATTAATGATAATTCATCCGATGCAACAGCGAAAATGTTAGATGAATACAAAGTTAGGTACCCTATTATTAGACCGCTGCACCGGAATTCGGGAGAGCGCGGTAAGCCAGCAAGCTTAAATGATGCAATGCAGTTGGCAAAGGGGGAAATCATAGTTGTTTTTGATGCAGACTACCGTCCGGGCAAGGATTTGCTTCGTCAGTTAGCCCTTGCCTTTGCAGATCCCGAGGTGGGTGCAGTGATGGGCAGAGTAGTTCCTTACAATATAACTAAGAATTGGTTGACGAGGCTCCTTAACCTGGAACGCTCAGGGGGCTATCAGGCTGACCAACAGGCGCGGTATAACTTAAAGACTGTACCTCAATATGGCGGCACTGTGGGTGGGTTTCGTAAAAACATCATTCTGGAAACAGGCGGCTTCAACCCACGCGTCCTTGCTGAAGATACTGAGCTGACCTACCGGCTTTATACAAAGGGCTGGAAAGTGGTGTATGCCAATGCTGCGGAATGTTATGAAGAAGTACCGGAAACATGGGATGCTCGAGCTAAACAAGTGCGGCGTTGGTCCCGGGGTCATAACAGTGTTATGTTCCGATATTTTTTACCAGTAATTTTTTCGAAGCACATGACCCCTCGTGAAAAACTGGATGGAACGCTACTCTTGATAGTTTACGCAGTACCATTTTTATTTGCTCTGGCACTTATCGACTCTATTATTCTGTTTTTTCTGGGAGAGATGAACGTTTTCGTAGGATGGTGGGCACTCTTGTTTTTGGGAGCCTATAACAGCTATGGTAATTTTGCGCCTTTTTATGAGATCGCAACAGCGCTGATGGTGGACGGAGTAAAAAAAGATGTTTTGTTACTACCGCTTATCACATTCAATTTTTATTTCTATTTATGGAATATCAGTTTAGGATTATTGGACGCTGTAGGGGACCTTGTGACCAGACGGGTCGTGGAGTGGGCCAAAACGGAACGATTTGATGACAGCAAAAACGCAGAGGTTGCACAACAGTGACTATAATCATTATTGCAATCACGGCCTTTGTTATCATGCTGCTGTTTCCTATCTTATTCAGCTTGTTTTTCCTGCGAAAAAGCAGTGGTAAGGTGCTGGAGATAGAACAGACAAAAATAAGAGACCCCCGCTATTTTGTAAAATCTTTTACCGGACTGTTTGATGAAAAGTGGGCGGATTATGATGGTTCCGGGAAAATTTTACTCTCACGGGAAGAAAATATTTTGGAGGCTGATGGATTGAAAGAATATCCATCCGTCTGCCAAAGCATCATATATGCGATAAACCTGGATTTTAGGCCTCAGGCGGGAACACGCTTTGAAAAAGAGGTTTATGCTCGTCAAAATGCCTATTTGTCTGGCGTTGAGACGATTAGAGCAATTTGCAGCAAAAAGAATCTGGTTTTAGGCAATGGCACCAAAGTATTGCGGTGGGTGGATGCTGAGGGGACGCTAACTGCCTCTGATGACTGTGACCTAGGTATAAGTGCTACCAGTACCACTAAAATCATAGTCGGGGGCAATTGCCGTTTTCGGCGTTTATATGCACCCACAATTTTATTTGGACAAGGAACCGGGGAAGTTTTGCTTGATGAATGCAGTCATAACTTAAATTTAAAGTCCACCCCTTTAGATGAGCTTCGGAACATAAAATATGTAACCAACGACCTTGCTGATGATGCTGGTGTTTTAGCAGGGACCATCATAACTATATACGATATTACCGTGCTCAACCGCCTTACTGTCAAAGGCCATATTCGCTCCCATAAAAGCATAAGACTGTGTGATAATGCGGTGATTTATGGCAACCTTTTTGCGGAAGAAGATATCTATCTAGGGCAAAATACCCGCGTGTATGGATCGGTTTTCACACAGGGGAGCCTGTATGCTGAAAGCGATGTAACTATTGGACAGCCTGGCAAAACAAAATCCGTTATTGCACGGGGGAAGGTCATTTTTAATAAAAATTGCCGCGTTTACGGCTATGTCAGTTCTGAGGCGGGTGGCGAATGCTGCCCCGATTATAACCTTAGTAAAATGGAACCGATTGCATTGTCCCGTCCACGCCCTCATAAGGGCCTTCTGCTGAAAAAAATTTGGCCCGCTGTGATTAGCATAGCCATGCTTTTTGCGATTATCACTACAAGTATATCTACCACAGCAATTCTCAAAAGAATACATGAAAAGGAAAGGCTGCTGGAGGTGGAAAAGGCGATTGCAAAGGAATTTACTTATGGCGTAGATGGTAAGCCGGATGGAGGTCAATTGGAAACTATACCAACGCTGGTAACAAAGGAACATGTCTATTTTGAGGACAGAGTGTTAGAACGCTTTTATTATGATCCCAACGGTATTTGGCAGGCTTCGGAAATATTGAGGGGTGCTATGGACTCGCTGCCGGAGGGAGTAAACAAATACCTAATGCTTATTCCTACGCGTATCAGCCTTGAAGATGATAGATATCAGATGTATTCCGATGATGTCATTGGCGCCATAGCCGAGATATATGCCACGATGCCTTCAGAGGTCATAACAATTGACACTGCCAATGCGCTTTTTGAGCATAAGAGTGAGTATTTGTTTTTCAGGACGGATCATGTATGGACAGCGTTAGGGGCGTATTATGCGGCGGAGGAATTTTGCAAAAGTGCTGGCATAGGCATGAAAGACATTAGTGAATATCAGGAGAACCGCTTTGAACATTACATAGGAACAATGAATGCGCTTCCCGAGGCCCGTACGCTTAGCAAATATCCAGATTATGTAAGCTACTATATTCGGGAGGGTGCAGCCAACCAACAAACCATAACCGCGCGCCGCACCAAGGATGATTACCTCATCTACAACACTCCGACGGTAGCGCTTTCACGTCAAGGATATGATATTTTCATTGGGTCGTATTTCTCCCATTCCATCCTCTACGGAGATCTAAAAAAAGATAAAACGCTGATGATATTGGGGGATGAATACAGCAAGGCTTTGGCGCCGTGGCTTACGCCCTATTACGAGAATGTAATTCTTGTCGATTCAAAATTCTTTTACGGTGGTTCCATGGAATTTTGGCAGTTGTTTTCTCAATATAAAATAACCGACTTTGTGGTCATGGAATACGTACAAAATCTGGGAAACAGTTTGATCAACACCAGAATAAAGGGGATTTTCTCAAAACCGTAGTTATTCGTAGGGGGGAAAGAATGAGTGTAACAAATGCCTTTTATATAATAATTAATAAATTTGCTCAGGAAGTAGGTATGAAGGAAATATTTGCTCAATTTATAGAAATCGCAATATCGGCGGGAGCAATTCTAGTCATTGCATTGTTAAGCTGCTTCTTTGGATTTAAGCTCGTTCGATTATGCAGTGGGGTTACGGCTTTCTTTTTAACGGCAATCGCTATTAGCGTGATGCTAAAGCCTATAACGCATATGGGCGTAATCGTGATAACTTTTGCAGTAGTCGGTCTAATGGCAGCTTTTTTAGTTTATCAATGGTATAAGTTCAGCGTATTTCTCTTTAACGCCATGATAGGATACAGTATAGCCGCTTTGTTTAGTGAGAGTATCTGGTTATGTCTTGCTGCAGCCATGATATTGGGGGCTATTTCCCTTCCCTTCCCTCCCATTGTGGTGATACTTATAACCACAATATGGGGTGGTATTACACTTGGGTTTAACGGACCTAATTATATAGGTCTTAACATACTGACCTACTACAAAATTATTGCCTCGTCAGGACTAGTCGCCGCGGGGATGTTTACACAATACTCCATTAATAGGAATCTTATATTATCTTCCATTGGTAGAAGCGGTGGTAGACATTACGCAAAAAACTAATTTCACAGAGAGGTAGGCAATAAGATGAATAAGGTATTTCGAAAAGAGATAAAGTACCCAATTTCTATTTTGGATTTTTATCGTCTTCGAAAACGCTTGGAATGCTTTGTTCAGCTTGACCCGCATTCCGGTGATGATGGATACCGTGTCCGATCGCTCTATTTTGATTCGGACAGTGATCGGGATTTATTCGATACTCTGGATGGTAACATGGAAAAAAGAAAAATCAGATTACGCTTCTATCCCCCGGACACCGGATATGTCCGACTAGAGTATAAATGCAAGTCCGGTTCTGATGGTGTCAAGCGTTCTATCAGAGTTTCAAAAGAGGATGCCCAGTGCATAATGAGAGGGGATTATAAACCTCTAATGAATTTACAGGAACCATTGGCATTTGAACTCTACGGGCGTTTAATGACGTATGTTTACCATCCCAAAGTAGTAGTTGACTATCACCGCTTAGCCTATACCTACCCGGTTAGTAACACCCGTCTGAATTTTGACAGCGCAATTTCAGCTTCTTATGTCACTGATTCATTTTTTGACGAGGACCCTGGGTTGGTCCCCATAACGGCGCCAGATTTCGGGATTTTGGAAGTAAAGTATGACCATTTTCTTGTCGGAATATTAAAAGAAATAGTGGAGTCGGTGGATACATTGGCAAAATCCAACAGTAAATATGTACAATCCAGGTTCTTATTTTAAGCTGGAGAAAGGGATGAAGGAAAATGAGCGATTATATTTTGGCGAGATTGATGGATTTATCTGGTCTAAATCTTAATATCATTCTGCTGAACAACATCGTCACCATGGTAATAGCTTTTTTTATCATGCTGACATACAAGTTGACCTATTCGGGAACGGCGTATAGTAAGAAATTCAATATTTCTCTTGGTATGATAACCATCATCACAACACTTATCATGAGTGTTATCAGTAACAACATTGCATTATCCCTTGGCATGGTGGGCGCGTTGTCTATTATCCGGTTCCGTGCCCCTGTGAAAGACACCCGTGACGCCACATTTATTTTTTGGGGTATTGCCGTAGGTGTTGCCTGCGGTGTTTCCCAGTATTTGCTTGCGGCAATCAGTTCTGTGGTTGTATTCCTCTTTTTGCTTTTGATGAAGCAGACCCATTCTGAAGGCAAGTTGCTGTTGATTATTAAGTGCAGTTTGGAGGCACAAAACATGGTTCAAGTGGTTGTTGATAAATACTTTTCCAAAAACGCCCGACAGCGCATGAAAAACGCCAGTGCGAAAGGCTGCGAACTTGTATATGAAGTCAGCCAGCGCGTGTTGGAAAAGGCAAAGAAAACTAGCCAAATTGATATTGTAGAGAACCTGCTAAAAATAGATGGAGTGTTGAATGTCAATCAGGTGGAACAAACTGATGACATCAGCAGATAGTTACATGGAGGCATGGAGTAATGCGAAGGATAATCAGTTATTTTTTCATAGTGGGGGCGTTGCTGGTTGGAGTTTTTTTTATTAATGGTCTTAGAACCTTAGTTGACCAACAAGACGCCATGTCGGGAAAACAGATGGAGTCAACGGCCAAGGAAGTATATATGCAGGACGGTAGAGTTTTTAATACCCATCTTCCCATCGTGGTTATAAATACCGGTGGTCAGCGGATAGAAAAGGAAAGTGAGATCTGGGCAGAAATTTTGGTAATTAATCCTTCAACAGAGAGCAATCCTTCAAAAAAAACGCCCGACTTTACAGCTAATGCAGTGATAAAATACAGGGGAAACTCCTCCTACTCCACTTTTGATAAGAAACAGTACCGTATCGAATTTCGACAGGGGTATGGAGAAGAAAAGAACAAAAAATACTCAGTTATGGGAATGAGTGCCGCCAGCGATTGGGTACTTAACGCACCTTTTCTGGACCGGTCTTTGGTCAGAAACCACGTTATTTTTAATATTTCAAGAGAATTATTTTCATGGGCACCGGATACCCGTTATTGTGAAGTTTTTCTGGACGGAGAGTTTCAGGGACTGTACTTAATGATAGAGCCAGTGACAAATGAGGAAGAACGCCTGAGCCTTACTAAATATGGGCTGTTATCAGGTCAAACAGCATATGTGCTGAAACGTGACCGCAATAATAAGGAAGAAAATATAATTGACAGTTATGGTATAAGAAACGGAAAAACCAGCTACCAGCTTAGCGTCAGTTTCCCTACACCGCGCCATTTGACTGAAACACAGCGTCAATGGATTGAGAGGGATTTCAACGAATTTGAACGTGTGCTCTACTCCGATCAATTTGACCATCCGGACTACGGGTATGGGGCCTATATAGATATCGATTCCTTTGTAGATTACTATATTATCAATGAACTGACACTTACAACGGATGCCAGCTATCTTTCCACTTTTGTGTACAAAGATCTAGGCGGGAAACTAAAAACAACTGTTTGGGACTTTAATAATTCGTTTAATAATTATCCATGGGAGGCAAAAAGCAATGAAAAATTCTATGTAGCGGAGAGTAACTGGTATAATCGTCTGTTCCAGGACAAGAAGTTTACGGTCGCTGTTGTAGCCCGTTACCGGGAACTGAGGAAGGGAGTACTGAGCGAAGAAAATCTGCTCAGGTTAGTGGATGAAAATGTGGCATACCTTGGAGATGCAATAGACAGGAATTTTGAAATATGGGGATATACGTTCTACGAGAGCATGTTGTCACGTGATGAACAAGGCAATCACCGTGACCCCGAAAGCTATGAGGGGGCAATCCAACAGCTAAAAGAGTGTATTGTAGCAAGGGGACATTTCCTGGACCAAAATATTGATATGCTATATCAGTATGCTATCAATTAGACACACCCAATAAACTGTCGAGATACAAAATGATTTCTAAACTAAAAGAAGGGACAATAGGAAATAGCAATGGGGAAAAAGCGGAAATTGCAAACCTATGTTATCTTTATACTGATTATTATCCTTATTGTAGCCACTTTCTTTTTTTACTATGGACATGTAAAAAAGAAGAAAACGGCGTTGAAAACACGACTGGATTACTTCAATAGTATGGTTCAGAGTGAGCAAAAATGGCTTGCTAATCTTCAATTGTCAAATGGGGCCTTAGCTTTTCGTGGGAAGGAAAATGGCACGGTGAGCATTGTGCCGTATTTTTCCAGTATTACGGCTATAGCGCTTTTACAAAAAGCACCAGAATTAGAATATGAGGATGTGGTCACAGACTATTTTGATTGGCATTTTGCTCATCTAAACGGTGTCGCATCGGATATATATGGGGTCCCTGGTACCATTTATAATTATAGCGCAGAGGTGTTAAATGGGATTGTTCAGTGGGAAAAGACTGAACAAAAGTATGACTCTACGGATTCCTATGCAGCGTTATTTTTGATTGCTCTGTGGGAGTATTATGAACAGACCGGAAATGCAGCGTATCTAATGGAACACTATTGGCATATAACCGATGTTATTGGGGCGATGAATGCGACCTTTGACAAGGACGGACTAAGCTATGCAAAGCCAAATTACAGGGTGAAATATCTCATGGACAATGCGGAGGTCTATAAGGGGATATCCTGTGCCATTAACCTTTTTGAACAGGTTTTTCTGCCACGCTATGATGAAGGAACTATGGAAAAGAATGATGTAAAGCAGACAATAGCGCATTTACAGGAAAAAAAGGATGGGCAGGAACAAGCATTTCGCACCATTCTTTGGAATGAGGTGGAGCAGAGATATGAAATAGGGATAAATAACTCCGGGGTTGCTTTAGATTTCTCTGGTTGGTCGGAGTTTTACCCGGATGCCGTAGCGCAATTATTTCCCATTCTTTTCGGGGTCTTAGACCCGGATAGTGAGCGGGCACGTAAGCTTTACCAAACATTTGGGGAATACTTCGATTGGGAAGATATGGCTCACTATGAGAAGGGCGATGCCGATTTTTACTGGGGACTGACCGCCTATGCCGGTGCTTTAATGCGAGACGAGAAAAAGGTATACACATACTTAGATTATTACATGGATAAAGTGATTCCCAATTATGAATATCCTGCCTACAATGCTGACGTGGCATGGGTTGTATTGGCCAGCGCTGAAATAGCCCGCTTTTATCAGGAGCAAATGCAAAAGATAGATCCACTGGGAATTGTTACGGTAACAAGATAAGGTAAAAAAGGGCGAGGGGACGTTTATCTACATTCCTGCTGCCTCTTTTGATAGATCACTATTAGTTTCGCGTTTAACGACCCTTGTTAAATATTGTAGAAACCCTTCTCTTAAATCAGCTTTTCTTAAAGCAAATTCTACGGTAGCTTCTAAGAAACCTTGCTTGTCTCCTACATCGTATCTTCTTCCCTCAAAGTTGTATGCATACATTTCTTCTCGCTGGGCTAATATATTTAGGGCGTCGGTCAACTGAATCTCTCCACCCTTTCCAGGTTGAGTATACTCTAGAATCTCAAATATAGCTGGATTAATGATGTATCTCCCCAAGATAGCTATATTTGAAGGAGCATCTTGAACAGGAGGCTTCTCAACCAACCCCTTTACATTATATACTCTATTTTCTATATACTTGCCATCAACAATTCCATATTTAAAGACATACTCTTTAGGTACCTCTTGTACTCCTAATACAGTGGTCTTGTACTTATTATAAACTTCAATCATTTGCTTTAGACATGGTTTATCAGCATAGACAATATCATCGCCTAAAAGAACAGCAAAAGGTTCATTTCCAATAAAACTTTTAGCGCAATAAATGGCATGACCTAATCCATTAGGCTCTTTTTGGCGAATGTAATGAATATTTGCCATATCTGAAATATACCTTATTTCTTGTAATAGATCATACTTTCCCTTACTCTGTAATTCTATCTCTAGTTCTATAGATTTATCAAAATGATCTTCAATAGACTTTTTATTCCTTCCAGTTATTATCAATATTTCTTCAATTCCTGAATTTACAGCTTCTTCAATTATATATTGCATGGTAGGCTTGTCCACAACTGGCAGCATTTCCTTTGGCTGAGCTTTTGTAGCTGGTAAGAAACGCGTGCCCAGGCCTGCTGCAGGTACGATTGCTTTACGTATCCTCATAATATCATTCCTTCCCCTTATACTAGCGAGACAGTTTGTTAATATTATATCACTATCTGGATTAAATTGTAAATTAACTAGCAAATGACAAAAAAATTGTTAAGTATAAACAGGATAATCTGATTGAATAGAGAATATTTACAATATACTGTAAAATATTGTAGATTAAAGGACAAAGTGCTGGTGATGATATTGGTAGATACCAGTTTATAGAGGAGGTCGTTGCAGAGTAATGACTGGGAGATACCTTAAACAAAAATTGAACGGACCGTTAAAAAATAAAGATGATCAGAATTTTGCCTCTGCTTGTTTGTAAAAAATTTGGACCGGTTAATTCTAATAAGAGGGTCTTGTATGAACTGAAAAAAAAGCAATGGTACTATAAAAGTTCTTTGACTAAGAAGGATTTATTAAAAATATATGGAAAATAAGTATTAATAAATGAAATGATGATGAAAATAAGGCAACAGAATTCAAAAGGATGGTTATTATAAATGGAAACTACAACACGTTATCTAAGTACCCTTGAACGGGCATTATGGCTACTCACCTTTTTTGACATTAAGTCACCGAAATGGCGTGTATCAGACCTTAGTCGACAAACTGGAATTTCCAAGTCAACGGTATCTAGGATGTTACAGACTATGGAAAAACATGATTTTATTGAAAAAGATATTGTTACTGGACAATATGGTTTAGGGGTAAGATTTTTGGAATTTGCAGCTGTAGTAAGCTACGGACAAGATTTGCGCAGATGTGCACAAAATGAGATGTCTTGGCTTGTTAACGAAACGGGCGAGTGTGTTATACTTACAGTTCATAGTTCTGGTGAGGCTGTATGTATTGATAAGCGGGATTCTTCCCGACCTGTCCATATAACATATCTCGTGGGTGGGCGTGCTTCACTACATGCAGGGGCATCTGGCAAGATTTTAGCTGCATTTATGAATCCGACTGACATAGAACGATTCATAAAAGAGAAGGGACTTTACCGTTATACCGACAAGACAATTGTTGACCCAGATGAATTTAGGAAGGATCTTGAGCGAATTCGTCAACAAGGATATGCAGTAACGTGTGGTGAGCTTGACTCAGGTATAATGGCAGTTGCAGCGCCTATTTTTAATAATGAATCTCAGATCGCAGGTGGTTTAAGCGTAGTATGCTTACCAGAAAGATTAGATACGGTATTGGATGAAATAGTGGAAAAAACAAAAAAGGCCGCAAATCAGATTTCTTTAAAAATGGGATTCAGAATGAATGCAAACATTTCCGTGAATTCTAGTGTTGCAGGTATTTCTAGCCAGGGAAAGTGATAAGAAAGGAGAGATTGCCATGAATGTTGAGGAAGTATTAAAAGCAAAAATGAAGGGTGTTTGCCGATGTTGCAGGAATTGTGATGGCAGGGTATGTGCCGGGGAAGTGCCTGGCATGGGGGGGATAGGGACTGGTTCGTCTTTCCGCGCAAATGTGGAAGCGCTGAAGATGATTAAAATTAACATGTCCGCAGTACATGGAGCACACTCTCCTCATACTGGAGTTGAACTTTTAAAGCTTTCTCTGAAGACACCTATACTTGTTGCCCCTATTGGAGGGATGGACGTAAACCTTGGGGGGGGTTTATCCGAGGAGGAGTACAATTCTGCGGTGGTTGTCGGCGCGAATAAAGCAGGTAGTATTGCAATGACGGGAGATGGGCCTAACCTGTTACATTTTAAAGCAGGCCTCAATGCAACTGCTTCTGTGGGAACGGGCATACCTGTGATTAAGCCCCGTTTTTCTGAAGAGATACTGGAAAGGTTTAAGCTTGCTGCAGAGAGCGGTGCAACTGCTGTTGGAATTGATATAGATGCAGCAGGACTGGTTAATATGACAAAAAGCGGTCAACATGTAGGACCTAAAACGGAAAAGGAACTTTCTGAAATAATTTCTAAAAGCCCCTTGCCTGTTATTGTTAAGGGTATAATGACGACTGGAGATGCGCTGAAGGTATTAAATGCAGGGGCGTCAGGGATTGTAGTTTCTAACCACGGAGGAAGAGTATTAGATTATACCCCCGGAACTGCTGAGGTTTTACCCGCAATTGCACGTCAAGTAAAAGGTAAGCTTACAATATTTGTTGACGGTGGGATAAGGTCTGGTATCGATATTCTAAAAATGCTTGCATTGGGAGCTGATGCCGTTCTTATAGGACGGCCGGTAACCCGTGCCGCAGTCGAAGGAGGCAGTGATGCTGTCAAGGAATTGCTCGAGAAACTATCCAATGAATTGAGAACTGCAATGATACTTACCGGATGCGAGAAAATAGAAGATATTGGCAGGCAAGTAATTTATCAAGAGTGAATTTGCCCACATAGGAGCTGCGAAGCTCATAGGCAGTAAGCATTGTTCTAATTGGATCCATATGTAAAGTATACTGTATTTACAAAGAATATTAATTGACACTTTTTGATATTCTTTTTATAATTATTTCATATTATTCAAACTTGGGACTTTAATGGAAAGTAGGATAACAAAACAGGTACGATGGAGTACCAAAAAATAGGCGATGGCGCTTTTTGCTTAGGCAAAGGGCGCTATTTTTATTAAGTCTTATCTATTAGAAAGGGTTAAAACTAAATTTTAATTTTGCTTTATAATGTGCAGTGAATATGAACATATCTTTATAAAAAAATATTATTAATATTGATAATGTACTTTCATATTGAGATATTGTTTGTTTTTCAAAATTTCTCGAATTACTTGAAGGAATTTTCAGAAGTAGGTAGAATATTTAGAATATACAAAAACTGAAACATTATTGCAGATATGGCAACAAAAAAATAAGAAAGGATGATTCTATGAATTAATATGGCATGTATTAGATTTTTTATCAAAAAATATAAATATGAAGGAGTAATGAAATTATGTTAAAAAAATCTAAGTTTTCAAGGGGATTAATAATGTTGGTTCTGGTTGTTGTTCTTTCGCTGACTATTTCAGCTTGTGGAACAGTGGAGAAACCAGCAGCAGAGAACCCACCAGAAAAGGTAGAAATTACTTTAACATACTCAGATCATGATCCCCCAGGAGGAATGAGAACGGAGTTTGTTCAAAACGTATGGCTTCCGGAAATACAAAAACAGACTGGCAACAAGGTAAAGATTAATGCAAACTTTGGAGGGTCTTTGTTGAGTTCACAAGAGGTGCTGGAAGGAGCCGCATCTGGGGTTACTGATATGGCCCTAATATTTCCTGATTTCTACCCTGAAAAGCTTTTCGGTTATCAGATTTTCAAGCTTTTCCCCGAAGCCCCTGAAAAATGGGAAAATATCGCTTTGATTTACCAGAATGCTCTAGAAGAACTGCCACAGCTTACAAAAGAATTAGAAAAAATTAATCAAAAACCACTACTTGTAACAGTTGGTCTCCCCTCTGTTTTGGGAGCTACTTATAAAATTAACGGAGTAGAAGATATTATAGGGAAAAAGTGGAGAGCCTCAAGCCGTTGGCATTTAGAATCATTAAAACATATTGGCGCCAATCCGGTTAGTGTCCCATGGGAGGATGTATATATGTCCCTCGAAACTGGAGTAATTGATGGTGTGTTGACTAATTATGACGGTTTCCATATGATGAAATTTTATGAAGCTGCAAATGAAATTATAGTGGGCCCTCAATTGTGGTGGGCAACACCATTTTTACACACAATTAATCTGGATAAATGGAATAGTTTGCCGAAGGATGTGCAGGACAATATTATGAAGGCAACAGAAATTGCTCAAGGAAAGTTTGGCGAATTATTTGCCAATGAACTAGAAAGAATCATTAAGGAACAACGTGCTGCGGGGGTTAATGTCAAAATAGCGGATGATAAAGATGTCCAATTTTTCATTGATAAAGAACTTCTAGAAAAAAATAGAAATACTTGGATTAAGGAAGCCAAAGAAAAGCATGGTATTAACGATGCAGAAGAGTATATAAATAAGATGCAGAAAATTATGGATAATGGACTTGCAAAAGAGAAATAAGCATAGCTAAATTAGATCATTATATTTGCCTATATTTATTATATGCAATAGTTAATTTCCCCCTTCTTTTCTAATTAAAAAAGAAGGGGGAATACTTACTGAATTTCAAAAAAATATATAAATACAATTTTAGTTATAAATTTAAGTTGTATAGACCCTTTGAATACTACTTACTTATTATTTAAGTATTTTAAAATAATTAGAAAAAGGTGTAAACCATGAGAAACTTTTTTCGCTTGTCAAAAAATATAATACACCTAATAAACAACAAGCTTGCGGAACTATGTGGATTATTATTATTGATTATAATGGTTTTACTTACAATTGATATTGTTACTCGAACTATAGGAAAACCACTTCCCGGTCTTACTACACTGGCAGTTTTGATCTTGTTGGCTGTTGTTTACTTGGGGTTAGCCCGCTGTGAGGAGCATGATGAACATGCTGCTGTTGAAATGATCCCTCATTTGTTACCTCCTAAATGGAGAGGTATTAATATTATGGTAGTTAATGTTTTAAATTTAATTGCCATCAGTATTTTTTTCTATGTATCAGTGGGCAGCTTTATTGGTTCTTATCAATCGAAGGAAAGCTTCGCGGATGTAATTATGATTCCTATATGGCCTTCCAAACTAGCCATAGCTATTGGCCTTTTCTTTTTTGCTATACAAATTATGATTAAATTGATAGAAAGTATTGATCATTTTATAACTGGCAAAAAACCTGGGGAGAGAACCGAAAAATTCGATTAAAGACCTATTATAACTCCGAACTATATTATGTACTGTTGCTGAAGTTAGGGGTATATCAAAAAGTAAGAGTTTCAAAACTTTAGTGAAAGAGATGAGGATGGAGAAAATGCTTAGCTTAACCTTAATTGGGGTTATTTGTATTACTTTATTATTATTGTTTATTTTCATAAGTGTTCCAGTTGGGATAGCATTTATTTTAAGTGGCTTATTTAGTACTTATCTTATCTTTGGTTTAGAGAAATCGCTATCTCTTTTAATGGGAGCATCTTATAGTTCGATAGCTGCTCCCAGCTGGACTGCTATACCTTTATTCGTTTTATTAGGATCCCTTGCTGTTCAATCAGGCTTTGCTAGTAGGGCATACAAGAGCGCTGATGGTATTACCTCCGGTTTACCAGGTTCAGTAGGAATAACCACCTGTTTTGGTTGTGCAGCTTTTGGAGCTATTTCTGGTGCTTCGATAGCTGCAACTGCAATCTTTGGCAAGATGGCATTACCTGAAATGCGACGTTTAGGGTATGACAAATCATTTGCTACGGGAATTATTGCCTCTGCGGGCACATTTGCGTCAATGATTCCTCCGAGTATGATGTTTATTATATATGCCTTATTTACCAGAACTTCTGTTGCTAAGTTGTTTTTTGCCGGTATTGTTCCTGGCTTGATAACGGCAGTTGTTTATTCTATATATATTTATTTTCGGGCAAAAAATGATAAAGAACTGTTAGCGCGGCAAGAAGCTGAACCAAAATTAAATTTAAAAGAGCGAATACATTTAGTAAGTACGTCTTGGCCAATCTTATTGGTTGCCTTTACTATTTTGGGCGGTATTTATTCTGGTAAATTTACACCTACAGAGGCAGCTGCAGTAGGTTGTATTCTTGTTTTAATTATCGGTCTTTTAGAAGGTAAATATAAAAAGTTTAGCGACTTTACTGATGCCTTACGGGAGTCAGCCAATACTACTTCTATGGTATTTTTGATTAACATTGGAGCCTTATACTACGGCAAAGTACTGATTCTTAGTCGCTTACCTGCTGATCTTACTTCATATTTAATTAGTTTAAGTCTCCCACCGTTTCTCATCTTATCTATTATATGCATTATTTTCTTCCTTCTAGGAATGATTATGGTTCCTATCGGAATTTATGCAATGATCTTACCTATTGTAATGCCTATATTGACTTCTTTAGGGTATGACCCCATCTGGTTTGGTATAATTGCCCTAAAATTAACCGAAATAGGTGCAGTTACCCCACCGGTAGGGCTAAACGTATATGCTCTCAAAGGGGTGGTTACCAAAGACATTACTGTAACTGATATTTTTAGAGGAATTTGGCCGTTTGTTGGTTGCGATCTTGTTGTATTATTATTTTTGATTTTATTCCCCCAAATAGCATTATGGTTGCCAAATTTATTGTTTTAATAAAATTTTATAGATGAATTGGTTTAATATTGATTATAAAAATTAAGGAGTGAGTTCAATGAAGATTATGATAATTAATCCAAACTCTGATACACAAACGACAGAAGCCATGCAGAAAACAGCTGATATCTTTTCGAATGGAGATTTTGAAGTTGTATGTATATCCACACCCGGGGGACCAAAATTTATTGGTACATACGAAGACCAAATTAAAGCAGCCCCTGGTATGGTTAATATAGTTCGTGAAAATGAAAAGGAGTTTGATGCATTTATTATTGCATGTCATGCTGATCCAAATCTTGATGTTATTAAAGAAATAACAAAAAAACCTGTTGTAGGAATAGGCGAAGCTTCAATGAAAATTGCTTCCATGTTAGGTCATAGCTTTTCTGTACTATCACCTGTTGAGCATTCAATACCTAATAAAGAAGCCTTGGCAAGGAAATATCATCTTCAGGATACTTTGGCATCAGTAAGAGCTCCTAAAGCTCAGGGGGGTCAATGTTCTGAAGAAGAAAGACATCTAGAAGTGGCCAATATAATTGTTAATGAAGATAATGCAGAAGTTATTGTTTTAGGATGTGCTGGAATGACTGGCTTGGATAAAATAATACAGGATAAGATTGGTGTACCGGTGTTAGATGGTGTTGTATGTGCATTAATCATTGCTACGGGTTTAGTGAAATATAGAGTTTCAACAAGTAAATTAAGAAGATATAACCCTGTATTTTAGTATTTTTAATTTATTGCGTTGAGGAAGCCATAGAAAAAAAAGTAATTAGTTTAAATCTAACGAATTAGTTTTAGGAGGGTAATTATGAAGACAGTAGATTTAGTTGTCACCAATGGCAAGGTTTTCACAAATGGAAGTTTATTTAATGGAGGTTTAGCAATCCATGAAGGTAAAGTGGTAGCAATCTGTGATGAAAATTTGTTACCAGATGGTAAAGAGGTAATAGATGCTAAAGGTAATTATGTATTACCTGGATCCATTGATACCCATGTTCATTTTCGGGATCCAGGAAGATCTGATAGAGAAACATTTAAAACCGGTACCTTTGCTGCAGCTGCAGGTGGCGTAACAACTGTTTTAGAACATCCTATATCAACACCACCTCCCTACTCATCAGAGATTTTACAAAATAGAATCAGGGTTGCCGAACCCCAATCAATAGTTGATTTTGCTTTTTTTGGAGCAGCTAGTGCAAAGTTTCCCCAGGAAATAGCAACAATTTCTAAAGAAGGCATCGTTGGATTTAAGACATTTTTACATGAAGCACCAGAAGGCAGAGATGCAGAATTTGTTGGTTTAACTATGGATAATGACGGCGAACTACTGGATGGTTTAAAGGAAGTAGCAAAAACAGGGCTTATTTGTGCTGTTCACGCTGAAAATAATGACATTATTCAAAGGAAAATTAAACTTTTAAGAAGTATTGGAAGAACAGATGGTAAGGCACACGCAGATTCAAGGCCCCCAATTTCTGAAGTTGAAACTGTAGCAAAGGTTATTCGATATGCTAAAGAAACGGGAGCCAGGATAGATTTTTGTCACATCTCAACTCCGGAAGCAATGGAACTTATTAAGAGAGCTAAATATGAAGGTCAAGAGCTTTATTTAGAAACTTGTCCCCATTATTTATTTTTATCTGAAGATGATTTAATAAAATTTGGACCCTTTGCTAAATGTAATCCGCCATTGAGAGAAAAGGTGTTGGTTGAAAAGCTTTGGGACTATATAAATGATGGTTCTGTCGATTTTATTGGCAGTGATCATGGCCCATTTTTATTGTCCGAAAAAGAAACAGGTTTTCCGGATATTTTTGTTGCACCGGCAGGTTTTCCTGGGATAGACTTACGTCTTCCTTTAATGCTTAATGCAGTAAATGAAGGGAAATTAACTCTCGAAAGAACTATAGAATTGCTCTGTGAAAACCCAGCCAAAATATTTGGGCTTTATCCTACAAAGGGTATCATCCAGGTTGGGGCAGATGCTGACCTAGTAATAGTGGATATGGATGCAACTTTTACAGTATGTAAAGAGAAAATGCATTCAAAGTCTAAAGATATAGCAAAGGTATACGAAGGCTGGGAGTTAAAGGGCAAGCCTATCCATACAGTAGTTAGAGGAAGAATTGTAATGAATAACGGTAGCATAGATGAGACTGCAGTAGGCTGGGGCAGGTTAATAAAACCTTTTTAAGGAGGACTATAATGCAAATAAATATTGAAAGAATAAAAGAAAATTTATTAAAAGTGGGAGAAATCGGAAGGGTGGAAGGCGGGGGAATTACTAGACTTGCTTATAGTAAAGAGTTTGAAGAAGCCGCAAAAGAGCTCATTGATTTAATGAAAAAAGCAAACTTGGAGGTAACCGGGGATGGAGTGCAAAACATATTTGGTAAAAGGTCAGGTGACAACAATAATTATCCTTCAATTATGATTGGCTCTCACCTTGATACTGTACCTAATGGAGGAATCTTTGATGGAGCTTTAGGAGTAATTGCTGCGTTGGAAGTTATTAATGTTCTTAATGAAAAAAATATAAGAACAAGGCATCCGATTGAAATAGTAGCATTTAATGCCGAGGAAGGTTCCGCTATAGGGGGTACTTTTGGTAGTAGAGTAGTGGTTGGTCTCCAAGATCCCTATGAGGATGGATTAATAGAAAAACTAGATCAGTACGGAATGAATATTAATGATGTAAAAAAATCAGTCAGAAATACAGCTGGTATTAAGGTATTCTTAGAATTACATGTAGAACAAGGAGCCAATTTATATGAAAAGGGTATTCCAATAGGAATACCTACAGGGATATTCGGCATTACAAGATATGGTATTGTTGCCAAAGGTGAGGCAAATCATGCAGGAACAACGCCAATGCGTTTACGAAAAGACCCATTGATTGGAGCAGCAAAATTAATAATTGAAATAAATAGAATTGTAAAAGAAATAGGAGAGCCTTTAGTTGCTACAATAGGAGTAATAAAAGCATACCCGGGTACTGTGAATGTAATTCCTGGCACAGTTGAATTTATTGTTGAGTTAAGAGATATAGATAATCAAAGAATTGAAGAAGCGGTCAATAAATTTAAGAATTCAGCTCATAGTATAGGAGGAGATATTGGATTTGATTTTAATCTACTCATCAATAAACCACCTACTATGCTAAATAAGGAAGTAATAGAAGTAATTAAGAATGCCTGCTTAAGCAAAAAAATTGCCCATCAAATTACGGTCAGTGGAGCTGGGCATGATGCAAAGTCTTTAGCTGAAAAAGTTCCTACCGGTATGATTTTTGTTCCCAGTAAAGATGGTAAAAGTCATTGTCCAGAGGAATGGACAGACTGGGAAAGTATTAAAACTGGTGTAGAGGTTTTGTTAGATACAATTATAAAATTGGATTCTGTAGAATTATATTGAAGTGGGTCCCATTGCCAAGACGGAAACTTGAATGGTTTTTAAGGGGGTTTTAATATTGTTTATCTTAGATACTAAAAAATGTACTGGCTGCAGGATATGTGAACTAGTATGTTCATTTCACCACAGTGGAACTTTTGCTCCAAGTTTGTCAAGTATTCAAGTGTCTCGAAAAAAGATAACAGGGGAAATTAAGCTTGCTTTCTACAATACAACCAAAGATGCCCATCCTGCATGTAACTGTACATTAAATCAAGAAAAATGTATAGAATACTGCCCTGTCGAGGGACGTGAAGAATTGACAGATATTTTGCGCTTAAGAGAAAACAATAATTAAATCCTTTAGTCAGGGGTGAATTTATGAATAAGAGTTGCTATGGCTATAGCGGTAAGATATTAAGAGTTGATTTGACAACGGGAGTTTTTGGAATAGAATCAACAATGAAATATGCACATAAGTGGCTCGGACAAAGAGGAATAGGACAGAGCATACTGTATAACGAGCTTAAGCCATGGGTTACACCGTATGAACCGGCGAATAAAGTAATAATTGAAACGGGCCCTTTGACCGGCACTTTGGTTCCTGGTGCTAGCAGGTTTTCTATATCGTCAAAAAATGCTTTTAATGGTGGAGTAGGTACAAGTAGTTGTGGAGGTTTTTTCGGACCAGAACTTAAATTTGCAGGATATGATTTTGTTATTATTGAGGGCAGAGCACAAATGCCTGTCTATTTATGGATATACAACAACGACATTGTGATAAGAGATGCTAGACACCTTTGGGGAAAAACAACATGGGAAGCTCAAGATTCTATTAAAGAAGAATTGAAAGATGAACGGGTGCATGTAGCTTGTATCGGTCCTGCAGGAGAGAATTTGGCCAGAGGAGCTTGCGTTATTTCAGGAAACAGAGCAGCAGGAAAGTGCGGTATGGGAGGAATTTTTGGTTCCAAAAATTTGAAGGCCATAGCTGTTAGAGGAACAGGTGCAGTTGAAGTGGCACATCCAGAGAGGTTTATGAAGGCTGTAAACGAAGCCTTTAAGCGGGAAGAAAGTTCCGAAAGTCTTAAAAAATTATCTGAATATGGCACTATTTCAGGAACAAAAACTAGAAACAAATATAATAGTCTACCTTATAAAAATTTTAAAGAAACCCAAATACCAAATAATGTTTTGGAGCAACTTTCTCCTGACATTTATAAAGACAATTATTCTGTTAGAAGTCTAAATTGCATGGCTTGTTCGGTATCTTGTTGCAAAGCTTATTTTATTGATCACGGTCCATACGCGGGCTTGTATAACGAAGGTTTTCACCTCAATACCTTAGCGGATTATGCCGGCAAGTGTGGAGTGGAATATCCTCCGGCTATTATTAAAATTCAAGCTCTTTGTAATCAGCTTGGTTTAGACCTGGATGCTTCAGCAGGAGCAATTTCTTGGGCTATGGAGTGTTATCAAAGAGGTATACTTACACAGAATGATACAGATGGCTTGAAACTTGAATGGGGTAACCATGAGCTTATAGTTCAGCTAATCTGGAAGATTGCCAATAGAGATGGTTTCGGGGACATACTTGCCGAAGGATGTAAAAAAGCTGCTGAGATAATTGGTAGGGCCAGTGAAGAATTTGCAATACATGTTAAAGGGCAGGAACTATACGAGGAAATCCGTTCGCCTTTAGGCTGGGGGCTTGGTGCTTGTGTTGCTACCAGAGGTGGTGGTCATACCACTGGAGCACCTGCATTTGAGCTTTATGCAATGGAGAATACAAAAGTAGCCAAGGCTTGGAAAAAATTTCTGGGAATAACTGAAGTTGACCCAATTTCTTATAAAGATAAGCCGGAAATTGTTCTTTATTTTGAAAGGGAGCAGGAATTGATTAATTCACTGGGAATTTGTATGACTCACGGTACCTGGCTGGATCCAACGTTATTAGGTATTCCGGAGCTTTGCGAATTATATTCGGCGGCAACCGGAATTGAAGTAAATGAAAAAGAAATGATTAAAATTGCTGATCGAGTTCTCAATATAGAAAAAGCTTTTAATATACTGCATTCCAATTTTACTCGTATTGATGATTTTCCTCCAGAAAGATTTTTTAAGGAAGAAATTAAAAGTGGACTTTATAAGGGATTTTTAATGTCTAAAGAGGATTGGGGTAATATGCTTGACAGGTATTACTTCCTCCGAGAATGGGAATTGCAGACTGGATTGCCCACCAGGCAGTGTTTAGAAAAATTGGATTTAGAAGATGTTGCAAACGAGTTGGAGGAAAATGGAAGGATTGGAAAGGATAGTTGAAGAGAGTTCAGCTGGTAATATTACATAGTACCAATATTTAGGCCAAAGGAGGAATTGCTATTTTCAACATATTAGTAACTCTAACGCCTGCCGAGTCCAAAAGGCTTATAGCTAAAGCAGTTGTTCAGCTACCCGAGGTGCAAGGAGCATTAACAAAGGGTAAAATATTGATTGCTAATGGAACTACAACAGGATATGTGGCAGAGGAAATCTTAAATATTGAACTGGAAAAATGGAGATTTCCAAGCGGTCTTGTAACCCTGGGCAGGCAGTGTGCAACTCCTGATGATAAGATAAGATCATTGCTTATTGATAAAGGACAAATGCTAAAACAAGATGTTGACTTCACGGATTATGAAGAATCGCAAAAATTTATTAAAGATTTTGGAAGTAATGATGTTTATATTAAAGGCGCAAATGCTATAGATGCTGCCGGTAATGCAGGGTTTCTATTGGCCCATCCTACCGGAGGCAGTTTAGGCTTGGTATTTTCTACTCTTGTTGCTCAGGGCAGCCATTTTATAATTCCGGTTGGATTAGAAAAAATGATAAAATCCGTAACTGAAGCATCTAGGTCAGCTCCGGGCATTCATAAATTTAAGTATTCTTTTGGACGGGGCTGTGGATATATGGCTGTTTCACAGGGTACGGTCATTACGGAGATAGAGGCTTTAAAACTATTAACAGGAGTTGTTGCGACACATCTTGCTTCCGGGGGTGTCGGCGGTTCAGAAGGTGCTGTAACACTTTCATTGTACGGAGACGATAACCAAATTGACTTAACTTATGACTTGCTCAAAAGCATAAAGGGCGAAAAAGCCCTTAAAGGATGGAAGAAAAAATGTTCTCAATGTGACTTTAAGTGTACTTATCAAGAAGTATAAAGTGAGAAAAAGTTCATACTTTTATTAAAAAAGTAGGGAGGTAGTAGAATTGGTTAAATATTCATCGAAAACAGAGGTCATTCCGTTTTCACCAATACGTAAGATATTTGGGGAAGCTGCAAAGCTAAAGGCTCAAGGCAAGGATATCATCAGTCTTGGAATTGGAGAACCGGACTTTGATACCCCTAAGCATATTTGTGAGGCTATGTTTAAAGCAACCAGAGGGGGAGCAACCCATTACACTCCAAATAAAGGAATTGAAGAATTACGAAAAGCAATTGTAGATAAGTTAAAGGAAGAAAATAATCTTGAATATGACATAGAAGAAATTATTTGTACTGTCGGTGTTAGTGAAGGAGTATTTTTAGCCCTTAGTACCCTTTTAGACCAGGGAGATGAGATACTTGTTCCTGACCCATCATGGCTGAATTATTCCCATGTTCCTCGACTATATAATGCAGTTCCTGTTTTGTACCCTCTTACTTCTAAAGATAACTTTCAAATTAGAGTGGCAGAATTAGAAAAGCTGGTAACAGAAAAAACAAAGGTATTAGTTGTTCTAAATCCTAGTAATCCTACAGGGGGAGTTCAAAGAAAAGAGAGTTTGGAACAGATTGCTGAGTTTTCAATTAAGCATGATCTAATTGTAATTTCTGACGAAATCTACGAAAAAATAATTTATGATAGCAACAAACATTACAGTATAGCCGCTTTTCCTGGTATGAGAGAAAGAACAATTGTTTTAAACGGTTTTGCAAAGGCATATGCTATGACAGGATGGCGTCTTGGGTATATAGCTGCACCAGCAGAGTTAATTGCTCCTATGGCAAAAATGCATGCGTATAATGTCTCTAATGCAACTTCTATGGTTCAGTGGGGAGGAATTGCGGCCCTTAAAGGAACACAAGAGCCTGTTAATGAGATGGTCGAAGAGTTCAAGAAACGTCGGGATTTCATGGTGAAGGCAATTAATAATATACAGGGGCTTTCCTGCCCTAATCCAGGCGGAACCTTTTATTTATTTGTTGATGTCAAAAAAACTGGTATGACCGGGGAGGAATTTTCAGATTATCTTTTATATGAAGCAGGGATTGCTGTAGTTCCAGGTACAGCATTTGGGGAAAGAGCAACTCATGAAATCCGTATTTCTTACGCGACATCAATGGAAAATCTAGAAAGAGCAATTATTAAAATAGAGAAAGCTCTTAGTCTATTAATGATAAAAAACTAAGGAGTTGAGTTTCAAATGAGGCAGTACTCACTTTGCATAATAGGTTTTGGTAATGTAGGGAGAGCATTAGGGGAAATTTTAAAAAATAAAAGTGCTTTTTTAAGGGAAGAACATAATATTGAATTTAATATTACCGGAGTTGCTGATTCTCGAGGGGGTGTAGTCAGTAGAGACCCACTTGACATTGATATATTATTGGAAACTGTAAAAAACAAAGGGTCTGTTGGTTATTATCCAGATCTAGGTAACATTAACCAAACGGCATTAGAAGTAATTCAATTATGTCAATCTGATATCCTAATAGAGTTAACGCCTACAAATATAAAAGATGGGGAACCAGCTTTAACTTATATAAGAAATGCTTTGTTCCAAAAAATGCATGTGGTAACCGCTAATAAAGGGCCTGTTGTCTTTGCGTACTCCGAAATCTTGGAATTAGCAAGAAAACAAAATAAGTTATTTAAGTTTGGCGGGGCAACAGCCGGGGCTTTACCAACAGTTAATGTAGGTTATTATGACTTGGCTGGCTCCGAAATTACTTCTATTGAGGGAATTGTAAATGGAACCACAAATTATATTTTATCCCGAATGACTGAAGATAAGCTTTCTTTCGAAGAAGGTCTGGCCGAAGCACAGAGTTTGGGTATTGCAGAAAGGGATCCTTCCTTAGATATTAAAGGTTATGACACAGCATATAAGATGATTATTTTAGCAATTTCATTGATGGGGGCAAAAATTAGACTAGATGATATTGTTCGCAATGGGATAACAGAAATTACACCAGCACATATAGCTCAAGCAAAAGAAGAAGGGAAAGTTTATAAATTGTTGGGAAGAGTTTTTAAAGAAGAAGGTGAAGTCAAGGTTCGGGTTGAGCCAAAAGCTATTGCTTTAGATCATCCTTTAGGTAGAATAAATAAAACCCAGAAAGCAGTTACATTTCATACAGATCTAATAGGTAGTCTAACTGTTTCAGGCGGAGATGCGGGAAGAATTCCCGCTGCAGCAGCTGTATTACGTGATCTAATTAATTTATCTAGGGAAGATCACTAAAGGTCAACTGACCTAGATAATTAAAATTAGAGGAAAAAGATGCATCTATAAAATGGTAAAAATTAGGCAATATCTACCTAGACCGAAGTTAGAGGATCCGGTTTCTAGAGCTGTAGAAGAATTGAAAAATTAAATTTAGAAGACAAGTTAAGTAACGGAAAAATAATAGCTATAACTGGTGGTAGCAGAGGTATAACTAAAGGGGTAATGGAGAGTGCTTTGAAAACCTTACATCTTTCTGACCCCGAAAAAGTAAAAATATGTTGGATAAAAAACACCTTATTTTTAGATGAGATGTATTGTTCCGAAGCACTCTTGCCTGAGATTAATGCAAATAAAAATTTAGAGGTAATTGAGGATTTGCTCGAATTTAGATTTGATAACAATAATAACCTTATAAAAGAATAAATAGCAGGGAGCCGTTGATTGTTCTTCAACGGCTCCTTTATAAATTTTGGTGTATAGTTAAGTCTTTAGCCGCTTCCATCAAAGGTGAATTTTGGTGACCTTTTTTATAGAAGTGTAAAAACCATTTGATGATTTGAAGATAGGATTATCCCTTTGACCAATCAAACTTGTCCATTGAAGGAAAACCGCAAAAAATGTTGAATTATGTAAATAAAAATATACTTTAATTTTATATAAAAATTCTCGGATATTGTATGAGGAGGCCACACCCGGTGAAATTTTCAAAAAATAAAAACAAGAAAAACATTGATTCATTATTTGACAACAATTCCATGAAGGTAGTTATTATAGGATGCATGACTATTATAGTGGCACTATTGTTTATGAGTTCTATCAGCGTGATGATTATGAATAATGCAGTAGTTAATAAATTAAAGACCAATGACCTTGGAAATATGGCAGAAAGCATAGGGGCAGTTATTGAAGGTAAAATCGATAAAGCAGTGGATGCATCCCAGATGATGGCAAATGACCCTATCATGAAGAGCTGGATCGAGAGCGAAGAAAAAGATGAAGCGGCAGGGGAATTAGTAAGATACAAAATGGTAGACCAGGTCAATAGCTTCGGATATGATACATCTTTTTTGGTTAGCAATTTGACCAAGCATTACTGGTCTTTTCACCAGAATAAATTCGAGCTTTTAGACACTGTTTCAGTAGACGACCCTGATGATATTTGGTTTTTTAATTCAATTAACATGAAGAAAAAATATGAGATCAATATAGATCAAAATAAAGAGCTTAATGATACCTTTGTATGGATAAATACTTTAATGGGGGAAGTAAATTCACCCATTGCCGTGACCGGTATTGGTATGAATCTGAGTGAGGTAATCAATGAGCTGATGCGGGATGAAAAAAAGAGCAATATTAAAAATGATATCTGGCTGGTAGATGGCACAGGGGTGATTTATCTTTCAAAAAACCCTGCATATTTGGAGAAAAACATGCAGAACTACCTACCCTCCTCTTTGATTGAGGATATGGGAAATGATGGTAATACGGAGAAACAATTTGAAATTGCCGAATATAAGAATGTAAAAGGCGAGATTTACGACATTGCATACAAGGGAATAAAGGATACCAAATGGAAGTTGATTGTGCAAATCCCTAGATCAGAAAGTCTGAATTTTTTAAAAGCTGTTATCATTAATACGGTCATTTCCTGCATTGTGATTATTCTTTTAATGGTTGCAACCTTTTATTTGCTTTCCAACCGGATAGCAAATCCATACAGGAGGGCTTTGCAGCTCAATCAGGAATTGGAGAAAATTGTTGGTGAGCGTACAAGAGAGTTACAGGAGAAAAACACAAGAATACAGGACAGCCTTGATTATGCTAAAATGATTCAACAGACAATATTACCATCTGAGTATGAAATGAAGAAGCACTTGAAAGAGTATTTTGTCATTTTTGAACCAAGGGACACGGTGGGCGGCGACTTTTATTGGATGAAAAGCAACAGCGAAGGTTTTTTGCTGGTGGTGGGAGATTGTACAGGCCATGGGGTTCCGGGAGCACTGATGACCACTGCGGTAAATGCCATGCTGAATCATATTTCAGAGGAGATTTGCAATGACAACCCTGCAACGATTATAAAAGAACTTGACAGACTGATCAAACAATCCTTCAGAAAAGAGGGCAGCTGTGAAATGATTTCTGACGGTTTGGACGCGGCAGTGTTCTTCGTTTCAAAATTGGGAAAAGTTTTATTTGCCGGAGCAAATATTTCTGTCTTCGTCTCAAACGGAGATGCTGTACGGGAATTCAAGGGAAGTATTGATACCATTGATTGCATGGCTCGAAGAAGGGAAAAACAATTTGAAAATCATGAAATTGAATATAATGAGAGGAATACATTTTATGTTGCAACCGATGGATACCAAGACCAGCCGGGAGGAGAGAGACAGCTTCCATTTGGTAAGGGAAGGTTGATGGCTTTACTTGAAGCTGTGGGACATCTGGATATGGAAGAGAAAAAAGTTCAATTACTTTATGTTTTAAAAGAATACCAAGGAAACGAAGTGCGGCGGGATGATATTACAATGTTGGGTTTCAAATTATAAATGAAGGGAGAAAGATTTATGGAGCTGTCGTTATATAATTTGTATAAGGACCTTAAGGCACAAAAAATACTTCTATGCTACAGCGGGCCTATTGCACAGGCTAGCATCGAGGGTGTCGGAGACACACTTCGCAGAAACCTGGAATTTGAAGAAGCCAGGAACGCAACAACACTAGCTGTTTTCTCCATTTTTATTGAGCAAGCGCAAAATGTTTTGAATTATTCAGCGGAAAAGCTAAATAAGGCTGATGAAGATGAAAAAGAACTGAGGATTGGCGTTGTCGTTATCGGATATGAAGATACGGGAGACTATTTTGTTTATTGTGGAAACCGGGTTTATAACGGGGATATTCCCAGAATAAAAAGTAACCTAGAACATTTACGGAACCTGAATAAAGATGAACTTAAAGTGTTATATAAAGAACGCAGGAGAATGGAGCGGGAGCCGGGCAGTAAGGGGGCAGGCCTTGGTTTGATTGAAATGGCCAGAAAATCCGAAGTACCATTAGGATATTCCTTTGAAAAAATCGATGAGGTTTTTTCATTTTTCAGTATTAAAGTGGTCGTAGGGAGGTAAGGGTATGCAAAAATTAGTCATAGAAAAAACCAGTTCAACGCCATATATTCATTTTGATGGGGATGCTGGTTATCTTCAAATCAAAGGAGAATCCTATCCTGAAAATGTTGCAAAGTTTTACACCCCCATATTGGAGTGGATTCGTAACTATCTTGACCAGGAGTCGAAAGAAATGACGGTAGAATTTAAAATTACCTATTTCAACAGCAGCACTTCCAAAGTGTTTATGACGATCTTAGATCTGCTGGAACAGGGAGTGATAAAGGGTAGAAAAGTATCGGTAAAATGGATGTGTGATGAGGACAACGACATCGCTATAGAATGTGGTGAGGAATTCAAGGAAGACCTGAACCAGCTTCCATTTACGGTGGAAGTTGTTAAAGGGGAGGAATGATAGAATATGAATGAAATATTTGCAAAAGAGGAGCAGGTAGCGGCAATAGCTGAAAAACTATTGCAGTCACGTGTATTTTCTTCAGCAAAGGATGAGCAAAACTATAGGGATTTATTTGAGGAATACAAAACCCTTCTAAAGCAAATGATTAAAGTGGTGAAGCTGTCTGACTTGATACAGTTGGAATTAAAGACCGTATCAGAAAAACTTGAAAGAGTTTCTCAAATTGATTCCCTTACCGAAATTTATAATAAAAGGTATTTTAATGAAGCCTACCTGAGGGAATGGAGCAGCGCAGTCCGGGCAAACTGTCCACTTGCATTGCTAATGATTGATATTGACTATTTCAAAAAATATAATGACACCTATGGGCATTTACAAGGAGATAAATGCCTCAAGACTGTAGCGGCTGAAATACAGCATTCTGTCAACAGACCCCGGGATATTTTGGCTCGTTTCGGTGGAGAGGAATTTATAGTACTACTACCGGAAACCGGAATTAACGGAGCGGCTTATATGGCACAGAAAGTGTCGGACAACATTGAGAAGTTGGCAATAGAGCATGCGGGCTCAGTTTTAGATAAAAAGGTGACTGTATCCATAGGTGTTGCTGCAGCCCATCCAAAGGATGGAGATAATATGGATATGCTTCTAAAGCAAGTGGATCATGCTTTATATGCGGCTAAAAGAGAGGGTAGGAATTGTGCTAGAGAGTATGATTTGTCACAGGATACTGGGTATTGAGAGGCAGAGTGCTACATTTAGGGTTAAATACAAAAGGAACACGTTGATTGTCACATCAACGTGTTCCTTTTGTATGCCCAGAGTAGACATTAACTATTGTGGGACAATATCGGAATGATATTCTTGCAAAGATTTTAAATTGGCTTCCTGTTGAAGCTTTTCTTTATATGCCCCGATACCTTTAGCACTTGCTAAGGCTGCGGCCATGGTTGTGATATAAGGGACCTTATGCTTAATTGCTGATTTGCGGATATAAGAGTCATCGTATTTGCTATGCTTTCCTGAAGGGGTATTGATCACTAGATTGATTTCCTTATTTGTGATGCCATCAACTATGTCGGGACGGCCTTGAAATACTTTATTAATTTTTTCGGATATGATTCCATTTGCCTTAAGGAAACTGTGAGTTCCATCTGTCGCTTTAACTAGAAAACCCCTTTTGGAAAATTCTTTGGCCGTCTCTAGGGCTGCCGGTTTATCTTGATCGGTTACACTGATCAGAACGGTTCCCGAAATAGGAAGGGGAGACTGGGTTGCTTCTTGAGCTTTATAGTATGCCAACCCAAAGGAATTAGCAATTCCTAATACTTCACCGGTGGAGCGCATTTCCGGTCCTAGTACTGGGTCTACTTCCGGGAACATACTAAAGGGGAAGACCGCTTCTTTTACCCCAAAATGAGGAATCCCTTTTGATAAAAGCTTGCTGACAGGGGACTCTTTACCGGTTTCTGCTGCCAACATTATTTCTGTGGCAATCTGGGCCATTGCGATATTACAGACTTTTGATACAAGGGGAACGGTCCGTGAAGCTCTGGGATTGGCTTCCAGAACATAAACTTTATCATCGGCAATTGCGTACTGCATATTCATCAGGCCAACAACGTTCATTTCTTTGGCAATCTTCTTGGTATATTCCACAATAGTATCAATGTGTTTAGCTTGTATACTTATGGGCGGAATCACACAGGCTGAGTCTCCCGAGTGGATGCCTGCCAATTCAATATGCTCCATCACCGTCGGGACAAAAGCGTCATTTCCATCGGCTATTGCGTCTGCTTCTGCTTCGATAGCATCTTTCAAAAATCTATCAATCAGGATCGGTCTTTCCGGAGTAACTCCGACTGCGGCAGCTAAATACTGACGGAGCATTTCCTCATCGTAAACAACTTCCATCCCGCGGCCGCCTAGAACATATGAAGGACGAACCATTAAAGGATAACCAATCCGGTTGGCAATTATTAGGGCTTCCTCAAGATTTACCGCCATGCCGGCTTCCGGCATAGGGATATCTAGTTTCTCCATGATTGCACGGAATTGGTCCCGATCTTCGGCTAAGTCAATAGTTTCCGGGGAAGTGCCGAGAATTTTCACTCCTGCTTGGGCTAGTTCGGCGGCGATATTTAAGGGGGTTTGCCCTCCGAACTGAACGATTACCCCAAGGGGTTTTTCCTTTTCGTATATGCTTAGCACATCTTCCACTGTCAATGGTTCAAAGTATAGTTTATCCGATGTGTCAAAGTCAGTGGAAACCGTCTCAGGATTACAGTTCACAATAACTGTCTCATAACCCAGATCCCGTAAGGCAAAGGCCGCATGAACACAGCAATAGTCAAACTCAATTCCTTGACCGATCCGATTGGGGCCTCCTCCTAGGATCATTACCTTTTTCCGGTCGCTGGATGTAGTCTGATCAGGAGCATTGTAGGTGGAAAAATAGTAGGCTGCGTTTTCAACACCACTAACCGGGACAGCTTCCCATCCTTCGACGACCCCTAAAGCAGTTCTATGCTGACGAATTTCTTGTTCTGTCAGATTTAATAGCATTGCTAAATAACGATCAGCAAAACCGTCCTTTTTAGCCTGAACAAGCAGTTCATCCGGAAGTTCAGCATTTTTATATTTTAGGATCTTTTCTTCCAACAAAACAAGTTCTTTCATTTGCTGAATGAACCATGGTTTAATGTGGGTTAGGCCATAAAGTGCATCAATATCTGCGCCTTTGCGTAATGCCTCATACATGATAAACTGGCGTTCACTGGAGGGCTCTATCAGTAATGACAGCAATTCTTCCAAGGAGAGTCGGTTAAAGTTCTTAGCAAAGCCTAAGCCGTAACGATTGATTTCCAATGAGCGAATTGCTTTTTGAAAGGCTTCTTTATAGTTTTTGCCAATGCTCATAACTTCGCCCACGGCCCGCATTTGTGTCCCCAGCTTGTCTTGGGAACCAGGGAATTTTTCAAAAGCCCAACGAGGAAATTTTATGACCACATAATCACCTGAAGGGGTGTATTTATCCAGGGTGCCTTCCCGCCAGTAGGGGATTTCATCAAGGGTTAAGCCGGCTGCCAACATTGCTGAAATCAATGCGATGGGAAAGCCGGTGGCCTTGGAAGCTAAAGCAGATGAACGGGAAGTACGGGGATTAATTTCAATAATAACAACTCGTCCGGTTTTTGGATCATGGGCAAACTGAACATTGGTTCCGCCAATTACTTCTATCGCCTCGACAATGGCATAGGCGTATTTTTGCAAGCGTAGCTGAAGCTCAGGGCTGATGGTGAGCATAGGAGCCGAACAAAAGGAATCACCGGTGTGCACACCCATGGCATCAATGTTTTCAATGAAACATATAGTTAAGAACTGATTTTTGGAGTCCCGTACAACTTCCACCTCCAGTTCTTCCCAACCAAGCACTGATTCCTCAACCAGGATTTGGCCAACCATACTGGCGGAGATTCCCCGATTGGCTATAGTACGTAACTCTTCAATATTATAGACCAGACCACCGCCGGTGCCTCCCATAGTGTAAGCTGGGCGGATAACCACTGGGTAACCCAACTCTTGGGCAATTTTTTCCGCTTCCTCAACAGTGTAGGCTGGTTTACTGCGGGGCATTTCAATACCTAGCCGGTTCATTTCTTCTTTGAAGGCGATTCGGTCTTCACCCCGTTCAATGGCATCAATTTGCACTCCGATAACCTTTACAGCGTATTTTTCTAAAACACCAGCCTTGTCTAATTCAGAACACAAATTAAGAGCTGACTGCCCCCCTAGATTTGGCAGCAGCGCATCAGGTCGTTCTTTAGCTATTATGTCAGAGAGTGTTTTTACATTCAAGGGTTCTATGTAGGTTACATCAGCGGTCGTAGGGTCAGTCATAATTGTAGCCGGATTGGAATTGACTAAAACAATTTGGTAACCCAATTTTCTTAGTGCCTTACAGGCTTGAGTCCCGGAATAGTCAAATTCTGCAGCTTGTCCAATAACAATGGGACCTGAACCAATAATTAGGATTTTGTTGATGTCCATTCGCTTTGGCATATTTGTCCTCCTACTTCTCAATATAAAATAAGTATTTCTTTTTTTCTAAAATAAGACTTATTAGTAAAGATTATATCAAAAAAGTTATTAACAGTAAATTTTAGGGTATATCCGTTTTAAACAACAAGCTTATAATAGAAATTGCTTGTAATAGGAGGAAAGGGGCTTAGCTTTGTAGAATTATCAGAAAAGATAATAAAATTCAGAAATAAATTGAAAGGAGTCAAGCCAGTGAGGATAGGATCGAGGTTAAGTATTCAAACACAAATCATTATCCTTGCATCAGGTTTAGTCTTCTTATCTATTTTATTTGGAGGGATATTTTTAGTAGAAAACTTTTCGGCCCAGTTGGAAAAAGAACTGGGCTCTAAAGCTCTTGCAATAGCCCGCACCTTATCTCAGTTAGAAGAGATCCAACAGGCTGTTAGTCAATTTGATGGATCGAAGTCAATACAACCCATTGCAGAGAAGACCCGCTTAGCTACTAATGTGGAATATATTGTAGTACTGAATATGTCCAAAACCCGATTATCACACCCGCTGCAGAACTATATTGGGACCCAATTTTCGGGAGGCGATGAAGCCCCGGCCTTTGCCGAAAATGAGTATATCTCCAAGGCTGAAGGGATTTTAGGCCCGTCGGTAAGGGCTTTTGTTCCCATTATGGCTGAAGAAGGTACAAAACAGGTTGGTGTTGTGGTCGTGGGTATATTAACTCCTACTATAAGTAAACTGGCTCATAATATGCGTTTTGAGCTTTATTTCTCACTTTTAGTGGGCTTAGTTGTAGGGGTTATCGGTTCTGTTTTCTTTGCCCGTAATATGAAAAGGGTGATGTTTAATATGGAACCTGCCGAAATTGCGAGATTATTAGAAGAGCGGATAGGTGTCTTCCAATCAATTGGCGAAGGAATAATAGCCATCGACCGCGACAATAAAATTACCATTATGAATGATGCAGCAAAAAGAATAGCGGGGATCTATGGCGATGTATATGGTAATGACATTAGTGACGTAATACCTAATACACGGCTGCCGAGTATAGCTCAGACTGGGGAGTCCGAGTATCAACAAGAAACTGAAATTAACGGGATAGTGGTTTTTGTCAATAGAATACCTATCCAAGTGAAAGGTACAATTGTCGGAGCGGTGGCTATTTTTCAAGATAAGACCGAAGTACGTGAAATGGCTGAAGAATTAACGGGAGTGAAAAAATTTATTGAAGCCTTGAGAGTACAAAATCATGAACACCTTAACAAATTGCACACCATTGCAGGTTTAATCCAATTAAAAAAGTACGAAAAGGCATTAGACTACATTTATTCTATTACAGAGGAACAGCAGGAGGTCACTAGACTGATAACCAAATGTATTAAGGATTATGGCTTAGCCGGCTTGATACTAGGTAAATTTAGCCATGCTAAAGAGTTAAAAATATCTTTGGAGATTGATCCAAAAAGCAAGTTGAGTAAACTACCCCATACTTTAGATACCGGCGCTATGGTAGTTGTTTTAGGGAATCTGTTAGAAAATGCTATGGAAGCTGTTAGTGGTTTGGAGGAAAATCGTCGCCATGTATACTTTTCTATTAGGGAAGATGAGAAAGGGCTGAAGATTGTAGTCGAGGATCAGGGTCGGGGTATTGCCCCAGATGTCAGAGGGCATGTCTTTACAAATGGCTTCTCCACTAAGGGGTACGGGCGGGGTTATGGTCTTTATCTAGTGGAACAATATGTAAGAACTGCTATGGGTACAATTGAAATTGATTCGAAGCCTAATATGGGTACCCGATTGAGTTTATTTTTACCTTGGTAAGGGGAGGAAATTAATGGACATCCGTACAGTTATTGTGGAAGATGACCCAATGGTTATGGAAGTAAATAAGCAGTTTATATCGGATGTAGGCGGTTTTCAAGTAGTTGGGGTGGCTGAAACAGGTATAAGGGCAGTTGAGGTAGTTAATAAACTAAGACCCCATTTGGTTATATTGGATATTTATTTGCCGGAAAAGGACGGGCTTGAGACACTGAAGGAGATTAGAAATTTAAATATTCCAACGGATTTTATTGTGGTAACTGCAGCAAGGGATGCGAATATTATCCAGGAGGTCTTTAGATTTGGTGCTGTAGATTTTATTGTGAAACCTTTTAAATTTCAAAGAATTAAAAGTGCACTGGAAAACTATAAAGAGCTGGTCAAAAAACTAAACAAGAAATCACCTTTTAACCAAGAGGATATTGACCAGATAACGGTTGCTCAAAAACCCAACTCAGTTGTTATTGAATTACCCAAAGGGCTTACCGAGGTAACTATGAAGCAGATTTTGCTTTTGTTGATGAAAAATAAAAAGAGCTTCTCGGCAGAGGAGGTTGCGGAAGGCATTGGATTGGCAAGGATTACTGCCAGACGCTACCTGGATTATTTGGATAAAACCGGAAAAGTAAAGTTGGAGGCGCAGTACGGTTCTGTAGGACGTCCGGTAAATCGATACAGAATTGTATAAAGGAGTTTGGGGGGATATATGTGATGCAGAAAATTAAATTCTTCTTTGCAATAATACTACTATCTGGTTTATTGATTAGTATTGCGGGTTGCTCGAATCGGGCAAAAGATTTGGAACAAATATCCGAAGATGACCGAATAATCATTCGTTTTTCCCATGTTGTTGCTGAATCTTCGCCTAAGGGAAAAGCAGCCAAACTATTTGCTCAGTTGGTCCAGGAACGAACAAAGGGCAAGGTAGAAGTTCAAGTTTACCCAAACTCTACTTTATATAAAGATGGTGAAGAGATAAAGGCACTATTGGATAATAACGTACAAATAATTGCTCCAGCCACAGCAAAGCTAACGGAAATGTATCCGGAATGGCAGGTTTTTGATCTTCCTTTTTTATTTAATAATTATATGGAAGTACACCGGGTTATGGATGGTGAACTTGGGCAAAGGCTATTTGAAATTATGAAAAAAGACAATATTATGGGTTTAGCTATGTGGGATAGCGGTTTTAAACAGATTAGTGCAGTGCGCTCCATTAAAGAAGTAGAAGATTTCCACGGACTTATTTTCCGTACAATGCCTAGCCCAGTGCTTAAGAGTCAGTTTGAATTGCTAGGAGCCAGTATTAAAGAATTACCCTTTAGTGAGGTTTACAGTGCCCTCCAGACCGGAGTTGCAAATGCATCAGAAAACCCTTTATCCAATTTTTACAGTAAGAAGTTTTACAGGGTACAGCCTCACCTTACAATAAGTAATCATGGTTATTTGGCATACACAGTATTAACTAACGCCTCCTTTTGGAACAGTTTGCCTGATGAAATAAGAATAATACTGGAAGAGACTTTAAAAGAGGTAACTCTTTGGGAACGAGAAGAAGCCCAAAAGCAAAATGCTGAAGTTGAAAAGTTATTGGGAGAAACCGGCACTACAATTTATTATCTAACCGATAAACAAAAGGAAGAATGGAAGCGATTGCTACACCCTATTTATGAGATGTATATAGATGATGCCAGCAAAGAATTGATAGGTGATTTGGTGGGTAATAATAGTGATGATTGCTGTGTCATCCTGAGGGAAGAACGACCGAAGGATCTTACGTACACGTAAGATCCTTCGCTATCAATAAGGATGGATGGAATGCTTTAGTTTATCGTGGTGGGTGCAATAAATTTTTTTTGTTTTTTCTGTAGCACTGTAGCACTGTAGCTACAATCGGTGCAGCCGATTTTTTAGGTATTATGCTTCTGCATTGGTTGTAGTCATTTCAGCCATTTCAGAAGCAATTTTTTTATTATTTATTTTCTTAACAGCAAATAAAAGTACTAGCACTCCAAAACCAACAAAATCTAACAAAACGGATTTTGTAATTAAAAATATGGATGTTATAATCAAAATTCCTCTAATTGGCATACCAACTCTACCCCAAAACCAGCCTTGTACTCCTGATGCTAAAGCATAAATCCCGATTAAGGCTGTGATAGTTCGCATAATAATATCAATGGGCTGGCCTATCATTAAGATACCCGGTGCATAGAAAAACATAAAAGGAACTATATAGGCAGCAATCCCCAATCGAAATGAGGTAAAGCTGGTTTTCATAGGATCAGAGCCGCTGATGGCTGATGCTGCATATGCTGCTAATGCTACAGGAGGTGTAATAGCTGATAGACATGCATAATAGAATATAAAGAAATGTGCCATTAAGGGTTCAATACCAAGTCTAATTAACCCTGGTGCAACAACTGAGGCTGCTACTGCATAGGCAGCAGTAGTGGGCATTCCCATTCCTAAAATAATAGCAATCAGCATGGCAAATCCGAGAGCTAAAAGATGAGAGGCACCGGCAAGTTTGAGTAGTAGGCTGGCAAACTTCATGCCAACACCAGTTAAAGCAATAACCCCCATAACAACCCCGGCAGAGGCACAAACTGCCATTAGTTGAATAGACCCCCGGGAACCTTTATCAAATCCCGTCAATATCTCTTTCACACCCATCCGGCTGTCTTTAGTAAGCCAGCTGACCAGAATAGTAGTGATTATAGCAACAAAACCAGACATTATTACAGAATATCCTGAAGCAAGCATGATAAAGAGTCCTAGCACGGGGATAAACATATAACTGCGCTTCATAATTTCTTTAAAGTCAGGTAGCATCGATCGGGGGACTCCCAGCAGGTTGAGTTTACTAGCTTCTTTATCAACCATAAAGTAAGTGGATGCAAAATACAATATTGCAGGAATAACACCTGCAACCATGATCTGTTGATATCTAATACCAGTCATCTCCGCCATAATAAATATCCCCGCACCCATAATTGGAGGCATTATCTGCCCACCTGTAGAGGCTACGGCTTCGGTAGCGGCAGCAAATCTTGAAGAATACCCTACCTTTTTCATTAAGGGTATTGTTAAGCTTCCTGTTGCAACAGCGTTTCCTGCTGAAGTACCATTCATAGTACCCATCAAGGCACTTGCAAGTACTGCAACTTTCGCCGGACCCCCTCTTAGGTGTCCGCTTATGGAAAATGCCCATTCTACAAAATATTTCCCTACCCCTGATACCTGTAGAAAAGCACTAAAAATTATAAATATAACAATATATCGGGAAGAAATAGCTATGGGTACACTAAAGATACCATCTAAACCATAAATATAACTAAAAAAACGTTCCATGCTATAGCCACGGTGCTGCAAAATACCTGGTAAGTAGGGACCTAAAAAAGCATAACCAATAAAGACGAAAGCTAAAATAGGGAGAGACCAGCCACTGACCCTGCGAGTTAGCTCTAATACTAAAATTACCCCTAACAAAGCTACATAAAAGTCCCACTGAGTGGGCAGAACCCCTGCTCTGAAAATTAATGCATCAAAATTAATGTAAATATATAAGAAAGCAGCAATACTGCCTATTACACATAACCAATCTATAAAATGAATCTTATCTTTTGCTTTTACCCAACCGGGAACCAGAATGAATCCTAAGACAGAAAGTAACATTATGTGTGCACTGCGGAAAAGCCAAGGGTCAATAGGATACCATATTAAGGATACTATATGAAATAAGGCAGTAACAACACTTATAACAGCAACTATTTTGGCTAACCAACCACGTAAATTACGATGATTTGACGTCTCTGCATCATCTGCTGCTTCAAGCTGTAGTTTTTCAGTTAAATTTAGTTTTGCCATGAGAGCCGCCTCTTGTTCCGAATTTGCAGCTTCTTTTATTTTTTTAGTCATTATGTCAAACTCCTTCCCTCAAGATAATCAAGTTAAATCCCCGTCCACCCTATTAGAGTGGACGAGGAACAGGCTTTATTTTTTATACTCTGGTGGGTAAAGGTCGGGGTTGACTTTTATCCCAATTTCTTCGAAGTACTTGATTGCCCCCGGGTGCATCCACATAAAGGTATTGCCATCAAGGTTTTCAGGTACTGTTTCAGCCGCAGCTGAATGGGCATCAAGCATCATCTTATTATTTTCCATAATCGCTTTAACTATTTCATATACCAAGCTGTCTTCTAAATCCTTATTAGCAATAGCCACATTCCAAATTGCTACAGTTTCTACGTCCTTATCCAAGAAATCATACTTGTCTTTAGGTACAACTGCCTTTGCCCAGAAAGGCCACTCGGCAAGAATTTTGTCCCTATCCTCACCATCAACACCAAAAAAGACTGTATCTTTTTGAGCACTATATTCTAATACTCCCGCTACAGGGACGCCTGAAGCGAAACTGTTAGCATCTAGCTGCTTGTCAAGATGTTGAGATACCAAATCACTTAGACCTGCATTGACAATGGTTGCTTTTATACCTAAGAGCTCCAAGAACCTCGGATGGAAAGTGCCGGCGGTACCTCCTGATGGTCCTGCACCTACTCGCTTACCCTCAAGATCGTGAATATTTGTGATACCGGCTCCCTTTTCAGCCCACCATTGGGAGTAAGTGCTGTACATTGGGAAAATGGCACGTACGTTTTTGTGCTCTTTACCACCTGTCCAGTCTTCTAAACCATTCCAAGCTTCATATGCTGGCCCCATGGTAACCATACCTAAGTCTAAATCTCCTATATCAACAAGCTGCATGTTGTGATTAGGCCCTCCAGTAACTTCAACACCAACAGGAATTCCTACTATTTCTTCGACTACGGTGGAGATACCGCCGGCATAAACATAATATGCGCCGCCAATAGAAGCTGCACCTAGGTCAAGGGTTTTTGGCCAGTTTGCTTTTGGATCTGCTGTCTCAACGGGCTCACTTTTTTCTGGAGCGGGTGCTGGGGCTGGTTCCTTTGTTCCTCCACACCCTGCCGTCACAAGGGAAATAGCTAACACAAGACATAATAGTATTAATAAATGATTGTTTTTCAATTTCATTTAAAAACCTCCTCAAAATTTTATAAATAGGTTATTTTGTATTACAATGGTGTTGTTATAGGATCTTATCTTATCACCTCCTTTGTAGGTTGTGAAAACTAAACGTGTCTGATATTGTTGATATAAAGATAGCGTGAAACATATAAATAAAGAATATTATAAACATTAGAAAATTTTATATAACATTTTGAATATTCAGAAAACTACTTCTAAATGTTAACATTCTGTTTCCCTTGCGACAATATTTTGTTTATATTGTTCTTTTTGTTCTTTTTAATCAATTGGATGTTGCACAGGTAAAAGAAATGATTAATAATAAATAAGTAGTAGTAGAAAAGGAGTAGTGTTACTAATGAATGTTCAGGTCTACGGGACTAAAAAATGTTTTGATACCCAAAAAACTGAGCGGTATTTTAAAGAGAGGAAAATAAAATATCAATATATTGATTTATTTAAATACGGATTAAGTAAAGGTGAATTTGATAGTGTTAAAGCTTCCGTAGGTTTGGCCAATTTAATTAACTCCGAGGCAAATGATTATAAAAAATTAAACCTTCATCATATAGGAGGAAGTAGTTTGCGAGAGGAGATACTTTTTAAAAACCCTAAACTCTACAAAACTCCTATTGTGCGTAATGGCAAAAAAGCTACCGTGGGTTTTAAGCCTGAGGTTTGGAAGGAGTGGGAATAAAAGCAATGAAGTGGTTCTAACTTTTTGTAAAAGTCTATTGACATTGACGTTACGTGAAGGTGTATAGTTGTCTTGTCAGGAGGTGAACCCATGGAATACACAGTGCAAAAACTGGCACAGCTAGCTGGAATCAGCACCAGAACATTAAGATACTATGATGAAATTGGAATTCTAAAGCCGGCAAGGATCAATTCATCATATAATAAATTTATGAGAACCACATATATCCTAAAATATGTAATTAAACCATATTATTCTTGACAATTACATGCTAAAATAAACAATAAAAAGATAAAGTTAAGGATATAGAAGAGGTGAGTTGGACATGGGCAGAGCAGAAATGAATGAAGCTGCAATTCAGAGAAAATATTCGACCATTGGCTTTTCACTGTTTTTTGCCTGGCTTTTATCCTTTCCCTTTGAAGGGCAGATATTGTATTCTTTGGCAGAAAATTCAGAAGCAGATGGTTCATTTCTTAGCTTAGTTGCAGTGCTTGCACATTTCATTGGCTTGTTTACCAGTGGATTTTTTATAAAAAGGCAGTTTGCTGCCAAAATGACAATGATTAACTCCACAGTAGTGTGCATCTCAGGAAGTCTGGTCTTCTTTTTGCCATTTTCTTTTCTTTGGTACATAGCAATGGTCCCCATGGCTTATTTCGCAGGTCTATGCGTAGCTAGTTGGGGATTTTACTATAAAACATATTCTCACCCCTCTCAGCGTATTAAAACTGCTGCTGATGTCCTTATCCTTTCAAATATTATTATGATTTTTACGAATGTAGTGACTGTAAGCACTTCAGGATTTATTGGTCTAGGTATAATAATCATCGCTCTTTTAGGGGCACTATTAATGACATTTAGATTAGAAGCATCTCCCGGTGAAGGATATACAAAAGGAGTATACCCAGTGAGGTTTCCACAAAATACATCTTCCATTCTCAAGCCATTAGTCTTTCTAAGTGTATTTATAGTAATAATTACGATAAATTCGGGGCTTATGTATCAGGTTGTGACTCCTGCTTTTGGTCACTTTGAGCTTCTCACAAGTTATTACTGGGCTGTACCATATATTGTAGCATTATTGATACTTAGAAATATGCCTGAAAGAACCAATAAAGCTTATATTTTGTATGTTGCTATGATTATGATCGGGCTTTCTTTTATTTCTTTTATGTGGCTTGATACTTCAGTTACTAGTTATCTAATAATTAATACACTTATGCTAGGCGCCTTCGGGGTTTGTGATTTATTTTGGTGGAGTATCTTGGGCAATATTTTTGATTATTCCGATAACCCTGCTCAAATATTAGGCATAGGGCTATCCATGAATGTTCTAGGGATAATTATCGGTGGAATTATCGGGAATCATATTTTTTCCCTAGATAATGGTATCCGGCTAGCTTCAATCATTGCTTTGGTAGTTATTTTCATTGTCATGATAATGCTGCCTATACTTAATACGCAGCTTACAAAACTACTGAAAAATCATCCCTTTATAATTAAGTTTGCTAACATGGTAGAAGGCGAACAGGATAAGGCACTATCTACTTTTAAGTCTGATAAAAACTTGACGGAAAAAGAAATGGAGGTAGTAAAGCTATTACTTAGGGGCTATACATATAAAGCAATGTCTGAAAATCTATTTATAAGCGAAAATACTTTAAAATACCACATAAAAAACATCTATCAGAAGCTTAATATCAATAATAAAATGGAGCTAATTAAATTGTTCACGGATAAAAATTAATAAAGATTTAAGGAGCCTGCGGTAAAAGTCGCAGGCTCCTTGTTTTTTTGGCAAATACCCACCCTTTTTGTGTGGGCTGCTTTTTTATAAACAACACTTTTTGTGTGTTTTTAGATGGAACAAAAAAAGATATATTTAAATTGTTTAATTACCTATGCATAATAAATATTGGAAAGTTAAAGATGCCGGGAGGGTATTATGCAATATATTATTGGGATTCTTTTAGTATTCATTATTGTTACTGCTGGATGGCTGATATTTTTTTATAGCAAGATGGCTAATAATAAAATTTTGGTGGAGGACAGCTGGACACAATTAGATCTACAACACACAAAGAGAAATGATTTGATTCTAGAGTATGTGGATATGGTTTTCGGCTTCGAAGCCTATAAACAGGAAATTTTGCTCCAGATTATTCAAGCAAGAGCCAATCTTATAGATGCAAAGGCAGCTATTGATATTATGAAATTCTCCCAAAAGATAAGTAGACTTTTAGAGAGGTTATTTACTGTAAGTGAAAAGTGCATTGTGCTTAAAACTGAGGCAAGTTTTGTACTCCTTGAACAACAAATGAGGGAACTGGAAGAGAAGATAGAGATATGTCGCTATATTTACAATGATACTGTGTCTAGTTATAACAAATTTTTAAATATATTTCCTAATAATGTTTGCGGCATGATCTTAGGTGTAGAAGAACTACCGTATTTCAGATTAATGAGGGATAAGGAGTGATTTTATGTATTGTGCAAATTGTGGTACCCAGTTACCAGAAAAAGCAAAATTTTGCACCGGTTGTGGCTTAGAGCTCTTATCAGATAAGCCTAAGGTATTCCGAGAAAAAAAGAATGTTGTATTTAATAACCCACAGTATGTCGGTTTTTCTCCTAAGATCGATGATCCACGCTTTGCTAGATATTCAATGGCCTCCAAAAATTGGGCGTTTCTTTTTTCTATTATCATAGCAGCTATTGCTATAATAGCATTTCCTATCTATGGTTCGTACAGCGATGAAGTTGATTGGCCTTATTCTCTATACTATGGTATGGGAATTGGAGGTATGTTTGTAACCATTGCTTTAGTTCAAAACTTTAAAAAAGGCCGGGATAGTACCTGGGATGGTGTTGTTGATGATAAGAGGATATATGAAAAGAAACATTGGGATAAAAATAACGATACATATACCACCAATACCGTATATGAATACACGGTTCGGAGGGATGATAACGGCAAGATTTACGAGCATAGTACTGAAAATAATGACATTGTCTATAACTACTACAATATAGGCGATAAAGTCCGTCATCACAAAGGCTTTGGGTATGAAAAATATGATAAATCAAAGGATACCTTTTTATTTTGTATAGCTTGTGCATCGATTAATGATATTGCTAATGAGGATTGCTTCCGCTGTAAATGTCCGCTGTTAAAGTAATGAATAAAGAATATATGCAATGGGAAATAGATGTACCTATTTTTCGTGACCCGATTATTCTTAGACAACTAGCGATTGCCATCGGTATACCCTTTGGTCTTCTTTTCGTTATCCTGTTGATTGTAATGAGAGGGAAAGTTTTTACAGTTTATACGCTGTACGCATTGGGGCTTATAAGTGCCACTTTTTTGCTAACCTATCTCTTAATCATGATAGTTTACGGTGGTAAATATGGGGCAGGCTTTATTATTGATGATAAAGGCATCCTAAATTACACCCAGAAGAAGCAGGCGAAGAGGAACCTTATTATTAACGTACTTACGGTTGTACTAGGATTACTATCCCGTAAGCCTGCAGCTATGGGAGCCGGGCTTCTTGCCCAGTCAAGGCAAACAGTTTTTATCAAATGGAAAAAAATACAGAAGGTACAATTTTACCCTCAATCTAAAACTATTCTACTTAGAGGCGGATTTTCTGAAAAAATAGCGGTGTTTTGTACAGAAAAAAATTATAGCCAAGTAGAGGAAGTAATTTTACAAAAAGCAGATAATGTTGTTATACCTAAAATGAAACATTAAAGCAGGAGTGATTTAAATGGCTAAATCAAGTGATAGCAATATTGTAATGCGGATATTTATAACCTTGCTTGGAATTGCACTTATTTTATGGGGAGTTGGCACTATTGTTTTAGGTGTCATCGGTGAAAAGGATACAGCCGTTATTACTAATGTTAGAAGACAAGGCGGGGAGCGCACAGACGGAAAATCCGGCAGATATTCCTATATTGTTAGCTACACCTTTAAGCTGCCTGACGGCAAAAGTATAGACGGTTATACAACAAAAATTAGCAGTGGGGGGTATGTTAAAAGTCCTAATACCATTACAACAGTAAGATATTTCCGAGCTTTTCCTTATCTAAATGTTTTAGAGGAGGAAACAAAGCCTACTCTTGGACAATTGGTATTAGTCGGCGCAGGCGGTTTTTTGATATATGCAATGAATAGTCGAAAGATAAAAAACAAACGAAACTTTCAATTAAGAAGAAAAATCTAAAATTATTAATATTAAAGAGGAGTGTGTGAAAGTGGTGAAAAAGATGTTTTTTCTGATCATGGTGCTGATATTGACAATGACGATCTTTTTGACAGGATGTTCTGAGGAGAAAGGAGTCGCACCACCGGAGGAAAAAGAGAAACCTAATACAATGCCTATTGAAAAATTTAACAAACTACATGACGATCAAAAATTAAAAAATATGAAAGCAATTACTGAAGTATTTGGTGCCGCCGATAAGGTAACCCAAGATGATAAAGGCCACACTGTTTGGGTTTATTTTGATAGAGTCCATTATAAATCGGGAAATATAGGCTCTCTTCTATTTTCTTTCTATACAGAGGAAGAGTATAAGAAGTTCATGGCAAGTATGGGTTTAAGTGGAGAATATGAAGAAGGAATGGTTGCCAAAATAGAACCACTGACAAGGGAAAGGTTAAAAGGTCTCTACGGAATAGAATAGTAAATAAATTCAAGGGGGAAGAGTAATGGCTAAACAGTTTTGCACCCAATGTGGTGCAGAGCTTGCACCGGAAAGCAAGTTCTGCACTGCCTGCGGAGCAAAAGTATCTCAAGAAGAGATTCAGCATGTGTTAGAGCAAGCAAAACAACCGGAATCAGTACAGAGCACAGCAGAGCCTAGTTTAGATTCAACACAGCCAAACAACATCATTGTAAAGTCGGGTAGTATAATTTCTTCGGACAGTGGACTATTGGGGAACACCTCTTTTGCGGCAGCAACCGGGGGAGAGATGGTTTTTACCCAATTTGTGCCTCCTATAGAAGGAATACCAAATATAAATCTTACACCCATAAAATATTTAGTTGGAGGGTTCGGTAAGCTTTATAAAGGTATAACAGAAGCTCTAAAGGATAAAAAGAAGCTTATTCCTGCACTTATCATAGCAGCTATTTGGCTAGTATTAATGATATTGCCCATCTTGGGAATAAACTCGGCTTTCGTTAAATTATTAAGCTTTCTTACCTTTGCCCAAGGCGGTACTAATGGCGGTCCCCTTGGAATGGTCGGTGGTATTATTGGCAAGGGCTTATTTGTCTATTTGGCCTCAGCCATAGTGCTACCGATTTTTTCAGGAGGGAAGACCTTTAAAGGTATGGGTGGTGGAGTGCAAAACTTAATTTCATTATGTAATGTCAGGGATCCCCAAGCACTTACCCCTCTGCTCTTAGGAGGTGGCTTTGCACTTATTGGCTATAATTTTTTATCAGGCAATGCCTCGCTAGAAAACAGTATGGTGGGCATAGTAGCTTTTATTCTTTCCCTGAGGGCTTTATCCAATAAAGCAGGTTTTTTACGGGGCTTTCTCATGTCGCTGATTCACAAATACAGTAAGGGTAAAATTATTAATACCCAGGATATAACAGGCATTATGGCCGGTTGGACTGCCGGGTTTGCCTTAGGGGTACCCCTTTCCGCCATAGGTATTGACAGTATTGGCTATCTATTAGGCTTAGTCCTGGCAATAGGGGTCATAGTGCTGAAGGTCACGGGAAACAGTAAAAAGGAGGTGGCGGCTGGGTGAAAAAGACAAAGTTTTTATTCTTGTGCTTTGCGACGCTGCTTCTTTTAAGCTTTATTATTTCCCTCCCTATTTATGCTCAAGAAAATATCGAAAAAAGTTATCATATTAAGTTTAGTGAATATTATAAATATCCTACCGTTGATTATCATCTTTCTGAGGTTGAGATGTTAACAGAATTCTTGAAAGGCATTGATGCAGAAATCCGCCCTGGTCAGGAATTTACTTATTCATCCCAAGCGACTATTGATAATATAAGCGGAGTGCTATCCATGAAGGGACAAATCACAAAGGATGAGTACCGGGGGGAAATGGTACCGGTATTAGCGGGTTCTATGGAATTTTCAGTGAAGGTTAGTGCAAAAGACCCATATCATATCCTTTATTATGATTTCTCAGGACCATTCAAAATGTTTTTTGAGACAATCCAGGTTCCCGGTCAAGAGGGTGAAAGGCTGCAAATTGGCTATGAATTAGGAAGAGGCGCTCCAGATGGCAAGATTAAGTACTACCACTACAATAAGGAATTGTGGCAAGAGTCTAAAGCACCTGAGGCATATCTATTTACAGTTAAGCCCCTTCAAGCAGCCAATGTACCAATAACTCAAGTAGTAAATACTGAGGCAGCTAAAACTAGTGGAGAGACCAATACAGCCGTGGGAGTAGCAATTGTCATTGGTCTAGCCGGTGCAGTAGCAGCAGCGGCAGGTTCAGTTGCTGTGGGAGGAGCATCAGGAGCGGCTGCTGGTGCTACCAGTGGTATAAATGAGGAAAAAGGTCAGGGCAGCACCTATAAAATGGCCATATATAAAGAATTTGGAGATAGGCTCAAATATAATGCCGACCCTGTATTTGTCTATGCCCGAATGCTGGAGATAAATTCCCAAGGAGTAGAGGTTGAAAGATCTGATTTAACAGAGCAGATTGAAATTTTTTCTACTAATCAACTACTTGATATTGGACCTACTTCTCTATCGAGGGCATATTTGGGAGCATCGGTTTATGCAGGAGGAGCAAAGGGTGTTGCAATTCCTGAAGAAGTGATAATCAGCTTTCGCTTCACGGGAGAGGGTGGAGTATTCCAGAACAATGTGAAATTCAAACTTATTGGTGAAGGGAGAATTGAGCTTGACCGTGAGCAACTGTATGTACTTGCCGCATCAGGCAGAAGCTTTGAGCTACCCTTTAAGCTGATAGACTTTCTTACTGAACCTCAGGTTAATGTTTGTTGTATGAAAAAGGATATTCCCTTTATTCTGGAAGCCAAGAAGGATAAGAAGGGTAACAATATCATCATTGCAACTGATATGGAAGAGAAAAAATCTTTTGAGAAGTTTTTCGAAAGCTATAGCTGTGAAGTTATTGCAGAATATGAAAAGGAATATGCCCGGGCGGTATTTTATGTAGAAATGTGCTATGAGGGTGTGTTGGCAGACTTTTTAGGTAAGCCCAAAGAAATTCGCGGCTATAGAGTCAGCATGGATAGTGATGAGATGGCCGAAACTCTATTTAATATTAAGCTTGGAGTATGGGATGAAACTGACAAAAGTCTTAGATTTGTAATGCCGGAAAATATATATATTAACTTAACGGATAAGAAAAACATATTTGAGCTAATTGGCACTGATATTTTACCAGATGAAAATAGTGTCCTTGCTGATGCCAAAAGATTTATCGCTAAGGCCAAAAAGAATTTCCCGGCAACTAATCCTGTCCAAGGAACAATGGAAATATCTGCAGCCTATGGTGAAAACACCTTTGAAAATGAAATAGAGCTAGAGCTTGCTCCGGACGTAATGCAGTACACAGCAGATTATGAAAAAGAGTATTTAGCCTGTAAAAGAGTCATTGAGATCTATATGGCACCTCGCTTCAGAGGGGAAAAATTGTATGAGCTGGAAAAGGCCAAATATAACCTAGGGCTTGAAGACTTTAAGGTCTTTAGGAGAAAATGCTGGAGTATTGCAGAAATCTCCATAATGCAAGAGGGTCAGGAGTATTTAGCGGAAGCAGCCTGGTATGACGAGGCAATTGCTACCGCAGATTTAGTTGTTTATATTGGTGATATTGCTTTTGACCTAGCTCTGGCGCCTATTGGCGGACCGATAGCCGGTTTTCTAGCAGGTCAGGTAAAAAGCGGTTTATTGGAGCTCTATGGTTTGTATGTGGAAGGTGGTGCAGGGAAAAGCACTTGGGACCTTACAACGAAGTTTGTAAATAACCGCCTTGTGCAAAGTGCCGGCTCGGCTGATGGTCTTATTGAAGTACCTAAGGTAAATGAGCCGAAAAAACTTGCTGCTTGGCTTTCCTGCTATGTTATTTATCGCATAGGTTACCATTGGCATTTTGATAAGGATGACAATAACAACCCCATTGGGATAACAGAATCAATTAAACGGGGACTTTTGGATTTCGTGGGTAAAGGTGCAGGAGCACTCTTGGGTGATTTTATTAGTAATAGTGCCAAAGGGAGATGGACGGAAAAAATCAGTATAGCTGATGCCGACCAAGCATTGACAAATGATGTAGTAACTAAAGGGACCAAGAGTGTATTAGATGCAGGGGATAAGCTTGCAGGTAAAGCTGATGATGCAGTTGCCTATGTAGTTAAAATATTAAGCGATTATCTTGAAGTCCTGAGGCGTGGTTGATAAATCATAAATATATCTAAGAAAGGTGATCAGAATGAAAAATATTTATTTAATTATGCTTATTTTTATAATGATTTTTTCAGTTACAGCTTGTAGTGATAGTAATAATGGCAATGATAATGGCCAGAATCTAGTCGCTGAAAAAAACGCAATTGAAGCAGGTGTAAATGTGAGAAATTTGTCCCCGGAAGCAGTAAAATTTCTTATAGATCCTTCTGGCCATGAAAATCCTTTTATAGATGAGGGATTATCTCCTTATGGAACATACGGAACCTGTGGCTTGGTGCCCGCTAAGATAAAAGGAGAAAAAGCAGATGTAGATGGTTCCTTTACCCTTTATGCTAACGATAAAAGCGGGCCATTTGTCACCATTCATGTAAAAGGCTCCTATGGAATAGATGAACTAAGAAGTTACGACAATAATTATTTTTTCCACTATAAGGATGGACAGTTTATCCAATTAACAAAGGAAGATTGGACAAATTTTAAAAAGGACAAATAAAAACGCCATTCAAATTAGGATATAGAAAGGGGAAAAGTGAATGAAGAAAACAAAAACCCCAATATTTAGAACAATTATTTCCATGATGATTAGTCCGGCAACAGCTTTAAAGTCAGCTGTTGCCGGCATCCCCTGGTTCTTTTCCCTGGGAGTTTCTGCTTTAGCCTTTGCATTTTTCTTTATGCAAACAGGACTTGATCTTTATAAAACAGGTCAAAAGGGGCTACAGTTTGTAATGCTTTCTGCAGGTGCTGGAATAGTTTATGGGATAACAGTCATACCCCTCTTAGGGGCAATAATCTGGGTTATCTTAAAGCTTACCAAGTCAGATAAAAGTATCGGCTGGGCTATTTCGTCATTTTGTTTAAGCTATAGTGGGGCGTTGATTTACGGTATTTGTGGTATATTGTTTTCCTTTGTTTTCGGATGGAAGACATCTATTGCTTTTGGTGTTACCGGTGTTTTGTGGGCTACCGGTCCCATAATTATGAGTATTAGGGAGATGACAGGCGGCAAAAGCACCTTGAGCATACCACTTGCTACTATTGCCGGTGCAGTTGTCCTATTTACATGGTCCTTTTTCGGGAAAATATAGGAGGTGACTTAGATGACGGAGGATATCGCTAAAGGCAATGGGTGGCGGCGATTTTTTCGGCAGTTATGCTTTATTGCCTTTGGTCTAACAGCATTTTTTAATCCCCTAGATAGATTTAATCCAGCGAACATCCTGTTTGGGATAGTAGTGGGGCTAGTTTTCGGTTCTTTGTGTAAGGCTTTCCTGAGCGGACTTTTGCGGATGTTTAATCCTGACTTAAAGGCCAGTATCGGGAGAAAAACAATTTCCCATGCAGTAGAAAAGGGTATGACCTTTATGGTTCCTTTTGCAGTTATGGCCCTTTTAGCCACCTTTGTCATGGGTTGGTCCATAACAGGCGGTTTTGTTTCAGCAGGTCTGATGACCGCTGCCGCTTCGGCGTCAATGGAAATAGGCAAGCTTAAAGGAAAGCAAGCCATGAAAAATACCATTCTTACTTCTGCCATCTCTTGGTCCTTTTCTACTCTATGGCTTTACTCGATAGGATTTTTAGGTAAAATGCCGGCTTATATTGAGGGCGTTGTAGGATTAATCAGCTCTCTTGCCGGTAATTTTCTCAAATAAGGGGGTGTGGTTATGGGAAAACGCAATTTGAAAAATGAGTTAGCCATAATTTTCTCTATAGTAATATTATTAACATCTATTTTACCCCTTGCTGCCCTTAGTGCTCCAAGTACATCACCTCAGCCAGAAGAGCCTTACGAGCGGGTGATTTATAAAGCAGGCAGCTGGTATTCAGAATATATGGGTTATGATGGCAAAAGAAATTTAATAGTAGGTTATCAGGGAAGTCGTGAGATTATCGAAACACAAGCTAGTGATAAGCAACCTATAAAATTTAGTTTAAAAAATAATACTCTTCTAAGGGGTGTATATCTTCCCTATTCCTATCCTCAGGAAAACCCTCAGTTGGAGGCAGTTAACTTTTTTCTAGAGGATGAGCGAGGTAATATCTATGGACCTTTTACTACAAGACCTTCTACAGTAGGAAATATTCAGGAAGCAAGTGAAAAACAAGAGATGCCAAAAGGATTTTCTGTTGAGACTATTTCCATAGACAATATTTATATTCCCGAACAGGAAATAGTTTTAAAAGCAGGCAGCTATTCTTTATATACCAATGATGATACTAGGCATGTCCGAAATAATGAAACCGGTTTAGGAGCAGCAGTATTAATTAAAGGCATCGATTACTCTGCTTGGCAGAAATATAAGGAAAATTTACTGAAGTGGGTTTTGGAAAATGATCCGGAAAATAGTGATATAAGGGAAAATGCAATTTCCGTAGCAGGCAGCCAAGATTTGGCAGGTGTTCGATTAAATCCGGGAAGCTATGAGGCTATTTCAGTAGAGAAGCCTCCCACTAAATTATTTTCAGCAACCTTTACCCTAGATGATTCATACCAAATTGATGAAGTCGTCTTTAATACCTTTAATGGCGGCCAAGGGGCACCTCCAGGGCTTGTCAGCATTGCTGATAATGCAGGTAAAGAATATGGTCAATATCAAGCATATGGGGGAATATTGGGCACCATACCCAATGGTTTGTGGATTGCAGCTCCGGGTATTGTGCTTCCTGCCGGTGAATATATACTTTCTTTACCGGACATGTCAGTTGTAGCCTATGATAATGAAGGGTATCCTGATTTTTATGTAAGTGTTTCACCTATGCCGCCTCAATTATTTGACTTTACCGGAAGATATCAGATTAATCTTGATACCATAAAAACCAGTACAATTATGGGACCTGTTCAAGAGGGCCGGAGCAGCTTTAGTTTAAAGGATTTTGAATTAACTGTCCTTGATAAGTGCGATACAATTGAATTAATTGGCAAATATGAAGGCATGCCCTTTTCACAGATATGTGAGATAACTGAACGGGATGAAAATAGTCTCAAAGCCTCCTTTACCTTTGCTGCTGACCTCACTAAGCTGCCTTACAAAGCCAAGATAGGGGCTGGGGGGGTGGTTACTCTCCAAAAAGAGCAGGGTCGTGCAGCTAAACTAGATCTTCAAGGGGATGCAACCTTTGAAAGGGCTGCTTCCGAAACAAAAGGAGCAGATTTTAATTCTTATCAATTGACAGCCAGCGGAAATATGATTGGTAAAGATTTACCTCCATATGTACTAACAGCATTAGGGGCGAAAATGCCATCAGCAGGTAATATTCCCGGACCCGATGGCCCCGCTCAAGCTGCTGCTGGGGCACTTTTCCCACCCTTAGTGGGAGTTGTTGTCCATGTATTAGAAACCCTCCTAAAACCCAAGCCCAAAGCCAAGGTCAGGGATAAGGATTGGTATAAGGATAAATATCCAGGGAAAACCGATGAAGAATTAGCAATGATCATGATGGCTGATGCCTTAGGAAATACTGATGAACCTGACGATGATCCCTTCTCTGTGGGAGATAATGAAAAGCCGGGAGGCTCAGATTATGTATCACCTGGGAGCAGTGATGGGGGATATGAAGGTGACTATGAGCCAGAGGATTATAATGATCAAACTGATAGTAGCGATTCTGATGGAGATGTGCGCAGTGATGAGGATAGTTATGAAAAAACTGATAAATCGGCAGAAAAGGCACCAGAATCGGAACAAAAAGTGCCGGCTGAGCCAGAGTTAGAACCACCACAGCCAGCCGAGCCTGAAACAATGGTTGTACAAACTGACCATAAAGGAGGAACCACTGAATACGTCAAGGATCCGGTAACCGGTGAATGGGTTAATCCTCAGACCGGTGGGGTTTTTGATCCGGAAGCTTATGAAAAGGTTGTTAAACCGGGCTTTGAAAAGGATAAAGAATTTATTAATAGTGAATTTGAAAAAAATACCAAGGGTGAGACCGCCCATGATCGTTGGGTTAGGGAAGAAGAGCTAAAAAGACAGGAAAAGCTGAGAGAAGAAGAATATCTGATTAAATTGGGTAAAAAACACGGCACTTCCAATAAAGAAGAACTGGAAGAGATTATAGGAAAAATACAAGCCATAGATAAAAAGATTGCTGATACCTGGAACGCTGCGGGGAATCTTAATGCCGGTTTAGAAACGGGTGCCAAGGCAGTTGGTGCAGTTAGTGATGGTGTTATTGATGGTATGGCTAATGCTACCGGACCGGTAGGGAAAAAAATTAGAGTAATCTATAAGGTAACTAAAGGTGTTGCCGGAACCATGGCCAAGGATGGAATTAGTGCCAAGTCCCTTGCTTCGGGTCTAGCCAAGGGTGGTACTGATGCCTATAGTGATTTTGTCAAAAATCCTGCAGCTAAAGCTTTAGTAACTGTTAGTGGAGAGGTTGTCGGAGGAGGAATCTCAGAAGGCTGGGAAGGTGCTGCTAAAGGAGCTGTTGATGGAGCGGTCAAAGCTGGTTTAGATGCTGTACCTGATGCACTCTCTAAGGGTTATGGCGGAGACCTAATCTCAACGGCTGCTAAGGGTGGAAAGGTTCGGGTCGCTTGGGATGTTGGAGGGAAATTGTCCGGAAAAACTGTTACTAAGGAAGTAGCGGAAAAGTTTGTTACACAGAAAATAAATAGGCAGGTAGTACATTCAACTATTAAGACTGCAGCAGGATTAACCGATGAATTTGCTATTAAGCCAGGTATAACTGAACCCATCAAAGAGGAAATAGGTAAAATGTTTTAAACTAAATAAATAAGGTACAGGATAGAAAGGGGCGGAGGAAGATGAAGCTAACAACAAGAGAAATTGCCTTTTTGGCTAAAGACTTTCCCAAGAAAACGGATATTAGCTTATTTGCTAACATCAATGAACCATTAGATGGGTCCGAGGAAAGAAACTTAACAGACAAAGGCATATATAAAGATGGGAAGTTAACAGGTGAAGCAAAAAAAATACTAGAAATCGTAGCCAATGCCAAGAGATGCACAAGGCTAATTTTAAGAGATGGATTAATATATGTAGAAAAATATACCTATAAAGTAGACGATAAGATTGTAATGGCTGAAAACGATGCCGGTGAAATGGTTTTTAGCATACCGGATAATTTCAACAAAACTATTTATGAAGTTTCCGAGTTTATTGGTATGTCAAAGATTAAGACTGCCGATATCGAGATTCTATTAAGTGCTGATGAAATGTTAGTTATTTTAGCAATGGTCGATATATATAGAAAAAAAGTCCTTTTAACTTATCAAGGTCAAGGGATTTCAGGTGAGACTATAACCTTAGCAGATATTTCAAAACAACTAGAAAAACCTGCTCCTAACAGTTTGGTGCAAATGCTTAAAAAGAATTACAAATACACCGAACCTGAAGAAGGTAAGGTCAAAGAGATTATGGAAAGCTTAATTGCAAAAGAGTGTGCCATTTCCGAAGATGGGTATGTTTTGACAAGTGAATATGCCATTTTTGCAAAAAACTTTCTCATTCCCGAAACTATTATAATGATTGAGAATTTTAACCTTAATAAAAATAACGAAATGGTGGTTGCAGGAGGATTGGGTGTTTGTGCGGGAATCAAGGATAATTTAACATTTATTTTTGGAATTAATGAAATCGAGCTTACATCGGCAAGCGGGTTTCAAATGTTGCAAATGATAGAAAACTTCTTAAAATGCCCTGAAATCATAGAAGAGGAAACGGACATTGTAGAAGAAACCCCTGCTTTGCCAGCTAATAAATTCTGTGCCGAATGTGGTACTAAAATTGTCTCAGGCGCCGCCTTTTGCGCCAATTGTGGGAAGAAAGTAAAATAAATTCCTATTGAGGAGGTATTAGATGAAAAAGTTTCTTTTATTAATCCTTGTGATTCTCATTATTTTTTCAACTACAGGCTGTAATGATGAGGAAGCGGGAGGAGAAAAGGGTAATATAATAGGAGAAAATGTTTTTCAAGTGAAGGTAATGGTTCGAAATATGACATCGGAAAATGTGAAATTTATGGTTCGTCCCCATGCCGATGAAGCGGGTTATGAAGGACAGGGGGAAGTGGATGGTCCTGGTGGAGTGTTTGGAACCTATGGTGCCGTGCCCGGAACGAAAAAAGGGGATAAGGCTGATTTAGAAGGTTCATTTACTTTATATGCCCATGATACAAGTGGACCATCAGCAACAATTGATGTAAAAGGTACTTATGTTATCCAAGACCTCAAGAGCGATTTTTCTACCATGCATTTCTACATCTACGAGGGTGGAAGTTTTACTAAATCAGATAAAGAGACAGTTTATAAATAAATGGTAAATAATGAGCGACAAAGGGACCGAGGGCCCTTTGTCGCTTTTAACTTAATGGAGTTATTGGATGTGGTTTAATATCCTATTTCTAGCGGTTTTTTATCTTTATTTATGAGTTCTTTGTTTTTAATCAAAGATAAAATAATGATGGTACTTAGTATACAAAATGTGCCTAACCACTCTGAAATCCCAAAGGGGACTTTCAACCAGATAACAGCTATTAAGGCTGCAGCTAGTGGTTCAGCACATGCTAATAGGCTAGTTTCGGTGGCAGTATTATATCTAAGACTTTCTAAATAAAAATAAAAAGTTATTACTGTTCCGAATATCACTATGAATGTTACTGCTAAGAATGTATCCAAAGACCATTGTCCTTGAAAAACCCAAGGCGGATGGATGAAACTAAAGCTAATTCCTCCTATTAACATTCCCCACCCTGTAATCAAAGCAGAACCCCACCTGGAAAGAAGATTGATAGGCTGTAATGTATAAAAGGCTAATGCTAACGCAGAGCTAAGACCCCAAAAGAAAGCTAATCCTGAGATAGATAAGCTTTGGATACTTCCTTGGGTAACCAGAAGGAAGGTACCAAGAAGTGCTAAAAATACAGCAAAGATTTCTTTTGCGGAAGGGAAACTTTTAGTGCGTATTGCTGAGTAACAAAAAATTAGCATAGGGGCAAGATATTGTAGAATAGTGGCAGTAGCGGCATTAGAGTGGTTTATAGCTGCAAAATATGTGTACTGGACAGCCAATATCCCAAAAATACTATATAATATTAAACTTGTAATATCATTTTTATTTTTCCAAATATCCCAGATATTTAAATTCTCTTTTATTTTTGCAAAGAATAATAATAGAATACCTGAGATTAATAGACGGATCACAACTAACCATTCTGGGGTAAAGCCCTTTTGGTGGAATAGGTATTGGGCAACAGCACCGGATATTCCCCATAATGTCGCCGCAGACAGCACCAGAAGAATTCCTTTTGGATTTTCAAATGGTCTGATTTTGCTTTCAATCATTTAATTTTATCCTCCTTTTGTGCCAACGGTTTTTCGTGTAATAATATTTAAGGGTTAGTTTTTAGATAGCAACATGAAATAATATATCACATATCTATTAAAGAATCACTATTCATGCTTGATATTTAAACTGGAAATAATTTTTTGGACCTTGAACCATAACGGAAGGCATGATAAGTTAGAAAAAAATTTTAATAAACTTAGCTAATCCTAATGAAACAAAAAACTGGAAAATATCGTCTATTAGGGTGGAGTATATTGATAGGAGAGATGATTGTGAAAAAATATCCAAGGTATATAGGGATTGCCCTAGTTTGTCTTTTAGTCATAGGTGGTGCTATTCTCTGGAATAAAGCTAGTATTCCCGGTGATAAAACAAGTGCTTTAGCTGCCGAAATGTCTTTAAAGCCAATGATCTTTGATACAGGTGGTGTAGATTTAAAGACAAGTTTTCAGTTGTCCTCTTCGGAAGAAGTAGATCTTAAAGTGCTAGAAAAATGTCTTTCTATAGAGCCTGCTTTTACTTATACCTTAAAATCAGGCGAGGGCAATAAGGAGGCTTTAGTTATCCCGGCCCAACCCCTGCTAGCCAATCAGGTTTATAAATTTTCCCTAGCACTAGATGAGGGAAAAGTCCACAGTTGGGCATTTCAAACAAAGGGTGATTTCCGAGTTGTTTCTACCTTGCCGGGAGATAGAGCGGGGGGAGTTCCTTTAGATACAGGAATTGAAGTTTCCTTTACCCATATGGATTTTTCTGAGATGGAGGGTTTTGTAGAAATTAATCCCCAAGTGGAAGGCCGCTGGGAGATACATAAAAAAACAGCCGTCTTTGTTCCGAAACAGCTCAAACCTGCTACCCTCTATACTGTCAAGGTAAAAAAAGATTTAAAGGTAGCTGGCAGTGATCTACAATTAACAGATGATTATATTTTCCAGTTTGAAACCCAGGCTGATCCTGCAAACACTCCTAAATATGAGATGTATTTATATGAAGATACCTATGAATATACAGTTGATGAGAACCCTGCTGTAGGTCTAAGACTATACAGTCGGGGAAATAACAAAAAGCCTGATGTTAAAGTTATGCTTTTTAAGTATAAGGGTGCAGAAGAATACGTAAAAGCATTAAAAGAAAGAAACCAAGTCCCAGAATGGGCTTATTTTAGCCGCAGGCATTATCAGGAAGATACGGTCGGTTTAGAAAAAGCCATGGAATTTGCAGCTCCCATCATGGATCAAAATGAGGGTTATTTAGTGTTTCCTGAGAAACTGCCGGCAGGTTTTTATCTGGCTCAAGCATCGGTAGACGAAGCTTCTTTACAGATCTGGCTGCAGGTAACAAACCTGGGGATGTATTCAGTTGTAGCAGAAGATAAAACCCTGGTCTGGGTTAATGATTTACTCCTTGGCAGTCCTGTTCAAGGTGCACAGATTTTTTCCTATGAAGATGGTGAAAAAGGTGTTACTGATGAGCAAGGTGTGGCTATTTTAAAATCACCCGCTATTAATAGTGGAAGCAGTTATTTCATAATTTCTCAGGGTGACCAAAAGGCAGTGGGTTGTGAGGCTTCCCAAGGATTTTATGATAGGAATTGGGAGAATAATAGGAAAATCCGTGAAGAGTATTGGAAGTATCTCTACTTAGATCGAGGCTTATATAAGCCTGATGATACTATCTTTTTTTGGGGGCTTGTTAAACCTAGAGACTCCGGTATAAAGGAATTATCACGGGTCAAGATTGAATTAACCAAATCTGGTATGAGGGAAGCAACTACTATCATATCTCAAGAGCTGGAAGTAAAAAACTATTCTTTATCAGGGAGTATTAAGCTACCTAATCTTTCACCGGGCTATTATTCCCTTGTTATGAAGGATGGTGCCAATAGTCTCCGGGAAATGGGATTTGAGGTACAAACATATACAAAACCTGCCTATCAAATAGGGGTAACTCCTTCGAAAAAGGTGCTTTTTGCCGGTGAAAAAGTAGATATCAATATATCTGCGGCTTTCTTTGAAGGTACCGGTGCAGCCAATATGCAGTTAAATTACCATCTTACCGGTAAAAGTGGCAGTGTCACCACAGATGCTGAAGGCAAGGCTGTGTTTACTTATACCCCTCAATATAATAAAAATGACTCTATAATTCGGCATGAAGGCATCTACCTCAATGCTAATTTGCCCGAAAGCGGTGAGATCAACGCCGAAGCAACATTTGTTGTTTTAAATACTGACCTAATGCTAGAGGCAGAGGGAAGGATTAATGAGGGAGAGGGCACTGTAGAGGTAGTACTCAATCACGTTAACTTAGAAAAATACCGGCAAGGAGAGGTAGAAATATGGGATAACGGTGCTTTTAAAGGCGAAGTAGTACCCAATCATCAAGTAACAGCTAAGGTCTATCGAGATGTCTGGGAGCAGATAGAAGACGGTGAATACTATGACTTTATTAATAAAAAGGTCCAAAAAAGATACTTTTACAATTATCACAAGGAATTTGTTACGGAAGGCAGCTTGATAACCGATGCTCAGGGTATGGGCAGTTTTATGTTTCCCACAGAAGAAGACAAATTTTATCGGGTAGAACTGAGTACTTTAGATTCCAAAGGTAATTTAGCCACTAGAGAAGTCTATGTGCAAGGAACCCGTTATAGCAGGGAATATGAATATCAATGGTACTATCTAAGGTCAAATAAAAACACTAATAAGTATAAAGTAGGGGAAGAGGTGCACCTGACACTGAATAATAATGAAAGCCCTCTGCCTGATCGGAAAAATGGTTTTCTATTTATGGATACAAGACAAGGTTTAAAAGAGCATAAGCTTCAGGATACCGGAATTTACCAAAGTATTTTTATCAAAGAATTTATACCCAACTACTATGTTAAAGGAGTATATTTTGATGGCCGGTATTATCAAGACGCCGGTGAATATTTAGTAGCCTTTGATGAAAACGAGAAAGCTCTAGATTTAGAGGTCACTACTGATAAAGCCGAATACCGACCCGGTGAAAAGGTTAATTTAAAAGTCCGGGTTAAGGACTTAAAGGGTCAGCCTGCGCAAGCTATAGTAAATTTAAATCTAGTTGATGAAGCGCTCTATACCTTACGGGGGCAAAATGCCAATATCCTTTATGCTCTTTATAATGATCATCTTGGTTCCGGAATCAGACGGACCTTAAAAACCCATAAAATGCCTCCAATGGGTGGGGGAGCAGAACACGGTGGTGAAGGCGGATCGGACAGAAAGGATCTTCGGGATGCAGTTTTCTTTACTACTCTGACAACTGATAATAATGGGAAAGCTGAGAGCTCATTTACCCTTCCCGATAATCTCACTTCCTGGCGTTTAACCTCCCAGGCTGTGAACGGTGAATTACAAGCTATTAGTACTGTGAAAAATATTATCGTTAAGCTGCCCTTTTTTGTGGATATTACCCTAAATGATCGCTATCTAAGTGGTGATCAGCCTGTTGTTTACCTGAGATCCTTTGGAAATAAGCTCTCATCAGGGGAAGATGTCACTTATAGTGTCGATGTTAAAAGAGAAGGCAACCTAGTATTTAGTGAAAAGAAAACCGGCAAGGCTTTTATCAGGGTTGATCTGGCTCTGCCAGCTTTAGAAAGTGGTGCATATACTTTTAGCGTTCAAGGTACTTCTCAGGCTAATTTAAGTGATGCTTTGACTCTCTCCTTTGTGGTTAAAGATAGTTTTAGTGAGAAACGAGAGCATGATTTTTACTTCCTTGATAATAAAACTAAAATAAAGGGGGCGGCTGATTCGCCTACAACCATCACCTTTAGTGATTATGAGCGCAGCCAGTATCTCAATATTCTCTGGCGTTTGTCAGGGGAAAACGGCAATAGGGTTGATCAGAAACTAGCTGTAAAGCTGGCAGGTGAATTAATGGAGCAATATTTCCCGGGAATAAAGGGGGGATTAGCTGAGAGTACCGATAGTATTATGAGATACCAGACCATAAAGGGAGGAATATCTCTCTTACCCTACTCCGATCCTGAGCTGGAGTTAAGTGCTAAGTCAGCGGGCTTATCTTCCGTTGGCTTTGATAAAGGATTTCTTAAGGAATATTTGCAAAGGATTGCCAATGATCCCCGGGAGACTCGGGAGCGGGGTATCATCGCTCTCTATGGGCTAGCAGCCTTAAGTGAACCGGTATTACAGGAGCTTTCTGTTGTTTCCAGGGCCGATGACTTAACGGTCAAAGAGAAAATATATTTAATATTAGCTTCTTTGGAGTTAGGTAACCGAGAGCCGGCAGCGGAACTGTTTAGAGAATTATTAGCTAAGCACTCTGAAGAGCTGGGCCCTAATCTCAGAATTAATACCGGAAGTGATCAGGATGATATCTTGGAGGCTACAGCTTTAGCCGCGGTTGCAGCCGGAGACTTGGGGCTTGATGTTAAGAATAGATTATCACTTTATGTTCTAGAGAACTCGACCACCGATATTTTAACCAATTTGGACCAGCTGCTCTTTCTAAAGAAAGTTTTGCCTAAAATGTCCTCAGAGGTGGTGGGCTTTAGTTGGTCTGTTAACGGCAAGGAGGAAAATGTAAAGCTCGAGCCCCGTGAAACAAAGACACTTATTCTTACTCCTGAGGATTTAGATACTCTTAAGTTTAATAAGATCCAGGGTAAAATTGGCGTGACCTCAGTTTATAACACCAATTCCTATGCTAGCCCATCTTTACCCTTAGATGGAGTTAAGATTACTAGAGCCTATTCTTCCGAGGATAACTCGAAAGATGGTCTTAAGGTTAATAATCTGGTGAAAGTAAATATTAGCTATCAGTGGGGTGATAAAGCCCCCGATGGTATGTATCAGATAACTGACTATTTACCTGCCGGTTTGAAGGTAGTTCAAAGACCATTTAATTGGGGAATCATCAATGACTATAAAATAGCTTATCCAGTAGAAGTTTCCGGGCAAAAGATTAGCTTTATTGTCTATGGCAAAAAAGCAGACTCCTTGAGCTATTATGCTCGGGTCATTAATGCCGGCCAATACCAGGCGGAATCAGCCACTATCCAGCATGTGCAAAGTGGTCAGATTTACTACACCACAGCTAGGGAAAAGGTGAATATTCAGTGAGGAAGCTTTTATTGATACTTATTATAATTAGCTTAGGTGTGCTTCTCCTTCTAGCAATGGAAGAAAATTCTCTATCAGAAGGAGAGGCAACCCCTGTTCCTAGCAGTCAGGCGGTTTACGATAGCTTCTTTGACCCTCGGTCATTTAGTTATGGAAATAATGGTGATTCTATTGAGGAGTCCAAAATTTTCGGGGCAGTTGTACCCCACCACCTGCTGGCTTATAAATTAATTGATTCGGTCTTTACTAAAATAGCTTTAGAAAAGCCGTCAACAATAATTTTAATAGGACCTAATCACTTTAATCAGGGACCAAGGATTCTCACCACTTCCTGGGGCTGGCAAACACCTTTTGGTATTGTGGAAAGCGACCAAACTATCATTGATAGTCTGGCCGCCTCACAAATGGTTAAGGTTAATGAAGAGGTTTTCAAAGCAGAACATTCTATAGGTAACCTAATGCCCTTCCTTAAATTTTACTTACCGGAAACCCGGTTAGTGCCCATTATCTTACACCATGATGTTACTAGGCAGGAAGCCCGGGAATTAGGGAAATATTTAGCAGAGCTTGTAGAGGATAAGAATTATCTAATTATGGCGTCCGTAGACTTTTCCCATTACCTGACCCGTGAAGCGGCAGAGCTTAAAGACCGGGAGACTATAGAGGCTTTAGAAAATAAAAACATGGGGAAAATTTTTTCCATGGGCAATGATTATTTAGACTCACCGGCATCGATTGGTGTTCTATTTTCAGCTATGGAAGAGCTAAGTAAAGAAGATTTTCGGATTTTAGATAATACCAATTCCGGGGTTATATTAAATAATGATCTGATTGAGACCACCAGTTATTTTACGCTGATCTTTGAATGATGATGGAGGATAGCTTGGGCTTTTACAATTTATAAAACTAAGCAAGTTGTAAAATGTCGAAATTTAGGATGATTTTGTTGAAGGAGGAAGAAAAAGTAAGGAGAATATTAATACTATATTTAGTATCGATAATAAGATATTCACGAAACAAAGTCGCAAATATTCATTCATTTCAGAATATTCACGACACTGTGTCGTGGAAAAGAAGTTCTCCAACATTTCTAAGTCTCGTTTTGCATGAGACTTAGAAATGTTGGAGATTTATGGGGAGAAATGAGAAAAGACCCCTTGAGAGAGGCCTTTTCAGATACTTTTATACCGTGCCTAAAGCACAAAAGACAAAATACTTTTATAACCATCTTTAGTATATCATATTCATACTTCTAGTCAATATTGAATATTAGTTTCATGGCATTTATTACCTTTGTCTGAACTGTAATATATTCCCTTTTTCCATAATGTGACTTATATTCTTGCTCTGTTAGTAATCGGTCTTTTGGAGCTGGATCTAAAAAGACAATAAGTTATCTAAATACATAATATATTCATCAATATTTTAAAATGTCTTTCCTAATTTTACATCAGTAGATGTTTGACAATTGCTCCAATAATTTTTAATAAATTGTTTCTGATTATTAATAAGTTTTTCTTTATCCTTACTAGACATTTTACTCAATTCTTCCTGTTTTTTGTTCTCGGAAAAAATATTCAAAAAGTCTAATGCATTCATTACATCATTCCCTCTCATCTGCCACTCGGGGGTGTCTGGGGACGGTCCTTTGACACAACATAATAAAAACATGATAGAATAGCTCTAGGGGGTGACCTAATGGCAAGGACAAGTAGACAAATAAGTCACTTTGGTTTTTATCATGTAATGATGCGAGGGAATGAGAAAAGGGAAATTTTCAAAGATGACAGGGACCGGAAGAAGCTATTAGGTATCATTAGGGAAAAGAAAAAGAAGAAGTTTTTGACCTATATGGATATTGCTTAATGAATAACCATGCTCATTTATTAATGGCTCACGGGAAAAGTGCCCAGTGCGTAAAGCCTCATATGATAAGGACTTGTATAAAGAAAAATTTGCTTAGTATTTATTTCACCTTTCCTTCTTGTGAACATATTCTAAAAAGAATAAGTGCAAAAAAGGAAGGTGTTTATATTTGTTAGAAAATGGTGCTTGGGATGATATTATTACATTACCCTTAGGGGCTCGAAGTAGAAAACCCCGTACCAAAGGATTAACGATGATTATTGACAAAGGATTAGGCTATGAGGAAACTAAAGATTTATTAGAAGTAGCTAGTGATTATATTGACTTTTTAAAGCTAGGATTTGGTACGGCAGCCTTCTATTCTAAGGAATTATTAAAGAAAAAAATTAATTTAGTCAAAGAATATAATGTGGAAATTTATCCTGGTGGTACATTTTTAGAAGTAGCTTTTTTTCAGGGGAGGGCAGCTTGTTTTTTAGACAGAGCTAAAGAGTTGGGGTTTAATTTTGTTGAAATTTCTGATGGAACTATTAATTTGAACCCTAATGAAAGAAAAAAACTAATTGAAATGGCTTTAGATCGTGGCTTGAAAGTATTGACTGAAGTAGGTAAAAAGGATAATAAAACTAAAGTATCAATGGTTAATCTTAATGAACAGGTACAGAAAGATTTAGAGTCGGGCGCATTTAAAGTTATTATGGAAGGCAGAGAAAGTGGGAAAGATATTGGACTTTATGATGAAAAAGGAAAGTTGATTGAAAATAAATATGAACAATTTACTAATAAGGTTAATGTAGAAGATATAATTTGGGAAGCACCACTAAAAAATCAACAATTCGATTTTATAGTGAAAATGAATAGTGATGTTAATCTAGGAAATATAGCTAGTAACGAAATTCTTGCTCTTGAAGCACTGCGAACAGGGCTGCGGGGAGATACCCTTAATTTAGTCACAAGTTACGAAAGCATAAAAGAACAGGAAATGCATCCTGTACTTAGAAAGCTTGTAGCTGCCTGGAGTTTAAGATAACATGTAGGCTCTACCTTTTAATAAGGGTAGAGCCAAATTTTATTCTGAGTATATTCAGGAATGATGTCTGTTATATTCTCTGAAGCACAGTATTTCAAATCTTCCATTTTGTTTAAAATTTGTAGACGCAGACCATTACGGCTCTTTAAGATAGTCTCTAGAATTTCTCCTTGATACCTTTGATAACTCCCTAAGGCAAGGTATGCATAGTCGTTAAGTGTATAATTATTAATACTCTTTAATTCATTTATTAATTTACCTGCTGCTAAAGTGTCTTCCAGAGAAGGGGTCCCTAACGTTCCTGCACACACTATAGCTATATTGCTGTGAAAATCATCAAGCTTTCTTGCGATAGCATTACAGTTAGCAAAGGAAGCTACAAAAACATTATCGGCCTTCTCAGCTTTTTTTAGGGCATTAGTACCGTTTGAAGTCGTAAGAATAATAGTTTTCTTTACCACTTTAGATTTATTGTATTCTAGAGGAGAATTGCCAAAATCAAAGCCATCTATTTTTTCTGAGTTTCTTTCTCCTCCTAATAATAATTCAGGATGCTTTTCTTTTAATTCCCATGCTAAGGTTATTTCAGTAACCGGCAAAACTACTTTAGCACCATTACTTAGAGCAGTGATAATAGTATTAGAGGCCCGAAATACATCTATAACTACAGAGATAGAGTTTTTTATTTCAGCATCAATAACACTTTGCCAAGTCGGGTAAACATAAAGATTATTAATAACAAATCAATCCTTCCTTTTATACTTATCGTAATGTTTTTATATTCATATTTATATTTTAAATATTAATTTTAAAATTAATTATGCCTTTATTTGACAATATATTATTGATATTTACAGCCCGTGAATAAATAAAATTTATTTAGCATTAGCAAAAACTAAGGATAAGTATAAATTATGTTTATAAAACCAAAGGTAAGGATTAATTCTAAATAAGAAGGAATTACCATAGTACTATAGAATATTATTAAAAATAAAGCAATATTTTAAAGTTTAAAGAAAAACTTAGAAAGTCAAAAAATTCATAAATTTAAGAATATATTAAAAAATAGCAGGAATTCAGAAAAATTCGTGTAATAATTAAAAGACATTTAAATATTTAAAACAAGAATACCTCATTACTGTGTTCTTCACGATCACTAGAGCAACCTGGTGGATATAGTGAAAAAACAGCCAGTTAAAGATACTTTACTGGCTGTTTTATTTATTTAATCTTATAAAAACTCCAAATTATACAAAAATGATATGCCAATTAATATTTTTTAAATGGGAGGGGGTAATTCCGTGCAATGAGTTTATGATAAATGGGGAAGTTATGTAACATTAAAAGAGAAATCAATTCTAATAAAAATAAGGGGGTCCTAGAATGAAAAAATTTGGTAAATATTTATTAATCTTTGGCTTTATTATGTGTTTAATTATTTTTGCTGCTGGGTGTGGAGAAAAAGCAACATCAGATGGAAAAAAGATAGAAATTAAGTTTAGTCATGTTGTTGCACCTACAACACCTAAAGGGTTGGCTGCACAAAAATTTGCTGATTTGGTTGCAGAGAAAAGTAATGGTCGAATTGAAATTAAAGTTTATCCTTCGTCCCAGTTATATGGTGATAAAGATGAGTTAGAGGCCCTTCAGACCAACAATATTCAAATAATTGCTCCATCAGCTGGGAAATTGGTTGCTTTAGACCCTAGATTTCAATTACCGGATATTCCGTTTTTATTTAAAAATGAACAGGCCAGCAATAAATTTTGGGATGGCCCTGGTGGTCAACAACTTTTTGCCGGTTTAGAAAGTAAAGGTATCAAGGGATTAGCATCCTGGCCTAACGGTATGAGGAACTGGATTAATGGGAAAAAGGCAATTAAGAGCCCTTCAGATTTAAAAGGCCTAAAATTTCGAATTCCTAGTGGTGGCGTTTTAACAGAACTACATGAAGAGCTTAACGCTGGGGCAGTGGGAATTCCCTTTGCAGAGGTTTATACTGGACTACAGCAGGGCACCATTGATGGCACTGTGGCCAGTCTTGATAATATTAAGTCGGAACGTTACCACGAGGTAATTAAAAACATAACAATTGCCGATATTAATAGTTTGAATTATGTAGTGCTTGCAAATGCAGGCTTTTGGAATGGATTAGCTGATGAGGATCGTGCAATTTTAGAAGAGGCTCTCAAAGAAGCTACAGTTTATGAACGGGAATTATCCTTGGAAAAGAATTCCTTTACAAAGGGCAGTGAGTTGGAAAAGATTTTTACAGAAGCTAAAGTGGAAATTGTTGAATTAACTGATGCTGAGAAAAAGGTATTTAAAGAAGCTCTTAAAGGTGTCTTAGAAAAATATACTCCAATCATAGGAGAGGATCTTATTAAATTAGCAGAAGCGGCAAATTTATAAGAAGTTACCTCATTAGCAAATGGCATACATTCAAAAATTTGGCATTATGAGGTGAATTTTAGGAGGTGACCTCTTGAGCAAATGGCGTAATTTAATTGAAGAATTTTTCGCAGGTGCATTTTTTCTAATCGGTTGTGCAGCGGTGGTTTATGGTGTTATCGTTCGTTATGTATTTAATAAACCCATTTTTTGGGTTGATGAAATATCTACATATTTGCTGGTATGGGGGATTTTGTTAGGGTGGTCTATTGCTGCAAAAAAAGGCAAGCATGTTTCTGTAGGTATTCTTTATGACTTCCTGCCAAAAAAATACCAGTATCCCATAAGTATTTTCGAAAAAATTTGTAGCCTTTCATTTAGTGCTTTTCTTACTGTTGCTTCTATTTTTTTATGGCTCCATTATTTTAATAATGGTCAGGTTTCAACAAATGCGCAAATCAGTTTATGGATTGTCTATCTGATTATGCCCGTTGGTTCAATTTTACTTGGTATTAGATTCTTAGAAGAATTGATCCATATAATCAAAACAGGTGAAATACCTACGGGAGGGGGGCATTAATGAACACGGCTATTTTATTCACAATATTTATTATATTATTTTTACTACATATACCTATAGGGATCAGTTTGGGTATTGCAAGTATTACAGCTCTATATCTTATTGGGGACTTTAATATGTTTATGATTGCCCAGCGCATGTTTACAGGGATGGATCATACAACTTTAATGGCTATTCCGGGCTTTGTTTTTGCTGGAGTGATTATGGGCGGCGGAGGCATATCAAAAGCATTGATTAGGTTTATGCGGGCCTGGATTGGCCACATCCGAGGAGGTTTGTCCATAATTGTAATACTAGCCTGTATGGTTTTTGCCGCTATTTCCGGCTCCAGTCCAGCTACGGCAGCAGCTGTAGGGGGTATTATGATTCCGGCGATGATTGCGGGAGGATATGATAAAAAATACTCCATGGGTGCTGTGGCAGCAGGGGGAACTATAGGAATTTTGATTCCGCCTAGTATAACTTTTGTTTTAATTGGTACAACAGCGGAACAATCTATCGCTAGACTCTTTACTGCCGGCATTCTACCAGGTTTATTGCTAACCTTAATTTTTATTTTTGTAGCAGTAATATATGCCGTTAAAAACAATTATGGCGGTGAGCCCAAAGCAAACTGGCTGGAGAGGAGAAAGGCTACAATACATGCTATTCCTGCCCTTTTGCTACCGGTAGTAATTCTGACATCTATATATGCCGGAGTAGCAACGCCAACTGAAGTTTCATTTCTTTCTGTGGCATATGCTATAATTGTTGGTAGATTTGTCTACAAAGAAATTACTCTTCAATCGTTCAGGGAGATGGTTAACGATTCGATCGCAACAACATCTATGATTTTCTTAATAATTGCTAATGCCATGACATTTGCTCTCTTTTTAGCAAATGAGCAAATTCCTCAGCAGGTGGTCACTTGGGTAGTGAGTCATGATATTGGGCAACCGATATTTTGGGTTTTTTGCTTTTTCTTGTTTCTTGTTTTGGGTACTTTTCTGGAGGCTGTTGCCATCGTCTTAATTACCTTACCCGTACTATTGCCTGTAATTGATACTTTGGGTGTAGATATTACTCATTTTGCAGTGTTTATGGTAATGATGATGGAAATGGCAATGATTACTCCGCCGGTAGGTTTAAATCTCTTTGTTGTAGCAGGTACAAATAATGCGAGCTTGGAAAGTGTTGTCCGGGGAGTATTTCCCTTTATGTTAGCCATGCTATTTGCTATTTTGCTAGTTATATTATTTCCACAAATTGCGTTATTTCTGCCAAATAGTATGCACTAATGAAAATGCTTAAATTTGTTGTCATAAACTAAAAAGTAAATTGAGGGGTATTTAAAGTTCCATGAGTATTTCAATACTCATGGAACGAATACTCTTTAATTAGATAAAATGTGTTTTGTTTATAGCTAACGCAATAAAGGATTTGCCAGTTTTATGTAGAATTGGATTTATAGAAGTATAAACAAATTTGCAAATGGGGGGGAACCATATAAGAACTAAGACAGTTTTTTTGGCAGGTCATGCGGCATTACCCCAGGGTATGGCCGCAAAAGGACCTTATGAACATCTGGCCGTTGTTGTAGAGATTGACAGTAAGTATGGAGTCATTATTAATGCGGAATGCACACTAATTACGGACTTGGCAATAAACTTTTTGCATGATTGTTTAGTGGGTTGCTGTATGGAGGATGGAGTAGATGCTATAATTTCAGAGATTATTAATACTTACCATGGTGCGGCAAAAAATGCGATAATTGCTTCATTAAAGGATTTGAACAGAGCATATATTAAGTATAAGGGGATGTAACTGTTTCGTGTGCGATAATTGTATTTAGCGGACGAATGCCGGTTGCAGACCAAAAAAAGAATCAGGTTAACTGTTCTATATGTGACCGTTTGAGAGAATCAAACGTTAAGAACTATTAGACAGCCAGTTAAATTAATTAACTGCTGTCTTTTTTTTATTATCAAAAAGGAGGGGCTTTTATGAGTGATATGGTAAGTGTTCCTGTAACCATCTATCGGGGAGGAACTAGCAAAGCCTTGGTTTTTAGGCCGGAGAACTTGCCGGATGATCCGGATGAGAGGGATCGGGTAATACTTGCAGCCTACGGGAGCCCAGATCCAAGGCAAATTGATGGAATGGGCGGGGCGGATTCCCTTACTAGCAAAATGGCCATTATCGGTAAGTCGCGGCGTTCTGAGGTCGATGTAGATTATACCTTCGGTCAGGTCAGCTTGTTCAATGCTACCGTTGATTACTCGGGTAACTGCGGTAATATTTCCTCAGCAGTAGGTCCATTCGCAATTGATGAAGGATTGATTCCAGCAGTGGAGCCTGTTACGACAGTGCGCATATTTAATACTAATACCAAAAAAGTAATTGCAGCGGAAGTACCTGTAGAAAATGGTAGACCGAAGGTGGATGGCGACTTTTCCATTGACGGGGTGCCCGGGACAGGTGCTCGGATTGTACTTAATTTCCTTGATTCAGCCGGTTCAGTAACAGGGAAGCTACTACCTACCGGATGTGCCAAGGATGTTATTGAAACCAGCCATGGAAAGTTTACCGTTTCTTTTGTCGACTCGGCAAACCCTGTGATTTTTGTGGGTGGGGAGGAACTAGGAATAAAGGGTACAGAACTGCCCGATGAGATTAACGCCAACTCTATTTTAACGGAAACACTTGAAGAAATCCGTGGTATTTTTGCAGTAAAAATTGGCTGTGTAAACGATTGGAAAATTGCAAAGGCTGTTAGCCCTGCAGTTCCAAAAATCTGCTTTGTTTCAAAGGCACAGACCTATACCGCTTCCGATGGGAGAATTATCAGAGATGATGAAATTGATATTGTAGGACGAATGATGTCCATGCAGAGGCCCCATAAGGCTTATGCTGTCACAGGAGCCGTATGTACAGGAACTGCAGCAAAGATTCCGGGTAGTGTTGTTTATGATTTACTATCTGAAGAAGCTAAGCGAAGGAATCAGATTCGTATTGGACATCCTTCCGGCAAACTAGAAGTTGAGGTAGACGTGGAACAAGTCAATGGTAATACTATTTTGCATAAGGCTGCTTTGGCAAGAACAGCCCGGCGTTTGATGGATGGCCGAGTTTATGTATCTAGTGCAAAGGTTGTTTCTATGAAGCTGGAAACACCATCCAAGAAAAAGACCGATGAATAGTATCTGATTCAAGGTTAGGTGCTTACAGTTATTGATCTTATACGAGGAGGTAGGGCGATGGAAGAAAAACTGGTTGATATTAATGTGATGGGCAAGCTTTATCAAGTGCCGGAAGGGCTGACCATTATGACGGCTATGGAGTGGATTGGGTATAAGTTTACACGGGGTTGCGGGTGTAGAGGAGGATTTTGTGGGGCTTGCGGGACATTTTATCGGCTACCTGGCAATTACAAATTGCAAGTTGGATTGGCATGTTCGACTAAAATTATTCCTTCAATGTATTTGACTCAGATTCCTTATTTCCCGTCTCAGAAAGCACTTTATGATTTAGATGAAATTGAAAATCCTGTTAAGGCTTTACTAGAATTATACCCTGAAATTAAAAAGTGTGTTGGTTGTGGTGCTTGCGTTAAAGCATGCCCTCAGAACCTCAGGCCCATTGATTATATTGCGGCAGCTCTTAGAGGTGACTGGAAAGAGGCAGCAGAACTTTCTTTTGATTGTATTATGTGTGGTTTATGTGCCTCTCGTTGCACGGGGGAACTTGTTCCATATAACATTGCTCTTTTTGTGCGCAGGTATTTTTCAAAAAGTGTTCGTCCAAAACCTAAACATATTATCGACCGGAATAAGGAAATTAGGGAGGGTATGTTTGACGAGGCTGTAAAAGCATTGGCTAGTTTATCTGAGGAAGAATTGAAGAAAAAATATGATCTGCGAGAATTTGAGAAGCTATAAAGGGGGATAAAAATGTCAGGTTATCCGATTTCAATACAAGAATCAATAAAAAAACTGGAACAGACCAGATCTTTTAGATTAACTCAGGAAATTCCCCGGTTATCCTTTAGTGAGAGAGAACAATTGTTGAAGGAATGCCATCCCGATTATCGACCTGATAGTATAAAAGAAGTGCGGGTTGGTCCGAACAAAGGAGAAAGGTTAACAAACAAGCTGGCGGATCTTTTAGAAGCTAAAAGCTCATTAAAGCCAGATAAAATTGACTTACAATTCATTGACCACGAGGTTGATATTTTAGTTATTGGTGGTGGTGGCGCAGGGGTTTCTGCCGCTCTAATTGCTCAGGAAAGAGGGGCTAGTGTATTACTAGCTACCAAACTACGTATTGGAGACTCCAATACAATTATGGCCGAGGGCGGGATTGCCGCGGCCACCCAGTGTAATGATACCCCAGAAAGACATTTTCTGGATACCATTGGTGGCGGACGATTCAAAAATAAGAAGGATTTAGTGAGTGCATTGGTGCATGATGCTCCATTAATGGTGGAATGGCTCAAGGACTTGGGGTGTATGTTTGATACTCATGACAATGGAGATTTTGTTGTATCTTTTGCCGGTGGACAACAACGTAGGAGAGTCCATTCCTGCAAGGATACAAGTGGCCTTGAATTTATGCGGGTAATCAGGGATGAACTCTATAATAGAAAAATACCCGTTTTAGAATACTGTCCTGCTATTGAATTACTCTTAGACGAGGAAGGGAAATCTGCGGGAGCAATCTTGAAGAATATAGAAACAGGAGAACATTTAATCGTGAAAGCCAAAGCTGTTATCTTGGCAACAGGAGGTATCGGGAGACTACATCCCTGTGATTTCCCTACTACCAATCATTACGGTGCAACAGCCGATGGGCTTGTTATCGCTTACCGGGCAGGGGCAAATCTTTTGCATATGGATCATATTCAATTCCACCCAACCGGTGCTATGTGGCCGGAGCAGATGCTGGGGCAATTAATTACCGAGGCATGTCGGGGTAATGGTTCTCATTTGGTTAACATTAACGGGGATAGGTTTATTAACGAACTGGAAACACGGGATACGGTGTCATCTGCAATTCTGCGTGAAGTAAAGGATCGAGGTAATGGTATCCCAACTCCTACCGGCAAAGAAGGTATTTGGTTGGATACCCCTCTCATTAATATTCGTGGTGACGCGGGTAAATTAGATAGAATGTTTGCCGGGATCGTGCACCGGTTTAATGAGTATGGAATAGATGTGCGCAAGGAACCGATTATGATCTTCCCCACTCAACATTATCAAAATGGAGGAGTGGAAATTGATTCGGATGCGAGAACCAGCGTTGCTGGAATTTATGCGGCAGGCGAATGTTCCGGTGGCGTACAAGGGATCAACCGTCTCGGAGGGAATTCCCTACTTGATATCTTTGTTTTCGGTCACAGAAGTGCAAATAATGCATGTGAATATGTAAAAAAGGTAAAAGTAGGAAAACTTTCTCTGCGCCATATTACTGAATACAATCGGCAATTGGATGAAGTCGGTATCAATAACGGGCTTACATCTCCGATTCTCTTACCGGATTATACTAGGGAAGCAGTGAAAATAAAAAGTTATAACTAAAAGGTAATAACTGAGAAAGGGTGATCTAAGTGCCTGGTTTTAAAACTTTGGCCCAAAATAGAGAAATGATCAATTCGATTCTCGACACAGCTTGGTCTCCTGTTGCAAAGTTTCGCTTACTTTCCGGCGGTATGTCTCCCAATAACCTTTTGAACGGCGGAGAAGAAATAGTAGGCCAAAAGGAATGTATAGCATGTGGAAACTGTGTAGATGCCTGTCCCGTTGTAATGAGAGAAGCAGGGAGAGTGGACCACCAGACTGAAAGGACATCCTTACATCTAGAGCAGATTGTGGATGATGCATGTATACGCTGTTACCGTTGTATCCAGACCTGTCCACAGGTGGATTCAAAATTGAAAATAGTTGCTACAAGGCACCGTATGACAGAAAAAATTGTTCATTGGTGGATGGCTATTAGTTACTTGCTTTTGGCCGTCACTGGGATTGCTTTAAACCATTATCGGGATATGTGGTTAGAACCGTTCACGATGATTATTATTTTTGCCCATAAAACTGGGGCTGTTATATGGCTAGCGTGTCCTTTCCTATTTTATTTCTTTGACCGTTATCATTTTAAACGAATGATAGAAGCAGTCTTTTCTTTTGGACAAAAAGACATTACCTGGTGGTCTCAGGCACTGCGCAGCGTATTTTCTAAAGAAAAACGTCCCTTCCAGGGTGAGTATAATTCTGGGCAAAAATATTGGTACTTGACTATTTTCCTTACTATGACAATACTCAGTGTGTCTGGTATAATGCGCTGGTTTGGGGAAGGCAGCATTGATTCAAAAAAGATGGGGGCATTTATATTGTTTCACATCATATTTGCCTATGTTATTGATATTAATTTTGCCTACCATTTCGGACGCAAGTTCCTAAGTCGACTTATTCAATGGTTTAAAGTTATGTCCGAAAAATCTGTAGCCGATATCGAAATGTTGGATGAAAAAAGAGGAACCAGCCAAGGGATAAAAGAATTTAGAGTAGTAGATTCACCATCACAAAAGATTTCCGCATAGTATAAAAATTCTGACTTAGTTTTAAGTTTAAACAAAATTTTGGAGGTGCATCAATGGGTTTAACAGTTGCACAAAAAATTATTAAAGAACATTTAGTTACTGGAAAAATGAGAGTAGGTGAGGAGATCGGAATCAAAGTTGATCATACTTTAGTTCAGGATGCCACCGGGACCATGGCATTTCTCCAGTTTGAAGCAATGGGTATTCCAGAAGTAAAGACTGGAAAAAGTTTGATTTATGTAGACCATAATACTTTGCAAACTGGTTTTGAGAGCCCTGATGACCACGTTTTTTTGCAGGATATGGCTTCCAACATTGGGGTAATATATTCCAGACCGGGAAACGGCATTTGTCACCAGGTGAATTTAGAACGTTTCGCTGAACCGGGAAAAACTCTGTTGGGTGCAGATAGCCATACCCCGACGGTGGGTGGTCTGGGTATGTTGGCAATAGGAGTAGGTGGCTTGGATGTGGCCGTGGCTATGGGTGGTGGTCAATTTTATATGACTATGCCCAAAATCATCAATGTTAAATTGACTGGCAAACTGGCACCATGGGCAAGTGCAAAAGATATTGTCTTGGAAGTGCTAAGAATACTTTCGGTTAAGGGCGGTCTGAAAGCAGTCTTAGAGTATACCGGAGATGGTGTAAAAACTCTTAGTGTACCTGAGCGGGCAACTATTACCAATATGGGCGCTGAAACAGGAGCGACATCTTCTATATTCCCAAGTGATGAAATTACTCTTGAATTCTTAAAAGCTCAGAACCGGGAAGCAGCGTGGAAACCGCTTGCAGCAGACGATGATGCTATTTATGATCAAGAGTTGGAAATAAATTTGAGTGAATTACAACCATTGACAGCATGTCCCCATAGTCCGGATAATGTAAGGTCCGTTAAAGAACTGGAAGGGATGGAAATCAACCAGGTAGTGATCGGAAGTTGCACAAATTCTTCCTATCTAGATCTGATGAAAGTAGCTTCGATACTTAAGGGGAAAAAAGTTCATCCAGATGTTAGTCTTGTTCTTGCGTGCGGCTCAAGACAAGTATTTCAAATGTTGGCAGATAACGGGAGCTTAGCGGAAATAATTAAGTCCGGTGCACGGATAATAGAATGCGCCTGCGGTCCATGTATTGGCATGGGGCAGTCGCCTAAATCGGAAGGAGTTTCTTTACGGACCATTAATAGAAACTTTAAAGGACGTACAGGAACTAAAGATGCACAGGTTTATCTTGTCAGTCCGGAAACAGCTGCCGCTAGTGCTATTACTGGAATAATGACTGATCCAAGAAGTTTAGGTGAAACTGTGGTTGTTACAATACCCAAGAATTTTGCTGTTGATGACAGTATGTTTATATTCCCTGAATTTAATAATAAGGAAATTCGACGCGGACCAAACATTAAAGCCCTACCCCTTAAGGATGAGCTGGAGAGTAATCTAAAGAGTGAAGTACTTTTGAAAGTAGGAGACAATATTACTACCGATCATATTATGCCTGCCGGAGCGAAGATTCTTCCCCTTAGGTCCAACATTCCGGCAATGGCCGAGTATGTATTTGAACCTATTGATCCAAGCTTTGCCCAACGGGCCAAAGAAAAAGGCGGCGGTATCGTTTTGGGCGGCGAAAATTATGGTCAGGGTTCTAGCAGGGAACATGCTGCTTTAGCTCCCATGTATCTTGGCGTGAAAGCGGTCATAGCCAAATCTATCGCAAGGATTCATTATGATAACCTAGTAAATTTCGGCATTGTACCTCTTATTTTAGTTGATTCCAGCATATATGATACCATTGCTCAAGGTGATCAACTGGCTATTAATGGTATTAAGACAGCAATTGAAAACGGCGATGAAGTCTTACTTGTTCAGAATTTAACCTCAGGAAAAGAATTTGCAGCAAAATTGCTTCTTTCAGTTAGACAAAGAAGTGTACTTTCCGGGGGCGGTACACTAAACTGGATGAAAAAGCAAAATAATTAAGGTAATTGATATTTTTAAACGAGGAACTTAAAACTAGCATATATTTAAGGGAGGAAGTAATATAATGGAAAAGATTAAAATGAAAACACCTTTAGTTGAGATGGATGGAGACGAGATGACCAGGATCATCTGGCATTCAATTAAAGAGATATTGATAAAACCATACATTGATTTAAAAACGGAGTATTATGATCTTGGATTAAAAAACCGTGATGAAACTAATGACCAAGTAACGATAGATTCCGCGATGGCAACAAAAAAATATGGCGTTGCAGTTAAATGTGCGGGTATTACTCCTAACGCTCAAAGGGTAAAAGAGTACAACCTAAAGCAGATGTGGAAAAGTCCTAATGGGACAATTAGAGCAATACTAGATGGGACTGTTTTTCGCATGCCAATTACTGTAAACAGCATCAAGCCTTTTGTGCAGTCATGGACCAAACCCATTTTCATAGCTAGACATGCATATGGCGATATTTATAAGAATGCTGAAATTCGGGTGCCGGGAGCGGGAAAAGCAGAGCTAGTTTTTACAGCTGAGAATGGTGAGGTACTTAGAGAAACTATTTTTGATTTTAAGGGTCCTGGAATTCTCATGGGTATGCATAATCTTGATAAGTCAATTGAAAGTTTCGCCAGAGCATGTTTTCATTTTGCTCTTGATCAAAAAACAGATCTTTGGTTTGGTACAAAGGATACAGTCTCTAAAACATATGATCATAGGTTTAAAGATATATTTCAAGAAATTTTTGATAATGAGTACAAGGAAAGATTTGAAACTGCAAAAACTAGTTATTTTTATACCTTAATTGACGATGTAGTTGCTCGAGTAATGCGCTCTGAAGGCGGCATGCTTTGGGCATGCAAAAATTATGACGGTGATGTAATGTCTGATATGGTAGCTTCTGCCTTCGGAAGTTTGGCAATGATGACCTCTGTCTTAGTCTCGCCAGATGGGTACTATGAATATGAGGCTGCCCACGGTACAGTCACCAGACACTATTATCAGCATCTTGAAGGAAAAGAGACGTCTACCAATTCAATGGCAACTTTGTTTGCCTGGACAGGGGCATTAAAAAAACGTGGGGAATTAGACGACATTCCTTCCCTTTCCGATTTTGCGGAAAAACTTGAAAAAGCGGCGATTAAAACCATTGAAGAAGGAGTAATGACCAAAGATTTGGCTTTACTAGCAGAGCTTTCAAATATAAAAGTTGTCAATACCGGAGATTTCCTTAAAGAAGTAAATACACGTTTGATAGCAATGCTGTAGATACTAGAATTCCTCCAAGATTTAAATGTAAAAATGTGGAGGGGAAATGTGGCCTCCGGGTTAACTATGTTGTTAAATTAAAGGATGAACTTTTAGTCGGGCCTTTGGCCCGTTTTTTTATGTCTCTAAAAAGACTGGAAGCAAATGTTGTCCTCGTGAAAAAGGAAGCAAAACCTGTCCGGAGCGGACGGGTTTTGGGTTAAGAATCGGGGCTTTTATTTTGTCGAATTATGGAGAAAAGTTTTTGTAGGAATTTGGAAATTAAAGAAGAAATGTTAATTATAAATATGGGATTGTTACGCCTAATATCTATAATGGGAAGCTGAAATACAGCAATAAATTGAATTTCAAAAGGGGAGTTTTCCAATGCATTACTACTGTAATATTTGTGGCAAAAAATATTCAAGTAATGAACTGGTATGGAGATGTTCATGTAGTAATTTTCTTATTTTAAAAACAAAAGGGGTATTAAAAAAAGATGACATATTTAATGAAAGGTACTCATTATGGAGGTATGAGAAAGCGTTACCCGTTAAACTAGACGATGCAACTGTTACTTTACAAGAGGGTTTTACTCCATTAGCAAAAGTGAATTGGAAGGGGATACAAAATTATTTCAAAGTAGATTATTTAATGCCATCGGTGATCCTTTAACCGATCGAGGCACTGTTCTTTTGATTAATTATCTTAAAAATCTAGGTGTTAAAAAGATTGTAGAAGATTCTTAGTTTTGGGAAAATTTCAGATAAAGAAACTACTGTTACTATATTAACTGGTAATGGTTTAAAAGCTTCCGACAAAATCGATGGAATAGTGGACTCGTTCAAGGATAGTTTTTCATTAGGAGCTCTAGGATAAATATGTGGAGTAATTAAAATATAACCCCTATAGGTTTTCATCTGGCGGATAATCTTGCATATACTGTAAAAATACAAGGGCGCAATCTTCTTATTTAGTGTCAAAAGCAAAGGGAAACAATATCCTCCTTATTGCATGATTAGTGTTTAAGAATGGAGTAATTAATTCATTGATGAAGGGATGATTTGTATTGAGAGTTTTAATTATTACAAGTAGTCCGAACAAAGATGGCCTAACGGCTGCATGTGGTGAACAAGCCAGATTGGGCTCAGTTTTTTCGGGTGTAGACACGACTGTGGTAAATTTAAATGAAATGGACATAGCTATGTGCAAGGCATGTGATCGTGGTTGGGGTGCATGTCGTAATCAAAATGTCTGCCAACAGAAAGATGATTTTCAAAAACTCCATATTACTATGAACGAAATGGATGGTTTTATTTTCGTTACCCCTGTGTATTGGTGGGATATGAGTGAAAGTGCAAAGGCTTTCGTTGATAGGTTAAGGAGATGTGAAGCTTTCAAAAAAGAGGGCCACTATTTATCAAATAAACCATTTGTTTGTATTGCGGCTGCCGGAGGGACAGGAAATGGAGTTGTTTCATGTCTTACAACTATGGAAAAATTTGTAGACCACGTGAAGGGTTTGAAATATGATTTTATTGGGGTAACAAAAAGAAATAAAGACTATAAATTAAAAACTATTTACGAGGCAGCAAAATCAATGGCTAATGAACTAATGCAGACCAGGACTATTTAGGCTTAATAAATCAGATGTTAGTATTATCACTTTTTAAAAAAACGAAGACACAGCAGAGTTTTGGAGGGCGAAACACTGTACTTTATGAAAAAAGGAACTGGACTTATTTCTGCAAAGGCTACAGTGAAAGCAGTTCAAAACTATATTAAACTTTCTAAAGAAGAATCATTTAAAATAATTATGGATAATCAAAGCAGACTTAATTTGACCGAAAAGCAAATTGAAAGATTGAACAAAAAATGCTTATGTCTTGTTGAATTTGGAGTTTTGGAAAAAATTACACCTTTAGAATTTGACCACCAAAGTAATATGAATGATTGGTTAATTATTGAAAAATAGATGATGTCGTAGTTGGGACAAGCATACCATTTAATTATGATAAGACAAAGCTTAGATAAGGTTGCAGAAGCGTAGCGATGATTGGATTGATTTTTTATTGATAGATAATTTGCCACCCTATACCAAACTTATCCTTTACCCAGCCATACATAGGGCTAAAAAACTGTTGAGAAAGCTCCATCAAAACCTCCCCATCTTCTTTTAACTTATTAAAGGTATCAATTACCTCTTCGGTGTGTCTGGGGACGGTCCTTTGACATAACATAATAAAAACATGATAGAATACTCTTGGGGGGTGATCTAATGGCAAGGACAAGTAGACAAATAAGCCAGTCTGGTTTTTATCATGTAATGATTCGGGGGAATGAGAAAAGGGAAATTTCCAAAGATGACAGGGACCGGAAGAAGCTATTAGGTATCATTTGGGAAAAGAAAAAGAAGAAGTTTTTGACCTGTATGGATATTGCTTAATGAATAAACCATGTTCATTTATTAATTAGAACAGAAAATATTGCAGGTGTAATGAAAAGAATTAATACCACTTATGCTTGCTTTTTTAATAAGAAATATAATGGCAGTTGTAAGATATATACATAATAATCCTTATCAGGCAGGTATGGTAAATGATATCTTAGAATATCCATGGAACAGTTTATTGATTATGTAAGTAAAAGGGATAATAAGAATAATGACCTGGTAGATACCTGGGAAATACTCCCTTCATTTTCCCAGGAGAAAAACAAAGCTATTGAAAATTTTAAGGAATTTTCCAACAAGGAGAATGACGATTAATTTATAGATATAAAGGAAGATGATTCTGATGTCTTTATTTTTCAGGAGACGGATAATTCTTGGAGGTGGAAAAATACTTAAAGGACAATAACCTGTCAATTACTGATTTAAAGACTGATTGTAATAGTCATTATCTGCAGGAAGTCATATTAAACCTACGAAAAAAAAAACTCAGCTGTTAATACGAGGAATAGTCGACCTTTTGGGATTGAACAGAGGAATTGTGCAAAGAATGGTATCACAAAAACCTGTTGCCCCAGAGGATGAGGGGCAAGAAAAAAATGAGTATTTATGCCAAGCGTGTCAAAGGACCGTCCCTAGAAACCCCATTTATCCTTCGTATTTATCTTTACGGCTTTTAAGTTCCTGAACCTTTTTTTAAATCTCGTCAGCATTAGGTTTTCTATCAGATATTTCGAGATTATCTTCTGTATCAAGTTCACTCAAATAGTTATCTGTTTTTTCTTCTATATATTTTATATGCTTATCCAGCTTTTTTGGTGGTCTTCCTGTTTTTGCATAAGTAAATCTAGCAAATTTAAGTTCTTCAAGATTGAGTTGTTCAACGTATTCATCTATGACACGAACAGCATTATCTTCACCTATATATTCATCAATACTCTCTGGAAATAATATTCCCTAGTGTCTTTCCTCGTCTTTTATATATCCCATAAAATCTACTCTTTTCTAAAGATGCTCTTGTCCATATTTTAACATATTTGTGGATTTATGTCATAATTTTATTACTTTTCACACAGTCTGCCGTCCCCAGACATGGTCCATCAGCAAGTGGCAGTCGCTTATCCAAGCTACAGAAAATTCTTTTGTGAAATAGACCGGAAAACGGCGTTGCACTTTTGGAAAACCTATCCCTCACCCGGTCACTTGACCAATAAATCAGTAGAAGAATTAACGGGAGAACTGAAAGCTATCTCCCCAAATATATTAAAAAGCAAGGCAGAATTGATTCTTGAATGTGTCCAAAACGATGGCAATACCATCCGCGACTATCAGGAATCAAGAGACTTTATCACCCAAAGCCTTGTCAGGGATTTGGAACATCAGGCAGTGGAATTGGCTCAAATTGATACTGAAATCGAGAAAATGCTTGGCGCCTTTGACTACAAGCTCACCACACTGCCCGGTGTCGGTAATGCAGTAGCAAGCAAACTCATTGCCGAAATAGGCGACATACGTTGTTTCCCTAATGCCAATAAACTGGCCTGCTTTGCAGGAATCGCCCCGAAAAGCTTCAGTTCTGCAGGCAAAGGCAGGGATGAGAGCAACAAGCAGGGCAACCGTGAGCTGCACGGCTTATTTTACTTTTTTGCTGTAACAATGGTGTCTGTTTCAACAAAAAGAAAGCCTTACAACCCCATATTCAGAGCATTTTTCCTTCGCAAAACCAGCGAGGGCAAGACTAAATCCCAGGCCTTGGTCTGTATCATGCGAAGGCTGGTGAATATCATTTACGGTATGATGAAGAATAAGATGGATACAGACCATATGTGCTATTAAAAGATAAAGCTATATGATAAAATATGGAGAAAAATGTAAAGGATGTGGGGGTATGAGCAATATAAAACTCTTTGAATCAAAAAAATAAGGTCTCAATGGAATGAACATGAGCAAAAATGGTATTTTTCAATAATTGATGTTGTGGAAATTCTTTCAGAAGCTTATAACGCCAGAAGATATTGGAGTGATCTTAAAAGAAAGCTGAAAAAAGAAGGTTTTGACGAACTGTACGAAAAAATCGTACAGTTGAAAATGGAAGCGAAAGACGGCAAACTCAGGGAAACCGATGCTACCGATGCAACAACATTGCTAAGAATCATTCAGTCTATTCCATCTCCTAAAGCAGAGCCGTTCAAACGCTGGCTGGCTCAAGTTGGAAATGAAAGGCTTGAAGAAATTGAAAATCCAGAGCTTGCCACTCAAAGAGCCAGAGAAACCTATAAAATGAAAGGGTACAGAGATGATTGGATTGAAAAACGTATGCGTGGCATCGCGGTCCGTGATGAGCTAACGGATGAATGGAAAAAACGAGGAGTCAAAGAGCAGAAAGATTATTCAATTTTAACTGCCGAAATAAGCAGAGCCACTTTCGGTATGACACCTTCTGAATATAAAAAATATAAAGAATTGTATAGACCAATAGATAATCTCCGCGATCACATGACCGACCTCGAATTGATTTTCACTATGCTTGGGGAGGCATCTACGACTGAAATTTCGAGAAGGCGGGATGCAGTTTTATAGAGAATCTCACAGCAGCGCATGAAGGTGGAACTATTGTCGGGAATGCAAGAAAAGAACTTGAATCTAAAACAGGAACCAAAGTTGTTACAAAGGAAAATTACAAGGAACTTACTGAAGGCAGGAAGCCTAAGCAATTGAAAGATAAATAGTATTGCTCTGCTATAAAGTAAAATTCTCTCCCGAAAGGAGTGTAAGCCATATGAAGAAGAAAGCTGCCGGTACTGTTACTTGCAAATAGATGGATTTTATTCTATAGGAGAGTTTGAGAGGTTTCAGAGATATGTTGATGGTCTTCTCTCAAAGATAGAGATTTAATCGAAGTGCCTATTCAGAAGAAGTACGCAAGGTTTATTGAGCAATAGTATAAATGCTCTGGATGCGAACAAATATGGAGAGTAGTACATCCCCGATTTCCCATTTAAAGGAATTTGAGATGTTGTAAAGTAATTCATACTATTGTATTTTTGAGCCCCCTTGAAACCCTGTAGTTGATCTTTAAGGACACCTTTGAAGGCTTGAAGCTTGGCTGGTTTACAGCAATCACAGCCACCCAAAAGGTATACCTCGGATATTGGACATTTAAAAAGTAAAGGCACAACACACCCCGGTCGGTTTCACTAAGACAAATGAAAATAAAGCTGCAAAATTGAACCAAAACATGGCCAAAAGCGCAGCTTTTTTATGTCTCTAAAAAGACTGGAAGCAAATGTTGTCCTCGTGAACAAGGAAGCAAAACCTGTCTGGAGCGGATGGGTTTTGGGTTAAGAATCGGGGCTTTTATTTTGTCGAATTATGGAGAAAAGTTTTTGTAGGAATTTGGAAATTAAAGAAGAAATGTTAATTATTAATATGGCATTGTTACGCCTAATATCTATAATGGAAAGTAGAAATACAGCAATAAATTGAATTTCAAAGGGGGAGTTTTCAAATGCATTACTACTGTAATGTTTGTGGCAAAAAGTATTTAATTAATGAACTGGTATGGAGATGTTCATGTAGTAATTTTCTTATTTTAAAAACAAAAGGGGTATTAAAAAAAGATGACATAATTAATGAAAGGTATTCTTTATGGAGGTATGAGAAAGCGTTACCCGTTAAACTAGACGATTCAACGGTTACTTTACAAGAGGGTTTTACCCCATTAGCAAAAGTGAATTGGAAGGGGATACAAAATTATTTCAAAGTAGATTATTTAATGCCATCGGGATCCTTTAAAGATCGAGGCACTGTTCTTTTGATTAATTATCTTAAAAATCTAGGTGTTAAAAAGATTGTAGAAGATTCCTCTGGGAATGCTGGTGCTTCGGTAGCAGCTTATTCTGCGGCTTCGGGTATTGAATGTGATATTTTTGTTCCGGAGTCAACATCAAGGGGCAAATTAGTTCAAATACGTTTATATGGGGCAAAAATAAATCTTGTACAAGGTAGCCGTGATCAGGTAGCGCAAACCGCTATAGAAAAAAGTAAAAAAGAGGAAGATGTTTTTTATGCAAGTCATAATTGGCATCCAATGTTTATTGAAGGTACAAAAACCATGGCTTTTGAAATCTGGGAACAATTAGGCTTTGATATCCCTGACAATATTGTGGCACCTGTTGGTGGTGGAAGCTCTATACTTGGATTGTATAGAGGTTTTGAAGAACTGCTTCAAGCAGGAGAAATTTCCCGTATTCCAAAATTATTTGGTATTCAGGCTGAGAATTGCTCACCTCTTTATTCTATGTTTAATAAAGCTAACAAAGAATTTATAGCAAGCCCTACCGTTGCAGAAGGTATCGCTCTACAAAAACCTATAAAAGCCAGTGCAATTATTGAAAATATAAAAGCTTCCCAGGGCGATGTTGAAATAGTGACAGAGAAAGAAATAGTAGATGCACTTACTCACGCAGCTTCAATTGGTTATTATATTGAACCTACAACTGCCGCTGCATTGGCAGGGCTAAGTCGCTTGTATAGTTTTGGGAAAATTTCAGAAAAAGAAACTACTGTTACTATATTAACTGGTAATGGTTTAAAAGCTTCTGACAAAATCGATGGAATAGTGGACTCGTTCAAGGATAGTATTCATTAGTAGCTCTAGTATAAATATGTGGAGTAATTAAATATAACCCTATAGGTTTTCATCTGGCGGATAATCTTGCATATACTGTAAAAATACAATGGAAGATAGGAGGTAAAAATGAAGAAGATATTATTAACGATTATAGGCACTATAAGTTTAGGATTAGGAATCGTTGGTATTATTTTACCCATATTTCCAACTACTCCATTTTTATTGTTATCTCTTTATTGCTACGTAAGAAGCAGTAGAAAACTATATAATTTCGTTCTTGCTAATAAGTATCTTACCTGTTATGTGAAAGATTATATTTCCGGCAATGGTATACCTATGAATGCCAAGAAGAAAGCAATCTTTTTAATTTGGTTAACAATAGGATTTTCTATTATATTTGTAGTTGATAAACTCTCTCTTAGGATAATCCTTCTAATAATCGCCAGCTTTGTGTCCACATATATCTGGACGAGAACTACTCCTGAAAACTAAAATTGTAAAGATTTACTGAATAAGACTGATAAAAGAAAGCGTAAATTGTCCATGTATTGTAGGGGGCGGTTTCGTGCGCCACGAGGCGCACTAATTGAAGTAACTGCGAATGTTACATGGTAAGGAATAGCCAACCGCCATTACCTAGCCTTGGAGCCAAAAGAGTAATCTTAGGTTTAAGCGTA
>Ga0209643_1000304_pt1 | contig 107237 bp, 105 predicted proteins | sample AutmiccBRH37_all_FD_187383 | JGI IMG/M metagenome (GOLD analysis project Ga0209643, IMG submission 187383) | Deep subsurface microbial communities from Mt. Terri, Switzerland - Autotrophic microbial communities BRH/37_all (SPAdes) (version 2) | ecosystem: Environmental > Aquatic > Deep...
GCTATTACTGGGTAGGGCGAATTGAAAGTGACGATTTAAGAATGGGTTTTGATAGAAACCGGCGAGGCAGAGGCCGGGACAAACGCGATGGCTTCGGCGACGAAAACTTCGATGGATATCAAGGTGATAACGGTCCCCCCGTAGAAAGATATACGCGGCCGGACAGTGATTCTGGCGGCGCCAGACGGAGCGGCGGCATGCCGGACCAGGTCGTTGGCGAAAGCACGGGGACAGTCAAATTTTTCAATGCGCAAAAGGGCTTTGGCTTCATCGTGCAAGATGGTGGCGGAGAGGATGTCTTTGTCCATATCAGTCAAGTCGAACGCGCGGGACTGAAGGGTCTCGCTGAAGGACAGACGTTGCGCTTTTCACTGGTTGACCGAGGCGGCAAGGTGTCGGCTTCCGACATCCAGGTCGAAGGCGATCTCATAGAGGTTCCGGCCAGTGGCGGAGGAAGTCCCCGTGACGATCGTGGTGGCGGCGGCGCCCCCCGGAGGGAACTCACTGGCGAAAAGGCCACGGGCACGGTAAAATTCTTCAATGGCAGCAAAGGCTTTGGCTTCATTCAACGCGATGATGGCCAGCCGGACGCATTCGTCCATATTTCAGCCGTAGAGCGCGCCGGTATGCGCGGGCTGGAAGAAGGCGACAAGCTGGAGTTCGAACTGGAAGTCGATCAACGGGGCAAGACTGCGGCGGTGAATCTGGTCGCGAAATAGGCGCTGCGAGCCATCATATATTTTTGAAAAGGCGGGCTTTGGCCGGCCTTTTCTTTGCCCGAAGTCCGTCCCACTACAGCGCGTGCAATGCGCACAGAAAAGCCCGCCGAACCCATAATGGTTCGGCGGGCTTTTTTTCGTGCAAACCTCTATCAGAAGCGGATAGTCGCCGATGCTGACACGCCACGTGCCTCCGCATCAAAACGTTTAATGGTGGTAAATCCACTCAGGCCGAACGATAGGTTGCCGGTATTGACACGAACGCCCGCAGACGTCTCAAACCAGTCATCATCCTGGCCAGCAAGAGCAAATGGCGCCAGCAAGCCAACACCATTGGTGAAGTTTGCAGCGACATTTGCCTGCGCATCTTCAAACTCGTGGACATAATATGCTGAACCGAAGAACTGCACATTGCTACCGCTTCCCCCTTCAAATTCAACACCCGCACGACCTTGCAGACTGTCATAATCAGGCCGCGACGTGGTTAGCGCCATCGGTCCGCCCCTTTCGATTACGTTACTGAAATCGATTTTGGTCGCGCGCATGCCTACCGTTGGTGCAATAGAGAACCCGCCGGCACCCAACTTATAAGATAGGTCGATGGACGATGTGAACAGCAGGCTATCATCTTCACTATTGAGCGTGTATGTCTGTGGACCCAGCGCGAGGTTGCGCTGCGTGGTCGCCTCATAAACACCCGCCGTCACCTGTGTATCCAAAGAAAGCGGTCCAAACATGGTGCGCCCATAGAGTGTACCAGTAATGGTCTTGCCGCTTGCGGTGTTGCCCAGAGCAGCATTCGCATCAAGATCGGTATAGTGGAAGCCAAAGCCAAGCATGCTGGTGTCAGACAGAAAATGTTCAATGCCAGCGGCGATGAAAAAACCGTCAAATTCATCTTTGCTCTGCGGCTGACCAGCCAACGGCATGGAACGACCTTCACCATCCAGATATCCGCCCGCCAGATAGACGGCGATATCTTCGTCAACGCCATTGGATATAGTTTCCACATCCTGTGCGGCGCTAGCTGCGGCAAAGTCCGTCATAACGGCCGCATTTCCGCCGACGCCGCCATTGAGCGCCATGGCTGCGGTTTGCATTGGTCGTCCTATGGTAGCAATGGTGCCACCACTGGAGTCCCGATCCGACAACGAGATGCGGGAATCGAAGAAGTTAGCGATATTGGTCGCCACTGACTTGCCGACGGAGCGCACCGTGGTTTCGGTCGTCGGAGCCCAACCGTTAAAGGTCGACCGAATCGTCGCTGCATCCGCGAAGTCAAGGAATAAAAACAATTCGGATACATCACCATTGCCACGATTACGGTCCATCAGCGCGGCATAGCTGACCTGAACAGCATTGGCTTGATCTATCACATTCTGATAGCTCTGGGCGCGAACCGTCAGATCGACAGCATTTGCACTATAGGTGAGGTTCGACAACAGGATGGCCGACAAGTTCGAAACACCGGCAAACTGATCAGTCACTCCCCCGTCGGCCGTCAAGATACGGTACACGCTAGGAGTGGCCGTCTGGAAGCCGGCCACGGGCGCCAATCCGATATTGCCACCGACATTGGCTTCGCTCTTCACCGCAATGCGATCTGAACTATTTGGCGCGCCGATATCGACAAACAACGTCGTTCCCGACGACAGGATCAGATTTCCGTCGATGTTCAAGGTGCCGATTGTGCCCATGGTTCCGGGCGCAATCCCGCCTGCGACGCTGGTTACCATCGGCGCTGTCACTGTACCAGATCCAGTCAACAGTCCCATGATCAGTGAGTAGTCGCCCGCGCTGGTCAGGGTCCCATCAACTGAAATCCGCCCGCCGGTTTGCGTGACATCTATAAGTGACGTCAAACTACCGGTTGAAGCGATATTCAAGCCAGCCAATCCGCTGACATTCAAACGATCAATCGTTCTGTCACTGCTCAAGGTAGTGGTTCCAGTCTGAGTCAACGTGACGTCAAAATAACGAGCGTTGACCTGTTCCGTCGGATCGTCACTGATAGTAGGATCGATATTGTCCGGGACAAAATCTGTTGCGCCAGCCAATCCATTGGCTAGCGTTGGCGCTGGTTGTGGATCACCCGGCGCCTGCGACTCCTCGTCAGAGCCGGTAGGGCCTCCATCAGCCTGCGCCTCTTCGTCGGACAATTCCGCACCATTGTGCGGCGCCTCGATAGCAAATTCCACGCCATTGGCTTGTGCCTGATGCTCTGCCCCCAAGATCACGCTTGCGCGTGCGCCGGGAGAGGAAGCGGATGCAACCTGGGCAAGCGCTACAGGCGCGGTGCTGGCCGCGACTGCTTCTGAGGATCCAGCATTACCGCCAGCGGCCAGATCGGACAATTGGGAGGCATCGCCAAATTCCACGATACCAATACCGGAAGTCAGATTGCTACCACCAGCGGCTGTCGGTGTCGGGGCTGGTGCCGGACGCGAAGGTGGCGCATCTTCACCGGTCGCGAAATCATAGCAGGCGTCGCCCAGATTATCACCTTCCGGATCAAAGCAAACCTGGCCAAATTCGGGACTATCACCCAGTCGGCCAGCCGACTGGGTGTCGGGAAAACCATTTACGACATTGCCGTCGGCATCAATGATCCGGTAAGCAGGGTCGAGATCTGTCTGCCAGTGCGTTGCATCTTCCCACGCACCGTCACCCGCTTTCGCACTGACATAGCGGTAAGGATTGTTGGCCGCAATATAGTCGGCAAATAGGAACAACGGCTGATAGAAACTTTCCGTACCGTAAGAGCTGAATACCTGCGCGCCAAAGAAACGTGATCCGCCGGACAACACACCGATCTGAAGATTTTCGGTCGACAGGCTATTATTTGCCGCATCAAGAATCAAGGGGCCGCCGGAATCGCCGCCTGCGGTCGTCCCTTCGCGGACACGCGGTTCGTCCTTGTAAAGGTTGAAGTCGAAGGGATTGGTTTTCTTCGGATCGTCAAAGTCGAGACGATACAGAACTTGTGGCAGGTCGCCAAATGCGGCACCGAACAAGAATTCGTTGCGCTTATCAAAAGACGACAGCGAGCCCAGCATATTCTCAGCCGCACGACGGCGAAAGTCGATACCGACGCTTGCACCCGTCGTTCCGCTACCCGTCCGGCCATAGCCGGTGATGTTTACATGATAACCGGTGCCGTCCTTGTCGCTGATAGAAGCAGGCGTTGGCAGCGGTGAGAAAAGCAGCGCCCATGTCGGGATTTTGCCTGCAGGAGTGGCAAGGCTGGCGAGTGCGATATCGCCCTCTAGAAAGCCTGCACTGTCCGGCCGTTCGTTGGATTGTGCGTTCCAGTATATCTGGTTAACCAGAAAGGTATTGACCGATTGTTCAAATGTGCCGTTTGTAATGCCCAATTCATCGCGAATGAAGTTCAGCAGCTGAATAGCGTCAAAATCAAAAGACCAAGCGGTATTCACCACCGTGCCATAGTCGCTTTCAGGGCGATCATTCACGCAGTGTGCGGCGAACAAAACGGTTCGCGGGTTGATCAGAGTTCCGGAACAGACAAAACCGTCGCCGCGGGCAAACATGCCAACGCCATTCGTACCGACATCTTCGTCAAGAATATCCGCAGGGGAATAATTGTCGTTGGGCACGATAGCCTGAACCGGTGTAGCGAGAGCGAGCGTCGCAATTGCCCCTGCCGCCGCAGTCCGCAAAAGTACCGAGCGCTTGGAATGTCCGAAATTTTTGTTCATGGAAGTAATTACCCCTGTAAAAACCAGTCAGAATAGACCCACGACATATCTTTGCTTGATTTTGCGGTTCGAATCAAAGCGAAAATTGTTCAATACAGGAATTAAGGGTGGAAAAGTCGGGTTTTCTGGGCAAAGGGGCCGCACAAACCGCTATAATTTGGTTACAACTGTGATGATTTGGCAACAGGATTTGACCGATCCAGTCAAAAGTGCCTGCTGCCATTCTATATTTGCGAACGGACAGCAGGGACTTGATTCGACTGCAACTTCCGCCTCCATCACCGGACAGTGCTTGTTGTATACTCAGTCTTTCTGTGCGATTTCCAGCAGGAACCAGGCACGTTCTTCCGCTTGATCCGTCCAGTCATCGAGCAGGCCGTCGGTTGCATTGTCACCCGCGTCTCCCGCCAGTTCCTTCGCTTCACGGAGCTTTTCCACCAGCTTCTGGTTGTCCGCGCGCAACTCGGCCAGCATATCCGCCGCCGTCACCTTGGCAACGTCATTGTCAGCAATAGTCTGTCGCCTGGCGATATCACCGATGGAAGTTAATGTGCGGTGGCCGTTCTTGCGAACCCGCTCGGCAATCAAGTCGGTGGTAGCGAGAATCTGCGCAGCATGCTCATCAAACATCAGATGATAATCACGGAAATGGGGCCCGGAAACGTGCCAGTGAAAATTCTTGGTCTTGAGGTAGAGCGCAAAACTGTCCGCCAAAATTCCGTTCAGTGCTTCGGCTACAGCTTTCTTTGCATTATCACCCGTGGTCATTGTCTTTCTCCTTTGCGGGATTTTTCTATTCAATATTTCACCGGTACAGATAATCGACAACCAAATACAGTCAGAAGATTGGGTATCTCAGATTGATTATATCGATTTGACTACCAAAAGGCTTCGAAGCAGGAGATCAGAAAATCCCCCATGCGCCGAGCGCCAGGCCGGCACCCGTCAAAAGAAAGGCAGCGCCGCCCGCATGGCGAATGGGGACCATCGGAATATTGTCCCTCAACTGGCGGTAGAACAGGATGGCGGGCAGGCAGGCGATCATCACGCCAAACCACCCTCCGGCGGCAGCAAAAGGTCCCATGCCGGTTCGCGCAGCGGTCGCAATCAGGATGAATTGTCCCTTGTCGCCAAATTGCAGGATGAAAAGACCCAGGAAGGATGTCCAGAACGGGCCAAACGGCCACTTTTCCAGCAGATCCACGGGGCGACGCCATGCGACCATGCCAATACCCGCAAAAATCAGCGACAGGGCGTAGAAAAGCTGCAATGCGTCTTCGCTGATCCACTGGTGGATTGCCGCACCGGCTACCGCGGAGATCGCGCAATTGCAGAGAGTGGCAAGCCCCAGGCCCCAGACGATCGGTGACAATCGACCATATCGTATCGCGAGAGCGGCACATAAAATCTGTGGCCGATCGCCGAATTCTGCGAGCGCCAGAGCAAAGAGCGATGTCAGGAATGCATCCACAAACCGGCAGCTAAGGCTGTCCGCCGAGGCGGAGCGCTACATTGGCCATGAGCGCTTCGGTCATGGCGGGATTGATCTCTGTGCAATCAAGCGCGGCATGCATCGCTTCGAGATAGGTGCGGGCGATGGTGGTGCCGCCGCCCCTCTGCATGGCTGGTTGCAGCGCGCCTTCGAGCGCACAGATCAGATCGCGTAGCGCGGACAGGCGATGGTGCGTTGCCCGCTGCCGTATATGGTCGAGCTGCATCAGAAACCGGAGGGGATGCCGGCCGGCCATTTCAGCCGGCAAATTGTCGAGCAGATTCCGCATCTCGGCCTGTACAAAGAGATTTTGATCATGATTCATCGCATGTGACTCCCGCTGTGATGCGACCATGCAAAAACATGGTTAAGAAGTGGTAAACGGAGCCCGGGTGGACGACCGCCGTCTGTCGGTGGCTTTTTCTTGACATCTGATGGCATTTTCACCATTAGCGCGGCGAACGAATGCGGCGCCGGATTGCGTCGCTGTTTTTATTTCAGCTTCTGCCTTAAGGAATGCACCATGGCGAAACCAGCCAATGTAAAGATCAGACTCGTCAGCACCGCGGACACCGGCTTTTTCTATGTAACCCGGAAAAATCCGCGCAATCTCACCGAAAAAATGGTGCAGCGCAAATATGATCCCGTCGTCCGCAAGCATGTCGAGTTCAAGGAAGCCAAGATCAAATAGGCAGCTTTTGGCCAGGCTTTAGCGGTGCAGCACCTGCTGCACCGATTCGATGAATTTCGCGACCGATATCGGCTTTGAAACATAAGCCTCCGCTCCGGCACTCAATATCCGGTCTTCGTCACCCTTGCCCGCATAAGCGGTAACGGCCATGATCGGAATGATCTTGAGCTGACCGTCTTTCTTGATCTGCTCGATCAGCTCCAGCCCGCTGACATGGGGTAACTGGATATCCATCACGATCAGATTGGGCACAAAGCTGCGCGCCTTTTCGAGAACATCCCGGCCATCGCTGACTGGCTCCACCACAAAACCGTGGGCCCGCAGCAGATCGCAGAACAGCTTGAGGTTCAGTTCATTGTCCTCCACCACCAACACTCTTTTTGCCACGATCGGATTTGCCCTTTCAAACTTGCAGCCGAACCATTAGGCGAAAGCAGCAATGGAAACAAATCCCAATCTTCCGCCGGACAGCGAAACCATCGCCTTGCAGGCGCTCGGCTGGGTGCTGCAGGATCAGGACCGGGCGGAACGCCTGCTCGCCCTGACCGGTCTCGATCCGCGCGAACTGAGATCCGGCCTTGAGGACCCGGCGATGCTGGCATCGCTGCTGGGATTTCTGGCCAATCACGAACCCGATCTGCTGGCCTGCGCGGACGCCATGGGCATCCCGCCGGCCAAGCTGGCCGCTGCCGCTCATCATCTCAATTCCCCCGGAGATTTTCATGAATAAGAAGCCGCTTCTGATCAGCGACTGCGACGAAGTCCTGCTGCATATGGTGGTGCCGTTCCAGCAATGGCTGGACAGCGACAAGCATATCCATTTCGATCTGGAAAATGGCAGCGATTTCGCCAACGCCCTGCGTCACAAACATGATGGCACGCAGGTGCTGCCCGAACAGATCTGGCCAATGCTGAAGGAATTTTTTGACAGCGAAATGCACCGGCAGGGCGCTATTGCAGGTGCCGTGGACTCCATCAACCTGCTCGGTGAAATGGCCGATGTGGTGATATTGACCAATCTGCTGGATGATCGCCGGGAAGCGCGCGCGGAACAGCTCAGGGCGGTCGGCATCGATTTTCCCGTCTATACCAACCAGGGCGGCAAGGGCGAGCGGCTGAACAGCATCATCGCGGAATTCGACCCCTCGGTGACTGTCTTTGTCGACGACTTGGGCCACCAGCACGGCAGTGTCGCCAAGCACGCTCCCGATGTCTGGCGGTTGCAGATGGTCGGTGAACCGATCATGGCGAAACATATTCAGACCAATCCGGCCGCTCACATGCGTATCGACTCCTGGAGCGAAGCCGTGGCATGGATATCCGACAAGTTCGACAATGCCGAATCGGCTCCGGCAATGGATCTGACTTTGCAAGAGCTTGACCCTGCCAATCATGCGTGAAAGTTTTATCTGATGACAAGCCATATTGAAAAAGCCCTGGCAGCCAAGGGTATCGATCTGCCTACTCCTGCCGCTCCCGTCGCCTCTTATGTTCCCGCCGTGGAAGTGAATGGATTGCTCCATATCAGCGGCCAGGTGTCGATGAACGACGGCAAGCTGATCACCGGACGTCTGGGGGACACCATGACGCTGGAAGAAGGTCAGCAGGCCGCCAGGGCCTGTGCGCTGATGATCGCGGCGCAGATCAAGAAGGCAGCGGGATCGCTCGACCGGGTCGACCGGATTGTCAAACTGGGGGTCTTCGTCAACAGCACCGCCGATTATACCGACCATCCCAAGGTCGCCAATGGCTGCTCCGACATGATGGAAGTGATCTTCGGCGCAGCCGGCCAGCACGCCCGCAGTGCTGTCGGCGTGGCATCGCTGCCGCTGGGTGTCGCGGTCGAGGTCGACGCGATCATCGCCCTGAAACCCGAGTGATTGCCACTCTGCTTGACGATCTGTTCGCGCCGGCTCCTGCACCCGGCCGGGTGGCGTTTCTCAAGGGCCAGCCCTATGCGCATCGCGGCCTGCACGGCAATGGCGTGCTGGAAAACAGCCCCGCCGCCTTCGAGGCCGCGATCAGGCTCGGTCACGGCATCGAATGCGATGTCCAGGCAGCCGAAGATGGCCGCGCCTTTGTCTTTCATGACTATGAACTGGACCGGCTGACCGAGCGATCGGGGCCAATCGCCAATTTGCGCTCGGAGGATATCGACCGGATTGCGTTGCGCGATGGCCATGGCAAGATTCCGCGCCTGCGCGAAACCCTGGACCAGATTGCCGGACGGGTGCCGGTGCTGATCGAACTCAAATCCCGCAACCGGCGCGTGGGGCCCTTGTGCCTCTCGGTGCGCCGGGCCCTCGAGGGATATGGCGGAAAGGCGGCCATCATGTCCTTCAATCCCCTGGTAAGCGCCTGGTTCCGCAGCAATGCAGAACATATTGTCCGCGGACTTGTGGTCACCGAAGAGAACAGCAGGAACTGGCGCGGCCGGATCGCTCGCCACCGCAATCTGTGGATCGCCAAGCCGGATTTCCTGGCCTATGATATTCGGGATCTGCCATCGCGCTTTGCCGGCTCCCAGCGGGCCCGGGGGCTGCCGGTCGTTACCTGGACGGTCCGTTCCGCCGAACAGGAGCAGACGGCCTTACGTCATGCGGACGAACCGGTTTATGAGCTGCCCCAGAACTGATAGCATGAATCACAATGCCTGATTCCCCCGCTGCTCCCACCGAAATTCTTGCGCGTGTCGGCGATGATATCACCAGCCTGCCTGCGGACCAGTGGGACGCCTGTGCCGGCTCGGCCAATCCCTTTGTCTCTCACGCCTTTCTGTCAGCGATGGAGGAATCGGGAAGCGTCGGACCCGGGACCGGCTGGAAATCCCTGCCGATCCTGATCGAAGATGGCGCAGGAGAGCTTGCTGCCTGCCTGCCCAGCTATCTCAAGTCCCACAGCCAGGGCGAATATATATTTGATCAGCAATGGGCGCATGCGTTTGAAAATGCCGGCGGCCAATATTATCCCAAGATCCAGATTGCCGCGCCCTTTTCCCCGGTTCCGGGTCCGCGCCTGCTGCTGCGCGACCAATCCCTTGCCATACCGCTGTTGCGTGCGGCAGAGCAACTGGCCGAGAATAACGGGATATCGTCCGTCCATGCGACCTTTGTGAATGAAGACCAGCTGCACCATTTCCGCGAGGCCGGCTGGCTGATCCGGACCGACAGCCAGTTCCACTGGCGCAACGACGGCTATGCCACCTTTGATGATTTTCTGGCCGCCCTGTCCTCCCGGAAACGCAAGGCAATCCGCCGGGAACGCGCCAAGGCGCAGGAAGCGGTGGAAATCGTCCACCTGTCGGGTGATGATATTGAACCGCATCATTGGGATCATTTCTGGGAATTTTATCAGGATACCGGGATGCGCAAATGGGGGCAGCCCTATCTCACACGCAGTGCCTTTGACCTGCTGCACCGGAAAATGACCGACAGGTTGCTGCTGATATTCGCCATGCAGGACGGCATTCCGATCGCCGGCGCGCTCAATGTCATTGGCGCAGACACGCTCTACGGTCGCTACTGGGGATGCACGCGCAATATCCCGTTCCTGCATTTCGAGATTTGCTATTATCAGGCGATTGACGCCGCGATCGCGCGCGGACTGAAAACGGTGGAGGCCGGAGCGCAGGGGAGCCACAAGCTGGCGCGGGGCTATCAGCCGGTGCCGACATGGTCAGCGCATTATATCGTCGATCCCGGATTTCGCGCGGCGATCTCGGACTATCTCGAACGCGAGCGGCAGGCAGTTGCTGCCGATATCGAATTTCTGGCCGAAATGGGGCCGTTTAAAAAGTCGGCCTAGGCTTATGCTGCGCGGCGGGCGTGCTCCTGCAGCCAGTTGCGCGCTTCCCGCTGGGCTTCGGCGATTTCCCGAGCCGTCATTTCCAGCGAAATCTCCGCGCGACAAATCTTGCTCTCGTCATGGCCGGACAATGCCGCCAGATTAAACCATTTGTGCGCTTCGATCAGATCGACGTCGACGCCCTCCGATCCGGTTGAGTAGATCACCCCGAGATCGAAATACGCATTATTGCTGCCCTGCGCAGCCTCGCCGAGGCGGCTTTCGATCAGAAAGGCGGCGCTTTTCATGCTGTTGCCCATAATGTTCAGTCCCTGTTTCTGTTGCCGCAACGTGCAGCGACGGAACGACAATCACCGCAATGTCCTAAAGAAATGGTTAACGGAAATTGCAGACGGTCTGCTCCACGGCTCCAAAAGCCCGTGGAATCAGCTATATCTCGCCAGTTTTTGGGTTAACAATGCCGTGCGGTAACCCTAGGAAACGGGGATGTTGTCGATCAGCCGCGTATGGCCCAGACGGGCGGCGGCAAAAAGACGCGCCGGTCGTCCCAGATCATCAACAGGTGCCAGCGTTTCGGCATCGCGCAATTCCAGATAGTCGATTTTGTGAAAACCGGCGGCAAGCATTCGGTCCCTCGCGTCCGCCAATATCGCCGCGACCTCGCCTCCGGCCGCAATTGCCCCGGCCGCTTGCTGCATCGTTTCGGGGAGCGCGACGGCTTGGGCCCGCTGCTCATCGGTCAGATAGGCATTGCGCGACGACAGGGCGAGACCGTCGGGATCCCGGACCGTCGGAACGCCGACAATATCGTGGGTGAAATCAAGGTCACGCGCCATCCGCCGGATCACGGCCAGCTGCTGATAGTCTTTCTCTCCAAAAAAGGCCGCATCGGGGCGGATCTGGTTGAACAGTTTCGCGACCACCGTGGCGACGCCGTCGAAATGGCCCGGCCGCGCCCCACCGCAAAGCCCCTCGCTGATCCCGCTCACCCTCACCTGGGTGGCATAGCCGGCGGGATACATCTGATCCGCCGTGGGGGCCCAAAGCAATTCCACTCCCGCCGCCTCCAGCAGAGCGGCATCGGCGGCTTCCTGACGCGGATAGACATCCAGATCCTCTCCTTCGCCAAACTGGGCGGGATTGACGAAGATCGATGCCACCACCGCATCGCATTGCTCCCTTGCGACTTCTACCAGGCGCATATGCCCCGCGTGCAGCGCACCCATGGTCGGGACCAGCCCGACTTTTAATCCCGTCTTGCGAAATTCCGCCAAAGCGTCCCGCAGCGGGTCAAGCTGTCGAACAATTTGCATGCATTACTCTTTGCGTTTAGATTTTGCCCTTGGGCTCGTGTAAGCTATGGGACGGAGGGTGTCCCTTCGCAAGGGCCAAGAACAGGGATATCGCTCCAATCGTGACCAAAAATACGCATCATATCGTCTTCGCCAATGAAAAAGGGGGCACCGGCAAGTCCACCACCGCCGTCCATGTCGCCGTGGCCCTCGCCTATCAGGGACACAAGGTCGGACTGATCGATCTCGATCCGCGGCAACGCACCTCCTACCGCTATCTGGAAAATCGTGACGCAACGATGAAGCGGATGAATATCGAAATTCCGCAACCGGCCTATGACGTATTTGAAGATGACAATATTGCGCGGCTCGAGCAGCTGATCGAACGGATGAGTCACGGGGCCGATTTTCTGCTCTACGACACGCCCGGCCGGGACGACAAATTCGCCCGCTTTGTGGCGACCCGCGCGAATACACTGGTCACGCCGATCAACGACAGTTTTGTCGATTTCGACCTGATCGGACAGGTCGATCCGGAAACCTACAAGGTCCGCAAACTGAGTTTTTATGCAGAATTGATCTGGGATGCACGCAAGGCCCGAGCCAAGGCGGACGGGGCAACGATCGACTGGGTCCTGCTGAGAAACCGGACCCAATATGTCGAGGCGCACAATATGAAGCGGATAGTCGCCGCGCTTGCCGAACTGTCGCAGCGCGTCGGTTTCCGGATCATTCCGGGGCTCAGCGAGCGGGTCATTTACCGCGAACTTTTCCCGTCGGGCCTCACCATGCTCGACAAGAAGCATCTCGGCCGGCTGGCCACGAGCCATCTGGCCGCGCGCCAGGAATTACGCGAGCTGATCAAGCATCTCGCTCTGCCGCAAAGCGCCCAGGTAGTGCCCGGCGAAGGCGAGAGGGGCCTGGCCCAGCCCAAGCTCGTGGCCTGATCGATGCTGCCGTTGCTCATCTTCAGCGCTGCCGTTCTGGCCTGGCTGGTGCTGTCCGGCAAGGCAAAGACCATGACCCCCAACCAGTGGCTGGCGCTGGCGATCGCGCTGGTCGGGGCCAATTTCCTGCGCGGGGGCAGCTGGCTGATGGGCGGCGCGATGCTGGCAGGGGCTGCCTTTTTGAGCGGCTGGCGGATCCTGATCCCGGCGCGGGACCGCGAGGAGCCGAAGCGCAAGCCGCGCAGTTTCGAACTGGACCGGGCACGCTCGTTGCTCGGAGTGAGCGACGACGCGGGCTTTTTCGAAATCAATGCGGCCTGGAAGCAACGGCTGGAGGAACATCATCCGGACAATGGCGGCGACGAGCAACTGGCCAAGATGATCAACCGGGCGCGGGACCTGTTGCTGGCAGAACTGGAAGCATCCCGCAAGCGCTAGCCAACCGGCCACAGCCTGATAGTAGCGCTGGATTTTCCAGTATTTCTCTCCTACAAATATGGTCAAATCCAGCAAGCTAGGCCCCCAATCATGACCGGTCCCAAGAGCCATGAATTCCACCCGACTTCCCTGCGCGAATATGATATTCGCGGCATAGTCGGCGAGACGCTGGGCGAGGACGACGCCTATGCGATCGGCCGGGGGTTCGGGACGCTGGTCGTGCGCGACGGGGGAACCGCCGTTGCCACCGGGTTTGACGGGCGGACCAGTTCGCCGATGCTGGAAGCAGCCCTTATCCGGGGTCTCAATGATGCCGGAATCAATGCCGTTTCTGTCGGAATGGGCCCCACTCCGATGCTCTATTATGCCGAATCCGTGCTGGATCAGGTCCATGGCGGCATCATGATCACCGGCAGCCACAATCCGGCCAATTACAACGGCTTCAAGATGGTGTTCCAGGGCCGCCCGTTTTTCGGGGCCGATATTCTGAGGCTCGGCACGATGGCCGCGAGCGGCGACTGGGATACGGGCGCCGGAACATCGGAAAGCCATGACATCATCGACGAATATGTCGAACGCCTGCTGAAGAATTTCACCGGCGGTGCGTTCAGGATCGGCTGGGACTGCGGCAACGGGGCAGCAGGACCGGTGATCGAGAAGCTGACCGCTCTGCTCGCCAAGCGCGGCGCCGGCGAGCATCACCTGCTCTACACCGAAGTGGATGGCAGTTTCCCCAACCATCATCCGGACCCCACCGAGGAAAAGAATCTGGCCGACCTGAAGGCGCTGGTGGCCGAGAAGGGCCTCGATTTCGGCGTGGCCTTTGACGGCGATGGCGACAGAATCGGTGCGATCGACGGCGAGGGGCGGGTAATCTGGGGCGACCAGCTGCTGCAAATCTATGCGGAGGATGTGCTGAAAAGCGAGCCTGGCGCGACGATCATCGCCGACGTCAAGGCGTCGCAGGCGCTGTATGACCGGATCGCCGAACTCGGCGGCAAGCCGCTGATGTGGAAGACTGGGCACAGCCTGATCAAGTCGAAGATGAAGGAAACAGGATCGCCCTTGGCCGGCGAGATGAGCGGACATATATTTTTCAAGCATGACTATTATGGCTTTGACGACGCGCCCTATGCCGCGATTCGCCTGATCCAGGCCGCGACCAATATCGGCAAGTCGGTCACTCAGTTGCGCAGCGACATGGTCGAGATGATCAACACCCCTGAAATGCGCTTCCAGGTCGACGAGAGCCGCAAGTTCGCGGTGATCGACGAGGTTCTGGCCCGCCTGTCGGCCAGCGGCGCGCAGGTCAACGATACGGACGGCGCGCGGGTCAATACCGAAGACGGCTGGTGGCTGCTAAGGGCCAGCAACACCCAGGACGTGCTGGTCGCCCGCGCCGAGGCAAAGTCGCAGGACGGCCTCGACCGGCTGATGGCGCAGATTGACGAGCAACTCGCCCTGTCCGGACTGGAACGCGGCGAGCAGGCCGGGCACTGACCGGGCCGAGCGGTCGGGTCCATGTGTCCGGGCCTTATCCATTTGCAGTATAGATATCCTGTTTGAGCCTCCTATGATTGGCGGCTTGAGAGAGGAACCGCATTGACCATGGACCCCTATATCTATGTCACCTTCGTCAGCGCTCTCGCCTTGCTGGCTTATTATTTTACCCTGCTGATGGCGGGGCTGGCGCGCGGGCGATTCAAGATTGCGGTGCCCTCGCACAGCGGTCCGCCCGAATATGAGCGCTATGTCCGGGCGCATCAGAACACGCTGGAGCATCTGGTGCTGTTCCTGCCCGGCCTGTGGCTGTTCGCCTATGTGGTCAGTCCCTATTGGGCAGCAGGAATAGGCCTGATCTGGCCGTTCATGCGGGTCGGCTATGCGCTGGGATATCACAAGGCTCCCGAGAAACGGTTGCGCTGGCTCTATGCGAGCATGCCACCAATCTATATTTTTGTACTAGGTTCCCTGATCGGCAGCGTTGTACACTGGATCAAAGCTTGAGAGGCAATGCAATATGAGCGACTATGATCTTGTAATCCGCGGCGGAACCATTGCCGACGGCAGCGGGGGTGATCTGATCGACGGCGATATTGCGATCAGCGACGGCAAGATATCGGCGATCGGAGATGTTTCCGGCAAGGGCCGCGAAGAAATCGATGCTTCCGGCAAGATCGTCACCCCCGGCTTTGTCGATGTCCACACCCATTATGACGGCCAGTCGATTTGGGCCGAAGAGCTCAGCCCCTCCTCGTCGCATGGCGTGACCACGGCGATCATGGGCAATTGCGGGGTCGGCTTCGCGCCGTGCCGCAAGGCCGACCATGACATGCTGATCAACGTGATGGAAGGCGTCGAGGATATTCCCGGCGTGGTGATGTCCGATGGCCTGCCGTGGAACTGGGAGACATTTCCCGAATATCTTGACGTCGTCGCCAGCGGAAAGCGCGATATTGATGTCGCCGCCTATCTGCCACACTCGCCGCTGCGCGTCTATGCCATGGGCGCACGCGGCGCCGCGCGCGAACCGGCCACTGCCGACGATCTGGCGATGATGCGCAAGCTCTGCCGCGAAGCGATGGACGCTGGAGCGCTGGGCTTTGCCACCTCGCGGCTGTCGATTCACAAGACCGCAGACGGCGGCAGCATCCCGACATTCGAGGCCGATATTGCCGAGCTGGAAGCGATTTGTGGCGGCATGGCGGATGCCGGGACCGGCACTTTTCAGGTCGTGCTCGATGCCTTTGTCGGCTGGGACAAGGAATATCAGGTGATCGAACGGGTGGTGGAAAGCTCGGGCCGTCCCGCCACCTTCACGCTGGCATCCGGCAATGACGGCCCGCCGCGCTGGCGACGGGTGCTAGAGATGATCGACCGGACCAATGCCACCGGCGGCAAGGCCACCGCGCAGATCATGCCGCGGCCGATCGGGCTGATCGCGGGGCTGGAACTGACCGTTCACCCGTTCATCCTCTGCCCGAGCTGGGCGAAGATTGCCGACCTGCCGATCGACCAGCAGGTCGCGGCGATGCGCGATCCCGGAATGCGCGAAGCGCTGCTGAGCGAGGAATTCGAACATGGCCATCCGTTCAACGCGCTGGCCCGCGACTGGAACTGGCTGTTCCCGCTCGATGATCCGCCGGATTATGCGCCGCCCAAGGAGATGAGCATGGCTGGTCAGGCCGCGGCCAGAGGCTGCACGCCGCAGGAAATTGCCTATGACCGGCTGCTTGAGACCGACGGCAAGGGCCTGTTTCTCGCCGCGCTGGGCAATTATGAAAATGGCACGCTGGCCAGTGCCCATGAAATGCTCAGCCATCCGCATTGCATTCCCGGTCTCGGCGACGGCGGTGCCCATTATGGTGCGATCTGTGACGCCAGCTACTCGACCTATCTGCTCAAGCAATATGTGCAGAAGGCCAATGGCTACCGCTTTGATCTTTCCGAAGCGGTGCATATGCTGTCGCACAAGGCGGCCTGCGCGGTCGGACTCAATAATCGCGGCCTGCTGAAAGCCGGGGCCAAGGCGGATCTCAATGTCATCGACATGGACCGGCTGGAACTGCACCTGCCCGAAATCGTCCGGGATCTGCCGGCCGGAGGACAGCGGCTGCACCAGCGCGCGACCGGCTATGATGCAACGATTGTGTCGGGCGAGATTATCCGGCGGTTTGACCAGTCAACCGGAGCCCGGCCGGGACAGCTGATCCGGGGGGCGTGAGTCCGCGCACCGATGCTGCATATCGTGCACCATCCCGACTATGTCGCGCCGCGCCCTGCGAGCGGCAGCTTTGTCTTCGACAAATATCGGCTGGTGATGGAGGCGATCCGCGAGCATGCGCCGCACCACAAGGCCTATGAGCCAGCGCCGATGGAGCGGGCCTGGATCGAGGCGGTGCATGACCCCGCCTATGTCGAGCAGGTACTGACCGCCACGGTCCCGCGCGACAAGGAACGCCGTATCGGCTTTCCGGTATCCGCCGCCATCGCCCGCCGCGTCCGCTATACCTCCGGCGGCACCTGGCTGGCCGCGCGGCTGGCGCTGGAACATGGCTATGCCGCCAACAGCGCCGGCGGCAGCCATCATGCGCTGGCCGACACCGGTGCCGGCTATTGCGTGTTCAACGATTTGGCGATCGCCGCCAACCGGCTGCTGGCGGAGGGCGACGCGCGCAAGATCCTGATCGTCGATCTCGACGTGCATCAGGGCGACGGGACGGCGGTGTTGCTGGCCGGGCGCAGCGATATATTTACCCTGTCGATCCATGGCGAGCGGAATTTCCCAACCCGCAAGGCGTGTTCGAGCCGGGATATTGCGCTGCCTGATGCGGTTCAAGATGACGGCTATCTCGCCATATTGGAAACGGCCTTGCATGAAATTCTGTCAAGTTTCGCGCCGGATCTGCTGCTCTATCAGGCGGGGGTCGACCCGCATGTGGATGACCGGCTGGGGCGGCTGGCGCTCAGCGATGCCGGTCTGGAACGGCGCGACCGGCTGGTCATCCGCCAGGCCCGGGACCGGGGCATTCCCGTCGCCAGCGCGCTCGGTGGTGGCTATGGCCACGACTATCGGGCGGTTGCGTTGCGCCATGCACGATCGATGATTGTGATGGCTGACGAAGCGAAACGTCGCGATCCTATTCGCTTGCCTTGTCCCGCTGGCCATTGACCTGGTGCATGTCGGAAAAGATGCTCCAGATCGCAATGAACAGTGCGGCGACCAGCGGCCCGATGACAATGCCGTTTATGCCGAACAGTTGCAGCCCGCCGAGGGTGGAAACCAGCACCACATAGTCGGGCATCCGCGTATCCCGGCCGACCAGTATCGGGCGCACCAGATTGTCGACCATGCTGATCACCAGGACGCCGCAGAGAGTCAGAACGGCCCCCTGCCAGACATCGCCGGTGATCACCAGATACAGGGCAATCGGAATCCAGACGAACCCCGTGCCAATGGCTGGAATCAGAGAAAAAACACCCATCAGAACCGCCCACAGCAACGCACCGCGGATATCGATCGCCCAGAAAACCAAGCCGCCCAGACTGCCCTGGATGATCGCGATGATCAGGCTGCCCTTGATCGTTGCCCGAATGACAACGAGGAATCTCTCCATCAGGATTTCGCGTTTTTCCGCCTCCAGCGGAATCATCTTTCCGATATGCTCGGTCAGGGCGCGACCGTCGCGCAGCAGGAAGAAGGTGAGATACAGCATTACGCCCAGACCCAGGATGAACTGGAATGCGCCCTGACCGACGCTCAGCAGCTGGCTGAGCAGAAATTCGAGGATCGCGGAAATCGATTGCTCGATCTCTGCCCGGATGCTGGCGATATCATTATAGCCATAAGCCGCGAGCTGGGCCTGCATCCAGCCCGGCAGGGATTTTTCAACGCTCTCGAACATCGCGCCAAAGTCAATATCGCCATTTTCAATTAGCAGGTAAAGGGTGGCCGCCTCCTGCGCCAGCGCCATGCCGAGGAGAATCGTCGGCACGACGACGAGCAACACTATCAGGATCAGGGTGATCGCAGCAGAGAGATTGGTTCGGCCCGGCAAATAAGCCAGCAGTCGCTCATAAACCGGACGGAACAGGACAGCGGCGACAACGCCCCACACGATCGCCCCGAAAAACGGTTCGACGAGAATCGCGAAGGCCAGCGAGACAATCACCAGAAGCGCAATCATGAAACCCCATTCGACGCGTTTCTTCGAGGTTGCCCGCTTGTCCATTTTTCATCGCTCTTGTTCGGTGGGTTGCTGCCGTCGCGTGGAAAGTGCTTAGCCTGGCAGATAGGAGAATATTTAGGACGGGGCAAGGATCGGCATGCAGGCCATTGTCCTGCCAACATCCGCCCGATTCCCTGTCTGCGCTTTCCCCGCGCCACAGCTGGCGTGATGAAGGCAGGGGTGCCCTGTCTTGCCGCCTCTGTTCGAATCATTGGAAAGCTGCGACAATATGGCGCATATGGCGCAAAAGGCGGGAGAGAAGATGATGGCAATTCCCTTTCAGAAAGGACTGGTGGAAACCGGCTTCGGCCTCTACGCCTATCTGCAGCCCGACGGCGGCTGGGGCTGGTCCAATGCCGGCCTGATCAGCGACGGCGGCGAGTCGCTGCTGGTCGATACGCTCTTCGATGCCAGCCTGACCCGCGAGATGCTTGGCGTCATGGCCGATGCGGCCGGGGTCGGGGCAGATGATATCGGGGTCATTGTCAACACCCATGCCAATGGCGACCATACCCACGGCAATGGCTGCTGCGCGCATGCCGAGGTGATTGCCTCCGAAGCGAGCGCGCGGGAAATGTCGGAACTGCCGGCCAGTCAGCTCGCCGCGATCATGGTGCAGGCGCGGGCGATGGGACCCGCCGGGCAATATCTGGTCGATATTTTCGGCAGCTTCGACTTTACCGATGTCGAGGAGAAATTGCCGACCCAGACCTTCAGCGGCCGGCACAGCCTGACGGTCGGCGACAAGAAGGTCGATCTGATCGAGGTCGGCCCGGCGCATACGGCGGGCGATGTGCTGGTCCATGTGCCGGGCGACAAGACCGTCTTTACCGGCGACATATTGTTCATCGAGGGCACGCCGATCATGTGGGCGGGGCCAGTGTCCAACTGGATCGCCGCCTGCGACACGATCATCGATCTCAAGGCCGAGACCATCGTCCCGGGCCACGGCCCGATCACCGATGTCCATGGCGTGCGGCGGGTGCAGGACTATCTGCGCTATATCGACCAGGAAGCGCGCAAGCGGTTCGATGCCGGGCTTTCGGTGCGCGATGCCGCGCATGATATCAGGCTTGGCGATTTCGGCAGCTGGGGCGACAGCGAGCGGATCGCGGTCAATGTCTCGACGCTGTATCGGGAATATTCGGGCGATACCGCGCCGCCGGACGTGGTTCAGCTGTTCGGCCTGATGGCGGAGTTGAAACAATAGCGAAAAAGCGTCATCCGGACGCAATGTCCGATGATGCAATTCCGCCGATTCTCAGTGACTGGTTCACCGCGCGCGGCTGGGCGGTGCGGGACCATCAGTTGCAGATGCTGGCAGCGGCGCGGGCGGGACGGCATGCCCTGCTGACGGCACCGACCGGGGCAGGCAAGACGCTGGCCGGATTTCTGCCGACGCTGGTTGATCTGGTCGAGCGGGAGGATGCGAAATCCGTTCGTGCTGAGCCTGTCGAAGGGCCCGGCGCGTCCGGCCAGGTGCTTCGACAGGCTCAGCACGAACGGGGGAAGGAAAGCGGCCTCCACACGCTCTATATTTCCCCGCTCAAGGCGCTCGCGGTCGATGTGCAGCGCAACCTGCTCACCCCGATCGAGGAAATGGGGCTGCCGATCACGGTCGAGACCCGCAGCGGCGACACTCCGGCGGGGCGCAAGGCGCGGCAGCGGGTGAAGCCGCCGCAGATATTGCTGACCACGCCGGAATCGCTCAACCTGCTGCTCAGCCAGCCGGAAAGTTTCACGCTGTTTGCCGGTCTCAGGCGGGTGGTGATCGACGAGGTCCACGCCTTTGCCACCGGCAAGCGCGGCGATCTGCTCGCGCTGTCGCTGGCCCGGCTGCAGCGGATCGCGCCCGCCATGCAGCGGGTGGCCTTGTCCGCCACCGTGGCCGAACCCGATGATTTCCGCGCCTGGCTCGCGCCTTATGGCGATATCGACACGGTCATCCATGTGCTCGGCGCAGAGGGCGCGCCGGCCGACCTGTCGATCATGCTGCCGGAAACGCCGGAGGGCGATCCGGTGCGGGTGCCCTGGGCCGGTCATGCCGGCGCCTATGCGATCCCGCAGGTGATGCAGCAGATCCGCGCCAACCGGATGACGCTGATCTTCTGCAACACCCGCTTTCTCGCCGAGCTGACCTTCCAGAAATTGTGGGACATCAACGACGAGACTCTCGCCATCGGCATCCACCACGGCAGCCTGTCTCGGGAGGCGCGGCGCAAGGTAGAGAACGCCATGGCGTCAGGGCAAATGCGGGCGCTGGTCTGCACCGCCTCGCTCGATCTTGGCGTCGACTGGGGCGATATCGACTGCGTCATCCAGATGGGCGCGCCCAAGGGCTCGTCGCGCCTGCTGCAGCGTATCGGCCGCGCCAACCACCGGCTCGACATATCGTCGAAGGCGCTGCTGGTGCCCGGCAACCGCTTCGAATATCTCGAGGCACAGGCCGCCCTTGATGCGGTGAACGAGGGCCGCCGCGACGGCGAACCCTTCCGCCCCGGCGGTCTCGACGTGCTTGCCCAGCATGTGATGAGCTGCGCCTGCGCCGCACCGTTTCAGGAGGATGCGCTGCTGGACGAGGTGCAGTCCGCCCTGCCCTATAGTGCCCTGACCAGGGAGCAGTTCGAGCGGGTGCTGAATTTCACTCGCGACGGCGGCTATGCGCTGAAGGCCTATGACCGGTTCCGGCGGCTGCGCCGCGACACGGACGGCGTCTGGAGCCTGACCCATCCGAAATTTGCCGCGCAGCACCGGCTCAACGCCGGGATCATCGTCGATGCCGCGATGATGACGGTGCGGTTCGGGAACGGCCGCAGCCTCGGCAAGGTCGAGGAAGGTTTTGCCGCCATGCTGTCGGTCGGCGACACATTTTTCTTCGCCGGCCTCAGCCTCGAGATGATCAAGATGGACAGCAGCGACGTGATCGTGCGGGCGGCAAAGAAGGCGGCGATGATCCCGAGCTATATGGGAGCAAGACTGCCGCTGACCACCCATCTGTCGGACCGGGTGCGCGGCTTTCTGACCGATCGCGCCGGCTGGGCGCGCTTTCCCGACGATGTCCGCGAATGGCTGGAGATGCAGGATTTCCGGTCGGTGATGCCCGAGCCTGGACAGCTGCTCGTCGAGACCTTCCCGCACAAGGGGCTGCATTATATGGTCGCCTACAGTTTCGAGGGCTGGAACGCGCACCAGTCGCTCGGCATGCTGCTGACCCGCAGGATGGAGGATCGCGGGCTCAAGCCGGTCGGCTTTGTCGCCAATGACTATGCGCTGGCCTGCTACAGCGTCGAGCCGGTCACCGACCCTGCGCCGCTGCTCAGCGCCGACATCCTGGAAGAGGAGTTTTTCGACTGGGTCGAGGGGTCGAATCTGCTCAAGCGCGCCTTTCGGGAAGTGGCGGTGATCAGCGGCCTGGTCGAGCGGCAACATCCGGGCAAGCGCAAGACCGGCAAGCAGGTTACATTCTCGACCGATCTGATTTTCGACGTGCTGCGCAAATATGAACCCGACCATCTGCTGATGCAGGCCGCTTGGGCCGATGCACGGGCGCGGATGACCGATGTCGGACGACTCGGCGACCTGCTCGACCGCGCCGCCGGATCGATGATCCATGTCGACCTCGACCGGGTCAGCCCGCTGGCGGTGCCGGTGCTGGTGATGATCGGGCGCGAGCATGTCGCCCAGGGCGCGACCGATGATGCGCTGCTGATCGAGGCCGAATCGCTGATCAGCGAGGCGATGAAACCGGAATAGGTCGGCCCCTCCCCCGCACGAAACTTGGACGGATATCGCTTTTTAGCGTAAGATGGGGTCATGGCCTGCTCGATCCTGCTGTTTCCTGCCTGCGCATCGCTGTTCGCGGCCCAGCTTGCTGCGTCCTTTCCGGTGGAAGCGGAGACCGAGGCCACGATTGCCGACAGCCTGCCAGACCAGTTTATCCGGCCCGATGCCGAGCGCATTGAAATCGCCAAGGACCGGCTCGAGCGGATGACCGTTTCGGTCCGAATCGACAAGGGCGGCCCCTATGCCTTCATTATCGACACGGCATCGCAGCGGACCATATTGTCCAGGGAGATCGCCGGCGCGCTGGCGCTCGACATCGAGGATGAAGTGACGATCGTGGCGCTGGCGGGCAGCACCGTCGTGCAGACGGTGTTTGTTCCCAGCCTAACTCTTGGCAAACGCAGCTATGACGGGCTGATTTCGCCGACATTCCGCTCCGCCAATATCGGGGCGGACGGGGTGCTCGGTCTCGACAGTCTGCAGGGGCAGCGCATCCTGTTCGACTTTCTCGCGCGCAATATTTCCGTCGAGGACACGAGCGAGCCGCTGAGAAGCCGGTCGCACCGCGAAATCGTGGTGACGGCAAGACGGCGCTCCGGGCAGTTGATCTTCACCAACGCCACAATAGCCGGGGTCAAGACCAGCGTAATCATCGACACCGGCGGTGAACTTTCCATCGGCAACAAGACGCTGCAAAGGCGCCTGCGCCTGAAATCGTCGGCGATGGAGCAGATGGGTCTCGTCGATATCACCGGCCGCTCGGTGCAGGCCGATTATGGCATTGCCGAAGAACTGCTGATCGGCCGCGCCCGCTTTGGTCTCATCCCGATAGCCTTTGCCGATATTGCGCCGTTCAAGGCGCTGCAACTGGACAAGAAACCGGCCCTGTTTCTGGGCATGGATGCGCTGCGCAAATTTGACCGGGTGGCGATCGATTTTGCCAACCGGAAAATCTATTTTCTGATCCCGAAGGACGCTTAGACCCTATTTCTAGAAAGGTCGTTGGTCGAGGCAGGACGTTGTTCCGTGATATTGGTCTGGCAATTGGCGCTAATGAAACTATGCTGTCGCAGCCCGGGAAAATAGCAAAGGAGAGACCATGTCCGCATTTCTGACCAGCATGCCCGCTGTTCTGGCATCCGTTCTGGCGATGGCTTTTCCTGTTCCTCTGGGTCAGACGGTGGAACCGGGCAGCCGGATCAATCCCGAGAGCGAAATTATCGACCTTGACGAAGACCGTTCCGAACGCATGACCGTGCCGGTCAGCATCGAGGGCAAGGGGCCCTTTGCCTTCGTTATCGATACCGGAGCGGAACGGACGGTCATTTCGCGCAAGATTGCCGACCGGCTGGCGCTGGAGGGAGAAGATCCCGCGGAATTGATGAGCATTGCCGGCACCAGCATGGTGGATATGGTCTATGTGCCCCGCCTGACCCTGGGCCAGAAAAGCTATGATGGTCTGGTGTCGCCCGTGCTCGCGGCCCAGCATATCGGTGCCGACGGCATCTTGGGCCTCGACGGCTTGCAGGACCAGCGCATCCTGTTTGATTTTGTTCTGAACCAGATATTCATCGAAGATGCGAATGAGGAACGCAGCCGGTCGTCCTCACGCGAAATCGTGGTGACCGCCAAACGCCGGTCCGGACAACTGATCTTCACCGATGCCACGATTTCCGGTCTCAAGGTCAATGTAATCGTCGATACCGGCGCCCAGGTCTCGATCGGCAATGCGGAATTGCAGAAACGATTGCTGCGCCGCGCAAAGGAACTGGACGATGACAAGCTGCTGATCGCTGTCACCGGTGATACGCTGGGCGTGGAATTTGGCCGCATACGCGATTTCCGTATCGGTCGAGCCCGATTTGACAGCCTGTCGGTGGCCTTCGCCGATGCGCCGCCATTCGAGCGCTTCGGGCTGGCCGACAAGCCGACCCTACTGATAGGGATGGATGTTCTGCGCAAATTCGACCAGGTCGCGATCGACTTCCCCAAAAGAAAAATCCATTTCCTGACCCCGAAAAATGCCCGGCTGCATATAGACGTACCGAGGAACAGCCGGATAAAATCCTGATCGGATAGTCTTGCCCCAGACATCGGGCAGGCCCAAGGTTCGTGAAAGCCTTGGCCAGGAACGCCATGAAAGCTGCGCGCGCGAGATTTCGGATATCGGAAATGCACGCCGATCGGCCACCCTGCCAGCCCAGGATTGCGATGGGATCCGATCATCGGCCCATCCGGAACCAGAAATCAAAAATAAACTGGATTAAACCGGTGCTCCGGTTCGTTCCCCAGACACAGCAAGTTTCGCCACACTGGCGCTTTGCCAAATTTCCAAGGACGAACCCCGATGCGCATTTTTCCTGCCTTCCCGATTCTTCTTGCCGCTGCCACTCCCGCATTTGCTCAGAATGACCCGGTCGAAGAAGATAGCGCCGCCAAGATCGAAACGCGGTTCCAGCTGCTCGCTGGCGTTGATCATGTGGAAGGAGATGTGGGCGAAGACCTCGACTACAGAACCACCTTCGCCACCACCGGCGTGGCAATGACCAGCGGCCGGTTCAGCGCGTCGGTGTCCCTGCCCTATATTTCGTCTACCGCTCCGCAGGAGGTGATCATCAACCAGGGCGGACTCTTTGGCACACCTCTGCTGGCGTCGGACATCGCCCGGACAGATCGGGTGAAACGCGAAGGCATCGGAGACCTCTCGCTCAACGCCGCCTATCAGCTGCCCGTCTCTGGCGTAAACGCCAGTCTCGGTGCCTCCGTCAAACTCCCCACGGCCTCGCGGAAGAAAGGGCTGGGAACCGGCAAGTTCGATTATGGCGTTTCCGGCCAGCTCTCCAGGAAATTGGGTTCAATCGTACCCTTTGTCGGCGCTGGCTATACGATCATCGGGCAGCCGGACAATTTCGAAACGCGCAACATTGTATCGGGAACCGCGGGGAGCCATGTCCTGCTCGGCAAGAGCGGTGTCCTGAGCGCTTCCTACTCCTACGAACAATCCGCTTCGACCGGTATTGGCGACAGCCAGAGCATCAATCTGGGGGTCGGGACCAATCTTGCGCCTTCTGTCCGGATCGCTGTTGACGGCGCCCTGGGCCTGTCCGATGCGGCGCCGGATACTAAGGTCGGCCTCAAGCTTCGCGTCGGGCTCTGATCAGGATATTGCGCCCGATCAACCTGCCCCATCCAGTCAACCGGGATCATGCTTCTGTCAGCCCTTGTCTGTCTCGCAGCTACCGCTCGGCGGCTTGTCGTCCGCGGATATTGTCAGTGACCGAACAGCGGTTCCCGGTCACCGCTTTGCCACTGCGGATATTTTTTCATGGTGGTGGCGAACAGCGGCGAGGCGAGATGGTCGCTGAGCCATTTTTGCAGGGCAGGCAGCGGCAATGGATCGAACCAGGCGCGATCATGGTTGGCGAACTGCCGGACAAAAGGGAATATCGCATGGTCTGCCAGCGTGGGTGTCTCTGCCATGAGCTGCCCTGACTCCTGAATCCGGCGATCCAGCTTTTCGAGGAAGACCAGTCCGCCGGCGCGATGCGCCAGCGCATCGACATTCTCGTAACGCGTGGGATATTTGTAGCGGTCGAGGTGAAATTTGAACGGGCCGTCGGCTTCGGCGATCAGTTCGGCTTCGGCATCATCGCCCAGCACCCAGTTTTCCGGATCGTTGTGATCGAGCGCCCAGTACATGATCGCCAGGCTTTCATCGATCACTCGTCCCTCAGGCAGCACCAGCACCGGTACCGTCGCCTTGGGCGAGGCGGCGATCATCTCGTCGGGCTTGTCGCGCAGCACGACCTCGCGCAGGCGGACCGAAGTGCCGCTGACCAGCAGCGCCATCCGCGCCCGCATGGCGTAAGGACAGCGCCGGAAACTGTACAGGACCGGCATTTCGGCCAGATCGGTCATGCCGTGCCCAGATGATGCCTGCCCTCTTCCGCCGCTTTCTCGACCTGGCGCTGGCGTTCGCGGTAACGGGCGCGCTGTTCGTCGGTGCGCTGGTAGATACAGTGCGGACAGGCTTCGCCGGGGATATAGTCGTTCGAGGCGCGGTCTGCGGCATTGAGCGGCATCCGGCAGGCGTAGCATTGATCATAATCGGCTTCGACCAAGCCGTGGCCAACGGCGACCCGCTGGTCGAACAGGAAACAGTCACCCTGCCAGAGGCTCTCGGTTTCTGGCACATGCTCGAGATATTTGAGGATGCCGCCCTTGAGATGGCGGACATCGTCAAAACCCTGCGCCCGGACATAGGCGGTCGCCTTTTCGCAGCGAATGCCGCCGGTGCAGAACATGGCAATCTTGGGCGGTGCCTTCGACTCCTGCCGGAGCTGTTCGGCAAAATTGTCGAACCAGGCCGGAAAGTCGCGGAAGGATTCGGTCTTTGGGTCGATCGCGCCGGCAAAGCTGCCGATCGCCACTTCGTAGGCGTTGCGCGTGTCGATAACAATGGTGTCGGGGTCGGCGATCAGCCGGTTCCAGTCGGCGGGATCGACATAGGCGCCCTTCTCGGTCGCGGCATCAACGCCCTCGACGCCCATCGACACGATCTCCTTCTTCAGCCGGACCTTCATCCGCAGAAAGGGCATCGTGCTGGCCGCGGAATATTTGACTTCCAGTTCGGCGAATCCCGGCAGCGCGCGGAGACCGGCAATCACCGCATCAATCGCGTCTGGCGCACCGGCAATGGTGCCGTTCATGCCCTCGCTGGCCAGCAGGATCGTGCCCTTCAGGCCATGCTCCTCGCACAGCGGCAGCACCTGCAGTCGCAGCGCGGCGGGATCGTCGACCACGGCAAAATGATAGAGCGCGGCGACTTTTACGGGGGAGAGGGATTCGGTCATGGCAGCGCATATAGGATGGTTGGGCGGGAAATTCCAATAGAGCCGCTTGCATCACGGGAATGTTCATCGCATAGCGGCACCATGGTTCCCCTTCTGTTCGCCCGTCACCGCTTCGATATCGTCGCTCCGGCCGCGCTTTACTGGCCAGCCCGCAAGGCGCTGCTGGTGGCCGATCTGCATCTGGAAAAAGCCAGCTTCTACGCACGGCAGGGGCAGATGCTGCCGCCCTATGACAGCCGGGCCACGCTGGAAGAGCTGGCCGGTCTGGTCAGCGAAACCGGTGCTACAACGGTCTTCTGCCTCGGCGACAATTATCATGATGGCGGCGGCGAGGCGCGGCTGGAACCGGAAGCGGCAAGGCAGCTCACAGCGATGACTGCAGCGCTCGAATGGATCTGGATCACCGGCAATCATGACCGCGATGTTGCCGGACTGTGGGGTGGTTCGGTGGTCGACGAATGGACCGGCGACGGGCTGGCTCTCCGCCATGAAGCGACAGCGGGAAGTCTTTTGCCTGAAATATCGGGCCATTATCATCCGAAGATCCGCATTGCGGTGCGCGGCCGCCATGTGTCGCGGCGCTGCTTCGTCCGCGGGTGCCATCACCTGATCCTGCCCGCCTTCGGTTCGCTGACCGGCGGCATGGCGGCACAGGATCCTGTGATCGAGGCGTGCGTCGGCGGCCCGGCAGAAGCGATCATCGGGCTGAAGGACAAGCCGGTCTGTTTCCGGTTGCCCTTTGCCGTCCCGGCAACAGACTGGATCGATGACAGACAGCTTGCATTGCCTCTGGCCACCAGCCGCCGGTAAATGCTAGCGGGCTGGTGATGGACCGATTCAAACCCTATCGCGACCAGCTCGCTGCGCTGGAGAAGACCGGTCGAAGACGCCAGCTGTCGGTTCCCGCGGGCAGGGATTTTTCTTCCAATGACTATCTCGGGCTGGCGCGCAGCCCGTTTCTGAAGGCTGTCGCGCAGACCGCCATCGCCAATGGTATCGCGCATGGGTCGGGCGGCTCGCGGCTGCTTGGCGGCAACCATCCGGAACATGAAGCGCTCGAGGCCTTTGCCGCCACCCATTATGGCGCGGAAGCGAGCCTGTTCTTCGGCTCCGGCTTTGCCGCCAACAGCGCGCTGTTTGCAACCCTGCCGCAGACCGGCGATCTGGTCTGTTACGACGAGCTGATCCATGCCAGCGTCCATGACGGCATGAAGCTGGGGCGAGCCGCGTTCGGGGCGTTTCGTCACAATGATTGCAATGCCCTGGAACAGGAAATCCGGAACTGGCGAGCGAGCGGCGGCGCGGGCACGATCTGGATCGCGGCCGAGAGTCTCTACAGCATGGATGGCGACCGGGCACCGCTGGCCGATCTGGTAAAGATTGCCCATGCGCGTGATGCCATGCTGGTGATCGACGAGGCGCATGCGGTCGGGGTTTTCGGCGACCGCGGCACCGGTCTGGCCGGTGCGCTGGGCAAGCGGGACAATGTCCTGATCCTGCGGACCTGCGGCAAGGCGCTGGGCGGCGAGGGCGGGCTGCTGACCATGCCGGCCATCTTGCGCGAATTTTTCATCAATCGCGCCCGGCCATTCATCTTTTCCACCGCGCCCAGCCCGCTGACCGCCCATCTCGCGCATCAGGCGATCGTCCATGTCGCCGACAATGACTCGCTACAGACAGGTCTGGCCGACCATATGGCACTAGCTCGCAGCTGTTTTGCCGGGCTGAATCTCGGCGACGGCCAGGACAGCCAGATTTTTCCGGTCATCATCGGTGACGACCGGATCGCCGTGACCATGGCGACCCTGCTGCAAGGCCAGGGGTTTGATGTCCGGGCGATTCGTCCGCCGACGGTGCCGGCCGGAACCGCGCGCCTGCGGATTTCGCTGACGCTCAATGTGACGGCGGACAATATCCGCAGCCTCGCGGACGCATTGCGGGAAGCGCTGGCTCTGGCGGAAGCGGCATGAGCGGGGCATTCGTCATCACCGGCACCGACACCGATATCGGCAAGACTGTCTTTGCCGCGGCGCTGGCCGCGGCGCTCGACGGCTGCTACTGGAAGCCGGTGCAGGCCGGTCTTGCGGACGGGACCGACAGCGAGACGGTGACGCGCATCGCCGGGATCGACCCCGACAGGATCCTGCCCGAACGCTACCGGCTGCAGATTCCGGCCTCGCCCCATTATGCGGCGGCGCAGGAAGATATCGCCATCGGTCTCGACGATTTCATCATTCCGCAGGTCGACGGCCCGCTGATCATCGAGGGCGCGGGTGGCGCGCTGGTCCCGGTCAATCCGGAATTGCTGTTCGCCGATCTTTTTGCTCATTGGGCGCTGCCGGTGATCATCGTCGCATCGACCCGGCTGGGGACGATCAACCACAGTCTGCTGACGATCGAGGCACTGCGCAGCCGCGCTATTGCCATCCACGGCATTGCCTTCGTCGGCACGGAACAGGCCGACAGCGAAGACATCATCTGTCGGATCGGCAAGGTGCGCAGACTGGGCCGGTTGCCAATGATCGACATCCTCTCGCCCGGATCCCTGAAGACGGCCTTCAATGCCCATTTCGATATTGCGGATTTCCGGACATGAGTCTCCATATCTGGCACCCGTTCACCCAGCACGGGCTGGGTGAACCGATCCCGGAGATAGCGCGGGCCGAGGGCGCCGCTCTTTACCTGGCGGATGGCACGCGGATTATCGACGCCATATCCAGCTGGTGGGTGCAGACCCACGGCCATTGCCATCCCAGAATTGTCAAAGCCATCCAGGATCAGAGCGCCAGGCTGGACCAGATGATCTTCGCCGGCTGGACGCATGAGCCGGCCAGGGAACTGGCGACCGGGCTGGCGGATTTCCTGCCCGAAACGCTCGAGCATATTTTCTTTTCCGACAGCGGTTCGACCGCGGTCGAGGTCGCGCTCAAGATGGCACTGGGCTTCTGGCACAATCGGGGCGAAACGCGGCAGAAGATCCTGGTCATGGAGCATAGCTATCATGGCGACACGATCGGCGCGATGTCGGTCGGTGCGCGCGGCGTGTTCAATCAGGCCTATGCACCTTTGCTGTTCGATGTCGGCACCCTATCCTTTCCCGCGGCCGGGACCGAACAGGCCACGCTCGACCAGCTGCAGGCCTTTTGCACGGACCGGGAAAACCCGCCTGCTGCGCTGATTGTCGAACCACTGATTCTGGGTGCGGGCGGCATGAAGATTTACAGCCCTGCCCTTTTGGCCAAAATGGCCGCAATCTGCCGCGCGCATGATGTGCTGTTGATCGCCGACGAGGTGATGACCGGCTGGGGCCGCACCGGCACCGTCTTTGCCTGCGAACCGGCCGGTGTCGAGCCGGATATATTGTGCATGGCCAAGGGCCTGACCGGCGGCGTGATTCCGCTGGCGGTGACCGCGGCCACGGACGCCATCTACCAGGCCCATTATGCCGAGGATCGCGCCAAGATGTTCTTCCACTCGAGCAGCTTTACCGCCAATCCCATTGCCTGCGCAGCCGCCAATGCCAATCTCGCGATCTGGCGTGACGAGCCGGTGCAACAGCGGATCGACGGCATCATCGCCTCGCATCGGACCTTTTCCGATCGGCTGAAGCGCAAATCCGGCATCAGCGGATTGCGCCAGTGCGGAACCATATTGGCGCTGGAAATCGACGACGCTGCGGGTGACTATATGTCGGATCTCGGTCCAAAGCTGCTCGGTTTCTTTCGCGAACGCAATATTCTGCTGCGGCCGCTGGGCAACACGATCTACGTCATGCCGCCTTATTGTATCAGCCGCGAGGAGCTTGCGTCGATTCATGCCGTCATCGAGGAGGCGATCGACCGTTTCGGAACAGGCTGACCACCGGATCAAGGAAAGTTTTTTGCATAAGCGCACAAAACCCGCCAAGGACAGATTATGGAAATTATAGATTCATTAATGGTCAAGATTGCGCTGATCGGCTTGCTCGGCATCGGCGCACAATGGATTGCCTGGCGGACCGGCCGTCCTGCCATCGCCCTGATGCTGATTGTCGGCATCATTGCCGGCCCGGTGCTCGGTATCATCGACCCGGAGCGCGATTTCGGCGCGTTGCAGGAACCGATCATCAAGCTGGCGGTCGCAGTGATCCTGTTCGAAGGCGGACTCAGCCTCAACTTCCGCGAGCTCAGGCAGGCAGGCGGCGCGGTGACCGCGATGGTGTTTGTTGCCGGCCCGATTGCCTGGGGGCTGGGCACGGCGGCGGCGCATTATGGGGCCGGTTTGTCGTGGGAAATATCGGCGCTGCTCGGCGGCATCATGATCGTCACCGGCCCGACCGTGATCGGGCCGATGCTGCGGACGCTGCGCGTACCGTCGCGGGTTCGCAACATCCTGAAATGGGAAGGCATTGTCAACGACCCGATCGGCGCGCTGCTCGCCGTCGGCATCTATGCCTATATCACCTATGAAGGTGCCAATGCCAATATCGCCGTGATCAGCATGGATGTACTGGCGGCAAGCTTCATTGCCGGCCTGATCGGTGCCGGGCTTGGCTTCGCCGTCACCTGGCTGTTTCCCAGGGGGCTGGTTCCGGAATATCTCAAGGCTCCGTTTCTGCTGGTAACGGTGATCGCCGGCTTTGTCATCGCCGACCTGATCAAGCATGAAACCGGATTGATCACCGTGACGGTGATGGGCATCGTGATGGCAAACCGGCAGATATACTCGAGCCAGGCACTGTACCGGTTCAAGGAAGATCTGGCGGTGCTGCTGATTTCCGGGGTGTTCATCATTCTTTCCGCGACGCTGGACTGGGAAACGGTGCAGCAGTTCCGGCCGCAGTTCATCATCTTCCTGATCTTGCTGCTGTTCGTTGTGCGCCCCATTTCGGTGCTGGTCGCCCTGCTGTTCAGTTCGCTGCCATGGCGCGAACGGCTGTTCATCGCCTGGATCGCGCCACGCGGTATTGTCGCGGTCGCGATCACCGGCCTGTTTGCCATCCGGCTGGTGGATTATGGGTTGCCCGGGGCAGAGGCACTCGTGCCGCTCAGCTTTGCCGTGGTCATTGCGACCATTTTTGCGCATGGCTTTTCGGCATCCTGGGTCGCGGAGCGGCTCGGCATTTCCGAAGGCAAGGGCGAAGGCGTGCTCATCGCCGGTGCCCATCGCTGGTCAATTGCGCTGGGCAAGATGCTCCAATCGCTCGACATTGCTGTCCTGATCACGGACAATAGCAGATTTGCGCTGCGCCGGGCGCGCAGCGCAGGCCTGGCGATCCGGCATGGCGACATTCTCGACGAGGCCCACAATGACAATATCGATCTGGGTGAATATCAGCATCTCATAGCCGCTACCGAAAATGACAGCCAGAATCAGCTGATCACCGCCGATCTCGGCCCGGAAATGGGCTATGAACAGATCAGCCGGCTGGCCAATGACGGACAGAGCAAGAGCCGGGTAGGACATGGCCGCCGGCTTTTCCAGTCCGGGACCGATTTCACGACATTGCTCGACCGTGATCTCGCCGGCTGGCGATTCAGCAAGACCAATATCACAGAGAAGTTCACCGCCGAGGATTATCGGAATAATCTGGGCAAGGACGAGGAACCGCTGGCGGTTTACAAGCCGGATCGACGGCTGTTATTCTTCGCAACCGACGCGCGGCCGGCGATCGAGGATGGCGATGTCGTGATCAGCTATGTCGCACCGGACACGCCAGAAGAGCGCAAAGCCGACCGGGCCGCGAAGGACAGCGAGAAAAACGGTGAAAAGGACAGCGACAAGAAGCGGGAGGGTTGATCAGGCCGCCGGCGCGTCGCGCGGACCAAATAGCGCGGTTCCGACCCGAACATGGGTGGCGCCGAGCTTGATTGCCGTTTCAAAATCGCCCGACATTCCCATGCTCAGACCTTCCAGGCCATGGTCGCGGGCGAGCTTGGCGAGCAGCGCAAAATAGGGAACCGGATTGGCATTGTCGGGGGGAATGGCCATCAGGCCGGCCACCTCGATACCGGATTCCCGGGCGTGCGCGAGCAGTTCGGGTATGGCCGCGATAGCGCAGCCGCCCTTTTGCGGCTCTTCGCCAATATTGACCTGCAGGAAACAGGGAATGCGGCGATCCTGCCGGTTCATTTCCTTGGCCAGCGCGCCGAGCAACGAAGGTCGGTCGAGCGAATGGATATAATCGAAAAGCGCGACCGCTTCCGCCGCCTTGTTCGATTGCAGCTGACCGATCATGTGCAAGCGAACGTCGGGATAGTCCGCCTTCAGCGCAGGCCATTTATCCATTGCTTCCTGCACCCGGTTTTCACCAAAGGCACGATGACCGGCTTCCAGCAAGGGCCGAATTTCACTACCGCTGCGCGTCTTCGATACCGCAACAAGCGCGATATCGGACAGTTTGCGGTCCGCGATCCTGGCGGCCTTTTCGATCTTGCCGATAATGTCTTTCAATGCCGGATGGGCCAAGTTTGAATCTCTCTCAGTCATTCTCTTTCACTAGGCTTGCGTCTATAGGGCCGCTTATGTTGAGAGACCAGCCCCGCGCCACATTGCCGACCAAGACCGCTTCCACCCTGCCCAGGCTATGGCTGTTCACGGACGAACGGAATGACCTGGTGCTCGAAGAGGCAATAGCGCGGCTGCCGCGTGGCAGCGGCATTGTCTTTCGCCACCATCATTTGCCGGAGCCGCAGCGGCGGAAACGCTTTGTCGCGGTCAAAAAGCTTGCCCGGCGGCGCGGACATCTGCTGGTCCTGGCCGGGGCCGCTAGAATGGCCCGGCGCTGGGGAGCCGACGGCGTGCACGGGCGCATGGTCCGCCGGTCCGTCCGCGCCGGTCTGCTGCACAGTGCGCCGGTTCATGATGCAGGTGAAATCGAGCAGGCCAACCGCGCTGGCGCCGGAATATTTTTCCTGTCGCCGGTCTTTGTGACCCGATCGCACCCTGGCCAGCGCCCGCTGAATTGTTTGCAGACAAGGCGTCTGGCCGCCTTGTGCAACGGCCCGGTCATTTGTCTGGGCGGGATGGACGCGCGGCGCTACCGGCTGCGCAAAGACCTCCCGGTTCACGGCTGGGCCGCGATCGATGCATTAAGCTGATCGGGATATTAGAAGCGGAACTGGGTTCCGACATAAACGGCCTGGCTATCCTGCCGACTGTCGGTCAGGGGGGCCATCCGGTCGCGCTCGTTGTTGATCCTCACACCGGCGGTCACATCGAGATTGCGGGTGAGTGAATAGCTTCCGCCCACATCCAGCGTATAATCTTTCTGGCTGGCGTCCAGCGCGCGCGGCGCTGCATTGATCGGAGCCGAGGCGTCGATCGACATGCGCGGACTGAAGCGGCTCTTCTTGCCGGTATCATCATCTTCCATCAATCTGCCTGAACCGATTTCCGACAGGTCAGGCAGATTGCTGCCCAGTTTCTTGACCGGAATCGCAAAGCTCTTCAGCCCTTTTGCAGATCCCAGACTATAAGAAACAGGAGCGATTTTTGCTGTGCTGACCACGCCCGATCCGGGTGCAGCAGCAAGGATATTTTCGCGAATGGAAACTGCACCGGCATCGGATTTCTGCCGGACCACGACCGTTACCGAACGATCGCCGGCGCGCGTGCCGCCCGATGGCGTGAATTTGAAGCTAGCATTGCCACGCAGGGCCCCGAGATTATATTTGGCGACAAGATCGGGATCGGCACCGGCCACCGTGAAGGACCCGATCGATCCCAGGGTTTTCAGCGATACAATATTGTCGTCACCGGAAAGCACTTTCGCCAGAGCAGGAGTCATGACAAGACCGGAGATCGCGAGTCCCGTCGCTAACCAACCGAAATGACTGACCTTTTTCGTCATGATGAAGTTGCTTCCCCTTTGAATGACCTTCGATATAACAAAATCTGCCTATCTGCACGAGTCAACATATTGTTTTTGTCCGATTTTCCCAAACTAAGGACTTTCTGTTGCAGTTCGGTTACGCTTTTGTCCAGACATCGGGTGGCCTCCTAACAAAAAGAAGATGAACCGAAGATGATTTTTCCATCATTCAACTGGGGTTCAGTCCGTGCTGCACAAGAGCGAAACATGCGCTTGTGCTTGCCCCTTGCGGCAAAGCATTTATAGAGAGCGCTGAAATGATTTCATGTCCGGAACAAATCCTGCAAAAAAGATTTCGTATCGGCGCAATATGCAACCAGGAGCGCTTCATGTCCCGCCTCAAACCATCTTTCTTCTTGCGATCGGCAACCGCTAGCCTGCTGACTTTGTCCCTGCTGTCTGCCTGCGGAGGCAAGGAACGTCCGCAAGCCGATCTGGCCGCTTCCCAGGTCACCACCATTGGCGTGAACAGCTATTTGTGGCGGGCTTCGCTGGACGCCCTGTCGTTCATGCCGCTGACCCAGACCGACAGCAATGGCGGGGTGATCCTGACCGACTGGTATGTAAATCCGCAGAATCCCGGCGAGCGGATGAAAATCAATGTCTCGATCCTCGATCAGGATTTGCGCGCCGATGCCTTGCGCGTCGGAGCATCGCGCCAGGTTTCCAGAAACGGCACGTGGGTCGATGCGCCGGTCAAGGCGGCGACCACGCAGAAGCTGGAGCAGATCATCCTCACCAAGGCCCGCGACTTGCGGCGCGGTGCGATCACCAACTAGTTTTTCCTGCCAAATAATGGGGCCGCAATGACCGATCAGCGATTCAATCCACTGGCGGCGGACAAGCGCTGGCAAGCGCGCTGGGCCGAATCGCGCGTGTTCGAGGCGGATGACACGAGCGACAAGCCGCGCAGCTATGTCCTCGAAATGTTTCCCTATCCTTCCGGCCGTATCCACATGGGCCACGTCCGCAATTATACCATGGGCGATGTGCTCGCCCGGTTCCGGCGGATGCAGGGCTATGAAGTGCTCCACCCGATGGGCTGGGACGCGTTCGGCATGCCGGCGGAAAATGCCGCGATGGAAAAGAAGGTTCATCCCGGTGCCTGGACGAGAGCCAATATCGCGGCGATGCGCAGCCAGCTGAAGACGTTGGGCTTTGCCTTTGACTGGAGCCGCGAACTGGCGACCTGCGACCCCGAATATTATGGCCAGGAACAGGCGCTGTTCATCGACCTGTTCGAGGGCGGACTGGTCTATCGCAAGGAATCAGCGGTCAACTGGGATCCGGTCGACATGACGGTGCTCGCCAACGAGCAGGTGATCGACGGCAAGGGCTGGCGATCGGGCGCGCCGGTCGAAAAGCGCAAGCTCAGTCAGTGGTTTCTGAAGATCACCGATTTTGCCGAGGATCTGCTGGCCGGACTGGGTGAGCTGAAGGGCTGGCCCGAAAAGGTGCGGCTGATGCAGGAAAACTGGATCGGCAAGTCGCAGGGCCTGCAATTCCATTTCTTGCTGGCGGAGCCGCAGGAGGATATCGCTACCGTCGAGGTCTTTTCGACCCGGCCCGACACGATTTTCGGTGCCAGCTTTGTCGCGCTGGCCGCAGACCATCCGCTTGCCCGGAAGCTGGCCGGCAGCAACGCGGCGCTCGCAGCCTTTGCCGAAGAATGCAGGGTTGGCGGCACCACGGCGGCCGAGCTGGAAACGATGGAGAAAAAGGGCTTCGACACCGGCCTGACCGTCACCCATCCGCTCCACCCTGACTGGCAGCTGCCGGTCTATGTCGCCAATTTCGTGCTGATGGATTATGGCACCGGCGCCGTCTTCGGCGTGCCCGCCCATGACCAGCGCGATCTCGATTTTGCCCGCAAATATGAGCTGCCGGTCAAGCGCGTCGTGTCCGAGGGCGAGGAAACAGCTGCCGAATATGCCGGCGACGAGGCCTGGACCGGTCCCGGCAAGATCGTGAACAGCGCGTTTCTCGATGGCATGACCATAGAGGAAGCCCAGAAAACGGTCATCCAACGGGCCGCGAGCGAGGGATGGGGCAAGGCGCAGACGACATGGCGGCTGCGCGACTGGGGTGTGTCGCGGCAACGCTATTGGGGTACGCCGATCCCGATCATCCATTGCGATGCCTGCGGCCCGGTACCGGTTCCGAAAGACCAGTTGCCGGTGGTGCTGCCCGAAGATATCGACTTTGAGACCCCGGGCAATCCGCTCGAACGCCATGCGACCTGGAAACATGTCGACTGTCCGAAATGCGGCGCGGCGGCGCGGCGGGAAACCGATACGCTCGACACATTTGTCGACAGCAGCTGGTATTTCCTGCGCTTTGCCAGCCAGCCCGACGACCGGCCCTTTGATCCGGATGTGGTCAAGCAATGGCTGCCGGTGACGCAATATATCGGCGGCGTCGAACATGCGATCCTGCATCTGCTTTATGCCCGCTTCTGGACGCGGGCGCTGGCGAGTATCGGCAAGCTGGATTTTACCGAGCCGTTCGAGAGCCTGTTCACTCAGGGGATGGTGACGCACGAAACCTACTCCAGCACACATTTCTCAATGGCAGGCGCGCTGGATGATGATGCACAGCCTATTCCACAAATAATCTATTATTCTCCCGACGAAATAGAGCGAAAACAAGACGGCGCGTTTCTCATCGATGGCGGGCGGGAACTTGATATCGGTCGCATTGAGAAAATGTCGAAGTCGAAGAAGAATGTCATAGATCCCGATCCGATCATCGAGCAATATGGCGCCGATGCGGTGCGCTTCTTCATGCTCTCGGACAGCCCGCCCGAGCGTGACCTGCCCTGGTCCGAGGCCGGGATTGAAGGCAGCTGGCGCTTTGTCCAGCGCCTCTGGCGGCTATTCCTGTCCGTCGTCGAGGCCGGTGATGTCCCGAATGTCGAGGACAAACCCTTGCAGCGCAAATTGCACCAGACCATTGCCGGGGTCGCGCAGGATGTCGAGGCGCTGTCGTTCAACAAGGCGGTCGCCAAGATTTTCGAACTGGTCAATCTGATCGAAAAATCCATACGCTCAGCGGACCGCAACAGCTCCATCAGGGCGCTTGCCCGGATCGTCGCGCCGATGGTCCCGCATATCGCCGAAGAGGCTTGGGCTTTGCTCGGCGAATCCGGACTGATCGCCGAAGCGCCTTGGCCGGAAGTAGACGAAAGTCTGCTGGTCGAAGATGAAGTCACGATCGCGGTGCAGGTGCGCGGCAAATTGCGCGATACATTGACGGCTGCCAAGGGCAGCGGCAAAGAGCAGCTGGAAGCGCTTGCCCTGGCCTCCGAGAAGGTGCAGCGTAGTCTGGATGGTGCCGTGATAAAGAAGGTGATTGTCGTGCCCGACCGACTGGTCAATATCGTCATATGACGCGAATCCTGACCCGGATTGCCGCAATCGCGGCGCTGTCCGCCCTGCTGGCCGGCTGCAATTTGCGCCCGCTCTATGCAGGGGGAACCAGCGGCGTTGTCGCCAGCGAACTCGGCCGCGTCGAGATCGAGCCGATCGCCGGCAAGGCTGGCTGGCTGATGCGCAACGCGCTGAAGGATCAGCTGGCTGCGTTCGAGGGGCAGGATGTGAAATATCGCCTCAAGGTGGCGCTGGAAGACAAGATCGCCGGATTCGGCGTGCGCGCCGATGACCGGATCACCCGCGAGCGCCGAACGCTGCGCGCCCGCTATCAGCTGGTCCGCCTGTCGGATTCGGTCGTGGTGCTGGATGCCACCGCGGGTTCGGATGCCGGTATCGATGTGGTATCCTCGGAATATGCGACGCTGGCAGCGGAAGATACCGCGCTGGAAAATCTGGCGACGCGGGTTTCCAACCAGATTGTGACCCGGCTTTCCCTGTTCGCCCGGTCCGAGGCCAACGCGTCGCCGGACCCATGAAGGTCAAGCCGGAAGAGATTGTCAGGCGCTATCACGGCGCCGGCGCTGCCTTTCGACTGATCCTGCTATGCGGCCCCAATGTGACCCGTTGCCAGGCCCTGGTCGAGGAACTGGTGCAGCCGATGGCGCAATCGGCCGAGCGGGTCGACATGACCATCTCCGATATCGCCGACAGGCCGGGACGGCTCAACGATGAAGCCAATTCCGCCTCGCTGTTCGGCGACAAGCGCTATATCGTGTTGCGACTGAACAGCGGCGAGGCGGTCAGGGCGACGGCGGCGATCGAGAATCTGCTGGCGAGCGCGGCCGGGGGCGATCCGGTGTTTGTCATTGCCCCCGGCATGGGTGACAAGACCACGCTGGCAAAGACCATCGGGACCGCGCCGGATGCGCTGATTGCGACCTGCTACGAAACGACGCCCCAGGAAGCGGCCGCCGCAATCCAGGCCATGGCCAGGGCTGAAGGCCTTCAGCTGAGCCGGGAAATGGGCCAGGAAATCGCCGCCCTGACCAGCAATGATCTGGTGCTGGCACGGATGGAAGTAGAAAAAATCGCGCTATATCTGGATGCGACGCCGGAAAATCCGCAGGCACCGGAAGCCGATATTCTGCAGCTGCTCGGCGCCGAAAATGATGAAGAGGATATCAACCTGCTGATTCACGCGGCCCTGAACGGGGATGCGGCGCGGCTGGCGCAGGAAATCGCCGCCGCCCGGGCGCAGGGCATCAGCGAGATCGGGCTGATACGGATCATGCTCCGGCATCTTGCCAAGCTGGCAGAGCTGCGCAGCAAGGTCGACAGGGGAGGCAAGGTCGATTCGGTGGCCAGCCACCCAAGCGTCTTTTACAAGGAAAGGGATCATTTCAAGCGGCAGCTGCAAATCTGGTCCTCGACCCATATCGCGCGACTGATCGAGCGGATCTTGCAGCTTGAGATCGCGATGAAAAGCAGCGGCCAGCCGGACCAGGTTCTGCTCGAGGAAGAATTGCTGCTGATTGCCCGCAAGGCGGCCAGCGCTCGCTAGGTCACTCGTAACTGGCGGTGATGGCAATCCGGCCGCGAAACTGTCCGCTGGCGTCACCCCGCACGCGCAACTGACCGCCAAAGGCAAAAGTCTGCCGACCGGTCTGATCCAGCCGGGCCAGTGCCGGCAAGTTGGTTTCCAGCCGTTCCAGTTCTGCCGTTGAACCGTTGGACGCGCTCAGCTGAATCCGTTCCGGCAGGAATATCCGCACGCTGCGGCCCGGTTCGCCGGTCAATCGCCCCTCGCCATGCAGCGCCATGCCGCCAAGATTGGCGACGCTGCCCCGAATCTGCCGGTCGCCCGACATCGGATCGATTCTCACCACGCCGCCGCCGCTGCCGAGCAACGCCAGCCGCGAGAAATCGAGATCGGTCGTAATTTCGAGCTGCAAGGGTATCTCCGCTTTCCCGTCCGTCGGCTTCGAGAGAGCCGCATGGTCGGAGCTGGTGGCGCACAGGCGACATTGGGCTTGCGCTTGCTGGGACAGCAACGGCAGGCATGCGCTCATCGTCGCGCCGATCAGCAAGAATTTCACCAGTATCTTCATAGGCATATATTTTGCCCGTACATGCCTAATATCCCGTTAAGCATTGCCTTGATCCGGGATGAATCTGTTTGTCAGATCCCTTGACCGGGGGTCGTCCAGCGCCCATTTAGCGAGAATGGAAAAAACAATATTGAGCGACGAAGAATGGCGCCAACAGCTGTCGCCTGAACAATATCATGTGCTGCGCGAAGCCGGTACCGAACGGCCGTTTAGCGGAGCGCTGAACACGGAATATCGCGACGGTGAATTTTTCTGTGCCGGCTGCGGCAGCAAATTGTTTGAATCGCAAAGCAAGTTTGACAGCGGCTGCGGCTGGCCCAGCTTCGACGCCCCTGCCGATTCAGAAGCGGTGACCGAGATCGAAGACAATAGCCTCGGCATGCGCCGGGTCGAGATCCGCTGTTCCACCTGCGACGGCCATCTCGGCCATGTTTTTCCCGACGGCCCTACCGAAACCGGCCTGCGCTATTGCATGAACAGCGCCGCAATGGCGTTCGAGCCCAAGCCGGAGTGATTTTTCCTGTGCTTCCCTGTTCAGCGTGCAGTAAGGCATCAACACGCTAGAAAATCTTGAGTTCCGTATATAATTGGGTGGATCGAAATGGCGCGGGCCAATAAACGCAACAAGAAGCAGGGGCCAGTGCGCAAGTGGCTGTGGCGGCTGGTCAAGGCCGGTCTGGTCGTCGGCTTTCTCGGGGCCATTGCCCTGGTGGTGGCGGTGCTCGTCGTCCGCTCCTCGCTCCCCGGCTTCGAGGATTTGAAATCATCCCCCAATGGCCAGATGATCCGTGTGCTTGATGTGAATGGCAAGGAACTGTTTTCGATGGGGCCGAGCTATGGCGAGTGGCTCCCCTATGCCCAGATCCCGCAAGTCATGAAAGACGCGATGGTTGCCGTCGAGGACCGACGCTACGAAAGCCATCCCGGTGTCGATCCGATAGGGATCGCCCGTTCGCTGCAGGTGAGGCTCGAGCGCGGCCACTGGGCCCAGGGCGGATCGACAATCACACAGCAACTGGCCCGCAATGTCTTTCTGAACAATGACCGGACCTTTGGCAGGAAAGGGCGGGAGATATTGCTGGCACTGGCCATGGAGCGGAAATTTTCAAAGGAGCAGATTCTCGAGCTCTATCTGAACAAGGTTTACTATGGTGGCGGTGCCTATGGCATTGACGCCGCATCCCGCCGGTTTTTCGCGCATGGCGCAAGAGATCTCAAGCTGGCCGAGGCCGCGATCATTGCCGGCCTCGTCAAGGCTCCGTCGCGCTACTCGCCGACAGCCGACGCAACCGCAGCCCTTGGACGGGCCAGCGTGGTTCTGGAGGTCATGCAGGATGCCGGGGCGATAAGCGCCGAGGAAGCCGCAGGCGCCAACCCGGCCACGGTGGAGCTGGCACCCGAACCCCGACAGAACAGCGTGCGCTATTTTACCGACTGGGCGCTGCCGCAACTGGACTTGCTGATCGACGAAACGGTCGAGCCGATCGAGGTCTGGACAACGCTGGATCTCGACATGCAGCGTACCGCCACGGCGGCAATCCAGGCTAATGTTCCCGCCGGCGCGCAAGGCGCATTGGTGGCGATTGACCGCGATGGAGCGGTGCGCGCGATGGTCGGCGGCACGGATTATGTGACGTCCAACTATAATCGCGCCACCCAGGCCGTCCGTCAGCCCGGGTCGGCATGGAAGGTCTTCGTCTATATGGCAGCGCTGGAGGCGGGCTATACGCCCGATGACACGGTGACCGACGAACCGATCACGATCGGCAACTGGACGCCCCGCAATAGCGGCAACCGCTATGCGGGTGACATTGATGTGCGCACCGCTTTCGCCTTTTCCAAGAATACCGTCGCAGCGGCCATCGGAAACGATATCGGTACCTCGTCGATCGCCAACATGGCGCGCCGTTTTGGTATCACGACCCCGATTGATACCAATCCCTCGATGGTGCTCGGTACATCCGATGTGCGCGTGCTCGACATGACCCGGGCCTTTGCATCGATCAACGCCAAGGGGATCGCGATCACACCGTTCGGCATCACCAAGGTGCAAACGATGAAGGGCGATCTTCTGTACCAAAGCAAATTTGACGGCAGCCGTGTGCTCGTCGATCCCTGGGTAGCGGCCGGCATCACCGACCTGATGCAGACAGCCGTGAACACCGGGACCGGGCGTGCCGCCCGCATCGGCAGGCCGGTTGCCGGCAAGACCGGAACAACCAGCAGCAACAAGGATGGCTGGTTCCTCGGTTTCTCGAGCGGACTGACCACGGGCGTCTGGATGGGCCGCGACGACGCGAAGCCCGTCGGTGGCTTGCAGGGGGGCCGGGCGCCGGCCGCCGCCTTTGCGCAATTCATGAAGATGGCGGTCGCCAAGCGCAAGGTGGAGCAATTCGATACCGAGCTGGTCCTGCCGGAATGGCAACTGGAGCCGGATGATGGCGAGTTGTTCGGTGCGCCGGAAGACGGCATCTATGTGGACGAAAACGGCATGCCGATCGAAACCGGTCGCGGGATAGAATATGATCTGGAAGATGGCGAAGCCGCCGATACGCCCCAGCTGGATCAGGACTGGATCGATTCCGTGCTCGGGCGCGGTGGCGATCCGGCACCCCGCAGACCTGAGTCCGCGCCGGTAAAAAAGCCGGAGCCCGCTCCGGTCAGGAAACCCAGACCACTACCGCCGCAAGACCAGCCGGAATCGCTGCTTCCCGAAGCGGCGCGCATCGCGCCGCAATAGCGGTCCGGTTCAGCTGGCCGGCCGGGATTGCCGTTCCGCTCCGACCATATGGAGACCGCGACCATGTTGCTTGAGCCAGCGATCCGCCACCCGGCGATCCGATTCATAAATCTGGTCGAGCAGGGCGTAGAATCTTGGACTATGGTCCATATGTTTGAGATGGGCCACCTCATGGGCCACGACCGACCGGCGCACATGGGGCGGCGCCATCACCAGTCGCCAGTTCAGCCGGATCGACCGGCGACCGGAGCAACTGCCCCAGCGGCGGCGCGCGTCGCCCACCGCCAGCCGTGGCAATTCTGTTCCCGCGCGCAGGCAATAGAATTGCAGATCTTCGGCAAATATCGTGCGGGCCTGAATCTTTAGCCAGCGCAGGACCCGGGACTCGACATGTTCGGCGGGTCCGCCGAGGCGGATTTCGTCTTCGACAAGCAGCGGAGCGCGGGCATGGTCCGGGGACCAGCGAATGATACGCGGCTCTCCCAGAAACGCGATCTCGCCGCCGTCGCCGACCGGAACCGGCGGGACGGCTTCGGCAAAGCGGGCGTTGAGCCAGTCGGCCTTCGACTGGGCAAAGCGCAGCGCCTGGTTTTCCGACGCGTAGCTGGGCAGGGTCAGCCGGACGACGCCCTTGACCGTATCCGCCGAAACAATGATCGACCGGGCCTGCTTGGATCGCCGCAATTGCAGCGGATAGCTGACCCCGTCGAGCTTGATGGCGAGCGCCTCCGCACGCGATGAGCTAAAAAGGCGCATCGATGATATGCTGTTCGAGTGGCCCGGCCTTGCTTTCCGGTATAACCTTGCCCCGGATCGACTGGCCTGCCGCATGGATCGATTCCCGGTCGCCGGAGACGAGATAATGCCATTCCGGCAACGGCAGGTCCCGAGCCCGCAATTTATAGGCGCAGCTATCCGGCAGCCAGTCAAATTCCTCGAGCTTGTTCCGGGTCAACCGAACGCAATCGGGAACATGAAATTTCCGGTGGCGATAGTCGCTGCACCGCGCGTCCTGGAGATCGAGCAATTTGCATGCGATGTTGGTCATGTAGATCTGGCCGTCATCCTCATCCTCTGCCTTCAGCAAGCAGCATTTGCCGCAGCCATCGCACAGGGCTTCCCACTGCCCGCGATCCAGCGATTCGAGCGGTGCCTCCCAGAACGGCCGATCGGAGCCTAGCGCACCCATCGGGCAATTTCGTCCGCGACCTGCTGCGGCGTCCCATCAAAGGGCAGCAGCGCCAGCGGCTCCCCCTCCGGTCCGAACAAATAGGCCTGCCGGCTATGGTCGACGAGATATTCGCTTGAGCCCTCGTCTTTGCGGATATCATAAATGATGAGATATTTTTTCGCGACGTCCGCGATTTCCTCGGGGCTTCCGGTCAGGCCAACCAGCCGGGGGTGAAAAGCCGAAACATATTGTTTCAGCACCGCAGGCGTGTCGCGGGCGGGATCGACCGATATGAAAATCGGCTGGATCTTGTCGGCCAAAGCGGGATTTTCCTTTTCGGCCTGCTTCAAACCCAGCATGATATTGGCAAGATCGACCGGACAAACATCGGGGCAATAGCTGTAGCCGAAATAGATGATGCGATATTGGCCCTTGAACTGTGCGTCCGACGTTCTGCCACCGTCCTGGTTGGTGAGGGTGAAGGGCCCGCCAATCGTGGCACCGGCGAGCGGCGGTTCGGACTCTGCGCCGGCGCTTCCTTCCGGCGCGGGATTGCAGGCAGTCGCGAGGGCCAGCAAGCCGGCCGCCAGGATCATTTTTACACTGTTGGTGATATTGTTCATTACCGGGCCAGACATGGTCTGCTAGTTGATCAATTTCAACAGATAATTGATAAGCGGCTATAACAGCGGATATGGGTGACGACTCACCGCTTAATGAAATGGGGCGAAAAATGTTCAGTAACGATTCTGCAAGCACACGCGGGAGCCGAGGGCTCCGCTTTTTCCTGCGCTGTGCATGGATCGCCGTCGCGGCCTTTTCCTTCTCCGTTCCGGCTGCGGCACAATTTTCGGATAGCTATAATTTCCTGAAAGCGGTCGATGATCGCGATGGAGAAGAAGCGAGCAAATATCTCAATCAGCCTGGCACGGTGATCGTCAATACGCGCGACAGGACCACCGGCCGGGGTGCCCTGCATATCGTTGTCGAGCGGAAAGACCCGACCTGGCTGGCTTTCCTGCTGCAAAAGGGTGCCAATCCCAATGTTCGGGACAAAGACGGCCTGACCCCGCTGATGCTCGCCACCCAGCTCCGGTTTGTGGACGGCGTCCGTTTATTGCTGGCGAAGGGAGCGGATGTGAATGATACCAACAAGCAAGGCGAAACGGCCCTAATGCGCGCCGTCCAGTTCCGCGATTCCGAACTGGTCCGCCTGCTGCTGGCCAATGGCGCCAACCCGGACCGGACCGATACGCTTGCCGGCTTGTCAGCCCGCGATTACGCCAAGCGAGATCGCCGGGCTGCCGGCATATTGGCCGAAATCGAGAAGGCCGACAGCGACAAGAAACCGGAAAGCGAAGGACGGTTTTTCGGACCGGAAGGCTGAACGCCGCCTATAATTGGCCAGGATCATGCTGCCCGAAAACGGGATCGATCCAACCGTCCGAGATGGCTGCACGCTGCATCGCACGACGGGCCAGCCGCATCGTTTCGGTCTTGCGCCGGGCCGGAGCGAGCGCTCTGGTCGCAGCCGGACGCACCATTTCCGCATCATAGGCATCGGCAATGATCAATCCGCTGCGTTCTGGAAGAAAATTGGGGGCGTTGACCAGCGAAGCATCAAATCCGGTCGGTAAGGCCCAGTAGAACCGGTCACAATATTCCAGATATTCGGTCCATTTGGTGTCACCGAGCAAATCGCCACGCGCCACCTTGATCTCGACAATGACAATCTGGCCCTTGGCGTCGATCCCCATCAGATCCGCGCGACGCCTGTTTCGCAAGCTGACCTCGGGTAGCACCATGACATCATGGCGATGGAACATGCGGGCGACGCCGCGGGCGACGGCCTGCGCACCGGCCAGTTCCGCGCAATTCGTCAGCAGCCCAGGCGAATCATTGATCGACATCATCGGTCATGGCTAGAACATAAAAGGAACAAAATAAAGGCCCCCGCAAGGGAGCCTTCACTTTTTCGATTTTGCGAACGGACTAGCGATAGAAGATATGATTGTCGATTGTCGCCAGGCGCTTGAGACGCCATCCCGGAGAGACGTAGCGTGCATGAAAGAAAAGGGCGCCCTCGACCGAGCTTTCCCAGCCATCGTTCATCGCGATCTTGGCAATCGCCACGGCATTGCGCCAGTGCTGCTGCCCGGTTCTGATCGGAGGCATTTTGCCGCCGCGCACGAATGAAAACTGGCTGCGCTGGAAAACCACCCCGCAGATCGTGTCCGGGAAGCGGGAGGATTCGACGCGGGCCAGAACGACGCGGGCCACGGCCAGCTGACCTTGCAGCGATTCCCCCTTGGATTCAAAATAGACGGTGCCCGCGAGACACTGCATTTCCTGATCCAGCGGACCATCAACCGATTGCTGCCGTACCAACTGCTGCAGGGACAGGGCATCGTCGTTGACAAATTCGCCATTCGCATCCGCATCGAGCAGCGCTTCACCATTGGCAATTCGGTCGGATTGCACGACATCCTTTGGAATTTCAGCGACAACTTCCTGTTGCTCGCCAAAAACAATGTCGGAATTGGATTCGTCATCTGCCAGCAGGGCCGGATCGACGAAAATTTCGGATTCGGGGGTCTCGTCGCTGGCTTCCAGGGCGAGGGACGCATCGGTGAACGACAAGGTCGCGACCGCAGTAAGGGCAAGCGAAAGGACGCTTGTTGCACGAAAAATTTTGCTCATTAACCTATAACATAATGCGGTGAGAGCAGAGCAAAACATGACATTATCGTCAAAACTGCAAAAAACAGACCATGAAAAACCAGAATGCGGGTCTGTTCCTGTTCCCCCCGTCTGCGTGTTTACCGCCTGCCATTTTTACAGCCAGCGGCTACCTGCGCATCAAAGTTGAGCGCCAAATATGGTTCTGGGGAATAAAGTCAAGTTTACTGACCCATTTGGGCGATGAGCCGTTCCGCATCCGGGACGTCCAGTTCAATTAACCACATATCGGGATCAAAACGGAATCTTTGGGCGATATAATCAGATAATTCTCTATTATTATCAGTGTCTTGAGGCCATATTCGCTGCCAATTGGGCTGTCCGTCAAGCGACGGCATATTCTCCAGGAGCCTAGGGTTTTCGCCCTTTTCCATGCATTGGATGAGGATCGCCCCGGATATCCTGTCGCCCTTTTTCAGCACCGCACCGAACCCTCCATGAAGCGTCACCAGTCTGAGAAGGGTCTTCACCTTCATCTCCGCGGAAAGCCGCGGCTCAATCATCTTTCTTATAGCCAGGCAATGCCGCCAGCGGGATGTGCGAGCGCATAAAGGTCCCGGTGCCGCGGGCGATTTCGTCGCCCTCGCTGTCGATCAGCCGCGCATCCGCGACGAACACGCGCCGTTTGCCGCTAACCCAGCGGCCTTCAGCCGTGACCGGACCGGACTTGAGCGGTTTGGTAAAAAGCAGATTGAAGGCGGTGGTCAGGATGAACCGGTCGGAAACGAGGCTATTGGCCGCGTAAAAGGCGGCGTCATCGAGCATCTTGAAATAGGCCGTGCCGTGGACCGCGCCGGCAGCATGATAATAACGTTCATCGACGTCAAAAAATATGCTGGCCTTGCCGGCTTCCGCGATTTCCAGGCGGGAATCGAACAGCCGGTTTATCGGTGCTTTTGCATAGAGCCGTTCCAGCGCCCTGAAATGTTCGCGGGCCCCGCCGCTTTCCCTATCCGGTTCGATATTGTCGTCGGTCATGGCCAGGACTCAGGCCGCCTGCTGCTCACGCTGCCTGTTCAGCAGCGCATAGAGTGCATCCTGGCCCGATGCACCGCGGAGCTTTGCCGCCATATGGTCGTCCCGCAGGAAGCGGGAGACGGCGGCGAGAGCCTTCAGATGCTCGACCCCCGCCTTTTGCGGGGACAGCAGGGCGAATACCAGATCCACCGGCTTGCCGTCATGGGCATCAAAGGGAACGGGTTCGGCAAGCCGCAGGAAGATTCCGACGCAATGGTCGAGGCTGGCCAGTTTCGTATGCGGTATCGCAATCGATCGTCCAAAGCCGGTCGAACCGAGATCTTCGCGCGCCGTCAAGCCGGCCCGGATCAGGTCGGCGTCGAGCCCATAGCATGCCTGGCCGAGGCGGGCGATGGTCCGAAAAATATCGTCCTTGTCGGCCACCTCCGGGCAGTCCCGCACCGCAGCGAGTTCCACTCTTACGGACAAATCGGTCATCTATCTTTCCTTTTGACCCGTCAGGTTTCAGCAATTCAGCAATCATGCCGGGATCCGGACATCAGGGCGCGTTCGGTCAGCTATCAGGAAAACCGGTAACCCGACCGTTTGAAAGGCGATGCCGTTCAATCAGCGATTCGGTTCAACCCAGCCAATCGTGCCATCGGACCGGCGATAAACCATATTATGGGCACCAGTGCCAGAGTTTTTGAACAGGAGGGCGCTGGTATTGCGCAAATCCATCATCATCACCGCGTTGGAAACGCTGGCTTCGGGAATGTCGGTGCTGGTCTCGGCAATGATCGGGGGAGACTCGCCGTTCAGTTCGCTTTCTTCCTCTTCTTCGAAGGATTCAAAGACCCGATAGGCCGCTTCTTCCTGCTTCGCGGCATATTGCGCCTGGACATGATGATCGTTGAGCCGGCGCATGTAGCGGCGCAGCTGCTTCTCGATCTTGTCGGCGGCCTGTTCGAACGCCTGATGGGCATCGCCGGCCTCGGCATCGGCTTTCAGCATCAGGCCCTGCATCACGTGAGTCACGATATCGCACTTGAATTGTGCATGCGGAGCCTTGCTGAGGGTAACATTGGACGATATGGCCTTGGTGAAATATTTGGTAGCGATCGCATTCATCCGGTCCTCGGCATGGGTCTGCAACGCATCACCGGTGTCAACCTGATGTCCTGAAACACGAACTTCCATATTCATTCTCCTTTGTTTCTGTATCGCCGCGCAAGCCGCGATACCGCTAAATCTCTGTCCACAGCGGGTTATCTATGCCCGCGATAAATATCTTGTGCCGTTGCAGTTCCTCCGCATCCGCATGATGCTCTCGCGGGGCAATAAACGTCTTGCGCTCTGTCCACTGTGATATCGGTCGCATGCGGGCAACGGGATCGGATGACTCGCGGTCATCGGCGAGGCCCAGGCCGATCTGGCGCCCGCCGGTCAGTTCGATATAGAGCTGGGTCAGCAGTTCTGCATCCAGCAAGGCACCGTGTTTGACCCGGTGGCTGCGATCGATACCATAGCGCGAGCACAAGGCGTCTAGCGACAGCTTTGCACCCGGATGCTTGGATTTGGCAATTGCCAATGTGTCGATCATGCGGAACCGGGAAATCGGCTGGTGGCCGCACAGGACCAGTTCGGCATTGAGAAAATTGAAGTCGAATTGCGCATTATGGGCGACGAGCTTGGCGTCCCCGAGGAAGTCGAGCAATTTTTCCGCACCATCGGCAAACAGCATTTTGTCAGACAGAAACACGTCCGACAGGCCATGCACATTTTCCGCTGCCTTCGGCATCGGTCGTTGGGGATTGTAATAGCAGTGAAAAGTTTCGCCGGTCTCGATCCGGTCGATCATCTCGATGCAGCCGATTTCAACCATCCGGTCACCATTTTGGGGGTCAAAGCCGGTGGTTTCGGTGTCGAAAATTATTTCCCGCATGGTTTTGATATCGGACTGATTATGGGGTTACGCAAGAGATGCTTTCAGTTTCTGGACAAGTTTTTGCACCTGCTGCCGTGTTTCTGCCTTGGGCAGCGATGTATCGATCACCGAATCGGCCTTTTGCCGCTTGTCGGCATCGGGCATCTGCAGGGACAGTATCTGTTCGTAGCGTTGCTCGGTCATGCCCGGCCGGGCCAGCACGCGAGCGCGCTGCTGCCCGGGGCCGGCCGAAACCACGATGATATGGTCGACGCCTTTGGCACCGCCCTTTTCAAACAGAAGCGGGATGTCGAACAGGATCAAGGGCTGGTCGCGATATTTCTCGAGAAAAGCCTGACGCAATTCGGCCACGGCCGGGTGAATCAGTTCTTCCAGCCGCTGGAGGGCCACCGGATCGCCGAGCACCGCCGCTCCCAGCTTTTGCCGGTCCACGCCGTCGCTGGTCGTGGTCCCGGGAAACAGCGCTTCGATATCCGCTACCAGAGCGCCCCCCGGTCCCTGCAGTTGATGGACGGCAGCATCGGCATCGAACAGGGGAACCCCTTCATCGACAAACATTTGCGCCACGGTGGATTTTCCCATTCCGATCGAACCGGTCAGACCGATGATGAAGGGGCGTTCCCGCTTCATCGGGCAGCCAGCAATTTTCGGAGTTCTCCATCCAGCTCCATCGGCGGAGTGGCCCCGTAGAACAGTTCAAAAGCCAGCGCTGCCTGGCCGATCAGCATGTCGAGGCCATCAACCACCGCCAGATCGCGTTTCTTGGCCGCGCGCAACAGCTTGGTTTCCAGCGGCGCGTAGACCAGATCATAGACCAGCGCATCGGACGGCAACGGATCCAGATCAATTTCCAGGGCCGGCTGACCGGTCATGCCGAGCGGGCTCGCATTGATCAGCAGATCCGCCTTTGGCAATTGCGCATCCATCGACAGGACACTGCCCTTGGCCGCGGCCTGCACAAGCAAGCCCGTTGCCTTCAATCCGCTGCGCGCGACAATGGTTATTTCACCGATTCCGGCCTGCTTCAGCGCAAACAATACCGCTCGCGCGGCGCCGCCTGCCCCGATCACCACGGCATGCCTGCCTGTCCAGTCGCCGTCGGCAATCGGTGCCAGAAAGCCGGCGGCATCGGTATTGGTCCCGAACAGGCTGCCATCCTTCTGCCGGACGATCGTGTTCATCGCGCCGATCTTCTCGCGCACGCCGCCGGGATCGGCGACCAGATCAAGCATGGCTATTTTGTGGGGAATGGTCACATTGCAGCCGCGCCATGCCGGATCGGCGCTGCGCTGTTCGATATAGCCGGGCAATTCTGCTGGCGACACGTGACAGGCGTGATAATCCGCTTCGATGGCCAGCTTTTCGAGCCAGAACTTGTGGATCAGCGGCGACTTACTGTGGGCAATCGGATCGCCGATAACCTCGGCATAGGGCATTTTTATGGTCATGACGGCAAAATAGACCGGATGCGAAGATAGTCCAGCAAATGCAGGAGCGGGAGACCCATGATCGTGAACTGGCTGCCCGCAATGGCAGAGAATAGCTGAACGCCCCGGCCCTCGATCTCGTAGCAACCGACGCAGTGGCGGATATTGTCCCATTCCGATTCGACATATTGCTCGATAAAGGAATCGCTGAGTGACCGGACGGAAAGCGTCGCGATATCGACATGGCGCCATACTGGAACGGCCTGTTCCGCTATGACGGCGGCGCTGTACAGCTTGTGCTTTCTGCCCGACAGCAATTTCAGCTGGGCGATGGCCTCGGCGGGATCCGACGGCTTGTCGAGCATCGATCCATCGTCAAGCGCCAGCACCTGATCGGCACCGAGAACCAATGCGGCTCCGATCCGCTGCGACAGCCGCACCGCCTTGGCCTCCGCCAGCGCGTCGGCAAGATTGCGGGCGGTCACGCCTCCGCTCTTCAGCCCTTCCTTGAGGGCGTCCTCGTCGACATTCGGTGCCATTGCCTCAACGGCAACGCCGGCAGCGGCGAGCATCGCCAGCCGGGCGGCACTTTTGGAAGCCAGTATCAGGCGCGTCTCACTCATCGCCGCTGATTGTCCCGATAGTGCCGCCATCGACATGACGCTCGTTGTAAAGATTGATAATCGCTGCTGCCGATTCCTCGATCGAACGCCGCGTCACGTCGATCATCGGCCAGCCGTTGTCGGCGAACATCCGCCGAGCATATTGGGTCTCTTCCTTGACCTTCTCCTCGTTGACATAATCGGTTTCCGGCGCCTGGTTCAATGACAGCAGACGGTTGCGCCGGACCTGCACCAGACGCGAGGCACCGGTGATCAGGCCGACGACGAGGGGATTTTTCAAGTGAAACAGCGAATCGGGCGGCGGCGATTCCGGTACGATCGGAATATTGGCGGTCTTGTAGCCGCGATTGGCCAGGTAGATGGAAGTCGGCGTCTTCGAGGTGCGCGAAACGCCAGCCAGCACGATATCGGCTTCCTCCCAGTTTTCCCATCCCACGCCGTCGTCATGGGCAATGGTGAACTGGATCGCCTCGACCCGGGCGAAATAGGCGGCATCGAGAATATGCTGGCGGCCGGGCCGCGCCTTGGCTTCCTGTCCGAGCATATTGGACAAGGCGTCGGTTACTGTGTCGAGTGCCGGAACCGAGGGCAGGCCGAGATGCCGGCATTCGCGTTCCAGCTTCGCCCTGATATCCCGGTTAACGATGGTGAATATCACCAGGCCCGGATTATCTGCGACTTCGCTCAATATCCGGTTGAGATGCTTTTCAGAGCGGACCATGGGCCAGAAATGCTTGATGATCTCGACACCGTCGAACTGGGCAAGCGCGGCTTTCGCGATATTTTCAAGAGTCTCGCCGGTTGAATCCGAGAGCAGATGGAGGTGGAGCCTATTCATGGCCTAAGCTTTGTGATTTCACGGGGGATAAAGCAAGGGATGAAAGCGGGGATAAATGGTTCCGGACCTTTCTTCCCCGATTCCGGCAAATCCATCCACAGCCAGCCAACATTGACAGATTCCATCCCCAGCCTGTGGATAGCGGGGATCAAATTTCAGAATCGGTTAAATTTGGATTAACAGCCGTCTGTCAATCTGTTTGTATTTGCGGCGCTGGCAGGTTACCGCCTTTTCCACGCTCTATCATCAACAACAATCTATAATAAATACTTAGATATTATAATGGATAACCATTGCCCTATGCCGGACGGAAACGCTTCCCCCAAAATTCTGTTGCAGACTTTGCTCGGCAACAAGACCGAACAAACGCCGATCTGGCTGATGCGTCAGGCCGGTCGCTATTTGCCGGAATATCGGGAATTGCGCGCGCAGAAAGGCGGTTTTCTCGAATTGTGCTATGATCCGGAGGCAGCGGCGGAAGTCACCCTGCAGCCGATCCGGCGCTTTGCGTTCGATGGAGCAATCCTGTTTTCCGACATATTGATCGTGCCGCATGCGATGGGCCAGAAGCTCTGGTTTGAGACGGGGGAAGGACCCCGGCTGGCCCCAAGGTTGCTGGACGCGTCTTTGGCCTCTCTGGAAGCTGCTCCCGAGCATTTTGAAGCCATATATGCAACGGTTCGGAAAGTTGCCGCACAGCTCGACGACAAAACCACCTTCATGGGTTTCGCCGGCAGCCCCTGGACGATCGCGACCTACATGGTCAACGGGCAGGGCAGCAAGGACCAGGCAGCGACGCGCCGCTTTGCCTATCGCGATGAAGCCGCCTTTTCCGAACTGATCGACGCGATTGTCGAGAATACGGTCACCTATCTGCTCGGTCAGATCGAGGCCGGCGTCGATGCCGTGCAGCTGTTCGACAGCTGGGCCGGATCGCTGTCGCCCGCGCAGTTTGAAAAATGGGTGATCGCGCCCAATGCCACGATTATTGCGCGGCTGAAAGCGGTACATCCCGACCTGCCGATCATCGGCTTTCCGAAGGGCGCGGGCGCGAAGCTGATTGCCTATGCCCGGGAAACCGGAGCCAGCGCGATTGGTCTCGATGAAACGGTCGATCCGGTCTGGGCCCATGAAAATCTGCCGGCCGGTCTTCCGCTGCAGGGCAATCTGGATCCGCTGGCGCTGATTGCCGGTGGCGAAGCCCTGGCAACATCGGTGCGGCATATTCTCGACGTTTTCCGGGACCGGCCGCATATATTCAATCTTGGCCACGGCATATTGCCTGACACGCCCATTGAACATGTCGAAAATCTGCTTACACTCGTGAGGCAATGAATGAAATTCTCTCGATGCTCTATCTCTGGTTAAAAGCAGCCCATATCATCTTCATCATCTTCTGGATGGCGGGGCTGTTCATGATGCCGCGCTTCTTTGTCTATCACCAGGAATGCGCCGTCGGTTCGGACGAGGATCGCAAATGGATCGAGCGCGAGGGCAAGCTGCGCAAGATCATTCTCAACCCGTCGCTGGTCATCACCTGGATATTGGGTCTGCTGCTCGCCTATAATATCGGCGCGTTCAGCCAGGGCTGGTTCCACGCCAAGCTGCTCGCGGTGCTGTTGCTGACCGGCTATCACGGCTGGATGATCGGCTATGTCAAGAAACTGGCCCGGGGCGAGCGGACGATGACCGACAAGGCGTTGCGGCTGGTCAACGAAGTCCCCGGAATTGCGGCGGCCGTCATCGTCATACTGGTCATCATCAAGCCATTTTGATCGGGTCTGGTTGACAGTGAAATCACAAAGGCGTAATTAGCCGACAAAGCCCGTCCGGGCTATCTTTCATGTGAATCGAAGGCAGCGACACGCTGCGCGCATGCGAAATTAAGAAATTACCTCCTTATATATCTGGATAAAACTCCATGCATTTAAAAGAATTGAAACAGAAATCGCCTGCGGACCTGGTCTCGATGGCGGAAGAACTGGGCGTCGAGGGTGCCTCCACCCTGCGCAAGCAGGATCTGATGTTTGCCATTCTGAAAGAACTGGCGGACAATGATGAGCAGATCATGGGTGTCGGCACGATCGAGGTGCTGACCGATGGTTTTGGTTTCCTTCGCTCGGCAGATGCCAATTATCTCGCCGGTCCAGACGATATTTACGTCTCCCCCAACCAGGTCCGCAAATTCGGCCTGCGCACCGGTGATACGGTCGAAGGCGAAATCCGGGCGCCGCGCGATGGCGAGCGCTATTTTGCCCTGACCAAGCTGATCTCGATCAATTTCGACGATCCCGACGCGGTCCGTCACCGGGTCAATTTCGACAATCTGACGCCGCTTTATCCGGACGAGAAGCTCACGCTCGACAGTCTGGACCCGACCGAAAAGGACAAGTCAGCGCGGGTGATTGATATTATTTCGCCGCAGGGCAAGGGCCAGCGCGCGCTGATCGTGGCACCGCCGCGCACCGGTAAGACGGTGCTGCTGCAGAATATTGCCAAGGCGATCACCGACAATCATCCGGAAGTCTATCTGATGGTGCTGCTGATCGACGAGCGTCCGGAAGAAGTGACCGACATGCAGCGGTCGGTGAAGGGCGAAGTGATCAGCTCGACCTTTGACGAGCCCGCTACCCGCCACGTGCAGGTCGCCGAAATGGTGATCGAGAAAGCCAAGCGGCTGGTCGAGCACAAGCATGATGTTGTCATTCTGCTCGATTCGATCACCCGTCTCGGCCGCGCATACAACACCGTGGTGCCAAGCTCCGGCAAGGTGTTGACGGGTGGTGTAGATGCGAACGCGCTGCAGCGTCCGAAGCGCTTTTTCGGTGCGGCCCGGAATATCGAGGAAGGCGGTTCGCTGTCGATCATTGCTACTGCGCTGATCGATACCGGCAGCCGGATGGACGAAGTGATCTTCGAGGAATTCAAGGGCACCGGCAACTCGGAAATCGTGCTCGACCGCAAGGTTTCCGACAAGCGCATCTTCCCGGCGCTCGATGTCGGCAAGTCCGGTACCCGCAAGGAAGAATTGCTGGTCGAGGACGAGAAGCTGAAGAAAATGTGGGTGCTGCGCCGCATCCTCATGCAGATGGGCACGATCGACGCGATGGAATTCTTGCTCGACAAGATGAAGGACAGCAAATCCAACGACGATTTCTTCGACAGCATGAATCAGTAAAACTGCCCGATTGTCCCGATGATCGGCGAACAAGACATATGGCAGATCCGGCCAGGGCAGTCGGGAACATCTGAGGCTGCGATGGCAGAGGCGAGGCCGCTGGTCGCCCGTCAAGCGGGTTCTCGGCCGATCGAGGTCCGGATGTCTGACGAGGATGCGGAACGATATCTGCCGCTGATCGTTGGGGACAGAATAGAATCGCACCGCGACGGTTTCCGGCAGGAGTGCGAATGCCGGCAATGGCGCGCCTTACTTCACCCCTATCACGACCCTATGCCGGTCGTGAACTTTTACGGACGATCGATTTTGTGATGATTGAACTATTTTCCATTTTGTCCACCGCTATCGGTCTTGGCTCGCTTTCGGATATATGGGCTGCCATTGTCCATGATTTTTCCAATATCGGATCACCTGCGGCATTGGCCGCCTTTGGCCAGGTGGTGCTGATCGATCTGGTGTTCGCCGCGGACAATGCGATCGTGGTTGGTGCCCTGGCAGGGGGACTGCCGGCGGACCAGCGGCGCAAGGTCATCCTGATCGGTATCGGTGCCGCCCTGATCCTGCGCATCCTGTTTGCGCTGATCGTCGTGCAGCTGCTGCAGATTGTCGGTCTTGTGCTTGCTGGCGGCCTGTTGCTGCTGTGGGTGGGCTGGAATTTCTACCGCGAGATTTTCCACAAGGGCGAATCTCCCGGATCGGAAGAAATACTCGGTGACGAACATAGCGGCGTAAAATCCTCCAAGACGTTCTGGGGCGCCGTGTGGGGCGTGACCGCCGCTGACGTCTCGATGAGTCTCGACAATGTGCTGGGCGTAGCCGGTGCGGCGCGCGAGCATCCGGGCATCCTGGTCGTCGGTCTGCTGCTGTCGGTGGCGCTGATGGGCCTGGCGGCGAATGTGATCGCCAAATATATCGAACGCTACAAGTGGATCGCCTATCTGGGGCTGGCGGTGATCGTCTATGTGGCCGGCAAGATGATCTATACCGGGCTGCTGGGCGACGAGCAGACGATTGGCGTGCTGACGCTGTTCTAGGATGAACAATATCTGATTCGGCGGATCGGCTTCATGAAATGCAGTCGCAGCCGAAGCTGTTGCGACAGGAAAGCTTCTGTTCGCGGCTTGCGCTTGTTTGCCCTTCCGGCTTGGTCATGGTTCTCGGCCAGAAGGGCGGCGGCAAATGTCTGCGGGGCAAGCTTGCGGAAAGCTAGCCCTTCATCGTCTCGAGCATCTTGCCCATTTCTTCCCAGACCTTGTTGATCGCCTTGAGCGGCCGGACCATCACCTTGAAATCCTGGATCTTGCCTTCGTCATTCCAGCTGATGATATCGACGCCGTTGACGTGGATGCCGTCGAGCTCCAGCTCAAACTCCAGCATCGCCATATTGGCCTGGTCATCGACAATCTCGCGGACATAGCGGAAACTGTCATTGCCGAGCACCACATCCGCGGCGCTCAGATAGGCCATGACGATCGGCTTGCCGGCCTGGGGCGTATGGACGACGGGCGAGTGGAACACCGCATTGTCGGCGAGCTGGTCGCTCAGTCCGGACTCGCTCTTGGTCTCGATATGATGATGCCAGGTCTTCAGATTGTCGCGGGCGCTCATGCGAGATGTTCTTCGAAAAAGGCTTCGCTGCGGCGGTCGGCGAGGCTGGCTGCGGTCTCGTTGCGGCGGTCCCCGAACTCGGCGGCAAAGCCGTGGTCCAGCCCGTCATAATCGTGCAGGGTGACCTTCGGGTGATCGTCGAGCCCGGCGTGCATTGCGGCCTGTGCTTCAGGGGAGACAAAGCCGTCGGCGGTGGGGATGTGCAGCATGACTTCATGGGAAATGGCGTGCTTCTCGCCGAGCAGACCATCGATGCCCACGCCATAATAGCCGACCGAGGCCCTAATGTCGGTGCGGCAGGCGGTCATGAAGGCGAGCCGGCCGCCGAGGCAATAGCCGACGCAGCCTACCTTGTGATTGCCGATGGCATTCTGGGCAAAATGGATCGTGGCCTCGATATCGCGGATCCCCTCGTCCTGATCGAATTTCCCCATCAGGTCGAGCGCGGTCTGGAATTGCTCCTCGACATCGGCATCGAGATCGGTTCCCTCGTTGATCCGCCAGAACAGGTCGGGTGCGATTGCCAGATAGCCGAGGCTGGCCCAATGGTCGCACTTGGCCCTGATGCCCTTGTTGACGCCGAAAATCTCCTGGATGACGATGATTGCGGCCGATGCGTTGCCATCCGGCCTTGCCACATAGCAGGGGAATTCCCCATCCCCGTCCAATGTCTTCACTTTTTCCATCGCGCCCATATTGCAGCTCCTTTGCATCATCACTTGATTCTTTGGTCACAATATCCCCATATCAGATGCAGGCAAGGTGGAACATCAGCCTGTTGGGTGAGGGAGGGGACTTCGCTGCAACGGTCAAACAGAGGAAGACAGTATGAAAGTCACCGTTGAACTGGATTGCACGCCGGAAGAGGCCCGCCGATTGATCGGTCTGCCGGACGTCGCAAAACTCAACGAAAGCTACGTGCAGGAAATGTCGAAATTCCTGCAGGGTGCCAATTCGGTCGAACAGCTGCAGAATTTCACCAAGATCATTGCACCGATGGGCGAGGCGGGGTTGAAGATGTTTTCCTCTTTCCTGACCGGGGCGATGGGTGCTGCGTCGGGTGGCGGGAAGTCGTCGACCAAGAAAAAGCCGGAATAGCCGCCTTTTTTTGTCCCGATGACCGCAGATGATACCATTTTCGCCCTGTCCAGCGGACAGCCGCCGGCGGCGATCGGAATCCTGCGGATCAGCGGCCCGGAGGCGGGCAATGCGCTTGCCAGCCTGATCGGCAATTTACCAGATCCGCGTGTTGCTACCTTTGGTACTATAACCTATATGGTTAATAGAGAAGTGCTCGATCAGGCTTTGGCCCTCTGGTTTCCCGGGCCGAACAGCGCCACGGGGGAAAATCTGGCCGAGATCCACTGCCATGGTGGCCGCGCGGTTATCCGGGCGATCGAAGCGGCGCTGGAACAGATGGACGGCTTGCGCCGGGCCGAGCCGGGGGAATTTACCCGCCGCGCCTTCACCCATGGTAAGATCGACCTGGCCGAAGCCGAAGGCCTGTCGGATCTGCTGTTTGCCGAAACCGAGTTTCAGCGCAAGGCAGCGGTGCGCAATGCCGGTGGAGCGCTGTCGCGCAGGGTGGATGAATGGCAGCAGCGGATCTTGCAGCTGTCGGCGCAGGTCGAAGCCGAACTGGATTTTTCCGACGAGGATGATGTCGTCCCGGCGCAGGCGGACCTGGTGCAGCAGGCGGGCAAGGCGCTGGTCGACGAGATGGGTGGGCTGCTGGCGCGACCGCGGGCGGAAAAGCTGCGCGATGGCATCAGGGTGGTGCTGGGTGGTCCGCCGAACAGCGGCAAGTCGACCCTGCTCAATGCCCTGGTCGAGCGGGAAGCGGCGATCGTCTCCGATATTGCCGGGACCACGCGCGACGTGATCGAGGTGCCGATTGCTTTGGGCGGAATCCCGTTTCTGTTCATTGATACCGCTGGGGTGCGGGAGAGCGGAGCGGAGACGATCGAACAGATCGGCATCGATCGGGCGCACCAGCAATTTGCCAGCGCCGATATCATATTGTGGCTGGGTGACCAAGGACGGGGACCGCGCTTAGCCAATCTGGTCGAGATCAGTTCGCGCGCCGACCATCCGGAGCACCTGGCGAAAGGCGAGGGCAGTTTCACTCTGTCGCCGGTCAGCGGGCAGGGTATGGATGCGCTGGTCGATTTTCTGATCATGCGGGCGAGGGAGATATTGCCGGATGCCGATCAGGTCAGCATCAATGCGCGCCAGGCGAATCATCTGGCGATGGCCTGCAACAGCCTGGCGGCGATGATCGGCGAAACCGACTATCTGATCGTCGCCGAACATCTGCGGATGGCGCGCAAGGCTCTGGATGCGATCACCGGCAAGGCCAGCACGGAGCATATGCTCGACGGGCTGTTCGGAAAATTCTGCATCGGCAAATGATTGTTCCACGTGAAACAGCCGTTGGCCGGCGGTAGCTTTTGACCTGCAAAGCCGCTTGGGCTATGGGCCGCGGCATGACACGGAATTTTGACATCATTGTGGTCGGTGGCGGCCATGCCGGTTGCGAGGCCGCCGCTGTGGCGGCGCGAATGGGCGTGTCGACCGCCTTGGTGAGCTTTACCCGCGACAGCATTGGCGCGATGTCCTGCAACCCGGCGATCGGCGGACTCGGCAAGGGCCATCTGGTGCGCGAGGTCGACGCCTTTGACGGGCTGATCGGACGCGCTGCCGACGCAGCGGCAATCCACTATCGCATGCTCAATCTCTCCAAGGGCACAGCGGTGCAGGGACCGCGCGTCCAGGCCGACCGCAAGCTATATAAGGCAGCCATCCACCGGATGCTCAACGCGCAGGACGATTTAACGATCGTCGAGGGCGAGGTGGCGAGCCTGATTCTGGACGGCTCGCGTGTCTCTGGCATTCGCATGTCCGACGGTTCGGACATCCATGCCGAGGCGGTGATCCTGGCGACCGGAACCTTTCTCAACGGCAAACTGTTTCGTGGCGAAGAAACGCTCGCGGGCGGCCGGACCGGCGAGGCCGCGTCGGTGTCGCTCGGCCAGCAAATCCGGGATGCGGGTCTGCCGATCGCTCGCTTGAAGACGGGGACGCCGCCAAGGCTCGATGGCCGGACTATTGACTGGGCGGCCTTGCCGGAGCAGCCGTCCGATGATGACGGATGGACCATGTCTCCGCTGTCGAAGGGCCGGCAGGTCTCGCAGACATATTGCGCGGTCAGCCGGACCAATGTCGAAACCCACGAGATCATTCGCGCCTCGCTTGATCGCTCGCCATTGTTCAGCGGTGCCATTGATGCACAGGGACCGCGCTATTGTCCGTCGATCGAGGACAAGATCCACCGCTTTGCCGACCGCGATTCCCACCAGGTGTTTCTGGAGCCGGAGGGTCTGGACAGCCATCTGGTCTATCCCAACGGGATCAGCACTTCCTTGCCGGCCGACGTCCAGCTCGCTTTTGTGCGGACCATGGACGGCCTGGTAAAGGCCGAGATATTGGTGCCGGGCTATGCGGTCGAATATGATCATATTGATCCGCGGGCGCTCGACCGGTCGCTCCGGGTCCGCGATCTGGAGGGACTCTATTGCGCCGGCCAGATAAACGGCACCACCGGCTACGAGGAGGCGGCGGCGCAGGGCCTGATCGCGGGACTGGGCGCGGCCTGTGCCGTGCAGGGCAGGGACGCGCCTGTTCTGGATCGCGGCAGCAGCTATATGGCGGTGATGATCGACGATCTGGTGCTGCAGGGGGTGACCGAACCCTATCGCATGCTGACCGCACGCGCGGAATATCGGCTGCGGCTGCGGGCTGACAATGCCTCAACGCGCCTGACGCCGATTGCGATGGCGGCGGGCTGCGTGTCTGCCGAAAGGTCGGTCTGGTTTACCCATCGGCAGCAGATGCGCGCTTCGATAATGTCGGCGCTGGACGCCGTGCGGAGCAGCGAAAATCTTGCGAAAGCGGGGATCGAGGTGCGGCGGGACGGCACCAGACAGAGCCTGTTCGCCTGGCTCCGCTTTCCGAATATTTCGCTGGACGCCTTGCGGGGATTGGAAGAATTGGAAGCATGTTTGCAAAATGGCGATACCGAGTTGCTGGCCGAAATTGAGGAAGATGCACGCTATGCTCCCTATCTCGAACGCCAGGAATCGGAACTGCGGGATTTGCGCGTCAATGAGCAAATAGTTCTGGGTGATGATCTGGACTATGCTGACATAGCCGGCCTTTCCAACGAAATGGTCGAGCGGCTGGCGACGGCGCGGCCGGAAACCTTGGCAGCGGCATCGCGGATCCGGGGAATTACCCCAGCTGCTCTGGCTGCGATTCTGGTCCATGCGCGGCGGCGCGAGACCCGGACCCTGGCCGCATGACCGAAGAAGAGGCGCAAGCCTGGCTGCGGAAGGAATATGATGTTTCACGTGAAACATGGCAGCAGCTTGAGTTGTTTGTGGCGCTGCTCCGCGACGAGATGCAGCGGCAGAATCTGATATCGAGGGCGAGCGCCGATAGCCTATGGGGCCGCCATATTGTCGACAGTGCGCAACTGCTGCGCCATGCGCCAGGGCCGGATGCGGGGAAGATCTGGCTGGACCTGGGAACCGGGGCCGGTTTCCCCGGGATCATCGTCGCGATCCTTTCGCCCTATCAGGTGCGGATGGTGGAGTCGCGCAAGCGGCGTTGCGAATTTCTGAATCAGGTGGTTGAACAGACCGGTATCGGGGATCATGCGACGGTGATTGCCGACCGGCTCGAGAATATCGAAAGCTTCGCTGCCGACGTGATCAGCGCCCGAGCCTTTGCGCCGCTGGATCGACTCATCCCACTTTCGCACCGTTTTTCCACAGAAAATACGGTTTGGCTCTTACCTAAGGGTAAAAATGCGGTAAGGGAGTTGAAGGGCCTGTCGCCAAAAAGGCAAAAAATGTTTCACGTGGAACATAGTTTGACCGATCCGGACGCCGGAATATTGGTGGGAAAGGGCTAGAAAAACGGTTTCTGGGGTGGAATAGCCAATGGTTCGTATCGCAATAGCCAATCAAAAGGGCGGCGTGGGCAAGACCACCACAGCGATCAATATGGCCACCGCGCTGGCCGCAAGCGGCTGGAAAGTGCTGTTGATAGACCTGGACCCGCAAGGAAATGCGTCTACCGGCCTCGGACTGTCGCAGGGCGACCGGATCAACAGCAGCTACGATCTGCTGATCAACGACCTGCCGCTGGCCGACTGCATCAACCAGACCAAGGTCCCGGGGCTGGAAATCGTTCCGGCCACCGTCGATCTGTCGGGCGCCGAAGTCGAGCTGGTAGAGTTTGAAGAGCGGACACATCGCCTGAAAAAGGCACTGGATATGGCGGATAACAGCCGCTGGGATATAATCCTGATCGATTGCCCGCCATCGCTGGGCCTCCTCACCCTGAACGCGATGGTCGCGGTGGAATCGCTGCTGGTGCCGTTGCAGTGCGAGTTTTTCGCGCTCGAGGGGCTGAGCCAGTTGCTGCAGACCGTCGAACGCATTCGCGCCCGGTTCAACCGTCAGCTGTCGGTGATGGGCGTGGTGCTGACCATGTATGACCGGCGCAACAAGCTGACCGAACAGGTATCGGACGATGTCCGCGCCTGTCTCGGCGATGTGGTGTTCGAGACGGTGATTCCGCGCAACGTCCGCCTGTCCGAAGCACCCAGCCACGGGCTGCCGGCGTTGATCTATGATTATCGCTGCAGCGGCTCGGTTGCCTATATCGATCTCGCCCGCGAGCTGATCGGCCGCTTGCCGGATCGTAAGGTGGCTGCCTGATGGCCGAGGACGAGACCGTGAACGAGACAAGCAAGCGCGTGCCCAAGCGGGTGACGGGACTGGGCAGGGGCCTGAACAGTCTGTTCGGCGAGATCCAGCGCGAAGAGCCGATCGGGGCCGGCGAGCCGACCGATGATAACCGGGCGGCGATGACGACTGTCATCGATGGTCTCCGCTCGATCGCGGTTTCGGACATCCGGCCCAACCCGGACCAGCCGCGGCAGAATTTCGATTCCGACGCGCTGGACGAACTGGCCGACAGCATGCGCCAGCGCGGCGTGATTCAGCCGATCGTCGTCCGTCCGCATGGCAAGAATTTCCAGATCGTCGCCGGGGAACGGCGCTGGCGCGCCGCGCAGCGCGCTCGCCTGCACCAGATTCCCGCGGTGGTTCGCAATCTCAACGATGAAGAAACGCTGGAAATCGCGATTGTCGAAAATGTCCAGCGCAAGGACCTCAATGTCATCGAGGAAGCGGAGGCCTATGCGCGCCTGAGCCAGGATTTCGGCCACAGCCAGTCCCGACTGGCGGAGATTGTCGGCAAGTCGCGCAGCCATATCGCCAATCTGATGCGCCTGCTCGAATTGCCGGACAGCGTGAAGGCCCTGGTTGTCGCCGAGAAACTGTCGATGGGCCATGCCCGGGCGCTGATCAACGCGCCCAATGCCGAGGAACTGGCACCCCAGATCGCCAAGCAGGGCTTGTCGGTCCGGGACATCGAGCGGCTGGTTCGCAAATCCCTGGCGAAGAACAAGCCCTCGCCGGCCAGAAAATCGGGTGCGACATCGGAAGCCGATGCCGATATCCAGGCGCTGGAAACGCATCTCGGCGACCTGCTGGGTCTGAAGGTCAAGATCCAGCCGAACGGGCAGGGCGGCGTCATGGCAATCGAATATGCCAATCTGGATCAGCTCGACCTGATCTGCCAGCGGCTGACCGGCGAGCATATCTAGAAAATCGCCGCCGCTTCCTTCGCTGCTGGCCAGCAAAGGGCAGCGCCCCGAGCGGAAAGCAGGCCGGCTGCGGTTAGATATTATCCATATATATCAGTATTTTAGTGCGTTAGTGGCAAATTAACCATGTCTTTCAGCAAAGGTTTATTCTTTCCCTCTGATAAGTGCCGCTGAATGTTGATACAGGCGATAGTTGGTCAGTGGGTTTGGCCTCTGCACCGCATGTATCCTTTCAAATATGCAACGAAAATAGGGACCAGTAACTATGACGAAATTTATCAAGGCCGCTTTGGCCTCTTCTGTGCTCGTGGCTTCGGTCATGGGCGCAAATGCAGCGCATGCAGCAACCGCATCGGCCGATGCGCGTGCGAATATTCTGCAACAGGTCACCGTCGCCTCCGACGGCACCGATCTAGACTTCGGCACGATCGTAACCGGGGCCGCGGCCTCGACCGTATCGGTCAGCGCGGGCGGCCGTGCTTGCGGTGCCGGACTGGTCTGTTCGGGTGCCTTTTCGGCAGCAGGCTTTGATGTATCCGGCACGGACGGCGAAACCGTCAGCGTTGCGTCGGATCCCAGTGTTACGCTGAACAGCGGATCGAACAGCATGACCGCCGGTATCGTTTCCAGCGTTTCCACAATGACTTTGACCGGCGGTGTCGGATCTTTCTATGTCGGCGGACTGCTCAACGTCGGTGCCAACCAGGCTGATGGCGCCTATTCCGGCACGTTCAACGTGACCGTCAATTATAACTGAACATGAGACCCTCGGCCGAATGCGGCCGTTGATCGGAATGGAACGAAAGCCCGTTCGCGACCACCGTCGCGAGCGGGTTTTTCCTGTCCGCAAATATCCCCTTCTGTCGCGCGCGGCCGGCATGAATCATCCATGATTAGCGCTTTGGTAACCCTCTTTGTTCATAACCGGTGTGGGGAACAGGCGCACAAAATCCGCCTATCCGTATGACCAGCAAAGACGGAGAATAGTCATGACCGACCAGGGTTACAGGATTTCAAAGGCATTTTTAAAGAAATGGGGCACCGGATTGATCGCCCTTGCATCAGCGATGACATTGGCAAGCATGCCGGCGCTGGCCGCAGGCGACCTTCTAGTCGCACCGACGCGCGTCGTGCTCGACGGCGCGCGGGGAACCGAAGTGATATTGAATAATATTGGATCGGAAACGGCTACTTACCGGATATCTCTGGAACTGCGCCGGATGACGGCCGACGGCCGTCTGGAAGAGGTGAGCGAAGAACAGGCCAATGCCATCGAACAAGCGGCCAAGGCGATGATCCGCTACGCGCCGCGCCGCGTTGTCCTGCCGCCCAATCAGCCGCAGGCCATCCGGCTGGGGGTACGCGCCCCCGAAGGCCTGGCGGACGGCGAATATCGCGCGCATCTGCTGTTCCGGGCGATTCCAGAGGCACGATCCGTGACCGACCAGAAGATTCCCGATGGCGGATTTTCCATCGCGCTCACGCCGATCTACGGCGTGACCATTCCGATCATCATTCGCTACGGCAATCTGCAGGCCACCGCCGCCATTGCCAATGGCCGTCTGGAAAAGGATGTCGACGGTCAATCCTTTGCCTTTGACCTCAGCCGGACGGGGGATCGTTCCACCTATGGCGAAATCCGCATCAGCAAGCCCGGCGTGGCGGAACCGGTGATGATCGCGCGCGGTATCGCCGTCTATCCCGAAGTGAGCAAAAGAACGGTCTCGCTACCGGTGCCGCCGGAAGTTGCGGCGCAGCTCAACGGTCCTGTCTCGGTCGCCTATTACGAGTCAGCCAATGACGGCGGGGCGCTCATCGCCAGATCCGATATGGTTATCAGATAAGCATTATCCATCAATGACTTGCTGCGGCACCACGCCGCCAAATAGTCATGATGCATATCATGGGACAGCGACAGAATATGATCGGCCAGCGCATCCGTGCGCTGGTCCGGGCCGCGGGGATCGTTGCGATTTCGGCGGCTTCGCTGTTCATGGCATCGCCGGCCGCCGCTGCCGGCGACTGGACGCCGAGCGATGACGATGCGCTGCTGTTCGACCTGCGGTCGGGGAACTATCGTCTGGGCGACGGTGTCAGAGGCTATCAGACGGAATCCGGCATATGCGTCGATCTTGCCGATATGATCATCGCTTTGGACATTCCGCTCCGCCTTGACAAAAAGTCGCGCCGCGCAACTGGCTGGATTTTTTCGGAGAGCCAGACGCTGACCATCGACCGTGATGGCGATCTGGTACAGAAGGGCAGCGGCAGCAAAAAACTGCTGGCCGGGGAAATATATGACGCACCGGAAGGCTGGTGTGTTGCGATCAAAAGCCTGTCGAACTGGTTTGACGTCGATTTTTCACCCGATCTGTCCAACGCCTTGCTGACCATAAAGTCCGAAACCCGCTTGCCCTTTGAACGTGCCCTGGCCCGCAAGGAACAGGCCGCCAAAATCCGTCCCCGGAAAAGCTTTGACCTGTCCGGCCTGCCGCAATCATCGGAGCCCTATAGATTCTGGCGAACGCCGTCGGTCGATGCGGTCGTGTCCGCCGGCGGTCTGAGGGACAAAAGATCGGGGCAGCAATTCGACCTGCGCTACGAACTGTATGCGTCCGGCGAAATCGGAAAGGCCAGTTTTGACGCGCGGCTATCCTCGGACAACAAGGGCGTACCGGAAAATCTCCGGCTTCGGGCCTATCGGACCGATCCCAAGGGTCAATTGCTCGGTCCGCTGCGGGCCACCCATTTCGCCCTCGGCGACGTATCGACTTTCTCCACGCCGCTGGTTTCCCAGTCGGTTGCCGGTCGGGGAGCGCTGGTAACCAACCGCCCTGTCGAGCGGCCGGACAATTTCGACCGCACCAGTTTCCGCGGGGAACTGCCCAGCGGCTGGGATGCCGAACTTTATCGCAACGGCCAGCTGCTCGCCTTTGCCGAAAACCGGGCCGATGGGCGCTTTGAATTTATCGATGTGCCGCTGCTCTACGGCCAGAATCGCTTTGAAATCCTGCTCTACGGTCCCCAGGGACAGGTGCGGCGCGATGTCAAAGTCATTCCAGTGGGACTGGACTCGATTCCACCCCGAAAAACCTATTATTGGGCCGGAATCCATGAAGCCGGCGAGGATCTGGTCCGGCTCGGTGCCTTCACCCCGATGCGCCAGGCTGGCTGGCGCGGGGGAGTGGGACTGGAGCGCGGATTGAACGCAAAAACATCGGTGGCGGCATCGCTTTTCAGCCTGCAACTTGACGGCAATCGCCACGATTATCTCGAAGGATCCGTCCGCCGGGCAGTGGGTCCGACACTGGTGGAGCTGTCGGCAGCGTCGGATCTGGGCAGCGGCACGGCGCTTCGCGGCCAATTGCTCGGTCAGCTCGGCAATAGCTATGTCACCGCCGAATCGGTCTGGGCGCGGGGAGGCTTCATCTCCGACCAGATAGAGGAAGACGTGCAATCCCGGCACAGCCTGGCCGTGGACCACAGTCTGAAGATCGGCAGCAAGGCGGTGCCTGTGCATATCGACGCCCAGTATGAGACCCGTTCCGACGGGCGCGACAGCCTCGATATCACCGGGCGCATGTCGCTCAACCTGAACCGCCTGTCGCTGACCGGCGAGCTTAGCTGGGAGAAACGATTCAGCGATACAGGACCCGATCCGCCGGACCGTCTCGCCGCGCGGCTGCTCGCCAATGGCCGGATTGGCAAGATCAGGCTGCGCGGCGAGGCAATCTACCGTCTGGCACCGGAAAAACGCTTCGAAAGGGCCAATTTTACCGGCGAATGGCGCGCCGGAGAGCGATCCGACTGGCGCGCAGAACTGGGCTATGATGCCGGCCTGGACCGCGGACGCGCCGGTATCGGAATCATTCGCCGGTTCGAGCGCTTTTCGCTCACTGCCAGCGCCGAAGCCGCGTCCGATGGCTCGGTAGCGGCCGGGCTCAATCTTGCCTTCAGTCTGGGACCCGATCCACGCAATGGGAAATTGCGCTTTTCAAACAACAAGCTGGCTAATAGCGGCCAGGCGCTGGCGATCGTCTATCACGACCAGAACCGGGATGGGATTCGCCAGCCGGGAGAAAAGCTCGCCGAGCATGTCGAGCTGACTGCCGGCCAGACTTTGGCGGTTACGGCTACCGATGCCGAGGGACGGGCGGTCATCGACAATCTGCAACCCTTCCGGCCGGTGCTGATCGGAATCGACAGCAGCAGCCTGCCCAACCCCTATGTCCAGCCTGCCTGGCCCGGGGTGGTGGTTACGCCGCGTCCGGGAGTGGCGATGACCGTCGAGCTGCCGCTGGTCAGCGCCGGCGAGGTGGAGGGGACGCTGATCCGCAGCGGCGGCGCAACAATTGCCGGAGTCAGGCTGGAACTGGTCGATGGCGAAGGCCGCGTCGTCCGGCAAACCCAGACCGAGTTTGACGGCTTCTTCCTGTTCGATGGCGTTCCCTACGGCCATTATAGCGTCCGCATCGGCGAGCTTTCGGCGCAGGCGATCGGCGTGCCGACGGCCCTGGCGGCGGGCGCGGTGCTGGACGATGACCATCAGGTCGTCCGGATGGGCACCCTGACCGTTGGCTCCCATGCCCATATGGCACAAAATGCCACGGGCCGACCCGACTGGAGAAGCACACCCTAGCCGAGCGCAGCGCGCTTCTTGTAACGTCCGGGCTTTCTGTTACTGATCCACTTTTCGGATCGAGCAGGAACAGTCATGCAAGTCATCGCCAATGGCATCAATATCGAAGTCGAAGATCACGGCGATGCCGGCGATCCGGCGATCTTGCTGGTCATGGGCTATACCGCCCAGCTGATCTACTGGCCGATGGATTTCGTCAACGGACTGGTCGAAAAGGGATTTCGGGTCGTCACGTTCGACAACCGGGATGTCGGCCTTTCCTATAAATTTGACGGCGTCCGCGGCCCCAACCCGATCCGCCAGCTGATTGCCAAGCGCTTTTTTCCCCGGCGCCAGATGGCACCCTATAATCTGGGCGACATGGCCCGCGATGCGATCGGCGTGCTCGACGCTCTCAAGATTGACCAGGCGCATATTGTCGGCGCCTCGATGGGCGGCATGATCGGCCAGCTGATTGCGGCGGACCATGCGGAGCGGGTGCTGTCCTTCACCCCGATCATGTCGTCGACCAACGGACCGGGCCTGCCCGGTGCCAATGCCGATGTCCGCCGGGTACTGATGCAGACGGCCCGGGCCAAGGCCCGGACACCCGATGAAGCGCTGGAACTGGGACTTGCATTCTCGGCGCTGATCGCATCGGAGGAAGGGCGAAGCCGCGCGGAGGAACGCCGGGCAATGATGAAACTGGCGCAGGAACGCGCCTTTTATCCCGCCGGTCCGAAGCGGCAGATGGCGGCGATCATCGATACCGGCAATTTGCGGCCGGTTGCCAATCGCATCAATGTCCCGACCATGGTTATTCACGGCGCCGACGATCCGCTCATTCCGTCGGCTTGCGGTCAGGATATCGCGGCCAATATCAAGGATGCCCGCTTCGAACTGGTCGAGGGCATGGGCCATGACCTGCCGCCGAGCAAGCTGCCGGAGATGGTCGAGCTGATCGCGGCCCATTGCCGGGCTGTCTAGAGAGCGCTTATCATTCCGGGAGTGGCAGGCAATAGGTGACCGTGTGGCCGTTCATCCGGATCTCGCTCGGTTGCGCCGCCAGCATGTCTCCGTCAACCTGAAAGGCGGCCAGTCGCGACGGTTCGTCATCGGCCATGATCGTGAGACCCACCGCCGGCAGGGACCGGACAAAATCCAGTCGCGCCGGGTTGCGGCCCAGCGCGATTGTCCCGAGGAAGCGAAAAAAATCGCGGCGGCGCGCGCGGGTCAGCGCTATTACATGAAATATTTCCGAGGCCAGTTCGGCGGCCGGGGCCAGCGTCCAGTTTCCGGCATAATGATAGGCCTTGATCACGTAGAAGGCAGCGCTGCCGAGCCGGGTCGTGGTTCCGTCGGGGGCTTCCACCACCAGCGAGAAGCGCAGCCGCGGCCAGTCCGAGAGCAGCCGGACCATCGACCAGGCATAGGCAGCGCCACCGATCCGCTTTTTCAGCGCCGGGCTGTGCCGCGCCACCGCCTGGCCGTCCGGACCGGCGCTGATGCAGGCGACAAAGGGTTGATCGTCGCTGGTGATCAGCGGTGCTGCCAGCCGGGCGCTTTTCCCGGCGAGAAAGCCGGTCATGACCTCGCGGGCAAATGTTTCGGGATCGGACGAATAGCCGATTTCCCGCGCCACGAGATTGACCGTACCGGCGGGAAATACACACAGCGGTTTTGTGATTCCCGACTTGACCATCGATGCAACGACCAGCCGCAAGGCCCCGTCGCCACCAGACACGCATATCATGTCGGAGTCGGGAAAAATCTCGAAACAGCCGCCATGTTCGGTCCGGCCCATCCTGACCCTGGCCCCGCACGCCTGAAAGGCCCGGGACAGGACATCCAGACGGAATTCGTCAAATGTGCCCGAAGCAGGGTTATGGATGAGCTCGACAAGCATCGCGCGTTCATGGAGCGACTGTTGGGCGTCCGTCAATGACCGATCGGACAACGGGCCGGAAGTTGCGACCCGCACCCAAGTCCTATGCGGCCACCTGCAGTCGCTGCAACGCAATTTCCCTGGCCGCCTTGTATCCCGCCTTGCCATTGGCGGCGCGCGGAACCTCGTCGACCAGGACAAAGGCGCGGGGGGCCTTGTAGGCCGCCAGCCGGGTGCGGACATGCTCGGCGAGCGCAGCTTCGTCGAACCGGGCACCGTCGGCGATCGACAGCACCGCCGTTACCTTCTGGCCAAAGCGGTCGTCAGGGAGGCCGATAACCAGACAGTCATAAACAGACTCGTGCGTCTTGAGCGCCTCTTCCACCTCTTCGGGGAAGATTTTCTCGCCGCCGCTGTTGATGCAGGCAGAGCCGCGGCCCAGCAGGGTGATCGAGCCATCCGCTTCCACCGTCGCAAAGTCGCCGGGGATCGAATAGCGGATGCCGTCGAACGTCCGGAAGGTCTCTGCGCTCTTGGCCTCGTCCTTGTAATAGCCGAGCGGTACCATCCCGCCATTGCAGATCAGTCCCATTTCGCCCGAGCCGGGGGTCACGGGTTTGCCTTCTTCGGTCAGCACCCTGGTGGTCGGGTTCATATCGAACTTGGCAGTCTGGTCGGTATCGACATTTTCCGCAGTGGTGATCGAAACGCCCATGCTGCCTTCGGTCGAACCCATGCTGTCGACAATTGCCATATGGGGCAAGTGGGCGAGCAGCCCGCGCTTGACCTCGGCCGACCACATCACGCCCGACGATCCCATCATCGCCAGTGACGACAGATCAAAGGCCTGGCCTGCCGCTCTGGCGTCATCCAGCGCGGCCAGCATCGGCTTGGCAAAGACATCGCCGACAATCGTGATATCGGTGACCTTCTCGTCCTCGGCCAGCTGCCAGAGCGCGGCGGCGTCGAAATGGCTGTTGTCGAACAGGATCACGCAGCCGCCCAGGCTGTGCGGGATCATCGCACCGATCCACATGCCGGTGCCGTGCATCAGGGGGCAGGCGGGGATGGCGCGGGACACCGCCCCGGCCTCATGCAGCTGCCGGACCAGCGGGCCGAAGTCGGAGGCATCCGTCGGCGGCTCCATCATCCGCATCTCGAAACCCTTGGCGAGCAAGGCGCTGGCAAAGCTCTTGTGATCATACATGACGCCCTTGGGCATGCCGGTGGTGCCACCGGTATAGAGCATGTAAAGATCGTTGTTGGACCGGGGGATCACCGGCATTGGCTGCGCGTCTTGCAACGCCTGTTCGTAAGAGACCGCGCCGTCGAGATGTTCGCCCGAGCCATCGTCGATCTCGAGGAAGAGCTTGACCTGCTCGAGCTGGTCGCGGATCGCCGCGACGCGCGGCGCGAACTGCGCCTGGAAGACCAGCGCCTCGCTGTCGCTGTTGTTGATCACATGGGTCAGCTCCGCCTCGAGATAGCGGTAGTTGACGTTGACTGGGCAGATTCGCGCCTTGAAGGCCCCGAACTGGGTTTCGAGATATTCGGCAGCATTATGCGAATAGATCGACAGCTTTGCGCCCGGCTCCAGGCCATGGTCGGCCAGCACCCGGGCAACACGGGCGGCGCGATCCTCATATTCGGCCCAGCTGCAGCGCTTGTCGCCGTCCACAATCGCGGGCTTGTCGGGTATCGCCGCGGCAATATTTTCCCAGATATCGGCCATCTGCCAGGTCATGCGATTCTCTCCTTATTTTTTCCGAAAGAATAGCCGGATCGCAGATTTACGCAACAAGATGGCGATACAGAGAGTCGATTGATCCGCTCTATGGCTGGGCGCTGGCGGCCAGTTCGGCCAGAATGGCTTCGCGATGTTCACCGAGCGCCGGACTGGGGCCGCAGGGTGCCAGCTTCTGGCCGCCGAACCGGGCCGGCGGCGTCACATGCTGCACGGGGCCCAAAAGCGGATGGTCGCACTGTTCGAAAATGCCCATCGCCAGCGCCTGCTGGTCGGCGGGCAAATCTTCCAGCGACAGGCAGGCAGCCGCCGGGACGTCCTTGCTGGCGAGCGCAGCGACCATTTCGGCGCTGGTCAGGTTGGGCTTCTCGCCGGCGATGATCGAGGCCAGTTCCGCCATATGGACGCTGCGATTGGCCAGCCCCTTGTATCTTTCCTCGCTTTTCAGATCCGGGCGGCCGACCAGGTCGAACACGGCATCCCAATGGCCATCGGTCATCGCCGCATAGGCGATGGCGCCATCGGTCGAGCGCAGCGGCAACTGGTAATAGTCCGCGAAGGGTGCGCCGTGGGCGACATCCTCGCCGTGCAGCGTCAGGTGCATGCCGCCGTCCGGCCAGAGGAAGGCGATGCAGCTTTCCAGCATCGACAGGTCGATATGCTGGCCGCTGCCGGTGCGCTCCCGGGCAAACAGTGCCGCGGTGATCGCCTGCGCCGCGGTATAGGCGGTGACCTTGTCGCAGATCAGCGTCTTGACGTAGGCAAAGCCGGACGGATGGCCCTGCAGGGTCATGAAGCCGGCCATCGCCTGCATCACATGGTCATAGGCGGGGCGACTGGCCAGCGGTCCTTCGTGGCCGAAGCCGGTGATCGCGCAATAGACCAGCTCCGGCTTTGCGTCGCGCAGAGCGGCGCTGCCCAGCCCCAGCCGGTCCATCACGCCCGGCCGGTAATTGTGGATCACCACATCCGCCTGCAGACACAGCTGGCGGGCATGAGCAAGGTCTTCCGCTGATTTGAGATCGAGGGTGATCGAGCGTTTGGCCTGATTGCAATTGTGGAACAGGCCGGAGATGCCGGCTTTCTGGCTGCCGAGCCAGCGCATCGGATCGCCGATTCCGGGCGGTTCCACCTTGATCACGTCGGCGCCCTGCTGGGCGAACATCATCGTCGCCAGAGAAGCGGTGATCATGGTGGAAAATTCGACGACCCTGATCCCGGCCAAAGGTTGCGTTGCTTCTGTCATCCGATCCTCAATCCCGGCTCTGTCTCTGCAGAGCGCGCCCGACCATATGGCGCAATCAAAATCGCGACAAGCTCAGGATGGATAGGGGATCGTCATTCGTTCAGGTTGGCGGCCAATCGTTCATAGGCGGCGAGGAAATCTTCCTTGAAGCCCTGCACCACCTGGCCCGCCGTCATCTGCTCGTTCATCAGGCCGACGCCCTGGCCGACCCAATAGGTTGCAAGATCCTTCGCGCCCTGGCTGTCGCCCTGGCTGAGCTTGTCGATCACCCTGAGCGGCGGCTCGGCGACCAGCGACTGCAACGGCATCGGCAGCGGTGTCGGTGCGTTCTCCGCTTCCCAGGCATCGGTCCATGGCGAGCGCAACTGCCGCGATGGCTTGCCGGTGCGAGACCGCGCCCGGACCGTATCGCGCGAGCTGGCGGCGAGCATTTTTGCCTTCACCACCGGATTGGTCTCCGCTTCGACCGTGGTCAGCCAGACCGATCCGCACCAGACGCCGCTGGCTCCCATGGCCATGGCCGCGGCCATCTGCGCGCCTGTGGCAATGCCGCCTGCCGCGAGCACCGGCGTATCATCGCCTATCTGGGCGAGCGCGTTGCAGACGTCCGGGATCAGTACCATGGTGGATATATCACCGGTGTGGCCGCCCGCCTCGCCGCCGACGGCAATGATGATGTCGACCCCTGCCGCGACCTGACTCATCGCATGGTCTCTGGTCCCGACCAGAGCCGCGACAGGAACATTGTGGCGCTGCCCCAGTTCCAGCATCACCTGTGGCGGGATGCCCAGGGCATTGGCGATGAGTCTGATCGGATGACGGAAAGCAACTTCCAGTATCGCCGCTGCTGTGCCGCCGCGCAAATTGTCGGTGAAGGCGACCTGTTCGCGGCGGACCGCTTCGATATCGTCGGCGATTCGCCCGGCATCGACGCCATGGCGCAGCATTACCTCATTGGTAAAGCGCTTCATATCTTCGGGGATCGAGGCGAGCACCGCTTCCGGATCGAGCTGCTCGCCCTTGCCCTCGACCTTGTTCGGGACGATGATATCCAGCCCATAAGGCTTGCCATCAACATGGGCGTCGATCCAGCTCAGCTCCTCCTCCAGCGTCTTCGGCGAGCAATTGACCCCGCCGAACACGCCCATGCCCCCCGCCCTGGAGACCGCGGCTACGACATCACGGCAATGGGAGAAAGCAACGAGGGGAAATTCGATGCCGAGCATATCGCAGATTCTATTGTTCATCAGAGATTTCCTTTTGCCGTCCGCCCTGAGCTTGTCGAAGGGGCCTCCCGACCATGTGCTTCGACAAGCTCAGCACGAACGGTCTTTAATCAGCCTTCGGCTTCTTCTTCCTCGTCCGCGACAATTTCCAGGATCAGGTCATCGGCTGCAATCTGCTTGCCCGCGGACGCGGTGATCGATTCGACCGTGCCGTCGATTTCGGCGAGAATCTCGTGCTGCATCTTCATCGCCTCGAGCACTGCCAGCTTGTCGCCCCGGGCGACGCGGGCACCGGCCTCGACCAGTATCTCGAGCAATAGCCCGTGCATCGGCGCGACCACGATACCGCCGCCGCCGGCATCTTCCATCGCGCTGAGTCCGGTCAGATCGGTGACGGTCAGCGAGCGGGTCGGCAGCGCCAGATAGAGGGTGCGGTGATCGTCATAATAGATCGCCTCGACGGTGCGCCCGTCGACCCGCAATTTTGCATGGTCGGCAGTGATGCTGATCAACTCAACTTGTGCGCCCTCTTCGCCGGAGCTGACCCGGTAATGGCCGGGCTTGTCGACATGGACATGGATGGTCTGGGCATCTTCGCCATCGGCATATTGCGCTACCGTCTCCAGCGCGCCGGTGTTCGACCAGTCGAGCATCTCCGGATTGACGTTGAGCGCCAGCCGGTGCGCGGCCTGCTGCCGCAGCTTGTGGTGGATGACCGCGGCAATGGCGTAGGAGCTGAATTCATGATCGCCGAGATCGACGCCGTCTTCACCGTAATTTTCGGCGATAAAGGCGGTGGTCGCCTCGCCTTTCACGAAGTCCGGCTTGTCCAGCGCATCGATCAGGAAATCGCGGTTGGTCTTCGGACCGAACAGGGCGGTTTCCGACAGAGCCTTGATCATCCGCCGCCGGGCTTCGTCTCGGGTGGCGCCGTGGGTGATGATCTTGGCGACCATTGAATCGTAGAAGGGCGAAACTTCGCCGCCGGTTTCGATGCCGCTGTCGACCCGCGACAGGTCGGACGGTTTCCACAAATGGACCGGGCCAGTGCTGGGCAGGAAATCATCTGCCGGATCTTCGGCATAGAGACGGACTTCCATTGCATGACCGGTGAGCGTGATATCCTCTTGTTCCAGACCCAATAAGTCGCCTGACGCAACTTTCAGTTGCAGCGCTACCAGATCGAGGCCGGTGACTTCCTCGGTCACCGGATGCTCGACCTGCAGGCGGGTGTTCATTTCGAGGAAATAGAAGGATCCCGACTGGTCGAGCAGAAATTCGACGGTGCCGGCGCCGACATAGTCGACCGCCTTCGCCGCCTCGACCGCCGCCGCACCCATCTGCTCGCGCAATTCCGGCGTCATCACCGGGCAGGGCGCTTCCTCGATCACCTTCTGGTGGCGCCGCTGCACCGAACAGTCGCGCTCGCCGAGATGGATCGTATTGCCGTGACTGTCGGCAAAGACCTGAATCTCGACATGGCGCGGCCTGATGATCGCCTTTTCGAGGATCAGCTCGCCATTGCCAAAGGCATTTTCCGCTTCCGAGCGCGCCAGCTTGATCGCATTGGGCACGTCGGACAGGTCATGGACCAGCCGCATGCCGCGGCCGCCGCCGCCCGCCGCGGCCTTGACCATCAGCGGCACGCCGATCTTCTGCGCTTCGCTGATCAACACGTCGTCCGCCTGGTCATCGCCCTGATAGCCGGGCACGCAGGGCACGCCGGCGGCGATCATCGCGCGCTTCGACCGCGCCTTGTCGCCCATCACGTCAATCGCCTTTTCCGGCGGGCCGACGAAGATGATGCCGGCATCGGCGCAGGCTTTGGAAAAGGCGGCGTTTTCCGAAAGGAAGCCGTAGCCCGGATGAATCGCGTCGGCGCCGGTGTCTTTCGCCGCCTGGATGATCCTGTCGACCAGCAGATAGGATTCGTTGACGGGTGCCGGCCCGATCCGGACCGCATCATCCGCCATTTTGACATGGGGAGCATTGGCATCGGCATCGGAATAGACGGCGACGGTGCGCATGCATTGGGCCTTGGCGGTGCGCATGACCCGGCAGGCGATTTCGCCGCGATTGGCGACCATGAGCGTGTTGATTCTTGTCATATGATCAGTCTCTCATGCCGTTCGTCCTGAGCTTGTCGAAGGACAGATGGTGCAAGTTCATGCTTCGACAGGCTCAGCACGAACGGGCAAAATAGGTTCACAATTCTCATTCCGGTTTCACTACCCAGCTGGGTTTACGCTTTTCAAAAAAGCTGGCGACGCCTTCCTTGGCTTCGTCACTGACCATCCGGTCGGCGAAATTTTCGGCGGCCAGACGGATCACTTCCTCGCGCGGCTGGCCGGCAATCTGGCCGAGCAGTTCCTTGGTCGCGGCCACTGCACCCGGTGCGGCACCCAAAACCTGTTTGCGCAACTGCATTTCGATTGCTTCGAGGCCCGCGACATCGTCGGCGATGAAATCGGCAAAGCCCAGTTCATGCGCCTCGCTACCGTCGAAGCGCGCGGCGGTCAGCATCAGCCGGCGGCCGGTGGCATAGCCGAGCTTCTGGATCACGAAGGGTGAAATCTGGGCCGGTGTTACGCCAATCGCCGTCTCGGTCATCGCGAACCGTGCACCGCTTTCGCAAATCACAACGTCGGCGCAGCAGCTCAGGCCGAATCCACCCGCCATCGCCGCTCCCTCAATCAGCACGATCACCACCTGTGGTGCGGTGTTGACGAGGTCAAAAATCTCCGCTGCGCCGCTCGACATCTTGATGATGGCCGCGCGGTCACCGCTCTGCTGGAAATTCTCCCTGAAATTCTTCAGGTCCGCTCCGGCGCAGAACACGCCGCCGCGTCCCCGCAGGGTGATGCCCCGCACCGTCCGATCATCGCGCACGCTTTTCATCACAGCGGCCAGTTCGGCGACCAGCGCGTCACTCAAGGCATTGCGATTCTCCGGCTGGTTGAACCAGATGGTAAGCCAGCCTTGCCGGAGTTCCAGTTCCAGAGTTTTTGTGTCGGGCAGGTCGGTCATAGTACGTATCCCTGCGAAGGCAGGGATCCATCTCCTGCCCTTGTTTCCAGACGCGATGGCAGCGTTTGCCCCTGGCCCTCTGTGCCAGACGGATGTTTCCGAGATGGGCACCCGCCTGCGCGGGTGAACAGCGCTTCGGTCGATAGCTTGCTCATATCCGCGCCACCCCGAAGGCATTGGGGTGCAGCGTGCGGTTCTGCGCCTCGAAGATCGTCTCCAGCGCAAAGCCCAGCACCTTGCGGGTGTCGCGCGGATCGATCACGCCATTATCGAGCACCCGGCCCGAGGTGAAGAAGGCGCTTTCCTGCGCCTCGAAAATATCCCTGATCCGCTGTTCCTGTTTGGCAATTGCTGCCTCGTCCGGTTCCACGCCCTTGCGCTTCGCCTGTACCCGGGCGACGTGGCTCATCGTGTTGGCGGCGGATGCGCCGGCCATCACGCCGGTCTTGGCATTGGGCCAGCTGAACAGGAAATCGGGCTCGAAGGCGGTGCCGCTCATCCCGTAATTGCCCGCGCCAAAGCTGGCACCGATATAGAGCGCCAGCTTGGGCACCCGGACGTTGGACACCGCCTGGATCATCTTGCTGCCCAGCTTGATCATCCCCTTGTGCTCGGATTCCGTGCCGACGATATAGCCGGTGGTGTTGTTGAGGAAGATGATCGGCAACTGCGACTGGTCGCAGAGCTGGAAGAAATGGGTGGCCTTGGCCGCCGCTTCGGGATCGAACGGGCCGTTGTTGCCGATGATACCCACCGCATGGCCCATGATGCTCGCCTGCATGCAGACGGTGCCGGGGCCATAGCGCGCCTTGAATTCCTCGAAGTCGGAACCGTCCACGATCCGCGCCGCGACCTCGCGGACATCATAAGGCGTGGTATAGTCGACCGGCACGATCCCGGCGATCTCGTCGATATCGTAGACCGGCTCTTCATAGTCGTTGCGGCGGATCGGGGTGCTGTTCTTGTTCCAGTCGAGCCGGCCCACGGTCTCGCGCGCGATGGCGATGCCATGGGCATCGTCATCGGCGAGATATTCCACGCTGCCGGTGGTCGAGGCGTGCATCTCGGTGCCACCGAGCTCGCGGTCGTCCGCGACCTCGCCGGTTGCCGCATGGACCAGCGCCGCCCCGCCCAGCGCCGCCATGCCGTTGTTGCGCACGCCGATGACATAGTCGGACATGCCCGGCATATAGGCGCCGCCGGCGGTGGAGGGCCCGTGCAGGACGACCGTGGTCGGGATGCCGGCCGCGCTCAGCCAGGCGAGATTGCGGAACAGCATGCCGCCATGGGCCCAGAGCTCGACCTTATATTCCATCAGATTGGCGCCCGCGCTTTCGACCAGATGGATGAACGGGAGTTTCAGGTCCTGCGCCATTTTCTGCGCGCCCTTGCTGGCGTCCCAGCCGCCCGCGGTGGCCGCGCCCGCCCGGATGCCGCTGTCATCGACCCAGATCATGCAGCGCACGCCCTTGACGAAACCGATGCCGAGGATAACGCTGCCGCCGGGGATGCTGGTCTCCGGATCGCTGTCCTCGAGCTGATAATTGGCCATATTGTAAAGCTGGAGCCAGGGCATGCCGGGATCGAGCAGCCGTTTCAGCCGTTCGTGCGGAGTCAGCTGGCCGCGCTTTTCAAAGGTCGGCCGGCGCTTTTCCGATGCCGCGACCGCGCGCTGCTCGAGGCCGCGCAGATGGTCGATCAGCGTCAGCATGTCCTTGCGATTTTGCTCGTAACTGTCGGAGCCGACGGCGATCTTCGATTTAAACTGGGGCATGGGTGCAGCGCCTCTTTCCGATGTGATCGTGTGGACTATTCGCCATTTGACACGGCGAGTCCATAAAGGCTAATTGAATAGCATTCGATATTATCGAGTCAAGTTCGTAAAGGACCAAATAGTGGCTTCAAAAGCGATCCCCTCGGAAACCCAGCGCGCCAAGCTGGAGCGCAAGGAGCGGGTCATATTGGAAGCGGCCCGGACGATCTTTGTCGAGCATGGCTTCGACGGTGCCCGGATGCAGGAAATTGCCCGCCGCGCCGGCATCGGCGAAGGCACGATCTACAGCTATTATGATTCCAAGGCGGAACTGATGCTGGCGGTGCTGCAGCGATTCTGGGACGGGCTGACGCGGGAAGCCGAAGGCGTGATGGCGTCAGTGCAAACCACGGATTTCTTTGGCCGGCTGGAAGCACTGGCCCAGTATCACCTGAACACGGTGATCGTGAACGCCGATTTCATCAACCTGACCTTCGCTCTCCGCCGCAACAACAGCGAGGTCAGCGTCTCGCGCGACCATCTACGCCATTATGTGGCGGTGTTCGACCGGCTGTTTCTGCGCGGCCAGGATCGCGGTGAATTGCGCGCGGACGCGGTGCTCTGGCAGGCGCGGGACATATTCTACGGGAGTCTGGAATATAGCGCCCGCTCGATCGAGATGACGATGGAGGCCGATCGCAGCCCGCGCGACCAGCAGCCGGTGGTGGACGAGATGGTGGCGCTGTTCCGGGCGCATTATGGCACCTTGCCGGAACGCGAAGCGGTCGAGGGTGCGACGCTCGCCGCTCTCTCCCGGCAGATCGAGCAACTGACGGAAAAATTGGAAACGCTTTCCGGCCGCCTTTCCTGACGGGCAAAAAAAGGGCTCCCGAAGGAGCCCTTTCATGTTGTCTGATGCGGCAGCCTAAGCCGCCTTGTAAAAGCTCTCCCCGGCATCCGCCTTCTTGCGGAAGCTCATCGGCGGCTTGAAGCGCTCGCCATATTTCTGCGCCAGATTGTCGGCGATGCGGACGAAATTGTCGACGCCCATCGTGTCGATATGGCTCATCGGACCGCCGGTCCAGGGCGCAAAGCCCCAGCCGAAGATCGCGCCTAGATCCGCCGACTGCGGATCGGAGACGACGCCCTCGTCATAGCATTGCGCGGTGGCGATCAGCTGGATGAACATCAGCCGCTGCTTGACCTCTTCCACATCGGGCTGTTCGTCAGCCAGCGGGAAATGATCGGCGAGGCCGGGCCACAATTTCTTCGAGCCGTCCTCGGCATATTCGTAGAAGCCGCCGCCAAAGCGCCGGCCGCGCCGGTCGATCTGGTTGACCATGATGTCCATCAGCTTCTCGGTGCCGCTCGGGACATAGACATCACCCATTTCTTCCTTGGTTGACGTCATGATATCATAGCCGAGCTGCAGGGTCGTTTCGTCAACCACCGCCAGCGGTCCGATCGGCATGCCCATGGCGACCGCGGCATTCTCGATCAGCGCCGGCTTCACGCCCTCGGCCACCATCAGCATCGCTTCATTGGCATAAGGCGGGAAGACGCGGTTGGTGTAGAAGCCGCGGACGTCCTTGACGACGATCGGCACCTTGCGGATCTTGGCGTTGTAATCCAGCGCCACGGCCAGCGCCTTGTCCCCGGTTTCGGCACCGGGGATGATTTCCAGCAGGGGCATTTTCTCGACCGGCGAGAAAAAATGCATGCCGATGAACTGGTCGGGCCGCTCGCTGTTCTTGGCAAGGCCGGTAATCGGCAGGGTCGAGGTGTTGGAGGCAAAGATCACGTCCTTGCCGATCACCGCCTCGGTTTTCCGGATCACGTCGGCCTTGACGTCGGGCCGCTCGAAGACGGCCTCGATGATCAGGTCGACATCCCTCAGGTCGTCATAATTGTCGGTCGGTTTGATCCGCGCCATGAAAGCCTCGGCCTTCTCCTTGGTCATCTTGCCGCGCGAGACATTCTTGTCGACGATTTTCTGGCTGTAGGCGACAGCCTTTTGCGCCTCTTCCATATTGCGGTCGAGAACGATCACATTCATCCCGCCCTTGGCGGTAACATGGGTGATGCCGGAGCCCATCAGGCCGGCGCCGAGCACGCCGACCGTCTTGATGTCGGATTTCGGGACACCCTCGGGACGCGCCGCGCCTTTTTCCGCCGCCTGCTTGTTGATGAACAGCGTCCGGATCATATTCTTGGCCTGCGGACCACTCAAAAGCTTGGTGAAATACTTGCTCTCGACGCGCAGCGCGGTGTCGATTGGAAGCATCGAGCCTTCGTAGAGGCAGGACAGGATCGCCTTGACCGCCTCGTAATTCCCCTTGCTCTGCTTCAGCGCGATCGCCGAGGAGCCGAGATAGAGCGGCACGGCGCGGGGATCCATCGATCCGGCACCGCCGGGGAATTTATAGCCCTTCTTGTCCCAGGGCGCGGACGCCTTGGGATTGGCCTTGACCCACTCTTTCGCCTTGGCGACGACTTCATCGGCAGGAACGACTTCGTCGATGAAGCCCTGGGCCTTCGCCGTTTGCGGATTGGCCGGATTGCCCATCATGATCATCATGCCGGCGGCCTGCAGTCCGGCAAGGCGCGGCAGACGCTGGGTGCCGCCGCCGCCTGGCAGCAAGCCCACCTGCACTTCGGGCAGACCAAGCTGGATTTTCGGATTGTCGGCACAAACGCGATAGTGGCAGGCGAGCGCCAGTTCGAGACCGCCACCGAGCGCGAGACCGTTCAGGGCGCAGGCGAGGGGCTTGGCGTGGGCGGTGCCCTTGAGCAGGTCCTTGGCGCTGTGGCCGCCGGTTTCCATGCGGCGCAACATGCCGTTCAATTCCCATGCGCTGTCAAACGCTTCGGCCATGCTGTCGGCTTTCGACGCGCCGAGCATGTTGAGGTCGGCGCCGGCGAGGAAGCCGGAGGGCTTGCCCGATGTAATCACCGCGCCCTTGATTTCGTCCTTGCTGATCAGTTCCTCGACAAAGGCTTTGAAGTCGGTGATCAGCGCCTGGTTCCAGACGTTCATCGACTGGCCGGGCAGATCGATCGTAACGAGGGCGATGCCGTCGCTGTCAATATCGACTGTGAGTGTTTCGTAGGTCATATTCTTTTCCTTTCATGTTCTCCTGCGAAGGCAGGAGTCCATCTCCGACTCGTTGTGCTTGGCACGATCAGGAGATGGGCCCCTGCCTGCGCAGGGGCACTGCAATCCGTTGTCCTAGTTCACCCGTTCGATGATCGTGGCGATACCCATGCCGCCGCCGATGCACAAAGTCGCCAGCGCGGTCGATTTGCCCGAACGTTCTAGCTCGTCGAGCACAGTGCCGAGGATCATCGCCCCGGTCGCGCCCAGCGGATGGCCCATCGCAATCGCGCCGCCATTCACGTTCATCACGCTGTGGTCGACCTTCATCGCATCCATGAAGCGTAGGACCACCGCGGCAAAGGCTTCGTTCAGTTCCCACAGGTCGATGTCGCTGGCGGTCATGCCGGCGCGTTCCAGCGCCTTCTGCGCGGCAAATTCCGGACCGGTCAGCATGATCGTTGGTTCGGAGCCGATCGCTGCCATCGAGACGATCCGCGCGCGCGGCTTCAGGCCGTATTTCCCGCCGGCCTTTTCGTTGCCGACCAGCACTGCCGCCGAACCGTCGACGATGCCGGAGCTGTTGCCGGCATGGTGGACATGGTTGATCTTCTCGATCTCCGGATGCTTGAGGATCGCGACGTCGTTGAAGCCGGGCATTTGTTCGCCCATCATCTTGAACGCGGGGCCGAGCGCGCCGAGCGACTGCATATTGGTTTCCGGGCGCATCAGTTCGTCACGATCCAGAACGACTTCACCGATCACGTCGCGGATCGGCAGGATCGACTTGGCAAAGCGTTTTTCGTCCCACGCTTTGGCGGCGCGCTTCTGGCTTTCGACCGCATAAGCGTCGACATCATCGCGGCTATAGCCATATTTGGTGGCGATCAGATCGGCGGAAATGCCCTGCGGAACAAAATATTCCTGAAAGACCAGGCTCGGGTCTGCCATGCCGCCGAGGCCATCGCTGCCCATCGGGATACGCGACATGGATTCGATACCGCCGCCGACCGCCAGATCGGTCTCACCGGAACAGACCTTGCCCGCGGCGATATTGACCGCTTCCAGTCCGGAGCCGCAGAAGCGGTTGACCTGGATCGCGGAGGTGGTGTCGGCATAGCCGGCCTTGAGCGCCGCCATGCGGCTGATCACCGCGCCTTGTTCGCCGACCGGCGAGACACAGCCGAAGGCGATGTCCTCGACCTCGTGACCCTCGAGGCCGTTGCGGTCATTGACGGAGGCCAGCACCTGCGACGCAAGATCGAGAGCGGTGATTTCGTGCAGGGCACCGTCGGTGCGGCCCTTGCCGCGGGGCGATCGCACGGCGTCATAGATTAAGGCTTGGGTCATAGGGGGTTTCCTCTCGCTGGAAGAATTGGAAGGATGTTGCATCATGCTAATGCTGCACCGCAGCACAGTCAAGCAGTTTACGTAAACGTCAAGAGTGGCGGGCGCGACTCGCCTGCCACTCTGCCATTCCCCCTATAAACTAGTCGAGGATCGATTGATATTTCTGGCTGAAAACGTCGCGCCCGACGATATAGCGCATGATCTCGCTCGATCCGGCATAGATGCGGCTCATCCGGGCGTCAGTGAAGATGCGGCTGATCTCATATTCCTTCATATAGCCGGCACCGCCGTGCAGCTGCAGCCCGAGATCGGCCATTTCCCACTCGATTTCGCTGCCGAGCATCTTGCCCTTGGCAGCGATATTGGCGTTGAGCCCGCCCTGGTTGTGGATGTCGACACAATGGTCGACATAGACCTGCAGCATGTCGATTTTTGCATCCATTTCGGCCATCTTGAACTGGGTATTCTGCATGTCCGACAATTTCTTGCCGAAAACATTGCGTTCCATGACAAATTCCCGGGTGATGTCAAAGGCGCGCCGCGCGGAGGCGGCATAGCCGACCATCGCGATCAGCCGTTCCTCGGCCAGCCCCTCCATCAGATGGACAAAGCCCTTGCCCGGCGTGCCCAGGGTGTTTTCCTTCGGTATCTTGACGTCATTGAAGAACAGTTCGGCGGTATCCTGCGCGTGCAGGCCGATTTTCTCGAGATTCTGCCCGCGCTCGAAACCGGTCATGCCGCGTTCGACGATCAGCAACACCATCGCATGCTTGTCATCCACCCCGTCGATCTTGGCGGCAACGATCACGACGTCGGCGTTGATGCCGTTGGAGATATAGGTCTTGGACCCATTGAGCAGCCAGTGGTCGCCCATGTCCTTGGCCATGCTTTTCATGCCGGACAAGTCGCTGCCGGCACCGGGCTCGGTCATCGCCACCGCGAGTATCGTTTCACCGCTGACGCATTTCGGCAGGAAGCGCTCGCGCTGCTCCTCGTTGCCGATATTCTTGAAATAGGGCCCGACCAGCCGACTGTGCAGCGTATTGTACCATTCGCCGCAACCGGCCCGCGCGGTTTCCTCGATGATGATCTGCTCGTAGCGGAAATCATTGTCGCCCATGCCGCCATATTTTTCGTCCGGCCAGATCATCAGAAAGCCCTGATCGCCGGCCTTCCTGAATATCTCCCGGTCGACGATCCCGGCTTCGCGAAACTCGTCCATCCGCGGCGCGACCTCGTCGGTGAGAAAGCGGCGATAGGCATCGCGGAACATATGCTGTTCTTCGGTAAATTTGCGCATGGAAAATTCCTTCGGTCTGAGGGGAAACAGGCGCGCTCAAAGCCCGCCGATTTTCTTCCGGTCATAATGGGCCAGATTTAATCGGTCAATTAAGAAACAAGCCCGTTGCAATTGCGGCTCAACCCTCGTTATGGCTGAGCCGTGGAAAAGACAAAAAAACCCTTCATCCTGGGACTGGGCGGCACGACCAGCCCCGTCTCCTCGACAGAAATGGCGCTGGCAATATCGCTGGATGCCGCCGCCGCCGCCGGAGCGGAGACCGAGCTGTTCGGCTCGGATCGCCTGATGGCGCTGCCGCATTATCGGTCCGATCCGGCGGGGATCAACCAGACCGGCAAGGATCTGGTCGCGCTGGTGCGCCGCGCGGATGGGCTGATCTTGTCCAGCCCGGGCTATCACGGCACCGTTTCCGGCCTGGTCAAGAATGCCATCGATTATATCGAGGAGACATCAACCGACAACCGCGTCTATCTGGACGGACTGCCGGTCGGGCTGATCGTCACCGCCCATGGCTGGCAGGCGGTCGGCAGCACCTTGGCGGCGCTGCGCTCGATCGTTCACTCGCTGCGCGGCTGGCCGACACCGCTGGGTGTCGGCATCAACGCGTCTGGCGGCATGTTCCGTGACGGAATTTGCGGCGATGAAGGGGTGAACGAGCAGCTCAAGCTGGTGGCCCAGCAAGTCATGCTGCGCGCCGAACCACGCTGATTCAATTTGGCGGCATATTGCCGTAGAAATCCCGGTACCAGTTCACGAAATTCTGCAGGCCCTGTTCCAGCATCACCTTCGGTTGATAGCCGGTAAGCGCATGGAGCCGGGAGATATCGGCATAGGTTGAGGTCACATCACCCGGTTGCATCGGACGCATGATCTTCTCGGCTTCGATCCCCAGCGCCGCTTCCAGCGCGCTGATCATGTCCATCAGGCCGACCGGCCGGCTGTCGCCTATATTGAGGATGCGATTGCCATGCGGCGCGGGCGGGTGGTCGAGCGCGCCGAGGATGCCATCGACAATATCATCGATATAGGTAAAGTCGCGGGCCATCCTGCCTTCGCCGTAGACCTCGATCGGTTCGCCTGCCAGAATCTTCCGGGTGAAGCCGAAATAGGCCATGTCGGGTCGGCCCCAGGGGCCGTAGACGGTGAAGAAGCGCAGCCCGGTCTGGGGAAAGCCGTAGAGTTTCGCATAGGACTGGCTCATCAGTTCGCAGGACCGCTTGGTCGCGGCATAGAGCGAGACCGGTTCATTGACCGGATCGTCTTCGGTAAAGCCGACCCCGCCCATCGGCTTGTCGCCATAGACGGAGCTGGAAGAGGCATAGACGAGATGCTGAAAATTCTCCGCATGGCGGCTGGCTTCGAGCAACGACAAATGGCCCTGCAGGTTGGACTTCTGATAGGCGAACGGATTTTCAATACTGTAGCGTACACCGGCCTGCGCCGCGAGATGGACAATGCGTTGCACGCCATTCGCTTGCACCAGCGTCTTGACGCCATCGGCATCCGCCACATCCATCTGCTCAAAGCGAAAGCCGTCGAGTGCGTTGAGAGTGGCCAGCCGGGCGGTCTTGAGCGCCGGATCATAATAATCGTTCAGATTGTCGATCCCGATCACGCTTCCGCCGCGTTCAGCCAGCCGCGTCGAAACGGCATGACCGATGAACCCGGCGGCACCGGTCACCAGAATGGGAGAAATGTCTGTGTCAGCCATGTTTATTTCCATCAAATCAATGGCGGTGCCTTTAGCACGGACCCGTAAAGATTTCCCAAGCGAAAGTCGGAGTGCTGGTGGATCGAAATGGGGTCGGAGTCACCAAGGACGGCCCGCAACGAAAAACGACGGCGCTTTGCAGCGCCGCCGTTTCCATTTCTTATTTGCCTGCTGCGAGCAGCTGCCGCGGCAAGCCCAATGCTCTTTACGGTTCAGTAACCGAAGATAAGGGAGATGCTCGCAGCACGTGGCGCCCCAATCTGGACAAATGGCGAGTTGCCGTCCAGATCACCACCAAAGCCGCCAACATATAGCTTGTCGAACAAGTTGGTCACGTTTAGCTGCAATGCAACATCATCGCCGAATGGATTTTGCGTGATGGTCCAGCGAAGGTCGAGGTCGACCAGAGTATAGCCGCCGACGGAACGTTCGTTGGTATCATTCACCCAGCGTTTGCCGGTGTGCTTGACCTGAGCGCCCAGCTCAAAATCACCAAACCGCTGCTGAACACGGGCACCAACGGTCCAGAGCGGGGCACCACTTTCATTTTTGCCAGCAGTGAGGGCAAAGATAGGATCGCCAACTGCGGTACACTGGGGAACGTTATTGGTAACATCGTTAGCGGAACAGTTGCCGGTCTGAACGTTATCCTTGATTTCCGACTCGTTGATCGAACCGAAGACATAGAAAATTGTGTCAGGTGTCGGTGTCCATGCAATCGAACCATCGAGACCATATTTGTCGACGCGGCCAAGATTCCGGAAGATCGTTTCGTCGAGAAGCGGGTTGTAAGCCGATGCGAGCCGGTTGTTATAGCGTGTGAACCAGCCAGCAAATTGAGCCTGGATATCACCGGTCCGATACCGAAGCCCCAAATCAAGGCTGTCGGTTGTTTCGGGTACTGGCTGAACGCCCGGAGCATTCTCTGGGAAATATAGAGAATCATAGAGCGGATCAGTTGCCGGTACGGAAAGACCCTTGGCATAGTTTGCGAACACTGATGCACTGCCGAAAGCATAGGTAAGACCGATGTTCGGCAGAATATCATCATATTTGTATGTGCGTGACTGGGGCACTGCAGAGCCGGATACCGAGTTGGTCGCCGGATCATAGCTATATGGGTTCGCCGCTTCGTAGGCTGCGCTTACGCCGCCCACACAATCGAGGAAACCGCTTGCCGATGTGGTGTAGCAATTCTGGTTCAGTTCACGTTTGAAGAACGGTGCCCGCACACCCAATACTGCGGAGAGGTCGCCGAATGTGCCGCGATACTCACCCGAAATCTGATGCAATGTTGCATAAGACTGGCGATCGCGTTTGTTGAGTTCAAAACCGTCTACTGTCACCAGTCCATTGTTGACCGGGAATACGTCGGCAATCTCGCCATTGAGCAGCGCAACCGAGGTCTGCCCCGTCTGGCGATGGTTTGCATCATCATAGGTGTAAGCAAGGCGGAAACGATGATCCGGGTTGAGTTCGTAGGACAGGTTCGAAATGACACCGTAACGCCGGGTGCGCGTCTGGCTGGGATCGTGGCCCGTTACTTCGTCAAGCGTATCGCCGTCACCGTTGAGGTCGCGACCGAAATAATAGCGTCCGCGAATGAAACCGGTCATCGGAACACCGCCTGCGTTGCGGGTCTGTTCAAGCAATTCTTCGTCACCGCCGCCATTTGCTTTCACATATTGGAAGCTCGGATCGACCGAGAGTATCAGGCCGTCTGCCAAGGTGAAGCGTGATGCACCGCGGATATTACCGGTGTTGGAAGGGTTGTAGCGACGATCAAATTCCGCACCGCAATTGTTGTCGCTTTGAGCGGTTCCCGCTTCCGGAAATTCGACCGTGCAAGGAAAGTTGATGTCGTAAAAGCGGTCTGCTTTTGTTGCAGGAAAACTGTCCAGCGAGAAGGAACCGAAGAAATTGTTGCGGTTCTCGTTATAGTGACCGGCGACGGCAATGAAGTCGCCATTGGTCCCAATGTCCTGCCAGATGCGGCCGTTATATTGCTGCTTCTCGACAATGCCGTAGTTGTTGAACGGATTGTTGTAGCGGGTGTAGCTTGCCGAAAGGAATGCCTTGGTACCAAAACCGGTGATGTCGCCGGTGTCGATCATGCCAAAGCCGCGCATGTAAAGCCGGCTGCGGTTGTCATTGTCGCCTTTCGCAAACGTGCTACCGGTGGAAAGCGTGCCGGTGAGCTTGAACTCATCACTCGGTTGGCGTGTACGAAGGTTGATCGTGCCGCCGACGGCTGAAGCAGTCGGACTGTCAACGTCGGTCACGCCCAGGTTCACATTAACCTGTTCGATGATTTCCGAGTCAACCTGCTGGTTGGTGTAAAGCGCGTAGTTACCCGAGTCGTTCAGCGGCAGGCCGTCAAGCGTCTGAGAGATACGGTCATCACTGAATCCGCGGATCGTGAACGAGCCGCCGGAAGAACCCCAGGGATCATTATTCTGGAAGCTGACGCCAGGAACAAGGTTGATGATATCATTAACCGTCTGGCCCGGGCGTTGGCGACGAATGATTTCTTCGTCGAGGACCTGCTTCGCCTTTGGCGTATTGGGGATTTTGACGCCGCCGACATCAGTGGTACTGGCGCCCGTGACGATAATGACGTCTTCCTCAAAAGCAACGGTACCGGTGGACTGTGCCGCCGCCGGTGTGGCCATCAGGCCTGCTATAGAGATGCTGACAACGCTGGCAGCCGAAAGATATTTGATTTTCATGATATGCGTTTCCCGTTCATGGACCAGATTGAAAATACGTTTGTAACCAGATGATCGGCTGCGAATTAACGACAGTCAGACCAAGGCAAGCCGTCCCTAGGCGGCTTCAATGACAGTTTTGTCTCAAACGAAACGAGATTTGCCGCAGTGCAGCATTTAAATTTTTCGGGGTAAAATTTGAGCCACCATCCGCGTTCAGGAAAGTCAATTCTGCTGCTGATTCGTTTGGATCAACAGGTTGTTTTATCGCATTAAATTTGGGAGATGACGGTCTGGAACAGGTCATCAAAGGCCGCGTCGGCCTGTTGCGATTTTATCACCATATCGGCGTGAATTTTCGACGGCTCGACATGGCGATCGTGCATCGGTCCGACCTGATTGGCAAATTGCTCGTGGACCGACTGCGCGGTGCGTCCCCGTTCGCGCACATCGCGCTCGAGTCGCCGGGCAAGACGCGTCGCGGAATCGCATTCGACAAAGATGCTGAGATCGAGCAGGTCGCGCAGCGGCCGGTGCTGGAGGATCAATATGCCGTCGATCAGGATCAGCGGGCGCGGCTCGGTGCGCTCGGTATGCGCCTTCGGCATATGGGTGGGGAGATCATAGAGCGGCCGGTCGATCGCCTCGCCGCGTTTGAGCTGCGCGAGCTGGGCGCACAGCTGGTCGAAATCGACCGCGTCAGGATGGTCGAAATTGGGGCCGCCCTTGCCGGCCGGCGCATCGCCGAGGCCGAAAAAATAGTCGTCCTGCGGCAGGATCACGCATTGTTCGGGGCCAAGCCGCTCGAAAACCCTGCGCGTCAGTGTCGTCTTGCCGGAACAGCTGCCGCCGCTGATGCCGACCGCCCTGGGGGTCATATCAGTCCGATTTCGCGCAATCGCTGCTGCAGATAGTCATGCGCGGTGATCGGCTCCGGATAATGGTTCGGGTGGGCTTCGTCGACGCAGCTCGGCAGGGTCCCGATCAGATAGTCGGGCCGGAAGTGGAGGAAGAAGGGCATCGAATAGCGCGAAAAGCCGCGCCGCCCGGGCGCAGGATTGACCACGCGGTGAGTGGTCGACGGCAGCCGGTCATTGGTCAGCCGCTGCAGCATGTCGCCGATATTGACCGCCAGTTCGCCGGCTTTTGGGGTGACGGCGCGCCAGTTGCCCTTTCGGTCGAGCAGTTCGAGGCCGGCCTCTTCGGCGCCGATCAGCAGGGTGATGGTGTTGATATCCTCGTGCGCACCGGCCCGGACCGCCGGGGAATCCTTTGGCACCGGCGGATAGTGGATCAGCCGCATCACCGAATTGCCGTCACGCACCGTGTCGACGAAGAAATCCGGGGCCAGCTCCAGATAGCGCGCGATCGCCTCCAGAATCCGCGCACCGGCCCTGTCGAAGGCGGCGAACATCTCGCGATAGGTTTCGCGAAAGCCGTCCAGTTCCTCCGGCCAGATATTGGGCGGCATATAGGGTTCGAACGGATGGCCGGTGGGCAGGTCGCGGCCGATATGCCAGAATTCCTTGAGATCGTGGATATCCGAATCCTTGGCGCTTTCGGTGCCGAACGGCGTATAGCCGCGGGCACCGCCACCGCCGGGAATATGGTACGACCGCTTGACCGCCTCGGGCAGCGCGAAAAAGGCGCGGGACATGGCTTCGGCGCGTTCGATCAGTTCGGCCGGGATGCCGTGATCGGCGACCACGGCAAAGCCCCAGTCGGCAAAGCTGCGACCGATGCGATCGGCGAAACCGTCGGGATCGGCGTCCGCCATGGCGAGCGAAACGGCGGACAATATATCGGGGGTCTGGGTCATGCTCTTAAAATGTGTCCTGCGGCGGGTTTGTCAATCGGGATGAATCAGCCAAGCGACAGCAATATGCCGGCGAGCGCGGCGCTCATCAGATTGGCCAGCGATCCCGCGGCCAGGGCGCGCAGGCCCAACCGGGCGATGACCGGGCGCTGGTTGGGCGCGAGGCCGCCGGTGACGGCGAGCTGGATGGCGATGCTGCTGAAATTGGCGAAGCCGCACAGGGCAAAGATGACGATGGCGTTGGTCAGTGGAGAAATGCCGTCCTGCATCTTGCCGAGCTCGATGAAGGCGACAAATTCGTTGAGCACCACCTTGGTGCCGAACAGGCCGCCGGCCCCGAGCGCTTCGCCCCAGGGCACGCCCAGCAGATACATGATCGGCGCGAAAATATAGCCGATCAGCTGCTGGAAACTCAGCTCGGGATAGCCGAACCAGCCCCCGACCCCGCCCAGCAGGCCGTTGGCCAGCGCGACCAGCGCGACAAAGGCCAGCACCATCGCGCCGACCGCGACCGCCAGCTTGACCCCGGTCTGCGCGCCCATGCCTGCCGCCATGATGATATTGGCCGGCTTCTCGTCTTCATATTCGACCGCGACCAACAACTCTTCCGGCGCCGGATCCTCGGGATTGTCGGGCATGATGATCTTGGCCATCAATATGCCGCCGGGCGCCGACATGAAGGCGGCGGCGAGCAGATAGTCGATGCGGATGCCCATCGCGGCATAGGCGGCGAGGATCGTGCCGGCAACGCCGGCCATGCCGACGCTCATCACGGTGAACAGCTGCGACTGGGTCAGGCTGGCGAGATAGGGCCGGATGACCAGCGGCGATTCGGACTGGCCGACGAAGATATTGGCCGCCGCGCACAGGGACTCCACTTTCGAGATGCCGGTGATCTTCTGGATGCCGCCGCCGACCCATTTGATGACGAACTGCATCACCCCGAGATAATAGAGGATCGAGATCAGCGCCGAGAAGAAGATGATCACCGGCAGCGCGGCGATCGCGAAGCTGTTGCCGCCAATCGTCGGGTCGGCGAGCGGGCCGAAGATGAAATTGGTCCCGGCAGAGGCATAGCCGAGCAGATTGGAGACGCCGAACGCCATCGCCTCAATGATCCGCTTTCCGGCCGGGACGTAGAGCACGATGACGGCAATGCCGGCCTGCAGGGCGAAGGCGGCGCCGACCACGCGGAACCGGATATTGCGCCGCCCGGTCGAGAGAGCAAGCGCGATCAGCAGGATCAGTGCCATGCCGGTCAGGCTGGTCAGGATGGGGATCATGCCATTCTTCCGATCAGATTTTCGGGGCGGATCCCGCTCACCAGGTAAAGCTCCCCGCTTCGCGGTTGCAGGCGGCAGCGAGGCGGTCGAGGCAGTCCGGGATATTGTCGGATATGATCAGATGCTTGCGCCGTTCGGCCGACACAAAGCCCTGTTCGGCCATGGTGTCGAGAAAGGCGATCAGCGAATCCCAATATCCGGCGATATTCAATATCGCGAACGGCTTGTTGTGATAGCCGAGCGCGTTCCAGCTCCAGGCCTCGAACAGCTCGTCCATCGTACCGACGCCGCCGGGCAGGGCGACAAAGGCATCGGTCAGATCGGTCATCCTGGCCTTGCGCTCGTGCATGGTCTGGACGATGTGCAGCTCGGTGAGGCCGCTATGGGCCACTTCCAGGTCTTTCAGCATCTCGGGAATGACGCCATGAACCCGCCCGCCCTCGGCCAGCACGGTGTCGGCGATGAGCCCCATCAGGCCGAGCCGGCCACCGCCATAGACCAGGTCAGTGCCGCGCGCAGCCATGGCCTTGCCGAGCACTATCGTGTTTTCGGCATATGCCGGGTTTTTCCCGGCATTAGCGCCACAATAAACGGCCAGTCTCTGCAAATTGCCCCCGGTCGCGCGACCCAGGGAGCCGCGGTCTGATGTTGTTGGATTCTTTTTCCCTATAGAAAAATTGCGCGGCGTGACTATTTCTTTTTTTTCCCCACGGACCGCGCTAGGTCGTCGCGATGACAGATATTGCCAGAACCAATCTCATCCCGCGCTCGCTGTTCGTCTTCGCGGTCCTCTATGGCGGAATGACCTGCATCGCCGGGATCTTGGGCGCCAAGCAGGTGGCGATCGGACCGCTGGCCGTCGAAGCCGGGATCTTCCCGTTCCTGCTGCTGGTGGTATTGTCCAGTTCGGTGGCCGAGCTGCACGGGCGCGACGTCGCCAATCGGCTGGTGCGCTTCGGCTTCATTCCGCTGATCACCGCCATCGCCCTGATTCAGATCGTGCTGGCGCTGCCGACCGATCCGGGCATGTACGAACCGGCGAAACAAGCCTTTCCGATCATATTGTCGCAGGGCGCGCGGCTGATGTTTGCCGGGATCATCGCCTATGGCGTGTCGCAGTTTCTCAACGTCTATATCTTCTCGCGCCTGGCCAATATGAAGGGCGCGCTGCTGGCATTGCGGGCCGCCATTGCCAGCGCCCTGTCGCAGATTGTCGATACGGTGATTTTCATCACCATCGCCTTTTACGGCGAGCGTCCGATCGGGCAGCTGCTGCTCGGGCAGGGTTCGGCGAAGGTTGTCCTGTCCTTTCTGCTGGTGCCTTTCCTGATCCTGTTTTTCGTGAAGCTGGGGCGGCGACTGGACCGTGAATGAAGGCTCTCTAGCCCGGTCGCTCGGTTTTTTCATTGGCCCGCGCGAGGTCTTCAGTCGTATCTATATCCATGAGCAGATCATCGTCGCCGGCTACCATCCGGGCCTCTGACAGCAACCCGCGAGCGCCGGCATCCCCTTGCAGGGTGATTAGCGTCTCCAGCTCATCGACAGAAAAAATCGCTGGCGGCATGGCGCGTCCGTCGCGGCTGGATGCGACAATGCCGCCGGACGGTGCAAAGGCAGCGAGCAACCGGCCGAGATGGTCGCGGGTGACAAAGGGCATGTCCGCCAGCATGATGCATAGTGCGCTGGCTCCGCTGTTGATGGCGTGGGCAGCGGCGAGCCGAACGGAGGTTGCCTGGCCTTGCGCGGCGGCATCATTGGCGATGATCTGATAACCCAGCGCGCTCCATTGCGCCGCGCAACCATGGTCTGGCGAACCGATCACCAGCTTGCGGGCGAAGGGCATGGCCGCGCCGGTCTCTGCGGCGTGCAGACCGAGCATCTTGCCACCCAGCAACGCGCTCAGCTTGTCCCGTTCGCCAAATCTGCGGGACTGTCCCGCGGCCAGCAACGCCAGCAGGATGCCGGAGCCCTTGGTCAATGCGTGCTCAATTGGCGGTGGTGCTTTCCAGATAGGCGATCACAGCTTCTCGCTTGGCCGGCTCCGCGATCGCACCAGCAACCATCGTGGTGCCCGGAATCTTTGCGGCCGGATCGGCGAGATAGCTATCCAGATTGGTGGCCGTCCAGATAATTCCGGAAGCTTTCAAGGCATCAGAATAGGCAAATCCGGTTACCGCACCGGCGGCTTTACCAACGATCCCGAACAGATTCGGCCCGGCGCCATTGGTCGCGCCTTTCTCGATTGTATGACAGGCGGCGCAATTGGCAAAGGCAGCCTTTCCTTCGGCGATCAGAGCGCTGGCCGGATCATTGTCGGTCGCAGCAGTGGCGCCGGTTGCTACCGGCGCCGCGCCTGGTTCGCGGACGATGATCTGCTCCACCGGTCCGGGTGCGGCATCAGCGCTGCAGCCCGCGAGCAGAAATACGGTGACGCAGGCAAGGGTTCGCGCGGTGGTCATGGTTCGGTTCCGATCAGGCAAAGCTGTGTCTGGACAAAGGCAGCTCGCGAATCCGCTTGCCGGTGGCGGCAAAAATCGCGTTGGTCACGGCGGGCGCAATCGGCGGCAGGCCCGGTTCGCCACCGCCGCCGAGATGCTTGTGATCGCCATTGATTAAAGCCACTTCGACCGCGGGCATCTCGTTGATCCGCAGCATCGGATAGTCATGGAAATTGCTTTGCTGGACCTTGCCGTCCCCGAGCGTGATCTCGCCATAGAGCGCCGCGGTCAGGCCATAGGCGATCGCGCTTTCCATCTGCGCGGTAAAGCCATCGGGGTTGATGACAAAGCCAGGATCGGCGGCGACATAGACTTTCTTCACCCTGGGCTTCGGACCGCTCATGTCGACCTCGGCGACCTGCGCGACGATCGACCCGAAGGACGGCACAAAGGCAATCCCCCGGCCATGTTTTTCGGGCAGCGCGTTGCCCCAGCCGGACATTTTGGCGGCGGTATCGAGCACCTTCAGATGCCGCTCCGATCCCGCCAGCAGTTCGCGGCGGAATTCATAGCCGTCCTTGCCGGCGGCATGGGCCATTTCGTCGACAAAGGATTCGATGAAGAAGCCGTGCTGGCTGTGGTCGACCGAGCGCCACGGTCCAAAGCGCAGCTGCATCGGCACATCGACCTTGCGAATCCGGTGGCTGGCGATGTTGTAATAGGGAACGGTCGGCGCGTCTTTCGGATCGAACAAATGGGTGTGGATATTGCTCCAGCTGACCGCCTTGCCGTACTTGTCGAGGCCGCCGCGGAACCGGCTGGTCGCCGAGGGGCGGTAATGATCCTGCGCCATATCCTCTTCCCGCGACCAGATCATCTTGACCGGATAGCCGGTGGCCTTGGCGATCCGCGTCGCCATGACGATATTGTCGCTTTCCGACCGGCGACCGAAACCGCCGCCGAGATAGGCGTTGTGATAGGTCACGTCCTCGAAGGCGAGGCCGGCGGCATCGGCGGCCGCCTGCCGCGCATTGACCGGGGCCTGATGGCCCGACCAGACGTCGCATTTGCCGTCGCGCACCCATGCGGTGCAGTTCATCGGCTCCATCGTGGCATGGGCCAGGAACGGCACCTTATATTCTGCCTCGACCTTTATCGCGGCTTCGGCAAAGCCCTTGGCGGCATCGCCTTGCTCGGTCTCCATGTCACCGTCGTCCTCGCCGGCCTCGTCGAGATAGCGGGCGTAGCGGGCAAAGATCGCGTCCTGGTCGAGGCTGTCGCCCTCGGTCTTGCTATAGGTTGTCTCGATGCTGTTCAGAGCCTGCTGCGCCTGCCAGTAGCCGTCTGCGACGACGGCGACAAAATCCCCCATGTTGAGGATCTGCAGCACGCCGGGCATCGTCTTCGCCGTCGTTGCATCCATCGATGCGACCGTTGCGCCAACCACGGGAGCGGCCTTGACCGCCGCATATTTCATGCCCGGGACCTTGGCATCGATACCGAATATCGCGCTGCCGTCGACTTTTTCCGGAATGTCGTGGCGGGCCTTGGGCTGACCCATGATCCTGTAATTTTCGGGTGATTTCAGCCGAGGCTTGGCGGGCAGGCTCTGCTCCGCTGCGGCGAGGGCGAATTTCGAAAAGGGTTCGGACTTGCCGCTCTCGGCATGCAGGAACATGCTGTCGGCGGTTGTGATCTCGGAGGCCGGAACCTGCCATTCACTCGCCGCGGCCGCGACCAGCATTTCGCGCGCCGCAGCGCCGGCGGTCCGCATTGCGCGCTGACCGGTGGCGCGTACCGAATAGCTGCCGCCGGTGAACTGCAGGCCCATCGCCTGCGCCAGTTCCAGAATCCCGCCCGCGACGGTCGGTTCGAACAGGGCCGGGACTTCAAGATCGGGCAAGAGAAAGTCGCGACCGATCGAATCGGAGACATATTGCATGTCGGCCGGGGCCTCGAGGATCCGCACCTTGCTCCAGTCGGCATCCATCTCGTCGGCCAGCATCTGTGCCAGCGCCGTATAGACGCCCTGGCCCATTTCGACATGCGGGATGACGGCGGTGACGATATTGTCCGCATCGACCTTGACCCACGCGTTGAGCAACTGTTCATCCTTGCCATCGGCGAGCAGCGGACCCAGTCGGTCGATCGGATTGCCCTGGCGCACGGCCACGCCGACGACCAGCGCGCCGCCGGCCACCACCCCGGCACCGATGAAGGCGCGGCGGGTCCATTTGCCCTTCTTGCCGGTGCTGTCGGTCTCTGTCCTGCTCATGCCGCCGTCTCCGTGGCAGGTTGCCCGGCCGCTGCCTTGATCGCCTGGCGGATGCGGTTGTACATGCCGCAGCGGCAGACATGGCCCGCCATCGCGGCATCAATCTGCGTATCGCTCGGCCGGGGATTTTTTTCGAGCAAGGCGACCGCCGCCATGATCTGGCCCGACTGGCAATAGCCGCATTGCGGCACCTGCGCCTTGATCCACGCCTTCTGGACCCTGTGCAGCGTGCCGTCTTCGCCGGTGATACCCTCGATGGTCGTGATCGCCTTGCCTGCGGCAGCGGAAACCGGTGTCGAGCAGCTGCGCACCGGCTTGCCGTCGAGATGGACCGTGCAGGCCCCGCACTGGGCAATGCCGCAGCCGAATTTCGTGCCCGTCATTTCCAGATTTTCGCGGACCACCCATAAAATTGGCGTTGCCGGGTCAACGTCGACCTCCCGGGCCTGGCCGTTGACGTTGAGTTTTATCATGGAAACATCACCCGGATGATTGGATAGCAATTTGCAACCTATAGCGAACCGACGGGGTCAAGCCAAGTGGCCTTTCGGACAGGGGCCGGATCCGGCCCCCCGGCGCTCGGGACGCTCCGCGCTCAGGCGAAAATATCGGCAAGGGTGCCGGTATCGGTACCTTCCTTTTCGCTGCGCAGATTGACATAGATGGACGCGACCCCGGCTCCCTGCAGCGCTCCGACGATTGTATTGCTCACCAATGTGACAAGGGCCAGAAATATCGTGCCGAGCGATCCGACAAAGGCCACGAGCATTCCTACGATGATCGCCAGCACAAGGAAGATCAGCAACAGCACGAAGATCATCCCCTTCGAACCGGAAGTCAGTTCTGCACTGCGCTTGAGTGAATCGATGATCCCGCGATCCTCGGCCATCATCACCGGCGTGGCCACGATCCACATCAGATAGAGAATGACCCCGGGCACGACGAGCAGCAACATGCCGAAACCGATCCCGATGCCCATGACTATTCCCAGACCGATCAGGGGCAGCAATTTTCTGAACGCCCGTGAAACGCAATCTGCCAGGCTGAGCGGTTTGCCGCCAAGATCATTCAGCGTTGCGACGATCAATGTGGCCTGCAACACTATCGAAAGCAGCATCAGCGCAATGAAGCCAAATCCTTGCGATGAATAGCTGGCCGAAAGGTTGAATCCCTCCACCCCCGTGGTAAAATCTCCCTGCGCGGTTTGTAAAAGTGCATTGGGAATGCCGACGATGAGGAAAGACAGGCCCAGATAGACGACAGGATGGCGGGCAACAACGCCGAAAGTGTTGTTGAGTACCCGACTGATGTCAATTTTTCCGCGTGGGTCTGCCATTTTCTGTCTCCCTTGTCTCGCGCCCGGCTCAAGCTGGCATATTAATGCTCTGCGGTAAAGTTGAACCGTCCGCTGATCTTCGCTCTTGCTCCCGATACGGCTTTCTGCGACATCCAGCGGGTGGCTGAAGCGCAAGACAATGGTGCCAGGGAAAGCGCTTCCTTCGATGCGGCGTGGAGCGATGTGCGCGCCGCCAAGGACATCCAATTTACCCCGAGCCAGCCGGCCAGACCACCGGAAACGCCGCAATGGTGGAATGATTTCCTTGCCTGGCTGGGCGACCTGCTCGCGCCGCTGGCAGAAGCCGTCGCGGCGGCCTGGCCGACAGTGCGGATCGCGCTGATCCTCCTGCTGGCCGCCGGGGTGCTAACCCTGATCTGGGTGATCGTGGCGCCCTATGTCGAGCAATGGCGCAGCCGCAAACGCCCTGCGGAGGAAATCTGGCAGCCGGAGCCGGATAGCGCGCGCGCCCTGCTGGCCGACGCCGAAGCAATCGCCGCTACCGGCCAGTTCGAGCAGGCGGTCCGGCTTCTCCTGCATCGCAGCATCGCCGACATCGAGGAACGTCGCCCCGATTTGCTGCGACCGTCCAGTACCGCGCGGGAGATCCAGCGGTTCGACAGGCTGCCCGCAGCACCGCGCGCGATGTTTGCGGTGATTGCCGGCCAGGTCGAGCGGGGCCTGTTTGCGGCGCTGCCGGTCGACGAGAGCGGCTGGCTAGCGGCGCGGGACGCTTATGCCGGCTTTGCACTAAAGGAAAACTGGCGCCTGGCGGCCAAAGGATGAGCACGCAGGCCAGTCCTTTCCGGCGCACGACCATAATGATCATGTTCGCTGTCAGTTTCACGGCTTTCGTGGCGCTGCTCTACGGCCTGGGCATGGGCGATCCGCTGGCTTCCGGGAAGAATGGCGAGGCGCACGGCGCCTCCAACAGCATCGTCGGCTACAAGGCGCTCGCCAGCCTGCTGGAGAAGACCGGCGTGCCGGTGCAATATTCGCGATCGCAGGCAGGCATGGATGATCCGGGCCTGCTGGTCCTGACGCCGGGGCCGTTCACGCCTCCGGAAGCTATCGATGCCGTGGTCCAGCAGCGCGCCTATGTCGGCCCGACCATGATCATCCTGCCGAAATGGCAGGTCACCCCGGACGAGAAGCTGCAGAAAGGCTGGATGATTCGCGGCGACCCGTGGGGCGGGGAGCCTGGCGCGCAGATGCTGAAGGAAGTGGCCGAGGTCGGCGTCACGGTTGATGACCGGGCCAGGGCCGGACGACCGGCGGCCTCGGCGGTCGGGCCAGCCGTAAAGACACCCGTAACGCCGGTGACGATCAAGGGTGATGCCGTCCGTGCGATCGTCCGCGACCCCTCATCGGGCGGCGCGCTGGTCGCCTATCTCGATGACGGCGGGGTCTATGCGCAGCTGGACAGTCTGGCGGAATCGCAGATCACCGACGAAGAGGAGATCGACGAATCCTTCTATCCGGTGGTGATCGTTGCCGATGCGGACCTGCTCAACAATGGTGGCATGGCCGACAAGCAAACCGCTCGCCATGCCCTCGCATTGATCAGGGCCGCCGCCACGGCCAGCGACGGCAGCGTGACCTTTGACCTGACTTTCAACGGCCTGGGCAGCGCGGAAAATCTCTTGACCCTCGCCTTTGCGCCGCCGTTTCTTTCGGCCACCATCTGTCTGATCACCGCAGCGCTGGCAGCGTCCTGGATGGCCTTCAACCGCTTCGGCCCGCCGGCGATGGAGAGGCGCAGCATAGATTTCGGCAAGACCGCCCTGGTCAACAACAGCGCCGCGTTCATCGGTCGGATGCAGCGGGCCTATCTGGTCACCAGTCCCTATGCGAACATGATCCGCAGTCAGGCGGCGGAGGCGATCGGCGTCAGCCCGCGGGCCGGCGAACAGGAAATGCATCAAAGGCTCGATGCTCTGGGAGAAAGTGGCGGCCATCGCTTTTCCGCCTTGTACGAACAGCTGGTCCGCGCGCGCAGACCGCAAGAGATTGGCGACGGGGCGGCAGCCCTTCACATCTGGAAAAAGGAATTTATCGGATGAATATCGACGAACTCGGGACTTTGGCGGACAATATCCGCGGCCAGGTGGCCAGGGCCATCATCGGGCAGGAAGAGATTATCGATCATCTGCTGATTGCGCTCTTCTCGTCCGGCCATGTGCTGATGGAAGGGCCGCCGGGGACCGCCAAGACCTTTCTGGCGCAATGTTTTGCCGCGACCCTCGGCCTCGATTTCGGCCGTATCCAGTTCACCCCCGACCTGATGCCGGGCGACATCATCGGCTCCAATCTGTTCAATTTCCAGACCAGCAGCTTCACCCTGACCCGCGGTCCGATCTTCTGCGACCTGCTGCTCGCCGACGAGATCAACCGGACACCGCCGAAGACGCAGGCGGCGATGCTGGAGGCGATGCAGGAGCGGTCGGTGACGATCGATGGCGAGACCCACGCGCTGGGCGCGCGCTTCATGGTGGTCGCGACCCAGAATCCGATCGAGCAGCAGGGCGTCTACCCGCTGCCGGAGGCCCAGCTCGACCGGTTCCTGTTCAAGCTATTGATCGGCTATCCCGATGCCGAGGAAGAAAAACGGATCGTCAGCCAATATGGCGAGCGCATCGGCGCGTCGGTCCCCGGGGACTTCGGCATCGCCCAGCAGATCGACAGCAGCACGCTGGAAGATGCGACCCGACTGGTGCAATCGGTCAAGCTGGTCGACGACGTGGTCGACTATATTGTCTGCCTGATCCGGGCGACCCGGGAAACCGCCGAACTGGAAAATGGCGCCAGTCCGCGTGCCGCCGTCATGCTGGCCCATGCAGCGCGGGCGCGGGCGGCCATCTCCGGCCGCGATTATGTGATCCCGGATGACGTCAAGGCGCTGGCGCCGTCGGTGCTGCGCCACCGGACGATATTGTCCCCGGCCGCCGAGATCGAGGGACGGCAGGTCGACAGCATCATCACCGGACTGATCGAGCGGACGGAAGCCCCCCGTTGAATTTCTACCCCACCCGACGGGCCATCTGGCTGATCGCGCTCGGCGCGCCGCTCGCCGCGGTGCTGGCGGCGATCATTCCGTCGCTGTGGGCGATCGGCGCGGCCTGGGCGCTGATGATCGTGCTGCTGCTGCTGCTCGACGGCCTGGTGGCCGCCAGAGCGAGTGACGTGCGGCTGGCGGTCGCCAAAAGCGTCGAAATCGGTGCGCCGCTGAACCTCGGGCTGGAAGCGGAATTTTCCGGCAAGCTGTTGCCGCAGACCATATTCGGTCATCTCGGGCTCGACGAGCGGCTGGCGGACGACGGCACCATTGCCTTTTTCCTGGAGCGCAGCCTCGCTGCAAAGGGCGCCTTTTCCGGCAAGGCCACGATCATTCCGGTCCGGCGCGGAATCGGGGAAATCGGCAGGCTATGGCTGCGCTGGAAAGGGCCGCTGGGTCTGGCGTGGCGACAGATTCAGAAACAGGGCGCGCAGAGCGTGGCGGTGATGCCGAATATAGCGGCCGTGCGGAGTCCGACCGTGCAAATCTTCCTCCGCGATTCCCTGTTCGGCCTGCTCGCCCGGAAATTCCGGGGCGAGGGCAGCGAGTTCGAGGCGCTGGCGGAGTATCAGCCGGGCATGGACCGGCGCAGCATCGACTGGAAGGGATCGGCGCGACACAGCAAGTTGCTGGCCAAGGAATATGAGACCGAACGGAACAACCAGATCGTGTTTGCGCTGGATTGCGGTGCCGCCATGTGCGAGCCGGTGGATGGTCTTCCGCGCATCGACCGGGCGGTGTCGGCGGCGCTGCTGACCGCCTATGTCGCGCTGAAGGCCGGCGACCGCGCCAGCCTGTTCAGCTTTGCCGCCAAGCCGGAACTGTCGACGCCCTTTCTCTCGGGAAGCCGCAATTTTTACCGCCTGCAGCAGGCCGCGGCGACCATCGACTACCGGTTTCAGGAGAGCAACCACACGCTGGCACTGTCCAGCCTGCAGGACCGGCTCAAGCGGCGCTCGCTGATTATCATTTTCACTGACTTCACCGACCCGACCGCGGCCGACCTGATGCTAGAGGCGGCGGGACGGTTGATCGACAAGCATCTTGTCCTGTTCGTGGTGCTGGAGGATCGGGAACTGACGTCGATCATCGACCAATATGCCGAGAGCGCTGCCGATGTTGCGCTGGCGGTGACCGCCCAGAATCTGCTCGGCCAGAAGAAGCTGGTCCTGACCAGACTCCGGCATATGGGTATTGATGTGATCGAAGCCGCGCACCGGGATATCGGCACGCGCCTGATCAACAGCTATCTCACCATCAAGAGACGGGGCAGCCTTTGAGCAGTGAACAGGCATCAGGCACAGCGGTGCTGCGCAGCGACCGCTTTCGACTGGAGCGCGAAGCGGACTGGATCCGGCTGGAAGCTATTGTCACGAAAATGGAGAAGGGCAAGGCCCGACGCCTGTCGGACGATGACGTGCTGGCACTGCCGACCTTGTACCGGACGCTGCTGTCCAGCCTGTCTATCGCCCGGGAAAATTCGCTCGACGCCGGCCTGATCGACTATCTCGAGGGGCTCGCCTTGCGATCCTATTTCCTGGTCTATGGCACCCAGACCAGTTTTGCCCGCTGGCTCGGCAGCTTCTTTGGCGGCGGCTGGAGCCGTGCGGTACGGGCTATAGAGTTTGATATCTGGATAGCCCTGTTCGTGATGATCGCCGGCGCGGTGATCGGCTATATTCTGGTGGCCGGCGACAGCGACTGGTTCTACGCGCTGGTGCCGGCAAATTTCTCGGACGTGCGGGTGCCGGGCGCGAGCGAACAGGCCCTGCGTGATACGCTGTTCGGTGGGCAGGAAGAGGACGGGCTGGGCGTGTTTGCAGCCTTTCTGTTCAGCAACAACGCGCAGGTCGCGATCCTCGCCTTTGCCCTCGGCTTTGCCTTTGCCATCCCCAGCATATTGCTGCTGATTCACAATATGGCCCTGCTCGGTGCGATGCTCTGGGTGTTTGCCGAGCGCGGCCTGACGGTGGATTTCATCGGCTGGCTTTCGATCCACGGCACCACCGAGCTGTTTGCGATCCTGCTGGCCGGGGCCGCGGGAATCCATGTCGGCCGCTCGGTCGCCTTTCCGGGCGCGCGATCCCATCTCAGGGCCGCCAGCGATGCGGGCAAGCGGGCCGCCCTGGTCATGGTCGGGGTTATCTTCATGCTGATCTGTGCCGGGCTGCTCGAAGGCTTTGCCCGGCAGCTGGTGGACAATACGGCGGGTCGCTTTGCGGTGGGCGGGGGGATGCTATTGTTGTGGCTGATCTATTTCTTCGGCTTTGGCCGCGATCGGCGGAGGCCGGACGCATGAGCGACAGCCGCGCCGCCGAGCCATGGATCCGGCGATCCGCCACCCCGAAGCTGGACCGGATCCTGGTCACGCCGGAAGGCGTCCCGCTGCATGTCACGGTTGCCGCGGCGGGCGCGCGGGCAGGGGCGCTGGCGCTCGACATCGTCATTGTCGCGGTCCTGATTGTTCTGGCCACCCTGGCCGGCGCCTCGCTGCTGTGGGCCTTTGGCATTGCCTTTGATGGCGCTCTGGAAAAGGCCAGCGGTCCGCTGCAATTTCTTGCTGTCCTCTGGATCATCATGGTGTTCCTGTTCCGCAATGCCTATTTTCTCTATTTCGAACTGGGCGACCGCGCCGCGACCTGGGGCAAACGGGCGATGGGCATCCGGGTCGCGGCGCGGAACGGCGGCCGCCTGACCGCCGAAGCGGTGATCGCCCGCAATATCGTCCGCGATGTCGAACTTTTCCTGCCGCTGGTTTTTCTGACCTCGGGCGGGGCCAGCGGGGCAATGACCGACCTCACCGCCTGGGCCGGTTTTCTCTGGGTGGCGATGTTCCTGCTGTTTCCGCTGTTCAACAGGGATCGGCTGCGCGGCGGTGACGTGATTGCCGGCACCTGGGTAATCCGGAATGTGAACAGGAATCTCGGGGAAATTGTCGCACGATCGGCGACCGAGGCCGTGTCCGAAGGGGCCGAGCCAGCCGCGCGATACCAATTTTCCGATGCGGATCTGTCGGTCTATGGCGAATATGAATTGCAGACCCTGGAAAAGGTCCTGCGCAGTGACCAGGAGGAGGCGCTGCAAAAGGTGACCGAGTCGATCTGCCGGAAAATCGGCTGGGAACCGGGCAGCGGCGACGAGCGGGCATTTCTCGAGGCTTATTATACCGCGCTTAGGGCGCGGCTGGAGCGCAGCATGAGATTCGGCAGAAGGCGCAAGGACAAGCATAGCGCGACCGAATGAGTGGCCGGATGCTGCAGGTCGGATCGCGCCGATGCGCGCTTGCCGTAGCGTCAGCTTAATTGCTCGGTTAATTGCTTGTTTTCAGCGGTTTTCGTCCTATAGTCCGGCCAAATTCTGACCAAGGAGCGCTCCCATGAATCTGGAATTCACCGAAGAAGAAAAGGCCTTTCGCGCCGAAGTGCGTGAATTTATTGAAAATAATTATCCGCAAAATATCGGGACTCGCGGCGTCCAGGATGAACTGAGCCGCGAAGACATGCTCGCCTGGCACAAGATTCTGGGCAAGAAGGGCTGGTCGGTTCCGGCTTGGCCAACCGAATATGGCGGCACCGACTGGACGCCGACGCAGCGCTATATCTGGTCGGAAGAAAATGCCCGGAAGAACACCGTGATGCCGTTGCCTTTTGGCGTCGCGATGGTCGGACCGGTGATCTACACATTCGGCAATGAAGAACAGAAGGCGCAGCATCTGCCCGGCATTCGCTCGGGTGATGTATGGTGGTGCCAGGGCTATTCGGAACCCGGCGCCGGCTCCGATCTTGCCTCGCTCAAAACCACGGCGGTGCGCGACGGCGACGATTATATCATCAACGGCCAGAAAACCTGGACGACGCTGGCCCAGCATGCCGACTGGGGCTTCTTCCTCTGCCGCACCGATGCCGATGCGCCGAAGCCGCAAATGGGCATCAGCTTCATCCTCGTCGACATGAAGACGCCGGGCATCGAAGTGCGCCCGATCAAGCTGATCGACGGGGGCTATGAAGTCAACGAAGTTTGGCTGACCGATGTGCGGGTGCCGGTAACCAATTTGATTGGCGAAGAGAACAAGGGCTGGACCTACGCCAAGTTCCTGCTCGCGCACGAACGCTCCGGCATCGCCGGCGTGGCGCGCTCCAAGCGCGGTGTCGAACAGCTCAAGGAAATTGCTGCCTCGGAATTGCTCGATGGCAAACCGCTGATCGAGGATATGGGTTTTGCCACCAAGATCAGCCAGCTGGAGATTGATCTCTCCGCGCTGGAAATCACCGAACTCAGGACCCTGGCGGGCGAACAGGCCGGCAAGGGACCGGGACCGGAAAGTTCCTTGCTCAAGGTCAAGGGCACCGAGATCCAGCAGCGCCTGACCGAGCTGACGCTGGAAGCGGTCGGCTATTATGGCACGCCCGATTTCCGCAGCTTTCCGGATGACGGGTCGAATGACTTCCCGATCGGGCCGGAATATGCCCATCATGCGGCCCCGACCTATTTCAACATGCGCAAGACCTCGATCTACGGCGGGTCCAACGAGATCCAGCGCAATATCATCACCAAAATGATCCTCGGCCTTTAACCGGACCGACACAGGGGAACCAAAATGGATTTC
>Ga0209643_1000306_pt1 | contig 107095 bp, 115 predicted proteins | sample AutmiccBRH37_all_FD_187383 | JGI IMG/M metagenome (GOLD analysis project Ga0209643, IMG submission 187383) | Deep subsurface microbial communities from Mt. Terri, Switzerland - Autotrophic microbial communities BRH/37_all (SPAdes) (version 2) | ecosystem: Environmental > Aquatic > Deep...
AACTTCTGATAATGCAAATTTATAAAATTATCAAAGAACAATATTCCCAGTTAATTTATGGTAATTAGTAAGGTTTATAACTGGAATTTTATCTCTAAGAACCTTACAAAAACTATTATACGAGGAGATGAAATAATGGAACAAAGGAACTATCTACAAATACCCGGACCAACAAATGTCCCTGATAGAATACTAAAAGCATTATCAAAGCCACTGGTAAATCATCGAGGAGAGCAATTTAAAGAAATAATGGTTAAAAGTATAGAAGGACTCAAGGAGATTTTTAGGACTGATAATGATATATTAATATTTCCAAGTTCAGGCAGTGGTGTATTAGAGTCTTCAATAGTTAATCTATTTTCACCTGGCGATACATTGTTAATTTCTTCCAATGGAGTTTTTAGTGAAAGAGTAGCATTAATCTCTGAAACATATGGAATAAATGTAATTAGAATTACTAAAGAGTGGGGTCAAGCAATTAAACCCGAGGATGTTAGAAAAGAATTAGAAAAAGATACAGAAAAAAAGATAAAAGCAGTATGTTTACCTCAGAATGAGACTACATCTGCAATTACAAATGATATCGAAGGTATATCTAGAGTAATAAAAGAAAGGGATCACCCAGCATTATTCCTCGTCGATGTAATTAGCTCCTTGGCTTCTTTACCTCTTGAAACTGATAATTGGGGTATAGATGTTGCCATTGGTGCCTCCCAAAAAGGACTTATGCTGCCACCTGGAATGGGGATAGTAACTGTTAGCAAAAAAGCATGGGAGGCAGTAGAAAATTCAAAATTGCCGAAATGGTACTGGGATTATAAAGCTGTTAAAAGTAAAATGGAAAGCTATCAATTTCCATATACCCCGCCAACCAGTCTATTTTTTGGACTTGTTGAGGCCATAGATATGATTCGAGAAGAGGGCCTGGAGAATATTTGGGATAGACACAATCAATTGGCCAGAGCTGTCAGAGCTGCTACAGTTGCCATGGGATTAAAAATTTTTTCTGAAAAAGGATATGAATCAGATACAGTTACTGCTATTGTTATGCCTGAAGGGATAGACTTTCCAGCTTTCTCTAAAGTGATTAGAACAAATTACGGTGTAGTATTAGGCGGTGGATTACAAAAGCTGTCAGGGAAGATATTTAGAATCGGACATATGGGCTCAATATCCAAAACTGACATTTATGCAATCATGGGAGCAGTTGAAATGAGCTTGTATGAATTAGGCTATGCTGTTGAACTTGGAACTGCAGCTAAGGCAGTATCGGGAGTGTTTCTTAAATAATATTGGTTACTTGATTTTATTTGAAAGGAAAAAGAGATGGAAATATTAATAAAAAACACTAGGCTTGTAGATAGGGATAATGATATTAATGGTGACATATATCTAAAAGCAGGTTACATAGAAGATATTGGACAAAACTTAAAATACAGTTGTTATAGCATAGATGGTAGTAAATTATGTGTTATGCCAAGTTTTATTGATATGCATGTTCATTTTAGAGATCCCGCAGCAACATATAAAGAAGATTTAATAACAGGATCAAGAGCCGCATTGAAAGGTGGCTATACTTATGCAAATTTAATTTATGACTCGAAAAATGACTGGTCTATTAATAAAACATTGGATTATATCTACAGCAAAAATGAAAACCTAGATTTACTAAACATCCATCAAAGTATTTCTATAGGCACATATAATGGTGAAGATACCCTTGAAATACTAGAAAAAGCGGATCCAAGAGTAAGGATGGCTGTTGTAGAAAGAAGTGGATATATTAAAAATACTGTATTTTTAAAAGCATTAGATATCTGTAAGGAAAAAAACATATTATTGATTATACAAGCAGAAGATAGAGAATTATCAAGAGATAATTCTAGATTGTCTGAGGAATTAGAAACCATTCGGTGTGGACTATTAGCAAAACAAAAAAACTCAAACATTCACTTTACCCATGTTAGTTCTAAAGAGGCAATAAAAATACTAAGGCAGTTAAAATTAGATAGCAGTAACATTACTAGTGATATTACACCACATCATTTAGCATCAAACAACACAAAATTCAAGGTTAACCCTCCATTAAAGGAAAGGGAAGATACGAGGATTTTTATAGAAGGGATTAAAGACGGCACAATTGATACAATTGCCACCGATCACGCACCACAAACACCTGAAGATATCAATGAAGGCTTGACAGGTGCTGTAGGCCTTGAAACATCTTTTTCTATCTGCTATACAGAACTAGTTAGAAAACATAAAATTGAACTTCGTAAACTTTCATCTTTAATGTCGGGCAAGGCAGCAGAGCTATTAAACCTAAATCAGGGGTATCTAAGAAAAGGCTATAAGGCTGATATTGTTTTAGTCGATTTGAATAAGACCGGAATAATTGACTCATCAAAATTTCTATCTAAATCTAATAACACTCCATTTAACAACTATCAATATTTTGGGGAAGTATTAATGACTATCAGGGATGGAGAGATTAAGTACTCTGCTAAGTAAAATTAATTTTGAGTTTTATTGGAGGGTAATTATGAGGGCTAGGGCTATTTCCATTTTTGGTTGGATTTTTCGGTTTATTGTACTTGTCGTATTGTTCAACGTTTTTTTCATCGGTGGGTCACAGGCTGTTTCTGGATTAATACCGAATATTAAATCAGAGCCAGGGCTTGTATCGGCAGTAACTGGTATTTTAGTTATTAGTATTTTAAACACACTACTTGTGATGGGTCTGGTTCTAAGCTCCCGCTGGAGAGGCTGGAAACTAGCCTTAGGATTGTCCTTTGCCTATTATGGTGCAGTGACATTTATAATGCAGATTGAAACATGGTATTTCCTGACTAATATTACGGTTGGAGCGCAACTCTTACCTCGTTTATTTATTATGGGTATTCCCGCTGCGTTCCTCTTTGTTCCACTGGGGGTATGGGTTTTGGGTAAAAGCCGTGGAAAGGACGACGAAATAGCGTCTAATCCGGCCCTTATCATGCCTGTGAAACAGTGGGCTTTAAAGCTGGCCTTTATCGCTATGGCCTATCTTGCCCTGTATTGGAGTGCTGGATATTTCGCATGAGTCACATGATAGAGACGTCCTCCTCCACATTTATTTTTGGCCTGATCGTAGTATGGATGCTACATCGTAAGCACAAATCGGTAAGTGATTTATTAGGAATAGAACATTAAATTCTTTTATAATGAACATTAGAATGGGACTAATTAGGAGGCTTATTATGCAAGTTTTGCTTTTAAATGGTTCAAGTAAAGATGATGCCTTTTCTCAACAGTTATGTGATATTTTTGTCAATGAGCTTGAGAAACATGATAACAAAGTTGAAGTCATAGAGCTTTGCGATACTAGAATTGAAAGTTGCCTCGGGTGCTTTGGTTGCTGGGTAAAAACACCTGGTATTTGCGTAATAAATGATGCAGGACGAGACTTAGCCAAGTCTGTCGTACAGAGTGATCTGGTTATTTCTGTTTCATTAGTTACTTTTGGGGGATATTCTTACGAAGTAAAAAAAGCACTTGACCGCTTAATACCAATTATTTCACCATTTTTTAAAAAGATTAATGGTGAGGTGCATCATAAACCACGATACAAACGTTACCCAAAGGTCATAAGTATAGGTACCCTAACCGAAAACAAACAAGAGTTAATTGATACTTTTCAGTATCTTGTTAAGAGGAATGCAATTAATATGCATAGCCCAGTTTACTTAAGTAGGGTATTTTTGAATAACGAGGCAGCCCAAGGTTTAGGACAAGAGGTTTTTGAAGTTCTTAAGGAAGCGGGGGCAGTCAAATGAATAAAAGAGCATTATTATTAATAGGCAGCCCGAAACCAGCCTCAAGTACTTCTGAAGCAGTTGGAGATTATCTATTGGATAAATTGCGTCAATATGATATTGAAGGAGAGAAGATTAAACTCATTCAAATACTAAAACAAGAAGATGGAATTAATGAACTGATTTCGGCTATAAACAATTGTGATATTTTGATTCTATCATCCCCTCTATATTTGGACAGTGCTCCAGCAATAGTCACTAAAGCAATGGAGTTGATTAGTAACGATAGAATAGCTCGAGAACATATAAAAAGACCCATAATGTTAGCTATTTGTAATTCCGGCTTTCCTGAGGCCCACCAAAATCATACAGCTCTTAGCATTTATCGCCACTTTGCAAACGCATCAAGTTTTGAATGGGCTGGGGGGCTTGCTCTGGGTGGTGGAGGTTCGATTGACAGTCGTCCCATAAATAGTCTAGGAGGAATGGTAAGGAATGTAGTAAAGTCGTTGGATCTTACAGCGTCAGCTATTGCGGACGGTAAGCATATTCCGGAGGAAGCAATAAAATTAATGGCTAAACCATTTGTTCCTCATTGGTTATATTTTATATTTGGTCAGTTTGGCTGGCGAATTCAAGCAAAAAAGTATGGGGCTCAAAAAAACCTTAATGACCGGCCGTATGAAGTAAATTAATGGCTCATTACGTCTACCAATATTGCCGATGCTATGATTTCAGAAGAGAATGTTTTAAATAAAAAACAAAGCTGGTGAGATTATTAAAGATATGTACCTTTAATATTTCAACATAGTATGAGAACAGCCCCCGTTTTAATTTATTACTATTAAATTACTTAAAAAGCAGTTCACGCTAGTATATAATGTTTAGTAAGAGAGAAATGGTTTTATAAAGACTAGGCCTTGGGGAGGCATCATGAACAAATTACCATTTAAAATAATACTATCAATTCTGTTACTAGTAGTGATAGGCATTTTTACTTTCTTATATTTTAGCAGTACATTTAATGAACAAAATCTAAAAGCAATGGATATCCGACTTATTACCGAAGCTATTTCAAAAACCAATACCCGAGACTACTTCTTGCTGTCACCCGAGGAGAGGGCACACTTTGGTGAAGCCTTAGACTCGGTTACAAAAGAGGATTTTAAGCCACAGCAGATTACTCATCAGTATAAAATGGTTCTACATAATAGCTGGGGATTTTCCAGAGGGTACACTGTAATTTTTACAGAAAATGCAGCTGTGTTTTTACAGGACCATCAGGCTAATTTCTACAAAGTGGGGGAGCCAAATTTCTTCTACAATCATGCTGGATTCTACCATATTTACTCTGATCGTCTTGAACCCGCATTACAGATAACCCTTAACGGAGACCAGGTACTATTTAATAGAATTGATAAGAAATGGAGCTATCTAAAGCATGACGGACAATGGAGTACACAAAAATTTGATCTTAATAAGGATGCAATAATTAACGATAATGTGACTATTCTCTCAAGGGATGATAAGTTAGAAGTGGGAACCGATAAGGCACCTGATTATTCCCATTTGAAAGTTGTAAATTTAGCTACAGAAAGAGTTGTTTTTGAAGAACAGGTAGATTTAAATCAACTGCCTTTTCCAAATAACAGCGGTAACTTTTCTTATGAATTAACAATGGCCTGGAAAGATGAAACTAAGAGTTATCGGGGGGAATCTGTAATTAATATCCCGGTATTATTAGATTTTCCGGAGGAATTTGTATTTTCTAAACAACGGATTACTCAGGGGGATATGATTGAGGTTTCAGTTTACAACGTGGAAAATCAGGAGGACATTTTCCTTGAGCAATCCATATATAAGGAGTTTCGCTGGTATAAACAGGATGGCCTTATTAGAGGGTATATTCCTACAAATTACAGTATTAAGCCTGGACGATATCAGGTGAAATATGGAAATAAGAAAAAAGGTACTGAGTTTTCTCAAGAGATTGAGGTAGTTGCCCATAGTTACAATATTCAGCATCTAGTTATCGATGAGCAAATAGAGCAAGGAACGAGAAATGATGCTGCATATGAAGAATTTGCTAAATATTTTACCCCTGTTCGGAAACAATCTGGACCAGAAAGATATTATACGGAACCTTTTGTTTTGCCAACTAAAGGTCGTCTAAGCACGGAATTTGGGCAAACACGTTATGTCAATGGTGCACCAACTTCTTCCAGGCATTCTGGATTGGATATAGCTGCACCCGCCGGAACAGAAATTAAAGCCATCAATCGGGGCAAAGTAGTATTGGCTATGCCGCTAATTCTCACCGGTAATACCATCGTAGTTGATCATGGGGAAGGATTATTTAGCGTGTATTATCACATGCATGAAAGCTTTGTGAATGCTGGTGAAATGGTTGAGCGGGAGCAGAAGATTGGAACCGTTGGAACAACCGGCTTTTCCACCGGTCCTCATCTACACTTTACCTTGTCCCATTATACTATGAATATTGAACCTGGTTTTCTTATCGTAGGGCAACCAATTACATATGCTAATTATCTAGAGTATATGCAAAATTAAAATTGGGAATTAAAATCAAATTCCAGTGATTATTAAAAAAAGATTAGAAATTTTAAAGAGATACGATGATATAATCAACTGCCAATACGAGAACCTAAGTTTAATTAAAAAAAGGTAGATTAAACTTATAATTTGTAATAACATTTAGAAGAGATATTAAGAATCAGGTATGATAGCTATGACAGACCCATGCTTACAAAGGGGATAGAGCTAATAGGTATTGTATCACCTGGAATTAAAGTGGAGTTGGAAAATATTATTGTCAAAAAATTTGCAGAAAATAAAGGGGAATTAAGGTGGTGCAAGAAACATATTTCAAATATCGTTGGATTATCTGGGGTACTATGTGTAGCGCATTTTTAATCGTATTTATTCAGCGCTACTCAATCGCAGTAATAGCTACTGATTTAGCTGGTGAGCTTAATTTAACCGGTGTACAATTAAGCAATCTTTCATCAATGTACTTTTATGCATATGCCTTTATGCAAATACCTGTGGGCATAATGGCAGATAAATATGGACCCCGAAAAATTACCACAGTGGGAATGTCAATTGCTACATTAGCGACATTCCTTTTCTCTTTCAGTAATTCGGTTTATGTAATATTTTTCTCCCGATTTTTGATGGGGGCCAGTTTTGCAACTATTTTTGTTTCTATTTTAAAAATTATTTCAGTGTGGTTTCCTCCTAATAGATTTTCAACTCTAACAGGATGGACTTCCCTAGTTGGAAATGTCGGTGGGATGTTGGCATCTGCACCTTTGGCACTACTTGTTACTCTGGTGGGTTGGCGGGTGTCTTTGACCTCAATTGGAGTGTTTTCTTTTCTTCTTGTATTTATGCTATGGTTTATTGTGCGGGATTATCCAGAGGACAGTAATCAAGAGCTAGTAATACCAAAAGGAAATTCAGATAACAAAATCTCTCATGGCCTAAAATTGATTATAACCAATCCACAGATGTGGGTTAATTTCCTAATTGTGTTTAGTGTTATGGGTACAATCGCGAGTTTTTCCGGCCTGTGGGGGATACCTTATCTGATGCATGTCTATCAAATATCTAGAAGTAGTGCTGCTAATTATATCCTGATTTTTACCTTCGGGGTCACCATGGGTTCTTTATTTATGGGGCCTATAGAAAGAATATTCAGCAGTCGTAAAAGAATTATTCAGGTAATTGTAGGTATTTTTACTATGCTTTGGGCAATCTTAATATTAATTTTTAGATGTATGCCCGTAAGTTGGCTAGTACCTTTAATATTTTTTGTTATGGGGTTTACAGGAATTTTGATAATGTTATTATTTGTAAATGTAAAGGAAATGAGTCCTCTTCAGTATTCGGGGCTTGCGACAGGTTTTATTAACTTTGCCCCCTTTATTGGTGCGGCAATTTTAAACACAATGGTAGGTTTTATACTAGATCTTAATTGGGATGGTCTTTTAGTAGGTGGAGCAAGAATCTATAATGTAGCTGATTACCAAAAAGGTTTTCTGATTTACTTATGTTTTTCATCTTTAGCGTTCATTCTAAGTTTAATATTTTTACGGGAGAGGAAAGCTAAAGATTAGGACGGGGAGTTGCCTTTCGAAAAGATCAAAATACTATAAAAACTAATATAAGTAGCAGATAATGGAGGCATTAAAAACGATGATTAACCTGAGCTGGTCAAACCAGCTCAGGTTGTATCCACGAGGGTAAATTTAGTACAAAAGCTCAGTCATTATTTTTTTGGGATTTAATATAGGCCTCCCTGCCGGAACTAATTTTATAACTTTGGTAATGGATGGGGTTTTTCAAATAATAGTCTTGATGATAATCTTCTGCAGGGTAGAATTCGAGGGCTTTTATAATTTCTGTCACAATGGGAGTGGAGAAATAACTAGCTCTCTCCAGTTCCTCCTTGGATTTTTCCGCGGCCTGTCTTTGCTGGGGGGAGTGGTAAAAAATAGCGGTTCGGTATTGGCTACCCCGGTCAGCGAACTGCCCTGCAAAATCGGTAGGTTCTATTTGCCGCCAAAAAATATTAAGCAGTTCTTCATAACTAACCTGTTGGGGATCAAAGGTTATCTGTACCGCTTCATAATGTCCAGTCTCCCCGGTGCATACCTCCTCGTAGGTGGGACAGGGGGTCCTGCCCCCGATATAACCTGTCTTTATATCGCCGACTCCCTCCAAATTTTGAAAAGGTGGAACCAGGCACCAAAAGCAACCTCCGGCAAAGGTTGCTTTTTCATTATTTGAGGATAAGTTGTTCATATGATTTTGCATTGTTTTAGACCTCCTGCGCTGGTAAGTACTTAAATTAAATATTTTAAAAAAAGCCCAATAGTAATGTTAATATTTTCACCTGAGAGGTGCCTATGTATACATAGAGTAAATGGTGTCAAAATTATATGAGAAACTAGTTGCGCGCGCAACTAGTTTCTCATATAATAGTTGCATGTGCAACAAATGCTTTATTTTATTTCTAGGGAGGCATAATTTTATGGATCGCTCAAAACAGCTAGGGGAGGAAAAGGTATCCAAGCTTTTACTAAAGTTCTCTATACCGGCAATTATCGGAATGCTGGTAAATGCACTATATAATGTTGTAGACAGGATTTTTATTGGTAATGGAGTAGGCTCATTAGGCATCGCGGGGATAACAATAGGCTTCCCTGTTATGATAGTAGGAATGGCTTTTGCCATGTTAATAGCATTTGGTGCTAATGCTCTTGTATCTATTAGGTTAGGCGAAAAGAAAATTGACGAGGCAGAACTAATCATGGGTAATGCAGCAACTCTCCTAGTTATAGTTTCTTTGGTAATATCTGTATTAGGGTTAATATTTATTGATTCTTTACTAATACTTTTTGGTGCAACGGAAAGTATACTGCCCTATGCCAAAGACTATATGCACATAATTTTATGGGGTAATGTTTTTATGGCCATAGGATTTGGGATGAATAACTTTATCCGGGCTGAAGGGAACCCCAAGGTCGCTATGTATACTATGCTTATTGGGGCCATTACCAATATTATATTAGATTATGTATTTATTTTTATCTTTAACTGGGGGATGAAAGGTGCAGCCTTTGCAACAATAATCTCTCAGATGATTTCTGCGGGTTGGGTGCTTTACTACTTTTTAAGCGGCCATAGTACTTTAAAGCTACGGCGGGCTAATCTTAGGCTTAAGTGGTATATTGTAGAAAAAATTATAGCCATCGGCTCGCCCCCTTTTGCTATGCAAATGGCGGCTAGTTTACTAAATGTAATTTTGAATAATTCCTTAAGTTATTATGGTGGTGATACGGCTATTGCGGGCATGGGGATAATTAATAGTGCAATGATGCTTATTTTAATGCCTGTGTTTGGAATTAATCAGGGAGCACAGCCTATTATTGGTTATAATTATGGGGCTAAAAACTTTGATCGTGTAAAAGAGGCTTTAAAATTGGCAATTTTTGCCGCTACTTTAGTGGTGAGTATTGGATTTATAGCTACTAGAATATTTCCGGCGGAAATTATTGCTTTCTTTAACAAAGAAGACCAAGAACTTATCAAGCTAGGGTCGCATGCTTTAACAATTTTCCTCATTGGTTTACCAATAATCGGATTTCAGGTAGTAGGAGCAAATTATTTCCAAGCAGTAGGCAAGCCTAAGCAGGCTATGTTTTTAACTTTATCCAGGCAGGTATTGCTATTAATCCCTTTAATCTTAATTTTACCCAAATATTATGGTTTCAACGGCATATTATATGCAGGACCCATTGCAGACTTAGGTTCAGCGTTATTGACCGGGACATGGCTTTTAATGGAATTAAAAAGTCTGGATACCAAGCATCTAGAAAGCCTGGTACCTGAACCAGTTAAGTAACGGAGGGATAATGATGGATGCTAAAGATAAAGCAATTGGCCCCTGGCTTTCTGTCTTGTATAGAACTGGACAATCGTATCTTGATAAGGAATTGAAGGCTTATAATCTTGGCAGTGGGCAGGGGATGTTTCTCGCTGTTTTACTTCACCAGGATGGTATTAGCCAAGAAAACTTATCTGCTTTGCTACAAATTGATAAAGGGACTACGGCTCGGGCTATTAAAAAGCTCGAAAAAGAAGGATATATAATTAGAAGAGCTGACCCCAATGATAGAAGGGCAAATATTATTAGAGTTACAGAGAAATCATTAACTATAAAACCAGTTTTAAAAAGGGTAGTAGAAAATTGGACGGATATGCTTACTAAAGATTTTTCCAAGGAGGAAAAGGAACAAGTGGTCAGACTTTTGAAAAGAATGGCTGTTAATACTGATTACTGTGTCGGGGAGATTAAACAGTAGGGGGCGCTTTCCAGCCGCCCCGCTCTCTGCAATCTGAAGAAGTCCGGGTGAATCCCCGGACTTCTCCTTTACGGTAAATTAATGACCTGGCCTACCATTAAATTGTTTGGGTTAACAGTGGGGTTTACCTTAATTAACTCATTCAGAGAGATATCTAATTTTTTAGCTATCGCCCACAAGGTGTCTCCGGACTTTATTTGATAGGTCCTTTGGGATGGCTGGTAGTTTGGTTTGGATGGAGGGTTTTCGGGTACTACTGTGTAATTTGGGTGTTCATAATTTGACCCCGGATTAACACCTTTATGGATCACTACCCTGGTTCCTATACTTACTTTACTAAACAGTGGCTCAACATCATGATTATACATCCGTATACAGCCGTTTGAGACTGCATTACCAATAGAACTAGGATTATTAGTTCCGTGAACTCCATAGCCGGGATTACTAAGTCCCATCCAACGGGTCCCAAAGACACTTTCATAGTTCAATATTTTTTTATTAATTACTGACCATTCTCCAACAGGGCTTGGTGTAGATGGTTTACCTATGGCAATAGGGTAAGTTCCGACCAATAGGCTACCCTGATAAAAGCTTAGTTGGCGTCGTAAAAGATCAATTTCAATATGACCGCTTCGTGCTAGTCTAAACATTACTCTCACCTCTAATTTTTTTACTGCAATATTTTATGCGGGTGGAAAGTGAAAAGTGTCTAGTTGTAGACTTTATAGAACAAGAAGGTTTTGTGAGATGTGAAAAGATAAGTAGTTGCCATTTTATGTATATTCCAGTATCTTAGAATTAGAATATTAATTAGAAATTTAGGGATGGGGTGAATGCGGAATGTCTTTAACTGTCAGGGAAGCTTTAAGAATTGGCAGCCTCGTCGATGCAAAAATACTGGCGGGTGCAAATAGCCTGGAAAGGATTGTTAGGTTTGTGGATATAATTGACGTACCAGATGCCGCAATTTGGTTTCGTCCCGATTCTTTGCTTTCCACAACCTTTTATGCTCTAAAGGATAATATAGAGGCCCAGCTAAAAATGATTGATGATATTGCTGCGTGCGGAGGAGTAGGTTTAATTATTTTTTCTCCTGATCGTTATATATCTGCTATTGATGAGAGACTGATTCAAAGAGCTGAACAAAGGCAATTACCCCTTCTGCAGATGCCTGATTCTTCTTATATTGATGTTATTGTACCGGTAATGAGCGCCATTTTAGATAAACAGGTCGAAGCTCTTGAATATGCTCAGGAAATTCACCGACAGATGACAAACATTGTGCTGAGAGGGAAGGGTCTGCCGGAAATTATTTCTGCACTCTCAGTTCTTATCAACCATCCTGTATTATTGGCTGATGCCAACTTTATGTTTCTCGATTATGCTATACCTAAAGAGGGGGATTTTAACCTTCCTTTGATGCAGAGCCTAACAAAACATTATGGGTATTTAGATCTATTCGATCATTTCCCAAAAGGAGTTTTAACAAGGGCATCTAAGGAAAAAGGGCCATTATATCACCGACCATTTATGAATAGCAGTACTGTGGATTTGATGTTTCCTGTAGTTGCGGGAGATAATTTTTACGGAATTATCATAGTGCCGGGGCTATTAGAAGAATTGCTGGTAGCAAAAACTATTGCTTTAGAAGCTGCTTCAACAGCAATTGCCCTGGAAATTTTAAAAGAAAAGGCTGTTAGAGATACCGAGAACAAGATGAAATTAGACTTCTTCAATGAACTGCTTCTTGGAAATATTAAATCAAAAGAAAATATACTTGTCCAAGCAAAACGTTTAGGGCTAGAGCTTGAAGGGCAATATGGAGTAATGCTTATTGAAATGAATAAAGATAGTGGATACTATAAAAAGATCCTGCAGAATGGGGACGGAATTAATAAGGAGCATCTTGAGGAAAAGCTTATGCGTTTAATAAAAATGGGACTTGATTTGGAAAAGCCTGGAGGGATAGTGGTGGAAGCCCTTGGTAGTATAGTTATTCTACTAAAGCTTTTACCACAATGGGACAAGGGCAAAAAAACTGAACACTGCAAAAAATGTATGGAAAGGATAAGAAAATTGATTGCCGAGCGTATGAAAGAAGTACCTATTTGCTTGGCCATGGGAAACATTTATGATGAGATAGAAAAAATAAGTACAAGTTACCTTGAAGCTTGGGAGACTCTTGACCTTGGAAAGAGATTATTTCATTCACGTTTTTCAGCAACTTATTTTGACTTGGAAGCATATCACTTGGTTAAAAGACTGCTTATAAACAATAGCGGCGTAGATTTTTACGAAAAAATCTATGGAAAGCTCCTGGCTTATGATAAGGATAAGGGTGGCGAATTAGTGCAAACTTTGGAGACCTATATCCAGTGCAATTATTCTCGTACTAAAACTGCAGATAAGCTGCATATACACCGCAACTCTTTAAATTATAGACTGCAAAAGATTCAGGATATTCTAAATATAGACATAGACCAAGCAGACAGCTTCCCCTTCTTGTTGGCATTCATTGCGAGGAGGCTTGCTAATTAATGGGGAATGCGGGTTTTGTGCGAAATGCATGAAATATAAGAGATATTTATCACTATTGCACAAAGGGGATTCGGGGTTAAATGAATAAGTTTGAGTTAAATGAATAAAAAACTATACAAAGAAATCAAAAGATTCAAAATACTCAAAAAATTGGGGAAATTAGTCGAGTAGAGAATTTATCAACTGATAATAAAGGAGGGATGACGGAGTTTGTAATAATTTTAGTGTAGAATTAGCAGACGTGGCATAAGTATAAAAAAATTAAAGAAAGGAAGTTTAATATGGCGCAACCTAGTATGTTTGTAAGAAAGGCAAGTGGATTAGTCAGGTCGTGGTCGGTTTTTGACGGGTTTATTTATGCTTTCTTTTCAATCAACTTGGTGACCTTGGGTTTTTTTATCTTCGCCTTTGCTCCGTATATACCAGAGGGCAATTTAATAACGGCTATTATCTTAAGTGGTATTTTTATTATCTTTGAAATATTTGTTTATGCTCTACTAGTTGCTGTAATGCCCAGAGCAGGAGGAGATTATGTCTGGCAGAGCCGTATTTTGGGTGGTGGGATTGGCTTTGTGTTATCGGTTACCGGCTGGGGTTGGATTCTCTGGCATTGGGTACCTCTTTACGGGACTATGCTTGCTTATAATGTATTTACCCCCATACTTGGTGCTCTGGGAGGCTGGATGAATAACCCGTGGTTAATGAATGGAGCTATGTGGTTTACATCAACAAATGGATTATTCTTTAGTTCCCTTGTAGTTATTGCACTTGCCTTTATATATGTAAGTCTTGGAATGAGCTGGTATGCTAGAATTCAAAAGGTATGTTTTTTTATAGGAATGGCTGGAATGGCTACTCTTTTGGTTATGCTTCTTGCCAGCAGTAAAGCAGACTTCATTAGCGGCTTTAACCATTATGCCAGTACATTTTTTGGTGCCGGAGACGGTGATATATACCAAAGCATTCTCTCAGCTGCTTCCGAAGGGGGATACAGTGCTGTCCCCATGGGCAATCCAGCTATTGTGGCTAGTTTGGCTTTAATACCCATGGTTGTATTCTTCAACCTGTGGCCTAACTGGGGGGCAACCCTGTATGGTGAAGTTAGAGGAGCTTCTGACTTTAAGAAGAACTTCTGGAGCATGGCATCCGGTTTGATAGCTACCACTATTTTAGCAGTTATTGTATTGGGTGCTATGGCTAGAGTTATTGGCTGGGACTTTTACCATGCCGCCAATTTTACCTTTTTTGAAGGCACTTCAGGATTAGGCGTCTTTCCATATCCGGCGCTTTTAGTAAGCTTCTTAACAGATAGTCCAGTCCTGCAGCTTTGGTTGCTAATTAGTATGAGCGCTTGGTTCTTTGGTTGGTGCGGAACTGTATTTTTATCTTCAACAAGGGTTATTTTTGCAGCAGCCTTCGATAGAGTACTCCCCGAATGGGTGGCCAAAGTTTCAACTCGTTTTAGGGCTCCGATTAATGCCTTATTAGTAATGGCTATCCCATCAATAATAGTAAGTGCAGGTATGCATTACAGTGAAAACCTTGCTACCTATGCCCTCAATGCAACCCTTGTTATTGCTGTTACCTATCTGGGCACCACCATTGCTGCAATAATCCTACCTTATAAGGAACCTGAACTATACAACTCTTCATCCATTGCTCGGCTTAAGGTATTTGGCCTTCCATTAATCTCAGTCACCGGTGCAATTTTTGCAGCTTTTTTACTCTTCCTCTTTTATTTCTGGATGACAGATCCCGTGTATGGAGTTAATGAACCTGTATCCTATCTTTATGTAGGTGCTCTATACCTGATTTCCATCGCCATTTATTTTGGCTCTAAATGGTACCGCAGGAAGCAGGGTATAGATTTTAATACAATTCACAAGAGTATTCCGCTAGAGTAACAAGCTCTAAAGGAGGTTAACAACAGCATGACTACCATCTTTTTTACAACGGACATCCATGGTTCCGAGATATGCTGGAAAAAATTTATTAATGCTGGGAAGTTTTACAAGGCTGACATCATAGTTTTAGGCGGAGATATGACAGGCAAGGCTATTGTGCCCTTTATAAAAGATGACAAAGGAAACTATAAGGTCTCTTTTTTGGAAGAGGATATGGATCTTAATGAGGTACAAAAGGAAAAAATGGAGAAGACCATATCAGATAGGGGCTATTACCCGATGGTTATGACTGAAGAAAGATTTATGGAACTTGATAGTGACCCTGAATTAGTTGAGCAATTGTTTGTTGAAAGGGTAGTCATGGTGGCTGAACGTTGGGTTCAATATGCTGAAGAAAGGTTGTCAAAGTGGGGAATTAAATGCTTCATTTGCCCTGGAAATGATGATATGTTCGAGCTGGATGCTGTGTTTGCCAAGTCAAAATATATTAGCTTGGCAGAGGGAAAAATTATTGATCTGGATGACCGCTACAATATGATCAGCACAGGTTGGTGCAACTATACGCCTTGGGATACCCATAGAGAGTGTAGTGAAGATGAATTGGAAGAACGCATTGAAAGGATGGCCGGGGAGGTAGAAGATATGACAAAATGTATTTTCAATCTTCATGCACCTCCTTTTGGTTCCGGCTTGGATGAAGCACCTGAATTGGATGAGAATTTAAGACCAAAATATGCCGGGCGATCTCTAATTCCAGTGGGGAGCCACTCTGTTCGGAAAGTTATAGAAAAATACCAGCCTCCCTTGGCCCTAGTCGGGCATATACACGAAGGGAAAGGTGTTAATCGCTTGGGCAAAACTCTGGTGGTCAACCCCGGCAGTTCGTATGAACAAGGCAATCTTTTAGGAGCTGTTTTAGAGCTTGATAAAAAGGGAGTAAAGAAATATATCTTGACCTCGGGGTAACAAGGAGAGGGGACACACTTTCTGCTTCGCTAGGTTAAGGTTGAGGTTGAGGTTGAGGTTGAGCAAAATCTTAAGCTTAACCTAGTGAGTCGAAGGTGAACGAAACACAAATATCCCCGACTGGGATGTTGCCAATGAATAATGGGGACACACTCTTCTAGAGATTGGATGTTCGATACTAGAGGTTAGATTCTTGTAGTACATCGAAGCATTGCTTAGAATCGAGCCTCGAACCTCTAACCTCTAACCTCAAACGTCTAGCAAGAGGGATGTCCTAAAAAAACTCTTGGAAGGGGGGGAAGTATGGCTCAATACACTAGTAGGAATGCTAAGGAATTTGTTGATGAAGCAGAAAAAATAATTACCCTGGCTAAAGAAAAAGGTGTAACCCTACGTCTTATAGGTGCCCTAGCCTTTAACCTTCATTGCCCGCAATACAATTATATTCATGAAAGATGGGGCAGAGTGTTTACCGATACTGATTTTGTATCAAAGGTTGAGTATGGACCAATCTTAAAGGAAGTATATGGGGAACTGGGATATCAGGATGACGAAATGATAACAACCCTTTATGGCTCAAAAAGAATGGTATTTGATAATCCTACTACCGGCTTTCATTCAGATATTTTTTTTGACCAATTAGATTTTTGCCACATACTACCTCTAAGGGAACGGCTTAATGTGGATAGCCTTACTATACCGCTAGCTGAACTTGTCCTTGAAAAAATGCAGATTGTGGAAATAAACGAGAAGGATCTAATTGATACCATTATGCTGCTATTAGAGCATCTAATTGGTGAGAGTGATGATGAAGTAATAAATGCAAAAATAATTGCCAATTACCTTGCTTTGGACTGGGGTTTTTGGAAAACTGTAACCTTAAATTTTGCAAAACTAAGAACAATCTTGGGAAATTCCGATGTATTTAATGCGAAAGATAAGGAACTGGTCCAAGAACGGCTTGCACTACTAGAGGATTACATTAATAAGGAGTCAAAGACATTAAAGTGGAGAATGCGGGATAAGATTGGGACTAAGGTTAAATGGTATAAAGATGTAGATGAGCTCTAGGTGATTTTTAGGGATTTCCTTATAGAGGAGGTTATTTTCCATGGCATTATTGTTAAGGGGTGAATTTGACTTATGTACAGGATGTGGAGCCTGTCTCCTGGCCTGTTCATCTAGAGCAGTAAAAGGATACAGTCCTAGATTTGCTCGCTTGAAGGTCACTATGGAGCAGGAAGGACTAGTCAACAGACCTGTACTTTGTACCCAATGTAAAAAGCCTTTTTGTCTAAGGGCTTGTCCATTTGAGGCCATTTACAAAGACAAGAAAACAGGCTGGATACTGATAAATAAAGAGCTTTGCACCAGTTGTGGACAGTGTCTGGAGGCATGTCCGGATGAAATGATTTTCTTTAGTATTGATGGCAAAGCAGATAAATGTGACATGTGCAATGGCGATCCTCAATGTATAAAGTTTTGTACACCAAAAGCCCTAAATTTGGTTCAGGTCTGTGAGGGAGGGATGGGGTAAGATGACAAGCTATATGGGTAAGCTTTTGCTTGTGAACTTGAGTGAAGGTTCTGCAGGTCCAATTGAAATTAATCCTCAGATTCAGGAACTTTTCGTTGGGGGTAAGGGCTTTGGTGCTAAAATTCTCTTTGATATGCTTCCGGTAGGCTGTGACCCTTTAGGTCCTGAAAATATAATTATGTTTATGCCCGGGCCCCTTACCGGAACTATTGCTCCAGGCATGAGAGGCTGTGTGGTTACCAAATCGCCTCTTACCGGTACATTTGTGGACTCCTATTTTGGAGGACATTTTGCGCCTGAGATTCGTTATGCAGGATATGATGGACTGGTTATTTTAGGAAAGTCCACAAAACCATGTTATCTCTGGATTGATGATGATAAGGTTGAAGTTAAATCTGCTGAACACTTATGGGGATTAGATACCTTTGAAGTTAATGAAAGAATTAAGGATGAACTGGGTGATAAAAGTGTAAAAATAGCAAGCATTGGGCCTGCAGGAGAGAAGCTGGTGAAATTTGCATTAATAAGCTGTGAGTATAACCGCCATGCCGGTAGGGGCGGTACAGGAGCAGTTATGGGCTCAAAACATCTTAAAGCCATTGCTCTCCGGGGTAGCAAAGTAATCAAGGTTATGGATCAGGAAGCCTTTGATGCTGCAGTAGCTAGGGCATATAAGGAACTTAAGGGAGAGCCCGCGATTGAAGGATTTAATATTGGTGGAACTGCCAGTTCCATAGATTTCGCAAATGAAGAGCATCTTTTGCCAACTTATAACTATTCTCAAGGGACCTTTGAAGGGGCTGATGGATTAAACGCAGTTGCCCAAAGAAAACATTTATGGCTCAGAGATGTGGCCTGTGCAGGCTGTCCTATTGCTTGCAGTAAGGTTGGAAAAATCCGAAGCGGGCGTTATAAAGGGTTGATTTCGGATATTGTCGAGTATGAGACAGCAGCAATGGTGGGCAGTAATTTGGGCATCAAAGACACTAGAGAAGTAATCCGTCTTGTTAAGGAATGTGATGCCCTTGGATTAGATGGTATATCTGCCGGTGGAGTTGCAGGCTTTGCCATTGAGGCTTTTAACAAGAGGTTAATTACTCTTGAAGATACAGGAGGTTTGGAATTATCCTTTGGAAATGCCGATGCCGTGGCGTATTTATTTAAGATAATCGCTAAGAGAGAACAGGGTTTAGGTGATACGTTGGCAAGGGGAGTTAAGGAGGCAGCTGAAATAATTGGCGGAGGCGCAGAGGATTTTGCTGTCCATGTAAAGGCGCTAGAAACTCCTGCCTGGGGACCGAGAAGTGTGCCGGCAATGGGATTAGCTTATGCTACCGCAGATAGGGGAGGCTGCCATCAGAGAGCATTTCCAATCTTATATGAGCTGGGCGGTACATGGAAGGGCAAGTCTGTTGATCGCTTGGGTTTGAAAGATAAAGGCGAGATCGTTGCTTACATGCAAAACTACCTAGCTGCCCTAGATACCCTGGTAAAATGTGATTTTGCCCAGTACGGGATCAAAGGTGATACATACTGCAGCCTTCTTTCCGCAGCAACGGGCAGAGGATGGACTATAGAAGGTCTGCAGGTCATGGGAGAAAGGGTTTGGAATCTTATTAGGCAGTTTAATGCCAGGGAAGGTTTTGAGCGTAAGGATGATACCCTGCCTAAGAGATTTATGGAAGAACCACTGCCTAGTGGACCCAATCAAGGACACAGAATTACCCAGGAGGACCTAAGTAAAATGCTGGATGATTATTATAAATTCAGAGAATGGGATACGAACGGAATACCCTCTGAAGAAAAACTGCAGCAGTTAGGTCTGGGTAGTAAAGATAAGTTGTGCCAATTTAAAATATTAACACAAAATGAATGGAGTGGAGAAAATGAAAAATTTAACTGAGCTTCACTATTTTGAAGTACCGACTGTTATGAAGCATGGTCTAGGGGCTGTAAATTATCTGCCGGAGGAATTGGCGAGTCTTGGGGTAAAGAGGCCAATGGTAGTTACTGACCAGGGAGTGTTAAAGGCTGGTATCATTAACCAAGTTTTAAAGCCTTTACAAGAGGCGGAAGTATTCTATATCCTCTATGATGAAGTTGTTTATAACCCTCCCTTGGAGACGGTAGCGGCAGGGACAAAGAAATACCTCGAAAATAATTGTGACGGATTGGTGGCTGTGGGTGGGGGTAGCCCCATGGACGCAGCTAAAGCTATAGGTGTAGAAATTGCCCAGGGGGAGCCAGTATTGGAATATGAGTGTGCTGATGGCAAAAAACCACTTACAAAGAGAATTCCTCCCCTTGTATGTATTCCGACAACTGCTGGTACCGGAAGTGAGGTTACCCTATGGGCGGTGATTACCGACCCAGCTAGACATTATAAGTTTAATGTGGGTGGTCCTTTAATTGCAGCCCATTTAGCGTTGATTGATCCTCTCTTACATTTATCTATGCCTAGCTGGGTTACGGCTGGAACTGGTATGGATGCTCTCTGCCATGCCATTGAATGCTACACCTGCGCTTACGCTCAGCCCCAAACAGACGCAGTTGCCCTGCTGTCTATAGAATACGCCGGCAAGTATTTAAGAAGGGCTGTGGCATATGGTCAAGATGTAGACGCTAGGTACTACATGGCCATGTCCTCAATGCTGGCAGGACTTTCTTATGGTGCGGCAAGTGCTGGAGCTGTCCACGCCATGACCCAAACAATGGGAGGCATCTTTCCCGTGCATCACGGGCTGGCTGTTGCGGCTACACTAGGACCGGTAATGGAGTATAACTGGATGGGCGAACCGGCTAAATATGCTCGTATAGCACAAGCCCTTGGAGTAAATATTCATGGCATGTCTGAAAGGGATGCAGCTTTAGCCGCTGTTTTAGAAGTGAAAAAATTAACTGAAGATGTTGGGATACCGACTTTGACGGAGATGGGTTTAACTGTAGAGGATATCCCAAGGTTAGCTCAGGAAGCCTTTAATGACCCGCAGACCATCGGCAATCCCAGGGATATAGATGTTAAAGGATACGAGAAAATATACAGGCGTTGCTTCGGGTAAAACAGAGGTGTGTGCTCTTTATTCTCTGGGAACATCCCAGTCGGAGATGTTCCCCTTTATCTCACTAGGTTAAGCTTAAGGTTTTCTCAACCTCAACCTAGCGAAGCAGGAGTGTCCCCATTCCTATTGCTTTTTCTCTATTTCTTCAGTTTTTTAGCGATTGAGTTGCCTATATTTTGCATACCCATAACCATAATAATCAGAACTGCTAAAGTGACAACCATTACATCCCCTTCATATCTTTGATAGCCATAACGGATAGCAAGGTCTCCCAAGCCACCACCGCCAACAACACCAGCCATGGCCGAAGCGCCAATCAAGCTGATAGCGGAAATAGTCATGCCCAGGACCATGGTTGAGCGTGTTTCTTTTAATAGAACCTTGGTAATTATCTGCCAAGGGGAGGCGCCCATGGCCAAAAAGGCTTCAATAATACCTTTATTCACTTCTAAGAGGGCCGACTCAGTGACTCTGGCTATAAAGGGTGCTGTAAAAACAACCAGAGGTACAATAGCACCTTTTAACTGAATAGTTGTCCCGACAATCAGCCGAGTAAAGGGTGTAATTGCAAACATTAGAATAATAAAAGGAATTGCCCGGATTATATTAATAATAAGATTGGCTATTTTATAGAACCACTTCTGTTCCCAGATATGTCCCGGTCTTGTTATTACCAGAAGGACTCCCAAAGGAATACCAATAACAGCGGCTATGCTTAAGGCAATCATAACCATTAGCAAAGTTTCATAGGTTGCTTTTGTTAGTTGAGGTGCTATCTCTAAAACTCGTAGCCATATTGACTGTAATAAATTAGTTTCAGTCATACTTTAAGACCTCCGTAATAACATTATGGTCCTTCAGAATTTTAATTCCTTCTTCGATAGAGTGACAGTCCCCTGTAAGCTCAATTATTAAACGCCCTAAGGTCTGATTTTTAATTTGGATTATATTACCGCACAGGATATTGGGCCAGAGCGGTAATTCTTTTGCTATTATGGCTAGAACTGGTTGGGCGGCAGAACCACCAATAAAGGTTAGTCTGAGAATTTTGTTGTTCTCTTTTTTGGTTCTAAGCTCTTTTAAAACAGACTCAGACAGCTCATCCTCCATAATGCTTTTGATAAAGTTTTTCGTAGTCTGGGTCTTAGGCCTAGTAAAAGTATTTAAGACCGTATCCTCTTCAATAATTACCCCATCTTCAATTACCGCTACTTTATCGCAGATCTTTTTGATAACATGCATTTCATGGGTTATTAAAAGGATAGTAATTTTGAATTTCCGATTAATATCTAATAATAATTCTAATATAGCTTCGGTAGTCTGAGGATCAAGGGCAGATGTAGCTTCATCGCAGAGTAAGATGTCAATATTATTAGCCAATGCCCGGGCAATAGCTACCCGTTGTTTCTGACCGCCGGATAACTGACTGGGAAAGTTATTTTTTTTGTCCTCTAATCCCACAATATTTAAAAGGTTATTAACCTTTTCATTAATGATTCCCTTGGGAGTATGGGAAAGCTCTAAAGCCACTGCTACATTTTCAAAGACTGTGCAGGTTTCCAGGAGGTTAAAATGCTGAAAAATCATGCCGATTTTTTTCCTGGCCTCCCGTAGCTTATGCTTTGTTAGTTCAGTCATTTCCAGATCGTTAACCCGGACACTGCCTTCTGTTGGTTTTTCCAGCATATTTACGCAACGGATTAAAGAGCTTTTGCCTGCGCCGCTAAAGCCAATTACTCCAAAAATCTCGCCCTTTTCTACCTTTAAGTTGACACCCTTAAGGGCCTCTACATTACCTTCATTACTCTGATAGGTTTTATATAAATTTGTGATTTCAATCATAAATTACTCCTCATATTTATTACTTGAATAACGGTGATTAGTGCTCGGTACACAGTGACCGGTGCTCGGTGACCAGTGACCAGAAAATCTTTTTGGGTTAAATTATTGCGTCTGACATATACTTTGAGGTTATTCTAGTGGGTCTGACAGTACTTTTGGGTGAATATTATGCGTCTGACACAAGCTTAGATTGCTTCGCTCCGCTAGTAATAGCACTAAGGGTCTTTCTCAACCTCAACCTAGCGAAGCGAAACCTTAACCTTAAGACTACCAGGCGGCAACAACAGAATCTTGGAAGTCTTTATTTATAAAATCTTTAATTTCCTGGGATTGGTAAAGCTCAACAAATTTCTTGAATAAAGGATTATCTTCCTCACCCCCACGGACAACAATAATATTTACCCATGGGGAGTCTTTAGGCTCAATAAAAATTGATTCTTTAGCAGGTGACATTCCAGCTTGCACAATAAAATTAGTGTTTATTGCAGCCGCTGCTAAATCAGGTAAAGTACGTAAAATCATGGGTGCCTCTAGCTCAACGAACTCTAAGTTTTTAGGATTCTCTACAATGTCTTTTACTGTAGCACTTGAGCCCACGCCTTCCTTGAGCTTTATTAGTCCTGCCGCTTCGAATAGCTGCAATGCTCTGGCTCCATTTGTGGGGTCATTAGGTAGGCCGACCTTATCCTTGGCCTTTAACTCACTAACATCCTTAACTTTTTGAGAATAGATTCCCATAGGGAAGATTACTGAATCAGCAATATTTGAGAGCTTTAGTTTCCGGTCTGCTTTAAATTTATCCAAATAAGGCTCGTGTTGAAAGCTGTTTAAATCAATGTTTCCATCAGCCAGCTGAATATTTGGCTGGACATAGTCATTAAAGGTAACAACTTCAATTATTAAATCTTCTTTAGCTGCCAGTTCCTTTACCTTTTCCACAATGGCTTCATGGGGACCAGCGGTAACCCCTACCTTTAGCTTTTGTTCTTCTTTCTTAGCAGAGTTACTACCTCCACAGCCTGCAACTAACACTGTAATAACTAGAATTAAAGCTAGAATACCAAATAATTTTTTCATCTACATTTCCTCCTCGTTTTAATTTTGTAAATAATAGATACAATTAAGTGTCTTGGATATTATCCAAAAATAAAGCCCTCTTTTATCTGGTCAGATAAAAGAGGGCATACTCTCAAAAAGTACGTCCGCTCTTATCTGCCAGACATTACTGCCTGCAGGAATTGGCACAGCACCTAAATAAATAGGCCAGTTGCCGGGCTTCATCGGGCCAGTCCCTCCACCTCTCTGGATAAGAGTCCACTATTTTGTTTTATAACACATTTACAAAGCAGAGCCTGTTATTGAATAAAAATATATCATGCTAGCCGTAAGCTGTCAATAGGTATTAACTGGTAATGTATTGGTAATATACAAAAGGAAATAGGCTTTATCAACATTTATGCTTATATTTATTGAATAGTGGAAATAATATTACTAGTAGGTATTTTAATATTTTTTCGGAGGTAATGATGAAAAGACTGGTTCTATTAGGTATAATGGCCCTCATCGTTTTATTTATTATCGCAGAGCCTATAATAGTCTAGAAGGCGCCAAAACAATCCCCTCTTTTGTGGGGATTGTTTTGTTTAAAAAAAGTTTATTTATGATAGAATAAACTTTTTTAAATATGATAAAATTAATTGGAACTTTCTTGTAAATTAGTACGTCTATTTAGTGATAGTGTTGGAGATGGAGGCAAATTATGACACCAATTATTGAAGTAAGAAGCCTGATAAAAAAATACCGAGTTGGTACGGAAATTATCACAGCTTTAGATGGAGTTGATCTGCAGATAAAAAAAGGTGAATTTATTGCCATTGTCGGGACATCGGGCAGCGGAAAATCAACACTGCTAAACATGATGTCTGGCTTGGAGAGGCCTACTAAAGGGGAAATATGGATAAACAATATTTTGATTAATAAGGTAAAAGAAAAGGATATGGCTGCTTTTCGGCGCAGCTATATGGGCTTTGTTTTTCAGTCCTTCAATCTATTAGCATCGCTGACAGCTTTAGAAAACGCCGTACTTCCTTTAATATTACAAGGGATGAGGAGTAAAGAACGGAGTAAACGAGGTCGGGAGATGCTGAAAATTTTAGGCTTGGAAAACAGGATGTCGAATAAGCCTAGTCAGATGAGCGGTGGTCAGCAGCAAAGGGTTAGTATTGCTCGGGCTCTAATTAATAACCCTAAAATTATCTTTTGTGATGAGCCAACCGGGAATTTGGATACTAAGACAACAAAGGAAATTATGGAGCTATTGACAACTACTATTAAAGAAAAAGGGCAAACCCTAGTCATGGTTACCCATGACAGGGATGTGGCGGGGTATGCTGACCGAATCATCCATATGGTTGATGGAATTATTACCAGTGAAGAGAATAAAGGAGGAGTACTAGTAAATGAAAAAGTTAACTAGCTTGGTTTTAGTAGTATTTTTAGTATTTGGACTTATAACCTCAGTTGGGGCAGAAGAAATTGAAACAATAGATACAGGCTTAGACCCCTTACTGATAATCGAAAATGTGGAAGTAAATAAGGTTGTGGCGGGAACAGATTTTTATATATCTTTTGTCATAAGAAATATTGGTACAGGACCTGCCTTTAACTTGAATTTTAACTTTGAACTTGAGGATGATAAAAATAAGCTGGCTCCATTTTCTGTTGTTGAAGCACCTGAAGTAAAACAGGTTGAAAGTAAAGCTGTCCAGAGTGTTGCGATAAAAATGAATGTTGCTGACAGTGCAGCAAATAGAGATTATAAGCTAAAGGTAAACGTAGACTATAAAAACGCATTACAGGCTACTTCAACTATTTACTCCAAAATAACTGTACCTGTTACTTATGGAATAACAAAGCCTCAATTTGTTGTGAAGACTGTACAGTTTGAGCCTAAAGAGCCTAATTTGAGCCAACCTTTTACAGCTAGCGTGTTTTTTGAGAATATAAGTGAATCTGATGCCGGTAATGTCAGTGTAGCATTAGACGGCAAGGTCAATGATGATAAAAACTTTAGTGTGGTGGATTTATCCAATACTAAGCATCTTTTTGATGTTAAAGGGAAGCAGACCAGGATGGTCTCCTTTCAGTTAGAGGCAGAAGACCCCCGGGATGGCAATGAAGTTAAGCTTACCTTTACATATGATTACAAAGGGACACAAACTAAGCAAGAAGAGATTTTAAACCTGCCTTTACCCAAAGCCAGCGCAGGTACAAGCGGCAAGACACCTTGGGTAATAATCAGCAAATACACTTTGTCAGATGAGCAGGTCCTAGCAGGAAATACTGTTATTTTAAAATTATTTGTGGAAAACACCAATGTCAAAGATGTACATAATGCTAAAGTATCTATTGTTGATGTTCAACTAGAAGATAATCAAAAGGGGGATACGGTGTTCTCCCCTGTAGATAGCAGTAATACCTTTTATATAGATAAGATACCGGGTAAAACTACGGTAGTCAAAGATATAGCTCTTTATGTTGACCCTAACGCTCAGGCCAAGACCTACAATGTTCCGGTAGAAATCATCTATGAATATGATAACGGGCAGTCCAATACCGTAAAAGAGCGGGTCAATGTTCCGGTAACTCAAGAAGGCCGCTTGGAGGTCCTATCAGTTGATACTCCACCGATGGCTTTTGTCGGTCAGCCTACGCCAATTTCTGCAGAATTTGTCAATGTTGGCAAGGTAGCTTTAACTAATTTTATGGTAAATATGGATGGAGATTTTCAAAAAGAAAATGCCGTTTACTATATTGGCAATCTCGAAACAGGTATGAGTGACTATTATCAGGCCATGGCTATTCCTCAAGCCGAAGGCGAGTTAGAAGGAATGGTGGTATTTACCTATATCGATAACAATAATAAAGAAGTTCGGGTCGAAAAACCCTTTAACTTACAGGTACAAGGTCAACCTGAACCACCTATGGGAGGCGAGATGGGTCCAGGGGGCAAGCCGGGCATTATTGACGGTAGACCAGGTATGCCAGGGTCACCTATGGGTCCTGACGGGCCACAGCAAAGTCTTGCAGTAAAATTAAAAAATAACTGGAAGGCCATATTGCTTCTTATTATTGTCTTTATCCAGGCTGTTTTTATCTGGCGGTTGAAACGTAAGGTTAAAGCGAATGGGGAATTCTTCGATGTATAAGATAGATATTTTTAGAATGGCGTATAAAAATTTATGGCGCCGTAAGGTTAGAACATTTTTAACTGTATTAGGGGTGCTTATTGGTACCACCTCTATAGTAGTTATGCTTTCTTTAGGGATAGGCCTTAATGAATCAAGTAAGCGGGACATGGAACGATGGGGAAGCTTAAACCAGATTGATGTGATGGCTGGCATGAACTTTGATGAACAGGGTAATCCCATTGGTCAAGCTAATCCTTTAAATGATGATGCCGTAAATGAAATCAAGGCAATTCCTGGCGTAATAGCCGTCTCTCCTGGGTTTAACATGGGGGGCAGGGCTTTATGGGGACGCAAGGAGGGACATCTGCAGTTGGTGGGCCTTGAACCTGCCCAAATGTCTCAGTTTGAGTTTGAAATAGCGGAAGGTCGGTTTTTGGAAGGTGATGACCGCTTTAATATTGTAGTGGGTTGGGAAGTAGGTAGAAACTTCCGGGACCGCAGAGAAATGGACATGATGCGCCAACAGCAGATGCAGCAGGAAACTAGTACCTTAGAAATGATGAATCAAAGGATTTCCATGGAAGTCAATAACCGCAACGGGCAGAAAAAGATCTATAACTTTACAGTAGTGGGTGTCTTAAGCGAAAAAAATATGAATAAAGCCTGGCAAGCCTATGCACCTATTGGGGAGATTAAAAGAATAAGGGATTATGTTATGGGGGGAGCCCGTAATACTGGTGGAGACCCTAGGATGGCTATGGAAATGGCGATTAAAGGTGGCGGCCGTGTAACTACTTCAGCCCGTTCCTCAAGGGAGCCTCAGGGCCCCTCTCCTGATGATTATGAATTTATCTGGGTTAGAACCGAAAATGTTGATGCTACCAAACAGGTTTCTAAAGCTCTGAAGGAAAAAGGCTATCAGGCCTATTCCATGGCTGATAATTTGGAGGGAATAGAAAAAACATCCAAAACGATCCAGGCTATACTAGGAGGCATTGGTAGTATTACTTTATTGGTGGCGGCTCTGGGCATTATAAATACCATGATTATGTCCATTTATGAACGGACTAGGGAAATCGGCATCATGAAGGTTATCGGCGCTTCCTTTTTTGATGTCCGGATGCTGTTCTTAACAGAAGCGGGACTTATTGGATTGATGGGTGGAATTTTTGGGCTAGGTTTAAGCTATGGGGCATCAAGTGTGATAAATCATTTCGGGTCCGGCTTTATTAATCGTGGGATGCCCCCCGGTGAGGTGGCTAATTCCCTTTCGGTTATTCCACTATGGCTGACGCTCTTTGCCTTAGGCTTCTCCATCCTGATTGGAGTTGTTGCCGGGCTGTATCCTGCTGATCGGGCTGTGCGTCTAAGTCCTATCTCTGCGATTCGTAATGAATAATAATAATTGAGGTTAAGGTTAAGGTTTCGCTTCGCTAGATTAAGATTTCGCTACGCTAGATAGAAGATGGCTTAGAGTATTATTACGAGATGCATCCTATGAATGTTAATATTGAATGAGGCATCTGCACCTAGGTCTAGCTTAAAGGATGCATCCCAAAGAGCGGTCATTCATCTGATGCATCATGCAGTTTGGCCTAAAAGTAGATGCATCCCCAAAATTTATCATTCATTGGAGGGGCTGAAGTTGTAAGTGACTCAGCCTTTAAACGTAATTACCACCACACCTATGAAGATCAGACCGATATATGCAAGCATTTTCTTACTTAGTTTTTCTTCCTTTAGTTTGTAGACATATTTACCCAAAAACATGACAAAAATAGGTTCGGTGTTAGCTAGGGTTACGGCAATAGCGACGGGGATAGTCTTTAAAGCGAGAAAATAGCAAAGGATACCTAAGGTTGTAAAGAGGCCGCCGATGATAAAATTTTTCCGAGCAGTTAGTGGTGTTTCTTTGAATTCTTTGAAGCGGCCTTTTATGGTAAAGTAAATAAGGTAAAATATTAAGGAACTTAAAGTGCTTATGGCTAAACCCAAAACTGCCGAATCTATATATTGTAAGCTGAATTTTCTAAAGACATTGCCGCCCGCAAAAGTCAAGGCAGAAAGAAGGGCAAAAACAATACCTAGCTTTAATGAGCCTCCCGTTGACTTCTCACTAGTTCCATTTTGTAATTGGGAAAGCTGATAAAGACCAAATATGACAATAAACATTCCTATTAAAGCTGTTGTGCTCAATGTTTCCCCTAAAGTGAGAAAGGCAATAATGGCAGCAAAAACAGGGGCAGTAATCTTTATGGATGTTGCTAAGGTAATAGATACATGGTTGATAGCTGTGTATAATGTTAGCCTACCTAATATCGGGCCCATGATGCCCGAAAGAATAAAGAATATGATGCCGGGAAGATTTAAAATCCCTGGATTTGTTATCAGAACATAAATAGCAAAAAATAGAGCTAATAAAAAATTTACTATTATGGTATAAAAGATACCGATATCCTTAGCCCCATTCTCCATGCCTTTCTTCATATAAAAATTACTACTAGCATAGCCATAAGCAACTAGGACGGCATACAATACTCCAATCATTTTTTTGACCCCTTTAAAGTGAATAATACAGTAATTATATTGGAAATAAATTTTATAAACAATAGGCTGAAAAAGCAGAACGTTTTTGTTGCTCAAATTAGTTTGAGTATAAAATAATACCATTACAGAGAAATAAGAGAGGATACCCTGTTATTGACGCGGGGAATTTAAAACTATAGAAACAGTAATTTGTTAATAGGAGGAAATTATGTTAAAAGGAAGATTGTGCTTAATATTATGTGTATCGCTAATAATTAGCTTGTCAGCTATTGGCTGTACTAAGTTAGGCCAAGAAAAAGATCAAGCTAATGATAAAACAGGATTTCAAATTTATAGTATGTCGACAGGTTTAGGAGCTGTGAGTAATGAAAATACAGATCAGCATCGCTTGACTTATACAATAAATTTAAATAATGAAAATACTAATGAAACATTTATTCAATGGATCGAGCCTGTTTTAGGTCTGGGTATCAAGGATAAGCTTTTAACAGAAGACCTCAAGGTAGTTGTTGAAAAATCTATTCCCTCTAAAGGGAGTATAGAAATCAACGGAGTAGTTGTTTTTAATACAAAAGGATTGTCTAAGCAGGAAATAGTAGAATTAGAGCCATTTATAACAGGTATTAAGGTAGTAAGTGAAAAGATAGTAATTATTAATACATAGTCAGATTGAATATAAAATTAATAGGTATTAAAAAAACAGACAGAGACTGGCTTTAAATAGCCGGTTTTTATTTTTTTAAAAAAATAAAAAAATTTCTTAATACTTTGCAGGAATTTGGAATAAAGTATAGAATGTTTTAATTATTATGAAATGACATTTCGCATTATGGAATATTATAAATTTCAGTTATTATTACATTTAAATACTTGGTTAATGCTTAATATCCTTAAAGCCTTAACCATCTCATTAAGAAACTATATGGCAAATGGAGGAATATAGTCATGCATAAAATACAGATATTACAAAAAGTAATTGATAGTGGTATTGTAGCTGTTGTAAGAACAGAAACACCTGAAAAAGCCAAAAAAATTGTAGAAGCGGTAAAAACTGGAGGCATTTTAGCTATCGAAGTAACAATGACGGTGCCTGATGCTTTAAATGTAATCAAAGAAGTAGCAAAGTATTACAAAGATTCAGATGTTGTATTGGGAGTAGGCTCTGTACTTGATGCCGAAACAGCTAGGGCAGCAATTTTGGCAGGTGCAGCATATGTAGTGAGTCCCCATTTAAATCCAGAAGTAATAAAGCTTTGTAATAGATACCAGATTCCTTGTATGCCTGGCGCTATGACCGTTAAAGAGGTGGTTGAGGCTATGGAATTAGGGGCTGATATCATTAAGGTTTTTCCGGGAGAAGTACTTGGTCCTAAGGTAATCAAAGCTATTAAGGCTCCTTTACCACAAGCACCATTAATGCCAACTGGAGGAGTATCTTTGGAAAATGTTCAAGAATGGATCAAAGCAGGTGCTGTAGCAGTAGGTGTTGGAGGTTATCTAACTAAAGGTGCTATAACAGGGGATTATGATTTAGTTACTCAAACTGCCCGGCAGTTTGTAGAAAAGATTAAAGCAGCTAGAAATAATTAAACACACAGGAGGATCTTATTAATGAGAAAAAAGGTTGTAACCTTTGGTGAGATAATGCTACGTTTGGCTACCCCCGGATATCAACGAATTGTTCAGGCTGCTAGTTTTGAAGCAACTTATGCTGGTGGAGAAGCTAATGTAGCGGTTTCTCTGGCTAATTATGGCTTAGATGCTTATTTTGTTACTAATCTTCCCAACCATGAAGTAGGTCAAGCTTGTCGAAGTTACTTGCGTAAATATGGAGTAAGGACTGATTATATAAAAATGGTTGGAGAGCGGTTAGGAGTATATTATTTAGAATCCGGAGCTTCCCAGAGGGCATCAAAAGTAATCTATGATCGAGCTAATTCTGCTATTGCTCAAATTAAACCAGGCGAAATGGATTGGGAAACTATTTTTGAAGGAGCGGAATTGTTCCACTTTACAGGAATAACTCCTGCGATAAGTGATAGTGCAGCTGAAGTAACATTAGAGGCATTGCAGGAAGCTAAAAAAGCAGGAGTATTAGTAAGTTGTGATTTAAACTTCCGAAAAAAGTTATGGTCTTCTGAGGAAGCAAATAAAGTCATGAGTGGCTTAATGAAATATGTTGATATTGCTATAGGTAATGAAGAAGATGCTGAGATGGTATTTGGTATTAAAGCTGATAATACAGATATTACTTCCGGGGAGTTGGATGATTCCGGATATCAGCAAGTTGCCCAAAAGCTTGTAGAAAGGTTTGGTTTCAAAAAAGTTGCAATAACTTTAAGGGAAAGCTATTCTGCCTCAGATAATGGTTGGTCTGCTCTACTTTATGACGGAAAAGGTTATTATAAGTCGCGGAAATATGATATTCACATTGTAGACCGGGTAGGGGGTGGAGATTCCTTCTGTGGCGGATTATTATATGGCTTATTAAATGGAATGGATAATCAGAAAGCTTTAGAGTTCGCTGTAGCAGCATCCTGTCTGAAGCATAGTATCCCGGGTGATTTTAATTTGGTAAGCAAGGGGGAAGTTGAGAACTTGATGTCTGGTGATGGATCAGGAAGGGTGCAAAGGTAATTTTCAATAAAAGTATTCTTTAAAATACAACTATGTATTTACTATTAAAAAACCCCTATTTGTGTACTTAATATTACTTTCCCCCTAATTGGGTTGTGAAGAGTAAAATAAGAAACTTACGGAATAATCACCCTAGATAAATTTAAGATGGATTTTTAAAAGAATAAATTTTTTATAAATGGAGGTACTTATGTCTACAATTAAAGAAAAATTAGAAAAAATGGGTATAGACTTGCCTAAACCTGCTGAACCGAAGTTTTCCTACATACCTGTACGGCAAACTGGTAACTTAATATACTTATCGGGAATGGATTGTAGGGTTAATGGGGAACTAATTTACAAAGGTAAACTAGGTAAAGACCTTAGTATTGAACAAGGTCAGAAAGCAGCACGCCAAACAATGATCAATATTTTAGGTGTACTTCAAAATTACTTAGGTGATTTAGAGCGTATTGAAAAAGTGATAAAAGTCCTCGGTTTTGTTAGTAGCACTCCTGACTTTGTTGAACAACCATATGTTATTAATGGGGCATCTAATTTACTAGTAGAAGTTTTAGGTGAGAGAGGAAAACATGCTCGTTCTGCTATAGGTACTAATGTATTGCCATTTGATACACCTGTAGAAATAGAAATAATAATTGAAAGTAAAGACTAATTAATTTTAAAATTCAGTAATTATTGGGGATTGAACTACTATTGTTTCGAAAGACAAATAATAAATACGAGGAGGGATATTTATGTGTAGTATTGCTTTTATAAATGGCCAATTTATGACTATAGATAAGGCATATGTAAATATTGAGGATAGGGGGTATCAATTTGGTGATGGTGTATATGAAGTAGTCTATGTTTATGAAGGTGTCCCTTTTGCATTGGAAGATCATCTCGAGAGATTCTTTAATAGTTTAAATTCTGTAAAAATTCAAACAGATTATACTAAACAGGACATTGAGCAAATTATCTATGATGGACTAAAGGAAGCAAATCTAAAATATGCAGAAATATATTTTCAAATAACAAGGGGTACAAGTAGACGGACACATACTTTCCCCGAAAAGGTTAGTAGCAATTTTGTCTTAAATATTCAACCTGGCGTGAATCCTCCAACAGAATTATGGGAAAAAGGAGCCTCTGTCTCTCTTGCTAAAGATATTCGCTGGAGTAGGTGTGACATAAAAAGTTTAAACTTACTGCCAAATGTCTTGGCTAAACAAGAAGCAAGAGACAACGGTTATTTTGAATCTGTTCTTTATAGAGATGGTTACATAATAGAGGGCTCAAGCACAAATATATTTATAGTTGAAAATAATCAGATATATACTTACCCTGCCAATAGTCATATATTAGGAGGGATAACTAGAAAACATATTATCTCTCTAGCGGAAAGTATAAATATTAAGGTCAATCAAATCCCGTTTACAGTTGAACAATTATACCATGCGAATGAGGTATTTCTAACAGGTACTTACATAGAAGTTTTACCAGTAACTAAAGTTAATAGTGAGATAATAAATAATGGTCTAGTCGGACCCATTACTAAAAAACTAAATGAGGAATACAAAAAATGGATTAATAATGAATGTGGGTTATCAGCAATAAAAATTAGTTAAATGAGTGATAATTACAATACGTGCTAACATGATTTATTTATATGGAGGAGTAAAGGTGAAAATAATAGAAAAGGAACTGCTTACTGATACGCCTTTTGTTGCAGTTGATTTAAATATCATGGAGCAGAATATAAACTGGTTAGCTAAATTAGCTAAAGAGGGACAAATAAAACTTCGGCCACATACTAAAACTCATAAAAGCCCATGGATAGCCCAGAAACAACTAGAAGCGGGAGCTTATGGAATTACAGTTGCAAAACTGCAAGAGGCAGAGGTTATGATAAATCAAGGTATAACGGATATCTTAGTAGCATTCCCAATAGTGGGGAAAAAAAAGCTTGAGAGATTTAGTGAGCTTTATAGTAAAGCGAAATTAATAGTTGCATTAGATGATTATAAAGTTGCTCAGGGCATAAATGATGTTGGTGAACACCATAAAGCTAAAATACCTATCTATATTGATGTGGACACAGGCCTAAGGCGAATGGGGAAAACCTCACAGGAAAGTTTAAAAGAAATTTTGGAAATTGCAAAATTGCCTTATATCCATATATCGGGGTTGATGAGTCATACGGGACATGCATATAAGGAAAGGACAGACGAGGCTATAAGAAAAATAGCAATTGAAGATGCAACGATTCTTAATCAAACAAAAGAAGCAATAGAAAGAGCTGGTGTTTACGTTTCTGAAATTAGTGTAGGTTCAACAGCGACGGTCAGGTTTTTAAAAGAAACTCCTTTTATAACCGAAGTTAGAGCAGGAACTTATGTTTTTAATGACAGAGCAGTGCTAGGTACTGGAGGTGCTACTGAAACAGATTGTGCAGCTACTATTTTTGCCACAGTAGTTTCTAAACCTAGTAATGAACGATTAATCATTGACGCTGGAAGCAAAACTCTAGCCCAAGATTTATATAGAGAAGGTGGGCATGGTTATATAAAGGGGTTTGATAATTTGGCTATCAACCGTCTATCAGAGGAACATGGGATTGTTGATATTATAGGTAAGTGCAGTTTAAACATAGGTGATGTTGTTGAAATAATACCCAATCATATCTGTCCTGTAATAAACTTAGCAGATAAAATTTATGGTTTTAGAGATGGTATTTATGAAAGGGAAATAAGGATAGAAGGGAGGGGGAAGAATAGATAGAACTTTCGAATTGTACAACAATTTATAAAATAATGAAAATTTTGAGGAGGATTATTAATGAAAAAGATAATTATCATGTTTATTGTAACAGTTATGCTTATAACCTTGTTTGGTTGTGGAAATAGCCAAACTCCTGCTCCAGAGCCGAGTAAAGTAAGTCAAGAGCCCAGTGAATCCAGCCCAAAGGTTAAAATTTTAAAAGCAGGGATTGGTTTAAATGACAAGCATCCACAACATATAGCTTTACTGAAGTTTAAGGAAATTGTTGAAGAAAAAACAAATGGAGCAATTGTTATTCAAACATATCATAGTGGTTCACTTGGTGATGATCGGCAAATGATTCAAGATCTTCAACTAGGATCACTAGATATAACTATTCCTGCTACCGCGCCTTTAGCTAACTTTGCTCCAGAGTTTAATATATTAAATTTTCCTTTCTTGTTCCAGAATGACAAAGTTGCCGATAAAGTTTTAGATGGGCAAATAGGTGAGGAAATGCTTAAGAAATTACCTGCAGCTGAACTTGTGGGTTTGTCATACTGGGAAGAGGGTTTCTATAATATCTCAAACAATGTTCGTCCTATTAATTCAGCTGGTGATTTGAAAGGAATTAAAATACGTACAATGGAAAATCAAATTTTACTTGATGTATTTAAAGCTTTAGGGGCTAATCCTACACCTATGGCTTTTGGGGAAGTATTTACAGCTCTTCAACAAGGGGTTGTAGATGCTCAAACAAACCCATTATCCCAAATATATGAAGCGAAATTTCATGAAGTTCAGAAATATATTTCTAAAACTAATGATCTTTATGGAGTTTGGGTATTTTTAATGAGTAAAGCTACCTATGATGGATTAACCCCCGAACAACAAGAAATTGTAAAGGAAGCCTCTATTGTGGCCAGAGATTATGAGCGTAAACTCACTCGTGATTCTGAGAATGAGTATAAAGAGAAGTTGATAGCAGAAGGCGTTCAATATAATGATGTCGCACCAGAGGCCTTAACTGAAATGCAAGCAATTATTCAACCAGTATTAGATAAGTATGCTGCTGAATTGGAGCCTGATTTTGTAAAACGCTTTTTCAAAGCAGTTAAAGAAGCACAATAATTATTTAAGTATGAATAGTGGATTCCTTAAGGAATCCACTATTACATCCACTATTCACTTTTAAGAGATGAGTTATGATTTTATTGAGGAGGCTAAACGCTTGAGGATCATTTCATTTTTCAATAAACATCTTGAAGAATTTTTTATTGTTCCGTTATTTATAATTATGAACCTTTCAATATTTAGCCAGGTGATTATGCGTAAAGTGTTTAATAATTCATTATCATGGTCGGAAGAATTAGCTAGATATTGTCTTATTTGGATGGTCTTTTTTGGTATAAGTTATGGCGTAAAACGACAAAGACATATAAAAATTGATCTTATCTATGATAGGTTAAGTGAAAAAAACAAAAAAATCTTAAGAATATTTGCCAATATAGTTTTTATAGCCTTCGGCTTAATAATTTTAGTTTATGGTCAAAAGATTGCTTTGAAATTATTTATGCTTAAACAAAGTTCACCAGCTCTTCATATACCAATGGGTGCTTTGTATAGTGCGGCTCCGGTGGGATTAGGATTATCAGTTATTAGACTTTTACAGAATATAGTTAACGAATTTCGGGAAACACCAAATAAGGGTATTTAGGCTAAAAATAATCTAATATAGTGCGAAAATGATTATTCCCTAAGCTATTTATTTACCAAATCTCATGACATCTAACTTTGGAGTGCGAATTCAATAAAATGTACGATGGAGTGATTAATTTGACATTAGCTATACTATTTTTTTTATTTTGTTTTTTCTTTCTATTAAGTATCCCCATCTCCGTAGCACTTGGAATGTCAGCCATTATAACTATGTTGATATCAGGAACATCTTCTCTGAACTTTTTTGTTACAAACTTAGTAAATGCGATGGACTCATTTCCCCTTATGGCAGTACCCTTTTTTATGTTGGCTGGAGAGTTAATGGGCAAAGGTGGAATTACTGATAGACTTTTTGGTCTCGCTAATTCCATAGTTGGCCATTTGACGGGTGGCTTTGCAATGGCTACCATAATGACTTGTATGTTTTTTGCCTCTATTTCAGGTTCAAGTCCAGCAACAGTAGCCGCTATCGGGAGTATAATGATACCGGCTATGATAAGAAGAGGTTATGATCTCCGGTTTGCTACAGTAACAGTAGCTGCCGCAGGTTCCTTAGGAGTTATAATCCCGCCTAGTATTGATATGATCATGTTTAGCGTTGCTGGGAACACATCTATAGGCGATTTATTTTTAGCTGGTATACTTCCGGGAATATTTATTGGGTGTTGTTTGATGGTTTGGGCCTATATTTATTCAAAAAGAGCGGGGTATAAAGGGTCAGGAGACAAACCTTCTATCAAAAAGATTCTAAAAGAAATAAATAATTCAAAATGGGCGTTAACTATACCTATTATAATTCTCGGTGGAATATATTCTGGTATTTTTACACCAACGGAAGCGGCATCAATTTCAGTTTTTGTAGGACTCTTTATAGGACTATTCATATACCGAGAATTAAAAATAAGTGATTTACCAAAAGCTTTTTTAAATGCGGGTATGACAACCTCTTTAGTTTTCTTCATTTTAGGTTCTGCAACAACCTTTGGTAAATTATTAGCAATCGAGCAGGTTCCAAATAAAATGGCAAGTTTCTTAATAGGCCTTGACAACCCTATTATAATAATTTTAGTCATGAATTTGATTTTATTATTCGTAGGTGCCTTTATGGAGACTGTAGTTGCACTAATAATTCTTACTCCCATTTTACTTCCTATTGCTGTAGCTATAGGTTTCAACCCTGTGCATTTTGGTATCATAATGATAGTAAATCTAGCGATCGGATTTATAACTCCGCCAATAGGGGTAAATCTATTCGTTGGATCTGGAATATCCGGATTGTCTATTGAACGACTGGCAATTGGTATTCTTCCATATTTTTTCATAATGTTATTTTCATTAGTTGTTATAATATTTTGGCCAGATTTAAGTATGTTTTTAGTCAATTTAAAATAAAAAAATGAATCTTAACTAATGGTGTTAAAAAGTTTTTAATGAAATGAAAGTTATGTGTTTATATTATTTTCTCCGTTTGGATTATTACATACTTTAATAATAGCTTACCATTCGGGTTATTTGTTAATATTTAAGTACTATGTGAATCCTTCCCCCTCATAAATAGAGACTTTACTATCTTGGTAGAGTCTCTGTATAACTTCTTAATTAGTAACAAAAAATCAGGGTATTTTTGCATTAATTAAAGAAGTTTATACTTTTATATAATAATGAAGAAGTATAATAATATTTTCCCATGTTCCTTGGAGGTTAAAAAATGATTATTTATGATAGGAAAGAATGTATAGGCTGTCAGATATGTGAAATTGTTTGTTCAATGGAACATACAGGTAGAATTAACCCTAAAAAATCACGAATAAGATATCATGATGAATTGCCCCAAATTGGAAAAGTGGAATTTTGTCGGCAATGTTTAGCAAAAGCATGTGTTGAAGTATGCCCAACACATGCCATTAGTTTATCTGCTATAGGAACAATAACCCTTGATTATTCACTCTGCACAGGTTGTTTGCAATGCAACAAAGACTGTCCATTTGGAAGTTTACCAATGGATGGGGAATACCCCCTATTTTGTGACACATGTAATGGTAATTATCAATGTACCCAATGGTGTCCAACTAAAGCATTGAAAAAAGGAGGTGCAGAATCTTGAAAGAATTACCAGGGTATGCCGGTCAGGTACTAACAATAGACTTAACCTCGCAGACTTATGAAATTGATAAACTTCCTAATAAATTGGTTGAAGAATATCTAGGTGGCAAAGGTTTTTGTGCCAAAATTTTATATGATGAACTTTCGGCAAAATGTGACCCGTTATCTTCCGAGAATATGGTTGTAATTGCTACAGGGCCTTTTACCGGAACCCTTGTACCTAGCTCATCCCGTTGTGTTATTGGTACAAAAAGTCCGTTAACCGGTATTTGGTTGGATTCTAATTGTGGTGGTACTTTTGGTCCTGAATTAAAAATGGCAGGTTTTGATATTATTAAAATTAAAGGGCAAGCAATAAAGCCTATTTGTATAATAATCGAGAATGATGCTGTTTCAATAGAAGGTGCAGAAGTTTTATGGGGGAAAGATACATTTTCTACCCAGCAAATAATAAAAGAAAAATATGGCCAGGAATATAAGGTAGCATGTATTGGGCAAGCGGGAGAAGAAAAAAATTTAGTAGCTGGAGTATTAGCAGAAGGTCGAGCTTTTGGCCGTGGTGGTGCGGGGGCAGTTTTTGGCTCTAAAAATTTGAAAGCCATCGCTGTAAGAGGTACTCGAAGTATAGAAATATATAATACAAATGAATTTTTAAGGGAAAATAAAGAGGCATATAATGAAATAGCTATACATATGGATACTGGCGGTTCCCGTCCCAAATATGGGACAAGTGGAATTTACTCATTTATCAAAGAGGCGGGAGTATTGCCTATAAAAAATTTCCAGGGTGGCAGTTATCCCGGAATGGAATTGGTAAATGAACACCAGTTAGTCGAAGAATTATATGAAGAGAGTAGGGCATGTTTTGCTTGTCCTATTGCATGTAGTAAATACTCTAAAGTCAAAAAAGGAAAATACGAAGGGCGGTATGTAGAAGGTCCGGAATATGAAAATGTATGGAGCTTTGGTGCACAGTGTGGTAATAGTGACCTTGGTTCTATAGTGTATGCCGAATATTTATGTGATTTTTATGGAATTGATGCAGTTTCTACGGGAAACATAATAGGCTTTGTAATGGAATGTTATGAAAAAGGAATTATCAAAAAAGATGATTTGGGTTTTGGAGCTAATTTTGGGAATGATGAAGCGATTATTAATATTATTCACCTTATAGGTAAGAGTGAAGGGATTGGAAAATTACTGGGTCAAGGTGTAAAAAGAATCTCCGACTATTTGGGTAAGGATACAAGCAGGTTTGCAATGCATGTTAAAGGTTTGGAATTGCCTGCATATGATCCGAGAGGTGCCTTCGGTATGGGCTTAGCTTTTGCAACCAGTGATAGGGGGGCATGCCATTTACGGGCGTATCCTGTTAGTTCAGAGGTATTAGACCATGCGGGGAGAATTGATCCTTTATCAACGGAATTTAAGGCTGAACTTGTTAAAACTGAACAGGATTGGTTTGCAATAATTGATTCTTTGGGATTATGCCTTTTTGGAACTTTTGCAATAGGTCCGAATCAGATTACAGACCTTTTATATTCATTGACAGGTCAAGAGGAGTTTCCCTCCGCCAGTAAGCTTATGAAAATAGGTGAACGAATCTATAATCTTACTCGTTTATTTAACATAAGAGAAGGCATTACCCATAAGGATGATACTTTACCACTTAGGTTATTGGAGGAATCGCTTTCAGATGGTCCGAGTAAAGGTGTGACTGTACCTCTTAATGAAATGCTAACAGAATACTACCTAATACGTGACTGGGATGAAATGGGTAGACCCAACAAGCAAAAGCTTCGAGAGTTAGGATTGGGGGAGGAATTTTGCAAGTCAGAATCACAGTAAAATTTCTGGCCCATTTAGCCGATGCAACTGGAAAGAAAGAATTAATCGTAGTAACGGAAAATAATTTTTATAAAGCAATTGAAAAAATTGAAAAAGAAATAGATTTTCCAATCCGTGATAAGTTAAATGATGGAATTGGTTTATTAATAAACGGGAAATCTCACCACCTGTATTTAAAGAAAAACTTTCAATTAGCGGAAAATGATATTTTAGTTTTTGTTCCTATCTTAGGAGGAGGATAGATAATGACTCTGAAAAATAATATATATAAACCGGAAGGTGTATTTCCGGCTATGATGACACCTTTTGATGCACATGGAAATATTAATGAACCTGTATTAAGAAAATTAGTTAATTGGTTGATTGAAGAAGGTGTAAATGGGCTTTTCCCTTTGGGAAGTGTGGGAGAATTTATTCACTTGTCATTTGAACAAAAAGTGCAAATCATGAAAACAGTAGTCAATGAAGCGCGGGGCAGAGTGCCTGTATTGCCTTCAGCAACTGAGAGTAATGCCAAAAAAAGTATTATGCTAGCTAAGAAGGCAAAAGAACTTGGGTGTAAAGGAGTAGTTATTGCACCTACATATTATTATCCGGTATCCCAAGAAATGATGGAAGAACATTTTGAGCAGGTGGCTCAGGCAGTATCTGATTTGCCAATAATACTATATAATATTCCTCTTTTTGGCACACCTATTAGCTACGATGTAGTTAAAAGATTAAGTAGAATAGAGAATGTGGTGGCCATGAAGGATAGTAGTGGTAGTATGGTTGACTTACTTCACTTTATGGACAAAGTAAGGCTTATAGGCGAAAATATAAATATATTGGTTGGCAGGGAGGAAATGTTGTATTCTGGACTAATGGTCGGTGCAAAGGGAACTATGTCTGCTACAGTTGGAATTGTTCCTGAAGCCATGATAAATATCTACAAATGTTGGCAGCAAGGAGACTTCCGGAAAGCCAATGAAATACAATTTTCAATTTTATTGCTAGTTAGAGCTATGTTTGCTTTGCCGTTTCCCCTCGGTTTTAAAATTGCACTAGAGTTACGAGGCTTTGTGATGGGTGAACCCCAACAGCCCCTTTCAGATGCAGAACAATATAATTACTTAAAGGTGAAAAGTCGAATAGAAAAAATTATGAAGCAGTTGTTGGGAGATAAACTTATTGTAATTTGATCTTGGAAAGTGATTTCAATACTTGTATACTTCAAATATAATAATTTTATTATGAAGGAAACATTATTTTGTATTAATATGTAATTATCATTGTTTTTATACGTTGTTTATTTTTGTATATTATCAATAACAGTTTATCAAAAAGAGGGGGATCAAAAAATGGAAAATCCTCAAAGTCAAACACAGTCATTGGACAGAGCATTTGCTTTAATTGAAATAATTGCTAACTCCAATGAACCGATGAGTCTAAAGAATATTACGGAACTTGCTGATTTGCCCAAGCCTACGGTTTATAGACTATTATCTAGTTTGGAGACTTGGGGATATGTTGATCAAGATGACAATAGTGGTTATAAATTGGGAACAAAATTTCTTCTTTTTGGAGCGAAAGTTCAAGAGAGTCTGGAAATAAAAAAAATAGCCCGGCAGTTCTTAAAAGAATTAAATGGGATTACTAATGAAACGATTTTTCTGGGTGTCTTAGATAAGGGACGTAGCCTCTATGTTGATAAACTAGATAGCAGTCATTCAGTAAGGTTAGTATCTCAAGTTGGTTCTAGAAACTATGTGCATAGTACCTCGTTGGGTAAATGTTTACTCAGTGGTTTATCTGAAGGGCAGATTTTAAAAATTCTTGAAGAACATGGGATGCTTGCATTAACTAATAATACCATTACCGATAAAGAGGTACTAGTAAAGCAAGTCGGGCAGGTAAAACTACAGGGATTCGCTCTTGATAACATCGAAAATGAAGAAGGCGTGCGCTGCATTGCTGCTCCGGTAAAAGACCACAAAGGGAAAGTAGTAGCGGCTGTTAGTATTTCTGGACCTGTGCAGCGTATAACTGATGAGGCTATTGAAACGAAGTTAAAACCGGCTCTAATAAATACGGTAGCAAAAATTTCCCAGGCATTAGGATATAAAGAATAAAAAATACCAGCCATAAGTGAATTGGCTGGTATTTTTTAAATGAAAAAGTGAAACTTAAAATTTGTTTCCCCGGACGAAAGAAAAAGGCTATGTCGGTGCTTAATAATTGATTTTCTAAATGATAGTAACTTAATATCTAGATGTAGTAATGGGTTGGCAATGGATGAATAGACGTATTTACTAGATAATTTCTTAACATTTTCTTTAACTTTTCCCCAAAAGTTTTATCTAAAATAATGTAAACTATAAATACAGGCAGCATTGTGTTGCTATTTGGATAAGGTGGTGAATATGCATGGAGAACCCCTTAATTTTAGTTGTTGATGATGAGAGCAAGATCCGAGAAACGGTTGCTCAATTTTTAAAGGAGCAAGGCTATCCTGTGGAGATGGCTACTAATGGCAAGGAAGCCTTGGAAATGCTCAAGAGCAAAAAACCGGATCTGATTCTTCTGGATTTAATGCTTCCGGGAATCAGCGGAATAGAGGTTTGCAAGCAAATAAGAAAAGAGTCCCAGGTGCCTATTATTATGTTAACTGCCAAGGGTGAGGAGATTGATAAACTAATCGGCCTGGAATTAGGCGCCGATGATTATATTACAAAGCCCTTCAGCCTAAGGGAAGTAGAAGCGAGGATGAAGGCAGTTTTACGGCGTACTAATAGCAGTGTGGAGGAAATTGAAAAAGAAAAAATCTTAATATTTAAATACCTAGAGATCCATCCTGAAACTAGAGAAGTGTTTGCTAAAGGAAAACTAATAGAGCTGACACCATCGGAATACGCCATATTGTTAACCTTGGCCCGTAGTCCAGGTCGCCCCTTCAGCAGACTGCAGCTTTTAAATTCTACTTGGGGGGAAAGCTATGCAGGCTATGAGCGAGCTATTGATACTCATGTAAGTAACTTAAGGAAAAAAATTGAAACAGACCCCCATGAACCTATCTTTATCCAAACAGTTTATGGAATTGGGTATAAATTTGGAGTAAACCTATGAAGCTTTCGAGAAAATTGAGTATGGTATTAATTATTGCTGTTTTAACTGCCGGCATACTAATCAGCATTTTTTCCTTAGAAGCTACAAAAAGCTCTTTTAATCGGTATGTTTTTAAGGTTAGGGAAGCCCAACTCGATCAGTGGGAAGAAGCCTATACCCAGTATTTTTTATACCAGGGTAGCTGGCATGGCATAGAAAATTTAAGAATGATGGGTGGCGCTATGATGCGGGGGCAAGGGCAGGGCATGGGCTGGGGTGCAAATCGGCAGGATGTTGTTTTAGCTGATGTGAACGGGAAAATTCTAAGTCATCCTTATCAGGACCAAGTAGGGAAAATATTAGAGAATAGCCTTATAAATAAAGGAAGACCTATTGAAATAGCTGGCAAAATAGAAGGGTATATTTTTCCGCAGGAAATTTTTATCCCCGAAGCCCGAGAATTTGAACGAAAATTTATTGCTTCTGTGCTAAATGCTGTTGTCTTGGGTACTTTGTTAGCTAGCTTAATAGCTATTATTTTTGGCCTATGGTTGTCTAGGAAATTGACTAAGCCGTTAGAAGAGCTGGCTAATGTTTCGCAAAAGGTGGCTAAAGGTGACTTTGGGCATTATATCACCTTGAACACTAGAGATGAGCTGGGGAGTGTGGCCCAAGCTTTTAATAAGATGTCTCGGGAGCTAGAGCAAGCCCAATTTACAAGAAAACAAATGTTTGCTGATATCAGCCATGAATTGCGAACACCTTTGACAATATTAGGGAGTAGAATTGAGGCTGCGTTAGAATCTAAGGGTATATTAGATGCACCTCAGTTATCCTCCCTTTATGATGAAGTTATCCGTTTGCAGGGTTTAGTTAAAGAACTGCAGGATTTGAGTAATTTAGAAGCTGGGCAGATTAAGTTGAATATTCAAGAGATTGACCCCGGACAATTTACAAAGGACTTGGGTTTCTTGCTAGAAGCTGAGGCAAATGCCAGGGATATTAAATTTGAAATTTTTGTCGATGAAAAATTGGAATTAATTCAAGCTGATATGCAAAAGTTAAAACAAATTATCTTAAACCTATTAAGTAATGCCTTTCATTATACCCAATCCGGTGGCTTTGTTCAGCTAAAGATAGAAAAAAGCGGAGTGAATGCAGTTATTAAGGTTATAGATAGTGGACCGGGAATAGAAAAAGAGGATTTGCCAAATATTTTTCAGAGGTTTTATAGAGCTGATAAGTCAAGAAATCGAGCTACGGGAGGTACAGGCTTAGGTCTTGCCATTGCAAAAGGATATGTTGAAGCCCATAATGGGGAAATTTCCGTGGAAAGCACCGTTGGTAAAGGCACCATGTTTATTATAACTTTACCGCTAGGCGATATATAGTCGATAAGTGGGCGCGTGAGCGAGTGGGCGAGAAAAGAGTATGGATCATTGTTCTTTTTTAGGAACTTTGACTATAGTCTTTTTTCTTTTTCCTGGGCAAGAAGCCTAAAAAATTGTCTAAATAACCTATTGTTTGTGTCAGACGGAAAATATTCACCCAAATAGTGATTTATATTTTCTCAAGAAATTTGAAAGACTAATGTTAAGTACCAAGAAAGGAGAAAAATATATGATAGGAGAAAAATTAAACACACCGGAAACTAATAGAAAAGTTAAAGGAAATGCATTTGTACCAACGGAGGAAGGTTCTGCTACATTAGAGAGTCTAGATGCTGAGGGTGTAACAGTAAAATATGAACAGGGGCCAACTGAATATACTCAAGGATTCCGTGGTGCACCCTGGAGCAGGGAACCCAGCCTGAAGTTTATGTGTGAAGAAGTAGGTGTAAATATGGACAACCTTATTTCAGGAATTGAAAAAGACATGTCTGATACAGAAATGGCTAAGGAATTAGGAGTATCTTCAAAAACAGTTCAAGGCCTCAAAGAGCATTTTATGACCCATGGTTTAAGTTCAATTGAGGGGCAGGACTAAATAAATAAAAAATGTGTGACTATGTAGTCGCACATTTTTTATTGATAATGGTTATCACTATTTTTTAAAACCGTTGACTAATTCCAACTTAGTAAAATGCTGTGTAGGTTTGCTTAGTATTTCAAAGTCTTTACGGGCTTTACTAATCCGATCAACAGCTATTTTGTCGTTGAAAAAACTCATCCTCGCCACCTCCTAAATGATAATTATTGTCATTTGCTTATATTTTACAGCTAATTATATTTTTATGCAAATAGCAGTAAGTAGTAATAAATGTTTGAATTGGACCAAATTTAGACATAAATGCGAAATAGATCCTATTTGCTTATAAAAACGTCAATATACTAACTAATTTATAGACAATTAATTTAAAAACTAGGATTTAATATTTCAAATAAGCTAGGTACGTGGTAAAATAGCAATTAAAGAGCTCTAATGGGGGAATATTTATGAACCAGGAGCAGTTATGGGTTGTAGAAAAAATTGCTGATGGCTTGGTTTATTTTACAAATGGTCCGGAAAGAACAATAGTTCCCTTGGGTTTAATACCTGGCAAGGCTATTCCCGGTGATATTGTTAGGATTGATTATGATCAAAAGGGCAATCTGCTTTCCTTGAAGGTTGTCTTAAAAAATATTGCTGGACGAAAATAAATATAAAGAATTTTTAATATTAGATAAGTTGGGTATATATCTTAGTAATTAACTAATCAATTTAAGGTGGGGAAATTATGCGACAGAAGTTCCATAATTTTATCAATGTATTGGAGCCGGAAGATAGTTTGTCTTTAAGTCTATTTAACTCCGAAAGTTTTTACTGGCTTACATCTGCAACTGCAATTGCTTTTGCGACAGAAGAATTGCTAAAATACCAGGATAGATTTCCTGATCTTTCTCTAAAACCCATTAAACCTATGAGTAGTGAGCCTTTAATTAAGTCCTTCCAAGAAAGTGTAAAGTCAGGAGAGACTACTGACCAGGTAAAAAAAGAAGCTCAGGAGGCGGCTTTATATAATCTTGCAATTTTAGTATCCTTTGCGAAAGGCTCCCTAACCTTTGATCCTATAGCAGGCTTAATATTAGGCAAAACATTCGCAACATATTGGCTTATATATAAGTTGATAGAATTAGAATGGCAGCAGATTCTAAATCTTGAGGAGATTAATGAGACCTACCTTTTACTGGATACAGTTATTCTTGATCACGAAGAGCTAGATAATCTTGAAAAGCACTGTTTAGATGGAAATATTAGTCGGGACGACAGGGTTTATTTAAGTAGTCACTGGGAGAGGGTTAAATATTTTTGGGTAAATCTCCATGAGGACCTTCAGTTATTAACAGCAGGATATATAAAATTCAATCCACCCTACTAAAAGATAAAAATAAAATTAAATATTCCACTAGGGGAGCTTATAAGAGTATAGGCTGAGAAAAAACCGCGCTAAAGGTTTTTGACCCTTTGGACCTGATCTGGTTAATTCCAGCGTGGGGAAGTGAGATTTTGGTAAAAAGCCTCCTTCTATCCATGTAAGGAGGTTTTTTTATATGGTTTATTATTAAGTAAAAATGCATAGCCGTTTTTGAAAGGGGATGGTGATAACGGAAGTAAAATTAAAGGAAATTTATTATAGTTATCAGGGGATGGAGCATCCGATCTTTGATAAGCTTTCCCTTACCGTGCAGAGGGGGGAATTTGTTACTTTAGTTGGACCTAGTGGTTGTGGTAAAACAACACTCTTAGAAATAATGGCTGGGTTAATCACGGATTTTTCAGGGGGTATTCTCCTGGATGGATTAAAAAAGTTGCCTTTAGGAAATATCAGTCTAATGCCCCAGGAAGATTTGCTCTTACCTTGGCGGACCGTACTAGAAAATGGAGCCCTGCCTTTAGAGATAAAAGGAGAAAAAAAAAGTGCTGCAAACCAGCAGGTTCGAGAATTGCTAAGAGAATTTGGCTTGGAAGGGTTTGAAAATTACTATCCCCATCAGTTATCCGGTGGCATGCGTCAGCGAGTGGCTTTTTTGCGAAGCATATTGACTGGTCATAGGGTATTGCTTCTTGATGAACCTTTCAGTTCTTTAGATGCATTGACAAGGCTAAAGATGCAGGAATGGCTGATAACTATGTGGCAGAAATTTCAACCTACTATAATTTTTATAACCCATGATGTCGAAGAAGCAATTTTTTTAGGGCAGAGCATATATATATTCTCTATGGTTCCTAATAGCAAGTTAAAGCATTATCAAGTGCCCTTTGTATATCCTAGAAATCACTCTCTGTTGGGCAACCTGGATTTTGTCCAGTTAAGGCAGCAAATTTTAGCTGACATGGTCTGGGGTGGTGCTGATGAATAACATGAAAAAAAGTATTTTAAATAAAATTGGTATAGTGTCTGGTATCCTTTTTTTAGCTGTCTGGGAATTGGTTGTGGTCTTTTTAAAAGTACCTATATTTATTTTGCCGCCACCTAGTAGAATTTTTATAGCTTTATGGTCCCTTAAAAAAGTGCTTTTTTTGACCCATTTACCAGTTACCTTAGTGGAGGTTATTGTCGGTTTAGTAATTTCAGTAATTATTTCTATTATTTTATCTTTGCTTATGCTCAAGGCGCCCATCCTAGAAAAGAGTATATATCCTTTTCTGGTAGCCTCTCAGACTATACCTATTATAGTTTTATCTCCTGTGGTAATTATGTGGTTTGGTTATGGCCTGCCTGGGAAAGTTGCTATAACAATTTTGATTACATTTTTTCCGATAGTTGTAAATACTTATGACGGTTTGAAAAATGTTGACTATCGCTATATAAATCTTTTAAAGACTATGGGGGCAAATGCGAGGCAAATTTTTTGGAAGGTTAGGGTTCCTGCGGCCTTACCTGGGTTTTTCACAGGACTTAAGGTAGGTGCTGCAGTAAGTGTTATAGGAGCTGTAATTGGCGAATGGCTAGGGGGTAACGCAGGCTTAGGAGTTTTCAGCAGGCGGATGGCAAGTAATCTCCAGGCCGATGCAGTTTTTGCCGCGGTTTTAATTCTTGCCATGTTAGGCATGGGTCTTTTCAAGTTTGTGAATATTTTAGAAAAGAACCTTATGCCTTGGTATTTTCAAACTAAAAAAAATAGGAGTGAAAGTTGATGAAAAGAGCCTTGATTATTTTAATTATTGTAATAACAATGTTTGGTTTAGCAGGTTGCAATCAAAAGGAAGAAGAAAAAGGGCTGCAGGAAGTATCGATTATGTTGGATTGGTATCCTAATGCTGTCCATTCTTTTCTATATGCTGCCTTAGATAAAGGGTATTTTGCTGAAGAAGGTCTTAATGTCCAAGTTCTTATGCCTGCGGATACCAGTGACCCATTGAAATTAGTGGCTGCAGGACAAACAGATTTTGCCATCAGCTATCAACCCCAGCTTGTTATGGCTAGGGCTCAGGATATCCCGGTAGTTTCAGTGGCGTCTATAGTAAATCATCCTTTGAATACTTTAATGGTGGGGGCCTCCGGAAATATAATAAGACCTAAGGATTTAGAAGGTAAAACTGTTGGCTACTCTTTACCTGTATACGAGGCTATAGTAAAAACGGCGGTTAAAAATGATGGTGGGGATATTGCTAAGCTGAACTTAATTGATATAGGCTGGGATTTAATACCAGCCATGGTAACAAAGAGAGTTGATGTCATTAGTGGCGGATTTATCAACCACGAAAAAATACTTATCGAGAAGGAAGGGTATAGTGTTAACATAATTGACCCTGTCCAGTATGGTGTTCCTGATTATTATGAATTGATTTTAATTACCAGTGAGAAATTACTTCAGGAGAATAAGAACCTGGCTAATAAGTTTTGGCAAGCAGTCAAAAAAGGGCAGTCATATGTTCAGGATAATCCTAGAGAAGGACTTCAACTGCTCCTAGATAACCAAAATGATCAGTTTCCCTTAGATGCTGAGGTAGAAACCGAAAGTTTAGAGATATTACTGCCATTAATGCAGGAATTTGGTCAACAGGAGCTCAAAAGATGGCAAGAGGTAATAGACTGGATGTATGAGCTTGAGCTTATTGATAAGAAACCAGAAGGGGAGAAAGCCTTTATTGAACTGAAGTAGGTACGGGACACACCTGCTGAAGCTCGGAATAATCCCTTTAGGCAGGAATGTCCCGAACTAATGGGACACACCTGCTGAAGCTCGGGATAATCCCTTTAGGCAGGAATGTCCCGAACTAATGGGACACACCTCGTTCGGAGGCTCACTTTGAGTAGAGGAATGTCCCGAACTAATGGACACACCTGCTGAAGCTCGGAATAATCCGCTTAGGTGGAATATAACCAACTAATGAAAAACTTTGGCTGCCATGAATTGGCAGTCTCTTGTTTAATTTTGCCTAGAAATAGGTACATATCAGATATAATGTTAATAATTGGAGGTTTTCGAAATGGTCAAGAAAAATTGTTCTTGCTGTAAAACGGTACCTCCCGGTGAAATTGCTAATCAAATATTAAATCCATTAACTACAATCAAAGGTTTTCTGCAACTATATCTGCTGAAAATGGAAAAATCATTAAATGACGAGGTATTACACCTTCTTCTTAATGAAATAAATAAAATAGAAACTATAGTAAATGATTTGGAAAACAACTGCAAAAAGTGTTCATGATAAACCACAAATTGGCAACAACTAGTACCCATAGAAAAGTTGGGGCAATACGAATATCTATAGTAAACAAAAAACATCAGGGGGTAAGATCCATCATGAAAAAGTTGTTGTCAATATTTTGTTTTGGGGCGTTCACAAAGCGTATTAGCAAAATGTTTCTACTTGCGTTATTAGTATTAATTATCTGGACAAGCACTGGTATGGCGGCAGTTTCCGGTGAGGCGGATTTGGAAAAGCAAATGCTGGATTTAGTAAATAAAGAAAGGTCAACGGCAGGTCTGGCACCACTTAAGATGGATGCCAAACTGGTTGATGTAGCTAGATTAAAGTCAAAGGATATGATAGATAAAAACTATTTCTCCCATACTTCGCCTACATATGGTGATCCTTTTGCGATGATGAAAGATTATGGCGTGGATTACTCGATGGCGGGTGAAAACCTAGCAGGTAATTCCAGTTTGCCTGGGGCCCATGAAGCATTGATGAACTCGCCTGGACATAGAGCAAATATCCTCAAACCGGAATTTACCCATATTGGCATAGGTGTTGTTAAAGGTGGACCTTATGGCATGATGATTACTCAAATGTTTATTAAATCCCGAAGTGATGATTCTAATCCTTTGCCAGTAAAAGTTCAGGAAATCCCAACTCCAGCACCTATTATTAATGAGAGCGTTAATAAAAAACAGATACAACCGAGAAAAGATGATTTGCAGATTTTCTATAATGCTAAAGAAATTACTTTTCCCGATATAAAGCCCTACATAAATGAAAATGAAAGAATAATGGTACCCTTAAGGTTTATTTCTCAAGAATTAGGTTACCGGGTAGAGTGGGAAATGGTGGACCAAAAGATTATTATTAAAAAGGACGAAAACAGCATGAACTTATGGATTGACAAAAAACTAGTTTTTAAAAACAATCAGCTTTTAATAAGCGATTCCTCACCAGAGATACGCCAAAGTCGTACTATGGTACCACTGAGATTAGTATCTGAGCTTTTCGGGGGAGAGGTAGTTTGGTATCCGACACTTAATAAGGCTGTAATTAATCATGAGTAATTGAAAAAGCATTCCTCCTCAAAAATAAGGGGGGAGTGCTTTTTAATTAGACCATAGACCATAGACCATAGACTATGGTCTATGGTCTATGGTTACTAGTGATTGGTAGATTTTTTAGTGGGTTGAAACAAATCTATTTTTAAATCGTAATTAACTATGTACGGGTTTAGGAAATTTATGATAAGCTATTTAAAAAAGAACAATCAAAACTTACACTAGTAATTTAGGATACAAAATGGCGAAGTCGTTTTTCAAAGGGGGGAGTTTAAAGTGAAAAAACTTTATCGTTCAGTTAATGACAAAAAAATCTTTGGCGTATGTGGAGGTTTGGCCAAATATTTTAACATAGACACCACTATTTTAAGGCTTGCTTGGGTTATATTATCCTTAATACCTGTTGTTGGGCCCTTTTTGGGTATTTTAACATATATTATCTGCGGTATTGTAATTCCTGTCGAGCCCGACTATATAGATATTACTGATATAGAAGATATGGATGAATAGTGAGGTGTTTTAGTTGCAGGGTAAACTATACGGTATAGGAGTGGGTCCGGGAGACCCAGAATTATTAACCTTAAAAGCAGTAAGAATATTAAAAAAGATTGATTATTTATGTTATCCTATTTCTCAGCCAGGCAAACCAAGTATTGCTTTGGAAATTGCCGCAGGTGCGGTAAAAAAGAATTGGTGTGTTGCAGAACTTTATCTACCAATGACTAGGGATGACTCTGTACTGGAAGGACACTGGCAGGAAGCCGCCTTGAAAATATCAGATATACTAAGGTCGGGGCAGGACTGTGCATTTATTACACTAGGGGACCCATCCTTATATAGTACCTTCGTGTATTTAGTACGGAAGTTAAAGGTGATACTGGCTGAGCTTGAAGTTGAGATAGTTCCCGGTATAAGCTCTCCTAATATTTTGGCTGCTCAGGCTCAGGTGTCACTGGCAGAAGGCGAGGAAAGCTTTTTAATTATTCCGGGCATAAGTGATTTAGATAAAATTGGTCAAGCTCTAGATAGCTTTGACAATATAATTTTCTTAAAAGTAGGACGGACCTTTTCAGAAATCTATCCAATTTTACAGGAGAAGGGTTTGGAAGAAAAGGCGGTATTTGGGGAGCGCTGCGGTTTTTCTGATGAATATCTATCTTTTAATCTTCAAGATGTTGCACAGAGGCAGCGTGATTACCTCTCATTATTGTTTGTAAAAAAAGGTGGCTTTAAGTAAGGGGGAGAAGTATTTGAGTGGAATAATCTATGTAGTGGGTATAGGGCCTGGAGATAGGGACCATATGACCTTTAAAGCCTGTGAAGTTTTAAAAAAAGTAGATGTAATTATTGGTTATGGTACATATATAGAGTTAATTGAGGACCTCATAGAGGGCAAAGAAATAATAAATTCGGGAATGACTAAGGAAATCGAAAGAGCTCGGCAGTCTGTGAAAATAGCACTAGAAGGAAAAGAGGTGGCTGTTATTTCTAGCGGTGACCCTGGTGTTTACGGTATGGCCGGGATAGTATTAGAACTAGCCCAAGATTTAGTTCCCGTTGAAATAATACCAGGTGTAACTGCAGCCACTGCTGTCGCTGCTGCATTAGGGGCACCCCTTATGCATGACTTCGCAGTGATCAGTCTTAGTGATTTGCTGACTCCTTGGCATAAAATAATGACCCGTTTAGAAGCCGCTTCTCTCGGGGACATGGTTATAGTTTTATACAATCCAAAGAGTAGGGGACGGATAAAAAACATTGAAACAGCTAGAGAAATAATACTTTGGCATAGAGACCCCCAAACCCCTGTAGGTCTCGTGAGGAATGCTAAAAGGGGTGATGAAGAGGTAGTAATTACTACTTTGAAAGATATGTTAAGTCATCAAATTGATATGCTGACAACAGTAATTGTCGGAAACTCAGAAACCAGTATTGAAAAGGGGAAAATTATCACCCCTCGGGGGTACCAAAAGAAACAAAATTACAGTAAAGCCCAGGAGGTATAATAATGAAGGATGGAATTATTATCTTAGGTCACGGCAGTCGCAGAGAGGATGCCAATGATGAGATTAGGGATATTACAGCTAAGCTGCAGGAGAAAAATCCAGATAACAAATACCAGGTAGCTTTTTTAGAATTTGGTAAGCCTTCCCTTGTTGATGCTATTGAAGGACTATTAGAAGAAGATAAATTTGAGAAAATAATAATTATGCCTATGTTTTTAACAGTGGGAAACCACATGCATCGGGATATTCCAGGCAAAATATTAAGGCTTAAAACCACTTACCCGGATATGAAATTTGCTTTTGCCCGCCACATAGGTCCTGATCGGCGAATCGTAGATATTGCCGAGGATAGAATTAATGACGCAGTAGAGCTGTTGTAGCTGTAGTCTATTTCGAAGAGGGGAAGCTTACATGAAGACCATAGACTTAGAAGATTTAGTTTTACAATATAAGAAAAATAAATCCGAAGAGTTATTAAATGCTATTTTACATAAAATGGAGCCTCTTATTAAGTATTGGTGCCAAACCCAGTGCTATCTTCCTTGGGAAAAGGAGGACCTGTTACAGGTAGCCAGGATAGCTGTTGTTGGGGCTCTAGATAGATTTGACCCTGAGAAGGAAATCCGGTTTAAAACCTATGCATATAGAACAGTTACCGGAAAAATCTTAAACTACTATCGTGATTATACCTGGCGCGTAAGTATTCCCCGTAAGTACCGGGAGCTGAGTACAAATATTACTAAAGTAGAAGGGGAAATTTATCAACGGACAGGACAACCCCCTAGTGTTAAGGAAATTGCTTCTACCTTAGGTCTTAGCGAGGAAGAAGTAGAGAAGGTTTTAGAGGCTAAGCGCGCATCTAAAGCTACTTCTTTATCAGAGCAGTTAGAAAAGGAAGATAATAAAACAGAACTTATGCAATTTATGGGTCGAGAAGACGTAAATTTGCAGTCCATTGAAGCAAAACAAGATGTAGCTAATGCTCTAAATAAACTAGAAGAGATTCAAAAGAAGGTAATTTATATGCGCTTTTACGAAGATTTGACCCAAAGCAAAGTGGCCCAGCTCTTAGGTGTATCGCAAATGCAGGTTTCGCGGTTAGAGAGAATGGCTCTAGGTGAATTGAAAAAATCTCTGTCGGGATAGATTATATATTAGAATAATGGTAATACTAAGAAGATGAACAGGCATAACCCCAACTTCACAGAGTTCAAGGAAATCAGTTCCCGCCCTATCGGCGGGAACTTTTCTGTTCAAATCAGACTATAGTCTATAGTCTATAGTCTATAGGCCATAGACCATAAACTATAGTCTATCGACCAAAGACTAAAGCTATTACAGCTCGATTCTATTAAATATTTCACCGCAGTTTGGACAGTAGTCCACTTGGTAAACAGATCCATTACTCCTATGGGTCTCAATTTTATGCTCTAAAGCAATTCCGCAGCTTAAGCACAAGGGGGGTCTAAAGTTAAAGGAAGTCATAGTTTTGGTACCCCTTTTTTTTCTTAGTGTTTACTATATAAAAGAAAAAATGCATGCATAAAATATATTTGCATTAACCACGGGCCCCTTGGGGCACTGGGAAAAGGATGAGATTACCACCCTTGGCACTTAATTGGCTGGAAGTTATACTTTGTAGCTGATAAAGTGCTCGCAATTATCACGTATTGACCACACCACTATAAACGAAAGCATTCCTGTCATCCTGAGCGATAGCGAAGGATCTTACGTAGTGAAGAATCTTAAGATCCTTCAGTCGTACCTCCCTCAGGATGACATAGCAACAATCAGTAGCTTTCATAACAATGACAAATAGACCATAGACCATAGACCAGTCACTAGTCACTAGTCACTAGTCACTAGTCACTAGTCACCAGTCACCAGTCACCAGTCACCAGTCACTAGTCACCAGTCACTAGTCATCAGTCACCAGTCACCAAACCAGCCCCTAGCCACTAAGAACTAGCCCCTAAATTTAAGCAGATGCTTTTCACCTTTTAGTTAGCTTTTAAATATAATAAAAAGAATAAATGATGAGGTGGTTAAGGTGGAAATAATTGATGTACGGAAGCAATTAGCTAGACACCCTTCTAAGGAATATTCTAAAAGAACGTTAGAGAGCAGCATTAAGTATCTAGTGATACATCATTCTGCTACTTTAGGGGGGGATGCTTTTAGTTTTGCTCGTTATCATGTAAATAGTCTAGATTGGCCAGGAATTGGTTATCACTATGTTATTTTGGAAGACGGCACGATTCAGTGGACTAATGACCTTAATGTTACTAGCTATCATGTTAAAGGTTACAATAGCCAATCTATTGGTATCTGTTTGGTTGGTGATTTTACAATAGAGATATTAAGAACAGAGCAAAAGGCGGCAGCCAGGGAATTAATAAGGAACTTGCTGGATAGGTTGGAACTGGGTATAGATGCGGTTAAAGGTCATAACGAATTTGTTGGTAGTGCAACTGCTTGCCCGGCGTTAGATATGGAAACTTTACGACAATTTTTAAATATGGAGCAAGTGGAGGTTTATCTAAATAATAAAAAACTAAATATTTCTGCTGAGCTAAAGAATGGAGCAACATATGTAGCTATCAGGCCTTTGGGGGAAGTATTAGGTTTTGAGGTGGAATGGGATAGCGAAAGGAACAGAGTGTATTTAATTAAAGACGATATTTTAGAACAAGTTCAACAGGAAAGCAATTACTATCTTTCAATAATTAATAATATTAAGAAGATAATTTCGGAGGTGTAAAATATATGGAATGGGAAAGCTTTATGGTCAATTTAATATTAACATTGATCCCTATTTTAGCGACAATTCTGTCTTATGTATTTATTGCTCTAGCTAGGTTTGTGATAAGTCAAACCAACAATGGTATAATAAAAGCAGCGTTAACAAACCTTGAACAAATAATTTTAGCCACGGTGACTGCCTTATCTCAGACTCTTGTAGATGACTTAAAGCATAGTAGAGCTAATAGTAAACTCACTGATGAGGAAGCAGCCCTAATTAAAGATAAAGCTATGAACTCAATTAAAAAGCAGATTAGTTTAAAGGATATGGATATTTTGCAAAGAAGCTTTGGTTCAGTAGATGAGTTGATGGATAATATATTGGAACAGAAGGTAATGGAGAATAAACTGAGAAGAGGTCATTTTTAAAGTCTAATAGTGGGCGAGTGAGCGCGTGGGCGAGAAAAACAAATATAAAACCAGTAACTTACTAGAGTTTGCTGGTTTTTATTATTAAGTGCAGTTTCCAAATTGTACTATAAAAACGGTTTAGTGCGCCCATAGGTGATAAACATGCTGGATTTTTTAGTGAAAAGAAGTATAATTTAGTAGAGCATGGCCCTACAAAGGCGTGCCCCTTCCAAAATAATGTTTTCACATGTTTAGCTTATAATAGCAATTAAAAATTATAATAACTATAAGGCAGGAGTTTCTCGTGGACAAAGCTAATAAACTAATGTTATAAGAAACTGTTTTGATTAGTTGAGAGTATGAATGTGAGAAATTGTACAAACATGAAAGGAATTGAAAAATGATTAAATTTCTATCTTCCATCCAATTAGCGATTACCTTAATTGCTGCTATGGTTTTAGCCTCTGTTTTTGCTACACTATTTCCTAAGATTGAGATCTTTAGTGCCTTTTGGTTCAGAGGACTGCTGTTTTTATTCTGTCTAAATTTACTGATATGCACATTTAAGAGCCTACCTGGCATTGTGCACAGGATTAACAAGCTTCCTGCAAGGGTTGATGAAGAACGAGCTAAAACCCTCGATTTTTCAGGTCCTGAAGATACCGAAAAAATGATGAATTATCTAAAGGAAAAAGGCTATAAAATAAAAACAAGCTCTTCTGAGGGGCAACAAAACATATTAGCTCAAAAAGGAATTTGGAATCTGATAGCACCCCAACTTTTGCATTTATCATTAATAGTAGTACTTATTGGTGGTTTCCTCACCTCCTTAGGTGTCGAAGACCAAGTAACCTGTTTTGTTGGCGAGAAAGCAGTTGTTCCTGCTAGTGTTGCTTCAGGCATGGTCATCGAAGTAAATGATTTTCAAACAATCTATGATGCCGATGGCGCTATTGATAACTGGATTACTGATTTTATTATCTACGTTAATGATGAAAAGACTGCAAGCGGTGCTACCAAGGTAAATGCCCCTTTAAAACACCAAGGTGTATCTTTCTATCAGAAATCTTATGGATATTATCATTTAATTGAGCTTACGGGGGTTCAACCGGGAACCTATGAAGTACCAGATAAAAAAATATTTAAACTGGAAGATAAGACATTTAATATCAGCTATTCCGAAGAAGGTGCAGTAGTTAGCTTTTTTGAGGGTCATAATTTAAGCGAAAAGGTTATCCTAAAGGATGGAGATAAAATAGATTTTCCTAATGATACAGTACTAACCTATCTGCAACTTAATCCTTTCACCGTCCTGGGAGTTAAAAAAGACCCAGGTACTCTAGTAGTTATGGCGGGATTCCTTTTGATGACTTTTGCTTCCTTCCTTTTCTGGACAGGTAGGTACCGAGAAGTGGCATTTTCATTGACAGAAGGAAAAGCAAACTTAATAGTTAATTGTAAAATCAAGGCTGTTCGTGATGAGGTAACGGAAGAAATAAGTGAAAGAATGAAGGTGAAATAATGGAAAGTTTACAAACACCGTTTATGGTGGCTCTTTTAGTGGCCTATGTATTGGCATTTATGTTTTACTTTATTACCTTTATTTATGCAAAGGTAGCTTTAAAAAATACTGCAAAATTGCTTATAGTATTGGCTTTTGTGCTTAATACCGGACTATTAGTAATTAGGGGGCTTTTAATCAGCGGGCTACCTCTAAGAAATCTATTTGAATTTGGCTTATTTTTTATTTGGGCCATTACACTGGTCTTTTTATTTATTGAATATAAATTTGATTTATCAGTTTCTGCTTTATTTGTATTGCCTATCGTAATTCTGCTCCTCCTATTTTTAGTAAACTTAGATGTTACGGTAAGGCCTGCAATGCCAGCCTTGAGAAGTAAATGGCTGATTATTCATGTCCTAACCGCCGTTCTTGCCTATGGAGCCTTTGCTATTTCCTTTGCCTTATCTGTAATGTATTTAGTAAAGGATTGGCTAGGCGGGGAGAATTCCCCTAATAGGCTGGCTAGTATTATGCCCCGCTTGGAGCTTTTAGATGAACTATCCTATAAGGTGATTTTTCTAGGTATGCCAGCTTTAACTATTATGCTAGTGACTGGTGCAGTTTGGGCTGAGTATTCCTGGGGTCGTTACTGGAGCTGGGATCCTAAGGAAACCTGGGCTCTAGTAACCTGGTTTGTTTACTCCGCTTATCTTCATATTCGACTACGGGGCTGGAAAGGTAAGAAAGCTGCGATAATATCTATTGTTGGCTTTATGGCTGTGATATTTACTTTTTTAGGTGTTAGTTATTTACTTCCTGGGATTCATAGTTATGCCTAAGCATGAAAAAGGGAAATAATTTTTTTCCTATTGAGAGGGGGTGAAAAGGATGGAGCAAGCAGCTTTGGATCTCAAAAGCCTTTTAACAGATAATAAAGATACCCTGTTAACAAAATGGTTCCATCTTGTCCTCGAGACTTACCCAAAAGAAACGGCAAGACATTTTGGTAATCAAAAAAGTCAGTTTGCTAATCCAATCGGCCATAATATTTTTGAAGGCTTAGATGAAATTTATGATGAGTTAAGTCAGTACGCGAATGAGGATAGGATATTTAAAGCTTTGGATAGAATTCTGCGAATTACGGCAGTACAGGATCTATCACCCTCTAAAGCTGTTTCTTTTTTATTTCTTTTAAAAAGGGTGGTACGAGAAGGCTTAGCCGAAGAACTGCGGGAAGGTAAATGTTTGCAGGAGCTACTTGATTTTGAAGATAAGGTTGACCAATCAATACTTTTGGCTTTTAATATTTATTTAGAATGTCGTGAGACTATCTATAAAATGAGACTTCATGAAGTAAAAACCAGGTGTGATATCTTAGAGCGAATTAATCAATACAATAATTAAACTGGATATATTTCATTGATTGAGGGGTGTAAAAATGGCGAAACTACCTAAAACAGAGGAACTGTTAAGAATTAATTTTCAGCCGCCCAAAACAGGCTGGCAGGAAACCCCTGTGGATTTCAAGCCAGGCACATGGCTTTATGCAGGTAAGGCAGAAAGCTTAGAAACAGTAGGCTTAGCTAATCCAAGACAGTGGTCACCGGAAGATGAAGATTGGAAATTGCCCGAAAATTGGAAAGAAATTATTTTAGAAGGGTTAAGAGAAAGATTAGGAAAATTCCGGTCACTGCAATTATTTATGGATACTTGCGTCAGATGTGGTGCTTGTGCAGATAAATGTCATTTTTATCTGGGCTCAGGTGACCCGAAAAACATGCCGGTTTTACGGGCTGAGCTCTTAAGATCGGTATATAGAAAAGATTTTACAACTGCCGGAAAAATATTTGGCAAATTTGCCGGTGCTCGGGAATTGACACCCGCTGTTTTAAAAGAATGGTTCTACTATTTCTTCCAATGTACTGAATGTCGCCGTTGTTCCGTATTCTGTCCTTACGGTATAGATACCGCAGAAATAACCATGATTGGGAGAGAACTCTTAAACCTCGTGGGCTTAAATATTGACTGGGTTGTGACTCCGGTAGCTAATTGTTATAAAAAAGGTAATCACTTAGGCATTCAACCCCATGGGCTGGTTGACTCCTTTGAAATGTTAACCGATGATATTGCTGATATTACTGGTGTGCAGCTAGATCTTTCTTTTAATAGAAAAGGAGCAGAAGTACTGTTTGTGCCTCCTTCCGGTGATGTATTTGCTGATCCGGGTACCCATAGTTTGATGGGACAATTAATGCTTATGCATGAAGTAGGTCTGGATTATACCTTGAGCACTTATGCTTCCGAGGGTGGTAACTTCGGATTATTTACTTCCCATGAAATGATGAAAAGGCTCAATTCAAAAATATATGCTGAAGCGAAAAGATTGGGAGTAAAATGGATTCTAGGTGGCGAATGTGGCCATATGTGGAGAGTAATTAATCAATATATGGATACCATGAACGGACCTGCCGACTTCTTAGAGGTTCCTGTATCTGCAATTACCGGCACAAGATTTGAACATGCTAAATCTACAAAGATGATTCATATCACCGAATTTACTGCGGACTTAATTCAAAACAATAAAATTAAGCTTGACCCTAGCCGTAATAATAAGCATGTAGTTACTTATCATGATTCCTGTAACCCGGCTAGAGCAATGGGCTTGTTAGAAGAACCGCGGTATATACTGAAAAATGTCTGCAATAATTTCTATGAGATGCCTGAGGAAACTATTAGAGAAAAAACCTTCTGCTGTGGTGGCGGGGCAGGTCTAGGTGCAGACGAAAATATGGAAATGCGTATGCGGGGCGGCCTCCCCCGAGCAAATGCTGTTAAATATGTCCATGAAAAGCACGGGGTGAACATGCTCTCCTGTGTATGTGCCATTGACCGAGCGGTACTACCCCCATTAATGCATTACTGGGTACCTGATGTAAATGTTTGTGGTGTTCATGAACTGGTTGGTAATGCCCTTGTGATGAAAGGGGAAAAGGAACGGGAAGAAAGCTTGCGTTTTGAGCCTATAGGAACGGAGGAAGATAATGATGTATAATTCCCGAAATATTATTATTGGTCTGATTATTTTTGTGGGCATCTTTACTTTTCCTTTTGTACTAGGTGCCGGTAAGGCTAATGAAGCGCCTAAGCTCAGTCTTGATACCCCTAAAATTAATGAGCTAATAAAAAAGGAACCAATTGAAACAGTGGAGTTTATGCGTAATAACCATATGCAGCTTTTAAGTGATTGGAAAGTAGCTGTAGTTAGAGACGGTAATCGAGTATATGTTTCCCAAAAAGATGGCCAAGAATATGATATGAGCCTGCAAAATACCTGCCTTGACTGTCACTCAAATAAAGAACAATTCTGTGATGCTTGTCATACCTATGCTGAGGTAGAGCCCAACTGTTGGGATTGCCATGTTGCGCCGGAGGTGATTAGGTAAATGGATATTAATAGAAGGAAGTTTCTAAAAGCTGGTGGAGTTTTGGCCTTAGGTTTGAGTATTGCACCTGCCAAGAGTGTTTTAGCCGGAGTTAAAGGCAAATATGCTCCCGGCCCTAATGCTTTAACTGCAAAAAACTGGGCCATGGTAGTTGATATGAACAAGCTTGAAAAAGATGTGGAAGCCTGTACCATGGCTTGTCATAAGGAACACAATGTTCCTAACATCGATAATAAAAAAGAAGAAGTGAAGTGGATTTGGACCGATAAATACGGACACCTTTTCCATGATAACAAACATGACTTTATGAATAAAGAAATGGAGCACAGGCATTTTTTAGCTTTATGCAACCAATGTGAAAATCCGGTTTGTGTCAGGGTATGTCCAACAAAAGCTACATTTAAAAATAAAGAGGGAATTATAATGATGGATTACCATCGTTGTATTGGCTGCCGATATTGTATGGCCGGTTGTCCTTACGGAGCCAGAAGCTTCAACTTTAAAGATCCCCGTCCTTATATAGAAGAAATTAACCCCAATTACCCAACGAGGACTAAAGGAGTTGTAGAAAAGTGTAACTTCTGTTCTGAACGTTTGGCTAAAGGTTTACTTCCAGCTTGTGTTGAGGCTAGTACAAATGGTGGATTAGTTTTTGGTGATCTAGACGATCCAAACTCAGAAGTTCGTAAAGTTCTAGACACTCAATTTACTGTTCAGAGAAAGCCAAGTTTAGGGACTAAGCCGAAAGTATTTTATATTTTATAAGGAGGGGGAGGAACCATGCTAGAAAAGGCATTAATAAAAGAAAATAATAGAATATTTTGGTACTGGATACTATCCTTAGTAGTTCTAGTGGGAGTAGGTTTTAACTCCTACCTCCATCAGTTAGATCAAGGTTTAACTGTTACTGGACTAAGTCGGGATATATCGTGGGGTTTATATATAGGCCAATTCACCTTTTTTGTTGGAGTAGCTGCATCGGCAGTTATGCTAGTATTACCTTATTATTTGCATAATGTAAAAGAGTTTGGCCGGATTACAGTTGTAGGAGAGTTTTTGGCTGTTTCTGCTGTAATTATGTGTATGCTCTTTATTATTGTTGATATGGGTATGCCCATGCGTGTACTGAATATGTTCTTATACCCAACATTTAACTCACCGATGTTTTGGGATGCAACTGTATTAACCGGCTACTTGCTCTTAAATATCTTTATTGGCTGGAATGTTTTGGAAGCTGAAAGCAAAGGTGTTAATCCACCTAAATGGGTAAAAACTCTGATTATAATTTCAATTCCTTGGGCGGTAAGTATTCATACGGTGACTGCTTTCTTATATGCTGGTCTACCCGGCCGCCACTACTGGTTAACAGCATTAATTGCTCCGAAGTTTTTGGCGTCTGCTTTTGCCACAGGTCCCGCATTGTTGATCCTAATTTGCTTTTTGCTTAAAAAGTTTGCTGGCTTTGATGCCGGCAAAAAGGCTATTCAAAAATTAGCTCTAATAATAACTTATGCCATGTCTATTAGCATTTTCATGGTTGCCGTGGAGTTCTTTACTGCTTTCTTCAGTCAAGTGCCAGGCCATATGGTGACACTTCAGTATTTATTTGTAGGTGCACACGGCTATAGTCAATTTGTTGCTATAATGTGGATATTTGTGATTTTGGCAGTGCTTGCATTAGGATTATTAATTCCCCGTAAAACACGGGAAAATGATAAGACATTAATTATTGCCTGTATATTTGTCTTTGTCTCAATGTTCATTGAAAAAGGCTTAACTTTTGTAATTGGTGGATTATCTGAAAATCCCTTTGGTGAGATAACCCCATATATCCCGGGAATACATGAAGTCTTAATTAGTATTGGTATTTGGGCGTTAGGCATTATGATTGCAAGTCTTTTTTATAAGATGGTTGTTTCGGTTAAGAGAGAATCGGATTTTGCTAATGCAAGTTTTAATAAACAGGAAATGAGGGATTGTTAATGGGTCTCAATTTTTCTTTACTCATAGTTGCGGCGCTCATTTTAGCTGTTTTTCTGGGTGTAGAGGCTTTGGGTTTAAGTTTTCTCTTCGGAGTAATAATACCCTATTTAGCTCTAGCTACATTTATAATTGGGTTTATCCTCAAGGTGGTTAAATGGGCTAAGGCTCCAGTCCCCTTTAGGATAACTACAACCAGCGGCCAGCAAAAATCATTACCCTGGATTAAAGATAATAAAATTGATAATCCAGCCACTACTTCCTGGACAATGGTCAGGATGGCATTGGAAGTATTGTTTTTTCGTTCATTATTCAAAAATACTAAAGCTGAAATGGTCGATGGTAAAAAGCTGACTTATCAATGGGAAAAATGGCTCTGGTTAGCCGGCTTAGTTTTTCACTGGTCCTTTTTGATAGTAGTAGTAAGGCACTTAAGGCTATTTTTAGAGCCTGTACCTGCTTTTGTAACTTTAATTGGAAAAGTCGATGGTTTCTTCATGGTTGACTTACAGAATTTTTATATAACTGGTGTACTGCTTTTGGCTGCAGTTACTTTCCTGTTTATCAGACGGGTTCTTATTCCCCAGGTTCGCTATATATCCCTTGCGGCTGATTATTTCCCGCTCTTTGTACTAATGGGTATAGCAACTACCGGAATTTTAATGAAGTATTTTTACAGGGTTGATGTGGTTTCCATTAAGGAATTAACTGTAGGTCTGTTTAGCTTTAATCCTGTCATTCCTGAAGGAGTAAGTGTCTTATTCTATATTCATTTATTCCTGGTATGTACTTTAATAAGCTACTTACCCTTTAGTAAATTAATGCATATGGGCGGAATTTTCTTAAGTCCTACTAGAAATATGCCAAATAATAGCCGTGCTGAAAGGCATATTAACCCCTGGAATTATCCAGTAAAGGTTCATACCTACGCAGAATATGAAGATGAATTTAGAGACAAAATGCGGGCAGCAGGTCTCCCCTTAGATAGGGACGGGGCTGAAGACGAAGCAGCTGCAACTAAAGAATAATGATGTCTAATAGACCCTGCCTGGCGGCAGGGTTTATTTAGTGAGTTCGATTAAACACTAAGATTGACAATCTTAGCTATTGGCCACTAGTTTTTTATCGGTGTTTTCAATATATATGCTCCTTGAGGGGAATGCCACCGATAGATCAAGTTCTTTAATAATATCCATTATTTTAAGATTAATATCCTCCTGAACTTCCAGAAATTCTTGCCAGTTTGTTGTATTGGTGAAAAAGTAAAGAAAAATTTCGAGGGCACTATCTCCAAATCTTTCAAAATACACAAAAATTGTCTGGGGATGAACTTCCGGGTGTCCTTCAAGCATTCCTCTCAGTCGTGCTACACATTCTCTCATCTGTTCAGATGTGGTGCTGTAGGTGACCCCAAGTCTGTAGCTTATTCTTCTCTTACCCATTCTTGACCAGTTAGTAATAGGATCATTACCCATCACAGAGTTGGGAATTGTAACAAGTGCTTGGGCGAAGGTTCGCACCCTGGTACTTCTGAACCCCATTTCTTCTACTGTTCCTTCTACATGAGGTGTTTGAATCCAATCACCTATTGCAAAGGGTCGGTCAATCATTATAGTAATGCTCCCAAAGAGATTGGCGGCTGTATCCTTGGCAGCAAGAGCAAAGGCGAGACCTCCAAGACCTAGACCGGTAAGGATGCCTGCAATTTCTTCAAACCATACCTGGACAATTGTAATACTCCCGATTATTATAATCATTGCCTTAAGGCCATTAGTTAAAAATGATGCCAGCATGTCATCAAACTTTGTTTCAGTATTCTCAGTAAACTTTTTAAATAAAATACTAAAAGTAGTTGCAGTCCGATAGGCTGCCCAAAACAGGGTAAAAAGAATTAATGAACGTGTTACTCTACCAATAAAAAACTGAACATTAAGCGAAAACTCAATAATCTGTCCGGCGAGGTAAATGCCTAAAATAATAAATGCGAAGCGGGCCGGCTTCTCAAGTATCTCAAGAAGTTGATCATCAATATTACTTTTTGTTTTTCTTGTAAACTTCTTAAATAAACCAACGATGAATTTTACAAACACCTGTCTTAATAGTAAAGTAAGAATAATGGTTCCAATAGCACCTGCTATTCTCCACATGCTCTCACTAAAAACAAACTCTTCCAAAAGGCTTAAAATATCTTCCCAGAAACTCATGCTTTTCCTCCCTAACTGTATTTATTAATATTTTTCGATAAATGCATAACGAAAATCCTCCCAAATTTTTAAAAAAGTAAAAAAGTGAATAAGAAAAGGTAAGAGTGAAAAGTGAAAATAGTGTAAAGGTGAAAATGAAAAGGCAGTTCAAAAGGGATGGATAGCTAGGCATATTTTAAGCCTAAGGCCGCAGTCGAAAATAGGAACGGGGACACACCTGCAAAAGGAGCAGGTGTGTCCCCATTATATAGAGCTAGAGCTGGTCAAATGCGAGCAAAGCTAGGCGCTGAAAAGGGGTAAATCGGAGGCGTGCTAAGGTACGCTATCAGTATCACTATCTATTTTTTTAAAGTATAGTTTACTATTTTCAGGGGGTACAATTGTATCCTCTGTATTTTTATCTTGCAACAATTACTCTGTTTTTTATTTGCTGTGTTCTATCCTTTAAAGTAATCTATTATAATCTATTCTGGTTTCTCAATATAATATAAATTATTATTTAAATCAAAACCTAATGGAGTCCCTTTATATTCTTTTATTTCTTTAGAAAAAATATCTATTAATTCAAAAATATTTCTCCGATATGTCGGATCTGCAATAAGTAGACATTTTCCATTAGGCATCCATTGTTTAATCGAATTAAAATGATAACCAGAAAAATTTCCTATTTTTTCGCCAGATAGTGCAACAATATCAATTTTATTATTTATGTAGCCTATTGCTAAATAGTCTCCGGTAGGAGACCATAAAACATATTCTCCATCTTCAAATATAAGTTGTTTCTCTCCTGAAATAAGATCTATAATATAAATATTAGATGAAAGGACGCTATCATCAATGGAAGAATTATGTACTACGGCTAATTTATTATCGGTAGGATTATAGGATGGATCCATAGATAATAGAAAGTGACTCTTAGAATATATTGGATATGTGAATTTCTTAATAGTAACAGTATCTTCATTCCTTTTGTAGAATAAATCAAGAGAATAAACACTTTCTTTTGGGTCACTAATACTAACATACGATAAATCGCCATTTGTACTTATATCGAACCCAATGATAATTTTCTCTTCCAAATCCCCTTTTATAAGCTCTCCACCAGAATTAAACTTCTTGTTACTAATCTGGAAACTATTATCAGGATACCATTTTATACCACGGGGGACATTTTCGGTTAAATATACTCTATCCCCTGTTTCCCAGTTTTGAAGCCAATAACGTACTTCAGCGACATCTCCGAAATAAGAACTCCATTCCCAAAATACTGCAAGTTTACCATCAGGGGATATTTTACCACCTATAAAGCCCCCATTAGTTTTACCTATCTCTTCTTTTCCATTATCATCGCTCATGCAAAACACACTAGTTTGTGATGCTACAATCAAATCAATACATTCAGGTATAATAATCTCATCACCATCGATACTTTTGATGTTTCTAAGATATACTTGATAAGTTTTCTTTAAATTATTAGGTGGAAAGAAGCTTACAGTTGCAATGTTCCCATTAATCCAGCTCAATTCCCACTCTTCATCAGGCGCTATTTTTTTAAATGCATTTAAAAGACTTTCTTTATCTATCTCCTTATTACATTGCACTATAACTTCTTCTCCAGGAGAAAGTGAATACACCTGTAGTTCTTTAAATGAAAGTAAAGGATATTTTTTCAAATACATTGTTAATTTTGGGTTAGAAATTTGAGTTAAGGTATTAAATACTTCAATTTCTGGCCTAGGTAAGTCTTGTGGAGTTTCAGGTGCTTGGATTATATGCAATTCTTCTTGAGACTTTGTACTTGAATCTAATTTAAATTCCTTTTTTTTATTTTCATTTTGCTTACTTGTACAAGAAAACATAAACAAAATTAAACATAAGATTATGAAAAATACAAATCTTTTTTTCATTAATGTTCACCCCAACTATTAACAAATTAACTAATAAATGTTATTGTCCCCTATTTAGGTATTATAATCTATTTATACATCAAAATGAAGTTAAAATTACTACTAGGGGGTCAACATCCATCGGGTCGGCTTTTAAAAATACCTTTAATCAAATCTTTTCTTTTTTAAAGAAATTGAAGGGAGGCTCATAACAGCTAAATTGGCCCCTTTACCTTAAAGTAACGGGGCGAATTTTTCTTTGAACTCTTCAAATTTATATCTACTCATAGAAGCTTTTTTATTATATCCCAAAAACTCAATATCAAAAGACCTGTTAGCAAGATTTTTGATCATTTTGACTTTGCTCAGATTGATTAAAAAGGACTGATGCACCCGTAAAAAGTTATTACCAAGCATTTCTTCGAAATTAGTTAGATTGTCATTGACTGGATAAACGCCATATTTAGTATGGACCAGGGTATCTCTAGATTGTCTTTCAATAAAGATAATATCCCTGGGATGAATAAAATACGTCTCATCCTTATTTTTAAAAGTTAGCTTGTTATCTTTTCTGGAAATAGCAGAATTATTCAAGCGGCTAACAATTTTAGCGATAACCTCAGTAATACGATCCTTATTTACTGGCTTTATAATATAATCAAAAGGATGCACGGCAAAGGAATCAACTGCGTATTTGGTATAACCTGTAACAAAAACAAAAATTGTGTCTGGTAAAAGGTTAGAGATAATTTTCGCTGCATCTAATCCGTTCATAGCCTCTGTTGACCCAAGTTCAATATCTAACATAGCAATTTCTGGTTTATGCTCTTTCGCCAATTTAATAGCTTCTTTACAATTTGATGTATCATAAATATTTGTTGTTAAAGGATTATTTATTAAAAGCTGTTTAAAAAACTTTCTTGTATAAGCTTCATCTTCTAAAAGCAAAATATTGACCACAGTTCCTCAATCCTTATTTCTTAAACTTGGGGGTATATCCGGTTCGTGACAAAACCACATGCTATTGGGACTAATTCCTATACCGGCTACCAATACCGCTAAACTGGCTAAAACAAAAGCAAATTTTGTTAAATATTTCATCATACGTCCTCCTTTCCTATTTTAATTTTAATTACAATAAAACAATTCGATATTTCAGTTAAATTTCCCCCTGTTTTGTCTATTTAGCCCATATTCGTGTCCATTTCGTACAAAATAGAGTCTTTTTAGCCAAACCGGGTACCTTGTTTCTGACGTAATAAATCCAAAAGATTATCTATACTTTGCAAAAAGAAATAACCTAAAGGAGTAATCAAGAAAAAGCTAGCTAGAACCCCAAAAACTACTGAAAAAGCCCAAGAAACTAGTTGATACCGCATAAAAATTAATATTATAACTAGATAGATAATGAATATTATAGAGGTTTTAATTTTTTGCTTGGTTCTTAGCTTTTTATCGGTAACTGTCTTCTTATGGGTGCCGGCAGGTACTAGTTTGATAATTGAATAAACTCCTAAACAGAGAGTTGCAAAAATAAATATAAAAAGGAAATCCACGCTTAAATTAAAAGCAGCAATTTTTCCTAATATTAATAGGATTGTTAAACTACCTGCTAAACATCTGGGGTAAGTACATAAATGCACTCCTCCGCCGAAAAACCTGATTCCCACAAATCCGAGTGTACAAAGTACAGTGGTCGATAAGATATTCAGCTGAGAAGCAATCAATAATAGTAACCCTATTTTAAAGATCCCACCCAGAATAATTTCCAGTCCATAAGCATATACTTCTAACTCATCTTCCCTAGAGGCCAACTGATTTCCCATCCATTTGGCCAGATTTTTAGAAATACCTTTAATCATCACCATTTCTCCTTTTGGGGAATTGAAACAATAAAAGTAGTCTTATCCTCTGAAATAATTTGGATGTTCCCCTGATAATTTTCAACTAGCTTTTGTATCAGGTAAAGGCCATAACCCCTACCGATGGAATCTTTTGTGGTGTAACCCGGCTCAAATATTTTCCTTTTTTCTTCTGAAGTTAACGTGGGACCATTGTTGTAAACATAAATCATATACTTATTGTCTTCCAATTTGAGTTCCATACCAACCCGTTTATGACCATTATTGCTGGTAACTGCTTCAATCGCATTATCCAATAGGTTGCCGATAATACTGCATAAATCCCAGGAAGTTATATGAATTATGCTAATATCACATTTTACGCTAAAATCAAATTCAATTTTTTTAATTTCCGCAACTTTTCTCTTACTGTTTAATAAAGCTGTCAAAGCAGGATGACCTACATTAATGATATCCTGCATGTACCAGTAATTTTCAGCAATACCATCAATATATTTTTTTGCCGCTTCAATTTCCCCCAAATGGACCATAGCCTGTAAAGTTTGGATATGTTTGGTGTGATCATGTTTTTGAGTTTGCATTGACGAGAGTAGGTTTTCAATCTGTTTAAGATGGTCCCGTAATAAATTGATTTCTACTTTTCTTCTTGCATTAATTTCTAGTTTTTTAATTGAAATTAATAAAAAGCTTACCAACAAAAACATCAATAGGTTAATAAAAGGAAGTAAGATTTTTAAGGTATCTGGATTATTAAGGATATAAATGTAGTGGTTTACAACAATAATAAGAAAAGTTTGCATTAAAACTGTTAAAACGATGGATATATTTTCCATTAAACTTATCAACCTTCATAGTAAATTTTTAAATCGTATAATATCAAATTAAACTTTTTGATTAGATAGTAAAGCAGTGTCATAATAAGCCCGGAAGGTAGAAATAATATAAGGTTTATCCAGGGCTTATCGCTAACTTCATTTACATTTATTCCGGACAAATCAATAATCAAAGGCGAAGTAATACTTTGTAATATTCCTACAATCATCATTCCTGCTAAAATGCAAATAACAGATTGGATGAGGCCGATTTTGCAAAGTAATCTGGTTAATATGACTAAAAATATTAGGAATATAAATGTGTGAACACCAAATAGAAGGGGAATCTTCCTAATAATATAAGATGATATTCCGGCTAAAATAGATAAGATTAATTTATCTTTGTTGTTAACGGGTACATTAAAAAGGCTAAACCCAAGAGACAAACACAAAAAAGTTTCAGGTATACTAACCGTTAGGACAATATACCAGGGGATAGAATGTACCATAATTCCTCCTGTGATAATAACAATCTTCTATTTTCTAATTTCTTTTTTAATTTTTTTACTCCTTTACAAAAATTACTACATATTTCGACTCATTATGCAATGCCGCAAAGATAACCTCCATGCTTTCATCCCTTAACAATCAATTCTTCATTACTACTTTATCTAAATAAACTGGTTAAATAGGCTTGTTTTTGGCTTAAATAGATACGAATATAGGCTAAATAGGAGAATCGATAGACAAGCAGTTTTCTAATTTGGTAAGGTGTAATCAAAGAATAATTTTTGAGAGGCCTCTCAAATAAATAAGAAACTAAGAAACAAGGTCTATTTAAGAGCATAAAATAATTTTTCAAAAGTTTATTAAAAAAATGTTAGGAGGAAAACCAATGAAAACAAAAAAAATATTTACAGCTATTTGCATAATACTTATTCTACAATTTGCATTGGTCTCTACCGTCTCTGCACATATTGATACAAACGATAAATGGTCTAGTAATAGAGTATATTTTAAGCCTGTTTATGCTGGCTCTGATGCAAATAACAGAATAAGAGAAGCAGCTAGCGACTGGAACAGCAAAGTACCCGGTTTTACATTTAGTGAATCCAGTTCCAGTTTCCACCAATTAGGACCTGACCCGGGAGGCATGGTTCCCTATGGAGTAGCAGCTGCAACTTATTATTGGGTTAATCCAAATACAGGATATATTGAAGAATGTGATGTCTATTACAGTACTTCACTCTCATGGCATTATGGAACTAGTAGTCCACCATCTGATAAATTTGATTTCTTGACGGTTACGAAACATGAATTTGGCCATTGGTACTCATTAGATGATTGTTATGAAAGTAGCCATTCTAGCTCATTAATGTATTATCATATTGATGTAGGTCAAAGAAAATCCATATCTTCTCATGATTACAATCCAGCTCGTATAATGTATCCATAGGAGGTGTTTAATGTGAAAAAATCTAACTTTATAATTGTCCTGAGCATTCTTCTCGCTTTTATTTTCCTTGTCTCCCTAGGAGCTAATAAAAACGCTAGGATTGCCGAAAATGAAATTAATAAATCAAATCTAATCGGCCATGTACATTCTTCTAATATTAAGTTTGATGACGAAGAAATATTTGGCTATGCTGACCTTGTTGCTATTGGCAAAATAGTTGAAGTAAGTGAAGCCAAATATGAAATCCAAGATTTCCATAGTAAGCAATTACCATATATCTACAAAGATTATTTTTTTGAGATCACAAAGGATCTAAAAGGAGACTTACCCCAAGGGGAAGTAGTAACAGTTAGAGTGCCGGGAGGAGAAATAGGTAAACATAAATTTGTAACAGATTCTATTAGCCCAGGCACTACGTATAGACAATTATTATATCTAAAAGAATGGAACCCTATTGATGATAATAAAGTAACATATACAATATTGGGTGGTCCACAGGGCAAGTATGAATTACGGGAAGGAAAAGCTGTAGGTTTTGAAAAGTCAATTTCTGAAGAAATATTTCTTGAAAAGGTAAAAGGTTTCAAAGAAAAATATGGAAATAAAGTTGTGTTGCCTCCAGGTGTTATTAAGTAATCTATTGTTGGGGGAGTAGTAGGGGGCAGGCTTAATATTTTTATAACTAGTTATAAAAATATTAAGCCTGCCCCTGAATATCCCGACTTGGAACGGAACCAACCCAGGGGATGCAAGAAATGGTTTCTTAGAGTATAAAATAAACAATAACCATCCATTTATGGTATTATTTAATAGTGCTCCTTATGCTAATTGGCATTGGTGTACTGTAAGAGGTTATGCGATAGAATCGGAAGTAATGTATAGGATCATAAATGATCCTAACGGAACTCCTAATGTTTATGTTGACTGGTATGCAAACTTTCCCAGCATGGCTAATCTGTATATTGCTGATTAATTAAAAATACCCTGCTCGGTTAAAGGGCAGGGTATTATTTAGGAGATTGTTATGAGAAGACTAGTTTCTTATTTAAAACCTTCAGTACTGTTAGTATTTGTTGGCATGTTAGGCTCTATTTGTAGTGACCTTTATAAAGGAACAAAATTTATTTCAAAAACTTTTGGGCATATGAATATATTAGGATTAAATGAAACTTATTTGAATATTGTTTTAGGTCACAGTATAGTAGGAATAGGGATTGGTATACTAGCAGTTTTAATATTTAAAGAACGTAAAAAAGGAGTAGCAACTACGACAGCAATAATGTATACATTTTTTCTATGGATTTATCCAAGAATTATTTTTTCACATTATTATAAAGATAAACCAATAATTACTTTTGTGGAAATCAAAACTTCTATTATCGTTTTTTTATCAGTTCTTATTCCTCTAGCAGTAAGTTTTTTAGCGGATAATTATTTCATGAAAGAAAGGAAAGAGGTTTAATTAAAAAACAAAAAGGGGACAGGTAAAGAACACTGAAAAACATGTCAATAATTGGCAAAAAAGGCATAAAATTGTAGTAAAATAGAGAAAAAACCCCCGTAATTTGGTATAATAGAGTTGTTGAGAAACTAATACCAAAGGGGGTTTTCCCATGCTTAAAAGTAAGGATATGCGATTAAGTATGTATACCATATTATACAGTAAGATACCGGAGAATCACATTCTTAAGTTAATAAATTCTGCAATTGATTTTAGTTTTATCAATAAACTTATAGAAAAATCCTACTGTAAGTATTATGGAAGACCTGCAAAAGAGCCTGAGCTTTTGGTGAGAATATCAATTTTTATATAATTTATCTGACGAAAGAGTAATTGAGGATGCTTCACTCTCTGCAATAGTTAAGATTATGGGTGAACAGAGGGGATAAGGGGAAAGGTACCTTGTCCCTTGTTGGCAGTTAGGAACATTTAACAGTACAATAGTAAAAGTATAAAAAAAGGTTGCTACTTGGACCATATTGGTAAAAATAACAACCTTTCCATCCTTTGATATTTTTATACGGGTTTGCGTCTTAAGGTGCGAATAGCTACTTCGTGGTCACCCAGGATTTCATGGATAGATTTTTGATCTTCCTTTATTTCGTTAACGGTACCTTGTATTTTTGCCAATTGGTGGTGAATGTTATCCAGTTCCGCTTTAGAAACCTCTGCTTTATGTTCTAAGGCCCGCAGAATTTGGGTGTTTTCCTTTTGCTGCGTTTTTAAATCATCCACAACAATTTCAAGATTATCAAACTTGCCTTCAAGATTATCAAATTTGACTCCAAGGTTATCAAACCTGCCTTCAAGATTATCAAATCTACCTTCAAGGTTATCAAACCTTCCTTCGAGATTATCAAATTTTGAATTAATTTGGTTTTTAAAATCTTTAAATTCTGTCAGAAATTCTTTAAATAACCTTTCCATACCTAACAACTCCCAAATATATTATTAAAAGGAATACATAGATTGCAATTAATGCCTCGATTAATTATAACATATTTAACTAATAATTATGGTACAATCAATCTAAAAAGTGGCTTTATTACTGTGAGGTTGGTAAGTGTGGGTCTTGTGGCTATTATCACCAGTACTATGGCAATCCGACTTCGCAATCAGGCCAATATTGCTAGACAAAGGGGAAAACAGGACCTATGCCCTGTGAACCACCCGGGATTTTGCGGGCGGCATGAAAACTGCCCCCTACAAGGGCTGTTCAAAAGGGATGGATAGCTAGGCATATTTTAAGCCTAAGGACGCAGTCAAAAGTGGGAATGGGGATATACCTGCAAAAGAAGCAGGAATGTCCCCATTATATTGAGCTAGAGCTGGGCGAAGTATTTCATCAGCTCTATTTAACTATAACGGCGGTGCCGTATACCAGCACCTCTGCCGCTCCCTGGCTTACTGAGGCGCTGGTAAATCTAATATTTACAATAGCGTTAGCACCTTTCCCTTCTGCCTCTTCAACCATCCTGCCTACGGAAATTTGCCTCGCTTCTCGCAGCATTTCCTCATATTCTGTTAGCTCTCCACCAATTAAATGCTTCAGGCCACTCAAGATATCTTTTCCTACATGCTTGGCTCTGATAGTACTGCCTTTTACTAAGCCAATAACCTGTTGGACTTCCTTTCCTGGTATATTTTCAGTATTTACTAAAAGCATAATATTGACCTCCCTAAAATTTAATTAATTTTGTATTGACAGTGAATGTTTAATCTCAAGATACAAGATTAAAATTAATAATCCTTAAGCTTATCCCAATCTTCCTTCTTTTTCTCCTGACGACGCTCTGTTATTACATGAATAAATCCTAAAATAACACCGAGGGCAAAGATAATAATAGCAAATCTTAAAAGAATAAATACAATAGATGGGTCTATTAAAAATGGTGCTATAATAGTAACTCCATATATTAGTAGTGCAGTAATAAAACAAAATATTGCAGCAGTTTTCACCATGTAAGCATAACCTCCTTTATTGGGTGTAAATGATATTATTTTGTAGGCAACGGTCCCCCACCGTTCCGTTATGCAAATAGAGGCGGAACTACGGGGCGTCGTTCCCTACTCTGATATTTTTTTATATACTAAATAAGAATAGATTGTAGTAAATATTGTCGGAATAAAAATACCACTCATTAAAACTATAAATCGTGCATTATTTTCGGTAAGCAATACTCCGATTAAGGCAATTATACCACCTAGAACCATGGCTTTTGACCCTATTTGATGGGTTTTACGCCAGACTTCTTCGTTGGCTAAGGTCCAAGGATAACGAAAGCCTACAAAATAATTATGTCTAACTCTTCCCATAATATTCCCCATGACAATAAAGAGTAGTGAAACACCCAAAGAAACCCACAGACCAATATCTACGGAATAGCCCAAGGAAGCAAAGACGGTTATAGCAAACACGAAAACAAAGAATATATGAGTTGTATATCTAATTAACCTATAGGAACCGAGAAACTTTTCATAATTTGCCCTCTTAGGATCTAGGTGGGGCAGTACTATAAAAAGTACATATAAAACAATATTCAATAAGGGTAAAAAGAAAGTTCCAAATTCTCTAGAGCTATATCTATCAACCTCTCCCTGGGTATTCCAATGGGTAGGGACCATGTCGGGCATATATGGGTAAACCAAAAACGCTGCTACTAGTGGAATGACTAAAAACAATAAATAGGGCCATTCCTTTTTAAAAAATTGATTCATTTGGGCTTAACCTCCTCTTTATCAATTATATTTAGAAAAAAACTTAATACCTCTTGGAAAACGGTAGTATTTAGTGAGTAAGAGATGCTTTGACCCTGTCTTTCATCAATAACCAGATTTGCCTGCTTTAATATATTTAAATGGTGACTAATACTAGGCTTAGATATATTAAAAGAATCAGCAATTTCTCCGGCAGTCATGTCCCTTTCTTTTAGTAGGTGCAGTATTTTTCTGCGATTTTGATCAGACAAAGCTTTAAAAATATTATTTTGGTCAGGCAAATTGACCCCCCCTATAGAAGGAAATTTAGGTAATTAGATATTTAGACAATAATCTAAATATCTAATTACAATTTATCATATAGATAAGAAATATGTAAAGTAATATTTAAAAAATTATAACTTGAAAATCCACTTAACTAGAAAAATTAAAAAAACTTGGCTTGCACCAAGTTTTTTTTAACGCTTTGGGTTTTCTTTAGAGGGAGTTTTTTGGGTGGAATGGTTATTATATGCAATAGGATCAGCAACTTCCATAGGCGTCTTACCCAGTAAATTCATTAAAGCATATTTTTCCCGCAAACTACTTTTATTTCGCCAGCTTTTCTTTGACTCCATAAAAGCACCTCCTAATCTTAGTGTGTTTAGAAATAAGAATCTTTATACTGGTGGTAAAAGTAAATTCTTACTTGAGCAAAATATTTTTAAAAAAAGGAAATTTCCGTATTGACTACAACACTTTAACAAGTTAAAATAATAGCACAATAACAAAATTTTAAAATAATATTTGGGGGTTACTTAAGATGAAAAAAAGGTTTTTATTAGCTATTGTTTTACTATTGGCTTTAGTCCTTGTTGTATCAGGATGTGCAAAAAAAGAGGAGCCAAAAGCGGAAGCGCCAAAAGAAGAGTCAAAACAGGAAGTAAAGCAAGAAGTAAAGCAAGAAGGTGATGGTTCTTGGGAGAGAGTAACAAAGGCAGGTAAGATAGTAGCAGGCTTGGATGATGCTTATCCGCCAATGGGTTTTAGAAATGATAAAGGTGAATTAACTGGCTTTGATATAGAAATGGCAGCAGAAATCAGTAAACGTATTGGCGTAGAAATAGAATGGATGCCCACAGAATGGAATGGTGTTGTTACATCCCTTATTTCCAAAAAATTTGATGTTATTATCTCCGGGATGAACATGTTGGCAGCGCGCAGAGAGGTTGTAAATTTTGCTGGACCATATGGTGTTGCTTCACAGGTAATGTTAGTAAAAACAGATAATAACGAAAAGATTGAAACATTGGAGGACTTAAAGGGAAAGGTTATTGGTACACAGCTTGGTAGTACAGGTGAGAATGAGTGCCGTGAGGCTGGCTTTACAGAAAAAGATATGAAGCTTTACGATAAATTTCCTCAAGCTTTTGCTGATTTAGACAATGGTCGTATTGTAGCAGTCGTAATTGATGGATTTGCATCTCCGGAGTGGATAAAAACCGGAAAATATAAAAAAGTCGGTACAGATATCGGCGCTGGTGAAGAATCCACAATTGGTATAGCAGTTCGCAAAGAGGATAAGGAACTATTGGATAAGATAAATCAAGCTATTGATTCTATGAAAAATGATGGTACATTAAAAGAAATTTCAAATAAATGGATTGGTTATGATATCACAGAAGGACTTGATTAAAATTGTTAAAACACTTAAGCTAATATAAAGAATACGAAGGGGGGTGATTTACACCCCCCTTAAGTTCAGTTTTAACCTTATTTTTTAAAATATTGGAGAATAATGAGCAATCATAATTTTTAATAAAGAAGTATTTGATGTATGCAAATAATAGAACTTGGTAAGGTTTCTAATTCAGGGGTGATGAAGGTGGCAACTGGTTTTGTATGGGATTGGGCATTTGTACTGAAAATGCTGCCCCTTTTACTTAAAGGTGCAGTAATGACGGTTACATTAACTGCTTGTGCTATTACATTTGGTACAGGAATTGGACTTATAATAGCTTTTATGAAGATTATAAAAAACCCTGTGCTTAATTTTATCGGTGGAATATATACATGGGTTTTTAGGGGCATTCCTCTCTTGGTACAACTATTTATAATTTATTATGCATTGCCGATGGTATTAGGTATAACATTAGATGCTTTTCCAGCTGCAGTAATAGGTATTAGTCTGTGTGGTGGTGCCTATATTGCAGAAATTATTAGAGCGGGTGTACAATCGGTTGATAAGGGGCAAATGGAGGCATCCATGTCCTTGGGGATGGGTTATTTTCAAGCTATGCGAAGGGTAATAGTTCCGCAAACCTATCGTCGCTTAATCCCTCCCATGGGTAATGAATTTATAACCCTTTTAAAGGATACCGCATTAGTTTCGACAATTACTATGACAGAGTTAACAAGAACGGCCCAAATATATTCGGCATCTCACTTCAAACCCTTTGAAATGTTCTTAACAGCCGGAGTAATTTATTTAATTCTAACGACTTTTTTTACCGTAGTATTTGGCAAACTAGAGACCAAATTAGCACAATCTGAGTAAGGGGGGAAATATCATTGATTAAAGTTGAAAGCATTTCCAAAAGCTTTGGTTCTCTAAAAGTACTAGATAACATTAATTTAAATATTTCCCCTGGGGAGGTAGTAGTTGTAATTGGTCCTAGCGGTTCTGGCAAAAGTACTTTACTAAGATGTATTAATTATTTAGAAAAAATTGATGATGGAAAAATATATATTGATGGGAAGCTTGTTGGGAAAAAAGAAATTAATGGGAGGTTAGTTGAAGCGCCGGCAAAAGAAGTTTATAAAATGAGAGAAAATATTGGCATGGTATTTCAAAGATTTAATCTGTTTCCCCATATGACTGTTCTGCAAAATATTACAGAAGCACCAGTATTAGTTAAGAAAGTAAGCAAGCAAGAAGCTTTTAAACAGGCGTTACAGCTTTTAGAAAAAGTAGGATTGGATGAAAAGGCAAATGCTTATCCTGCCCACTTATCAGGAGGGCAGCAGCAGAGGGTGGCTATCGCTAGAGCTTTGGCTATGGAACCCAAAATCATGCTTTTTGATGAACCTACATCAGCCTTAGACCCTGAATTGGTTGGTGAAGTTTTGGCTGTTATGAAGGATTTGGCTAAAGAGGGTATGACAATGGTGGTTGTCACCCATGAGATGAGCTTTGCAAAAGAGGTTGCTGACCGGGTAATCTTCATGGATGAGGGGAAAATTGTTGAAGAAGGGCCTCCTTCCCAAATATTTACCAACCCTAGCCACCCCCGTACCCGGGAGTTTCTAGTAAAAATATTATAACTCGGAAAAGACACCTAGCCGGTGTCTCTTTTTGTAGTTATAGGTAATATTATCCATGAAATTAGATAAATTTTGTTAAAATTAGAAGGTATTTTTAGGTAAAAGGCGAACTTATGAAAGTATAAAATAAAACTTTCACAATACGAGGGCTTGCGTTTAGGTTGTCATAAATAAAGGAGGGTGCAGGTAATGTCTGACTTTTTAAAGGCTTTTACAGTAGGGAGCAGCCAGATAGTGGCTGATGAATTATTGGCTGTTGTTCAGGAGGTATTTTCAAAGGATATTAGTGCTCAGGCTGTAAGTGTTGATAAGCTTTCACCCGGCACAGAGGCTGATTTATTTATTGCCTTGCCAACTAGGGTTGAACAAACAGCTCAAAGAGTTCCACGGGAGAAAATTATCAGCTTGGAATTAGTGCCGAATTCTAAGTTCTATGTACAGATAGCTAAAATACCTATTGCCCACGAAGTTATTGTGTTTAATAATAATACAGCTCAAGGTAATAAAATAAAAGAATATTGTCTTGAACAGGGGATAGACCATCTGAAGTTTAAAATTATTCCTTATGATGAAATATCTCAAGAAGAGGTTATTGAGAATTTAAAAAATGCTAAGTATATTGCTGGCTCTAGTACAATTGTAGGAGCAGGCGGAGAGATAAGTAAATATAGGAAATTCCTAAGACCGGATGTGGTGGTAATTCCAGCTTTTAGGGTACCGACTTTTGATTCTACTAAGGAAATAATGGAATATATCACCTTGTATAATTACCGGAAAATTTCCCGCCAGGTCTCAAAAATCTGTAATGAGTTAAATCAGGATATTCAAAATATCCTAGCTATAACAGAAGAGGTATCTGCATCTATTGAAGTTTCTTCAGGCACTATTTCTGATATCAGCAGTAAGATGAATGAGGATGCACAAAAGGTTAATTCCACAATGGCTTCCTCTACTGCACTAAAGGAGGCTACTGATAAAATTAGTTCTTTTGTTGATACAATTAAGCATATTTCGGGGCAAACAAATTTGCTGGCTCTTAATGCTGCAATTGAAGCTGCTCGGGCTGGAGATCAGGGTCGGGGCTTTGCTGTAGTTGCCCAAGAGGTAAGAAAACTAGCTGAAGAAAGCCGTAAATCTGTAGAAACTATACGGATACTTATGGAAGAGATATATACAGTAGTGAGGGAAATTGGTCCTTCTCTAAGCTCGCTTACTAATGATTTATTAGAAAATAGGGAAAAAATTAATAGTATTGCTCTTTCGGCAGTTGAAGAGAAAACTGCAGTGGGAATTATAAACAAAAAACTAGAAGATATTAATAACACTAGCCAGGAGCTGGCTAAGTCCATAATAAATTTAGTTGAATAATAAAGAGGATTTTGTTCGTATATCTTTCACCTGAAAGTAACAAGATAATTTTGAGGTGATTGGTAAATGAAAAACTACGTAGAAGGGGAACTAGTAGAACATGGTGTTATCCTTACGAATAAGATTACAGACCAGTTGAAAGGCTTGGGGTTCCAAATGAATGGTTCAAAGTTTCATAAGTACGGTCAAGTTGAAGCCATTGTTAATGAGCTAGTACCTTATGTAGAAAAAGAAGGTATCAATGCTTTTCGTAGTTTATATCTAGAAGAATATAGTTCTGAAGGGAAATTAGTGGGAAAGTACGAAAATGGTCAAGTTATACGGTTTGAAACCTAACAGATTAAAGATTTAGACTAAGATTAGAGATTCCGCTTCGCTAGATTTAATACTATAGAAAGTCTAACAGTGCAACCCACATGCTTTGAGTAAGAAAAAAGAGAAAGGTCTTTCAGAGAAAGGTCTTTCTTATTGACTTGAATGTCGATTTTAGGCTATAATTTAAGTAATTAATCGCATAAAAAGCCTTCTGCCTTTAAATTGGTCCCGTGAGGCCAAAAAGAGCTGAGGTAAGGTATTCCGATAGCAATACCTCCTTATTGTGCTCAACTCACGGTAAGGGGGTTTTTTGTGCGGCAAAAAGAGGAGGAGTTTTGAATGGAAAAGCAACACAGCTTTTTGTCCGCGGGAATTTTATCCTTTCAGCATGTTTTAGCAATGTTCGGTGCAACTGTCTTGGTACCTTTTATTACTGGCTTAAACCCTTCTATAGCTTTATTGGGAGCTGGGGTAGGCACACTTTTGTTCCACGCAATAACAGGTGGAAAGGTTCCTGTTTTTTTAGGCTCGTCCTTTGCTTTTATTGCAGGCATCTTGGTGGTTAAAGAAAACTTTGGCTTAGCTTATGCTACCGGCTCGTTTCTAGTAGTGGGAGCTCTTTATCTGCTAATGGCTCTAGTGGTATACTTGATAGGACCAGAGAAGGTTAAAAAAATATTCCCGTCTATAGTAACTGGACCTATCATAATCGTTATCGGCTTAATCTTAGCTCCAGTTGCGGTTGATATGGCCTCTGCTAACTGGACAATAGCAATTGTTACTATTGTAGCAATTGCCTTAACGGGTATTATCGCTAAAGGTTTTGTCAGGATGATCCCAATAATTGTGGGTATCAGCGTAGGGTACATTGCTTCCATCGCCATGGGAATAGTTGATTTCAGTCCGGTTGTGCAAGCACCGATATTCTACGGACCATCAGAATTTAAAGGAATGATGCTTCTTCCTCAGTTTTCTTTTGATGCTATGAAAATAATTGTCCCTATTGCCTTAGTTACCATGATTGAACATATTGGTGATATTACAACAAATGGAGCTGTTGTGGGCAAGGATTTCTTTAAATCCCCTGGTCTGCACCGCACACTAATGGGTGACGGTATTGCAACAGCTTTTGCCGGTTTAATTGGGGCTCCGGCGAACACCACTTATGGGGAAAACACAGGAGTATTGGCAGTAACCAAAAACTACAACCCGGCCATCTTAAGAGGGGCTGCTATTGTTGCTATTTTATTAAGCTTTATTGGTAAATTTGGTGCTTTAGTTCAAACTATACCTGTTCCTGTTATGGGGGGTGTTAGCTTTGTCCTCTTTGGGATGATAGCTAGCATCGGTGTTCGTACCTTAGTTGATGCAAAGCCTGACTTATCTGACTTACGAAATAGTATTGTAGTTTTCACTATCTTAATTATTGGTATAGTATCCATAAAAGGTGAGGCTAACCCAGCAATAATTAGTTTTGCTGAGCATGCCAGCTTATCGGGTTTAAGTTTGGCGGCTATTATAGGTGTATCATTAAATGCGGTCATTAACATTATCATACCCCACTTTATCCCAGGCGAGAAGGAAGAGGCTGCTGCTAAAGAAAATACGGCCAAGAGGATGAAAGTAGCTTTAGAAAAATCTAAGTAAGGATAAGCTAAGTAAAGATTACACTTCACATAGTTTCGTTAGATTAAGATTCCGCTTCGCTAGATTAAGAGCAATGATTAATAGCATAGATTAAAACGGTGCCTAGTGCACCGTTTTTTAATATAATAATGAAATGAAAACTAGTGCTGGACGAGCGAAGCGAAGCAATCCCTGCTTGTGTCAGACGCAAAAAGTTCACCCGTAAGTACTGTCAGACGCAAAAGTATGCCCTCAAAGCATGTCAGACCCATAAATTTCACCCAGTAGTAGTTATCAGACCAACATTTTAACCAAGGGAGCAAAAAAAGAGCGACCAAAGGGATTAAGCCATTTAATGTTGTGATATTTTGGTAAACTGTTATATAATAAATATAATTTAAATTGCTGGACAATATTGAGAAGAGGTCAAGATATGAAAAAAGCTGTAGTTAAGGCCTATGCAAAGATAAATCTTATTTTGGATGTTCTAGGGAAAAGACCAGATGGTTATCATGAAGTTGAGATGATTATGCAGGCTATCAGCCTTTATGATCGAATAACCATAAAACCCGGAAATGGGATAAGTATTACAACAAATCACCCCTTAATACCCCTAGATGAGAGAAACCTGGCATATCAGGCAGCAGAAGTATTGATAAAAGAGTACCCTGATATACCCGGTGTAGAGATAAATATAGAAAAAAACATCCCGATGGAAGCTGGTCTTGCTGGAGGAAGCACAGATGCTGCAGCGGTGCTAATAGGGATGAATGCAATGTTTTCCTTAAAGATGGATAATATAGAGTTATTAGAAAGAGGAGCTCAGCTCGGTTCCGATGTGCCTTTTTGTATATTAGGTGCCACTGCCCTAGCTAAAGGGCGGGGGGAAATAATAGAGGAAGTTGCACAATGTCCAAAACTGTGGGTAGTTTTAGTCAAGCCTAACTTTGGAGTTAAGACAAAAGAGGTATATCAGAATTTAATGTTATCGAGCATATCGAGCCACCCCGATTTGGCAGGATATCTTGATGCGTTACAGGTTGGAGATGTTCCTTACTTATTAAATAAAATTGCTAATGTACTGGAATATAGTACTTTCAAGCTTTATCCTCAGGTAAAAGAATTAAAAGAAGCTTTAAAAGCTTTGGGAGCAAAAAGTTTATTGATGTCAGGAAGTGGACCAACAATTTATGCCTTATTTGCTTCTCAAGAGGCTGCAGATACCTTTGCTAGTGATGTGAGAAAAGGATGTACTTATCAAGTCTGGGTAGCCCATACTTTAAATAAGGAAATACTAAACGAAAGGGTGGAGATATCATGAGCATGGAAAGAAGACTAATTCCGGTTAAACTAGATGGATATAAACCATTAAGAGAAATTGTCTTTGAAACTTTAAGGGATGCCATAATTAATCAAGTTTTAAGGCCTGGTGAAAGGCTAATGGAAATTCAACTTGCTGAAGAAATGGGGGTCAGCAGAACCCCGGTACGGGAAGCTATAAGAAAGCTGGAACTTGAGGGGTTTGTAGTAATGGTTCCTCGAAGGGGAGTTTATGTTGCGGGCATTTCTATGAAGGATATTCATGAAGTATTTGAAGTGCGTTCTGCTCTGGAAGCATTAGCAGCAAGCCTTGCGGCAGAGCGTATTACTGAAGAAGAACTTGAAGAAATGGAACGGCGGCTGGTAGAAGAAGCGAAGGAAACAGAAGCCAACAATCTGCGCAGTATCGTAGAAATTGATACTTCCTTCCATGACCTTTTGTACAAAGCAGCCCGTAACGAAAGATTGGTTCACTTTGTTAACCTTCTGCAGGAACAGTTGCAGCGTTTCCGTTCAGCCTCTTTGGCGAGGCCAGGTAGGGGGAAAATTGCTTTGGAAGAACACAGAAAGATTGTAGAGGCCTTGGCTACGCGCAATGGTAAACTGGCTGGGCAGCTAGCCCGTGAACATATAGAAAGTGCTGAACATGCTATGTTGTTATCTTTGGAAAAACAAGGGTTATACTATGAGGAGGATTAACCAAGGAGAGGGGTCCTTGTATTGGCTAAAGCAATCGTATTGGCGGGGAGTTCTAATAAAGAAAGTTTAAAAGATTACCGCACTGCTCCCCATGAGTCCTTAATAAAAATTGGTAATAAGTGTATGGTTGAGTATGTTGTCGATGCATTGAAGGAGTCCTGTGAAGTAGATGGGATTATTGTCTCTGGTCCAAGGAAGTATCTAGAGGGGGTCTTGCCCGAAAACCAGGGACTACAGTTAGTTGAAAACGGGCCAACAATCATGCAAAGTCTCTTGAATGCTATAGAACTTATAGATATTGTGTCAAATTCCAAGGTACTTGTGGTTACCTCAGATATACCTTTAATAACTGGTAAAATTATTGATGGTTTTCTAAAAAGGTGTGTTGGAGAAGATGCCGATATTATTTATCCGGTGGTATCTAAATCCTTAAATCAGGCTAAATATCCTCAAGTAAAAAGAACCTATGCCAAGCTAAAGGATGGGGTTTATACAGGGGGTAATATTTTTCTGATTAATCCCCAAATTGTCAAACATTGTGCTCCAAAAGCAGAAGAACTGGTTAGACTTAGAAAAAGTCCTTTGCAGTTGGTAAACTATATCGGCGTTTTGTATTTCTTAAAATATATTTTTAGAAGTTTATCCATAAAAGATGCAGAGGAACGGATCTCTGAGCTTTTCAACATCAAAGGAAGGGCCATTGTCGTTTCCTATCCAGAAATTGGTGTTGATGTGGATAAACTAAGTGATCTAGAACTGGTGGAAAGGATATTAGGATAAATAAGGAAAAGTTCTAACCTAGGAATGGTTTTTGGGTAGAACTTTTCCGAACCTACAGTTCTACAGTGCTACAGTGCTACAGAAAAGGCAATGGAGATTAGAAGAGCTTATCTAGATTGAGTTGATTTAATAATTCAGAACGACCCTGTGTCGTTCTGAATTATACACACAACCGCTCCGGGCGGTTTTTTGTTTTCTGTAGCACAGTAGCACTGTAGAACTGTAGCACAGAAAGACCTGCTAGGATGCAGGTCTTTCTTATACCCGCTTGACGCAATCCAAGTTTTCTTTATAATGAAGAATAAGTGAATAAATATGAGGGAGATAGGAACTAATATTCGGAAATTAGTATCTCATATACAAATTTGGAGGTGAAAAGAGTGGAAAAATGGCGTAGAAGTGAACGGATGGTTTTGATAACTAAAATGCTTTTAGAAAATCCCCACCAGTTATTTACCCTTGGGTATTTTGCAGAATTATTTCAGTCAGCAAAGTCAAGTATCAGTGAAGATTTGAGTATAATTAAGAATGCTTTTCTAGAGACGGGACAGGGAAATATGGAAACTGTTTCTGGTGCAGCGGGTGGTGTCAGATACTTGCCCTACAATAGTCCTGCTGTAGAAAAGGAGTTTTTGGATGATTTGGCGCGGAGATTATCTGACCCAAGAAGGATTTTGCCTGGTGGATACTTATATATGACAGATATAATCTATAATCCAGCTATTGTGGCTAAAATTGGTACAATATTTGCTCACCGTTTTGTAGGGAAAGAGCCCGATCATATAGTTACTGTTGAAACTAAAGGTATTCCCTTGGCTTTAATGACTGCCAAGGCCTTTAATATATCGCTGGTTATTATTAGAGATGACAGTAGGGTAACGGAAGGTTCGGCTGTAAGTATTAATTATTTTTCAGGGTCTTCAAAAAAAATAGGAACTATGTCATTAGCTCGACGGGCGTTAGAGCCAGATGCCAGGGTAATCATTATTGATGATTTTATGAAAGCTGGTGGCACAGCTAAAGGTATGATTGATTTAATGAAGGAGTTCAAAGCCGAAGTATTGGGTATGGGTGTTTTGGTTGATACAAAGGAGCCTGAAGACAAACTGGTAGAAAACTATTTAGGCTTACTTGAACTAAAAGAATTAGACGAAAAGAATGAAAAAGTGACCATTCATTCAAAAAACTTAACTGAGGATGTATAAAAACTATATTTATTGGTAAATTTCTTATAGTAAAGAAGGATTTTCCAAATTATTGACGAATATCGTCATTGATGTCAAAATGTTCCGCATATCAGGAAGGTGGTGAAGCAATTGAATATTACAGATGTACGGATTAGAAAGATAAATGTGGATGGCAGAATGAAGGCGATAGTTTCCGTTACTTTCGATGATGCCTTCGTAGTTCATGATGTTAAGGTAGTTGAGGGTCAAAAAGGGCTATTTGTTGCTATGCCTAGTAAGAAGATGCCTGATGGGGAATTCCGAGATATTGCCCATCCAATCTCTTCAACAGCTAGGGATGTTATTCAGAGCGCCGTTTTAAAGGCTTATGAAGAAGCAATGTAAAGGACTCTAACCCGAAAAGGAGCGGAAAAGAGCTCCTTTTTTATTTAACTTTTTAAAAATATGTGGTATAACTATTAATAGTTGAAAACTGGGGGTTAAGGGGTGCGAAGTAATGGATTCTACAGCAATAGTTTTAGCAGCAGGTCAAGGTACGCGGATGAAGTCCAAATTGCCAAAGGTTCTCCATAAAGTAGCTGGCATTCCAATGCTGGAACATGTGCTTAATACTTTAGAAAAAGCAGGCGTAAAGAGGAAGATTGTAGTGTTGGGACATGGTGCTGAACTGATTCAAGAATGGCTGCCAGAGGGAATAGAGGTTGTTTACCAGTGGGAACAGCTAGGCACAGGTCATGCAGTATTGCAAGCTGAAAGATTATTGCAAGGAGTATCAGGGAATGTCATGGTCGTCTGTGGCGATACACCTCTTTTACAGAAAGTTACCTTAGAGAATTTGCAAGAAAGGCATATTACCAGCCAGGCCCAAGTTACAATATTGACAGCCGTCATTTCTGATCCCCAGGGTTATGGTCGTATTATCAGAGAAAATAACCAGATAAAAGCTATCATCGAAGAAAAAGATGCAAAGGACCAGGAAAAGGCTATCAGGGAGATCAATACAGGTACATATTGTTTTACAGCGGATTTTCTAATAAATAACTTAGCAAAATTAACTAATACTAATGCTCAAGGCGAATATTACCTTACTGATCTGATTAAATTGGCAGTTGAGGAAGGGCTAAAGGTTGAAGGGTTTGTTTTAGATGATATACAGGAGAGCTTAGGTATTAATAACCGGATTCAATTAGCAGAGGCGGAAAAGGTGCTGCACCTAAGGGCGCTGGAGAAGTTAATGTTAGAAGGTGTGACCATTATGGACCCTTCTTCTACATATATTGGTTGCGCTGTAGAGGTGGGAGCTGATAGCATCATTTATCCAGGAACAATTTTGGAGGGCAAGACCGTTATTGGGCAGGATTGTCTGATAGGTCCCGGAGTGAGGATTGTGGATAGTACTATCGGTAGTAACAGTCAAATTCAAAATGCGGTTATTTTAGAAAGCAAAGTTGGTAATAACTGCAGCATAGGCCCCTTCGCCTATTTAAGACCAGGGACAATCTTAGAGGATAATGTTAAAATTGGTGATTTTGTGGAGATTAAAAAGTCAGTTATTGGGCGAGGTAGTAAGGTTCCCCATTTATCTTATATAGGTGATGCTTTTTTAGGGGAAAAGGTGAATGTGGGCTGTGGTACAATAACCTGTAACTATGATGGTAAAAATAAGCACATAACTCGGATTGAGGATGGTGCGTTCATCGGCAGCAATACCAATCTTATTGCGCCTGTGAAGGTGGGTAAAAATGCTGTAATAGGTGCGGGCTCGACAATAAATAAAGATGTACCGGCAAATGCTTTAGGCATAGCCAGAGAAAAACAAAAGAATATCCCGGATTGGGCTAAAGGTACTAAGGATAATTAGGAGGTCTAGCAGGATGTCAAAAAGGCATAATAACTTAAAAATTCTTAGCGGAAACGCAAATATTAAGCTGGCAGAAGAAATCTCAGAGTATATGGGCTTGGAGTTAGGAAGTAGCAAGGTAGGCCGTTTCAGTGATGGGGAAATTAATGTTAATATTGATGAAAGCGTAAGGGGAGCCGATGTATTTATTTTGCAGTCCACCTCTACTCCGGTTAATGACAATATTATGGAGTTATTAATAATGATCGATGCAGTGCGGAGAGCATCAGCTAGGAGGATTACTGCTGTTTTACCCTATTATGGCTATGCCCGTCAGGATAGAAAAGCTAGGGCTCGAGATCCTATAACAGCTAAATTGGTAGCAAATTTGATTGTTCAGGCCGGAGCTCGCCGGGTTTTGACTATGGATTTACACGCTGGACAGATTCAAGGTTTTTTCGATGTTCCTGTGGACCACCTCCTAGGCGTGCCTATTTTAGCAGAATACTATAAAAATAAAGGTTTAGAGGATGTAGTTGTGGTTTCTCCGGATATGGGAGGAGTTACCAGGGCCAGAAATTTAGCAGAACGTATCGGTGCGCCCTTAGCTATAATTGATAAACGTAGACCAATGCCAAATGTGTCGGAGGTAATGAATATTATCGGGGAAATTAAAGGTAAGAATGTCATTATGACCGATGATATTATTGATACGGCAGGAACTATAACTAATGGAGCTGAAGCATTATTAGAACGGGGGGCAAAAACTGTCTTTGCCTGTTGTACCCATGCTGTTCTCTCTGGTCCTGCTATTACTCGTTTGGACAAGTCGCCCATTACTGAATTAGTTACTACAAATACCATACCTTTAAGTAAAGAAAAAAGTCTTGATAAATTAAAAGTCCTTTCAGTTGCTCCAATCATGGGTGAGGCAATTATCCGTATTCATGAAGATCTCTCGGTGAGCAAACTGTTTGACTAAGGTTAAGGTTCCGCTTCGCTAGATTAAGATTTCGCTATGCTAGATTGAGATCAAGGAAAACTTATAATTTAGCCATGATTAAATAAAAAATGAAGCTGAGGTTGAGGCTAAGAAAAAACTTAACCTTAACCTAGCGTAATGAAATGTAGCGAAACCTTAACATTCAGCTAAATAGCCACATACTATGTGGCTATTTAGTGAATGCATGTTTCCCTTCCTTTCTCACTGGGCATAATACCTAGATGAAAGGAGTGAATGAATATGAAGTCAATTGTTTTAGAAACTACGGAAAGAAATGCTTCGCTAGGCAGAGGTGCCTTAAACAAGTTGAGGAAACAGGGAGTTCTCCCGGGCATTATTTATGGAACAAAAATTGGAAATGCATCGGTCTTAATGGCTAAAAAGGATTTATTAAATGTGCTCAGCTCCCATGGGCTTAATGCCATAATTACGCTAAATATCAAGGGTCAATCAATCCAAGCCATGATTAAAGAAATTCAGCGGCATCCAGTTACCGGACATTATTGGCATATAGATTTTGGAGAGATTTCTATGCATAAGAAGATACGGACAGAGATCCAGGTTCATTTTGAAGGTGAACCTGAGGGTGTGAAAGATGGCGGAATTGTTCAGCATAACGATACAGCTGTAGAAATAGAGTGTTTACCCCATGACATACCAGAAAGGGTTATTTTAGACATAACTTCTTTAAAAATAGGGGATAAGCTTACTGTAGCAAATATAGTAGTTAGTGAGAATGTACAAATTCTGTCAGAACCGGAAAAGGTGTTGGTTACAGTAGTTCCGCCAATCATGGCTGAAGAAGATGAGGAAGAACAAGAAGCAAATGAAGAAACGCAGGCGGAAAATGAAACACCCTAGATTCGTGCACAATAATAGATAATTATAGAGACGAGTAATCAGTTGGGAGGAAACTGATTACTCGTCTAAAGTCGTTTGCTTATACTGCTAGACAGCGGGTCAGTGGGCGAGTGGGCGAGCTAAGGTCTTTATAACTTATTAGCAATATATTGGGCGGTGTCATGGCCAATAAGGCATTTCTGCATGATCGTGTGGCGGCTCATAAATAATACTGCATGTCCGTGCGATCGTGCCGCCGAAAAGTCATTAGAATTTTTTACGATGACACATCCCGGTAGAATGTCATCCATCGTGAAACGTCAATAAAGCTAAACATGCATGTCGGCACGTCAGGGTAGCTAGACATGTATGATGGTACGGTTTTTTAGAGAGATTGGGGGGGATGGGATTGTTCATGATTGTCGGTTTGGGTAACCCGGGGCGGAAATATGAAAACACTAGACATAATGTAGGGTTTTGGGTTGTAGATAAAATTGCTGAGCAACTAAATATAAAAATAGATAAAAAAATTGCTCAGGCTCAGGTGCAGACTTCTTTTTGGGATGCTAAAAAAATATTATTGGTAAAACCTCAGACTTATATGAACTTAAGCGGACAGTCGGTAATGCAATTGATAAATTTTTATCAGGATCAGGTAGAGGATTTTATTATTGTCCATGATGACTTAGATTTACAAGTGGGGCAGCTACGCTTTAAAGTCAGTGGTGGAACAGGTGGTCATAATGGTTTAAAATCTATCATCCAGCATACAAACTCTCAGGAGTTTGATCGTCTTAAAATTGGCATAGGGAAGCCTGAATACCATGATGTTGAAAACTATGTTTTGACTCCTTTTACAAAAGAGGAAAAAGATGCTATTGACCTTGGAGTTAAGAGGGCCGTTGAGGGTATTAAGATCTGGATGGATAGCGGTATTGAAAAGGCTATGAATAATTTTAATTAAGGCAGCTTTAATATTATTCAGATAAATAGGATGTATAATGTTAATAATAGGCTAAAACAGGAGTTTTTTCATGGCATTCTTTACAGGTTTAATAGCCGCATTTGCAGCTTGGATTATTAATCGCTCTGTTGTAAACCGTTGGGGTGATTTGGCAGTAGCATATATCGTGCCTGTAGCCGAGGAAATATTAAAGACCTTAATAGCGATAATATTTGGGGCATCAATTTTCTATGCTCATTTCAGTTTTGGTGTTATTGAAGCTATCTGGGATATGAAGGTTAATACTAAAGGCTTTAGGCCAGCAATATTCAGTCTGTTAACCCACAGCATTTTTGGGTTTATTACAATTTATATCTTTTGGCTTACCGGGTTTCTCATTTTTGGTATTATTATAAGTATTATTACCCATATTATCTGGAATAGTTATATTATAAGGAGAAGCTCATAGGCTTATGGGCTTATGGGTTATACTGGATGTCAGTGCTACAGTGCTACAGTTCTACAGTTCTACAGTGCTACAGTGCTACTGTTCTAAAAGGAAAGGGGACACACCTGCTAAAGCTCAAGATATATCTCAGGGCAGGAATGTCCCCAATAAGATTTCACTTCACTTCGTTGCGTTAGACTAAGATTTCGCTTCGCTAGATAATATTAAAGACGATTGACGATAGACTAAGCTCAGCTTTTTTTGAGCACTGGACACTGGTCACTGGGCACGAAACGCAAGAGACTGTGCCCCAAAATAACTAATAACTAGTAACTAATTGCCGTGGAGGTCCCATCATGGGGGATGTCCACTTTAGCGTGTTTGGCATAATAAGGAGGTTAGCATGCAAGTAATACCGCCGATACTATCTGTTTTAAGCAAGGGAAATGATATAAGTCTTATTCTTAACTCTTTAGCAAGAAAAGAAGAACACTTGATTTATGGATTGACTGGGGTGCAGAAAACTATTGTCGCAGCAACAATTGCCCAGGTCAAAAATAATAATATGCTATTTATCTGTGATAGCCCTAAACGGGCAAAAGAGGTGTGGGACGATCTTGCTTACCTCTTGCCCCATTTTAGTGTTTTGTATTTTCCAGCTTTGGAGGTAATCCCTTTTGAGGTTTTTGCCCAAAGTGCTGAGATACAAAGACAGCGGCTGCAGGTTCTAGCCAATTTGGCCCAGGAAGAGAAGCAAACTATTATTGTTTGCCCTGTGGAGGCCTTGGCTAAAGGTTTAATACCTCCTAAAATATTTAAACAGACAATTAGGAACCTAAAAGTAGGAGACCAGGTTGATTTGCATGAATTGCTGGAATATTTGGTTCAGTATGGTTATGAGAGGGCAGAACAGGTTGAAGGACCTGGTCAATTCAGTCTAAGAGGGGGTATTTTAGATATTTTCTGCGTTCTCTATGAAGAGCCTATTCGTTTAGAATTCTTTGACGATGAAGTAGATTCTATCCGCCATTTTGACCTAAAGAACCAAAAATCAATAGATAAAGTAAAAGAAATTAAACTTGTGCCCGCCCGTGAATTTTTTATAACGCCGGAAAATACGGCAGCAGGCTTGCAGGAAATACAAAAAGAATTTGAACAACAAAAACAGAGACTTGTGAAAAAGAAAGAGCGAAGTGCTCTAGAAAAATTAAGTAATAAAATAAGTGAAGTAATAGAAAAGGTCAATAACGGAATATATTTCCCGGGCTTAGACCAGCTGCAGCCTTTTTTCTATCCTGAACAAAGTACTCTTATAGATTATTTACCCCTGGAAAGTTATTTTTGCTTAGATGAGCCGGTTCGATTGCGGGAAGCTTTAGAGCACCGAGATGGGGAACGGAATAATAGTTTTGCTGAATTATTAACGGCAGGCTCTGTTTTACCAAGTCAAAGCAGGTTCTTTTTTGAGTTTAGTCAACTTCTCCATACTTTAGAAAAAAGAAAGAGAATATATTTATCTCTACTTCCCAAAAAGGGCCTACCAGGGTCTGTGGAAAATGTAATAGGCATAGAAACTAAATCCTTACCGCCCTTTTTTTCTAAAATTAGGCTTTTGGCAGATGAAATTAAGGAATGGAAGAGAAAAAAATATGCAGTTATTCTTTTGATTACCTCTGAGTCAAAGGCACAAAGACTGCGGCAGGCATTAAGCGATTGCGGGGTAGAGGCTCCTTGGGTTGCTGAAAATTATGAACCTAAGCAGGGCCATGTTTATATTGCTCAAGGAAATTTAAGTGCAGGGGTAGAGTTTATTAAATCCCAGCTGGTTCTTGTTTCAGAAAATGAAATTTTTCAGCAGCCAAAAAAACGCTCTCCTAAAAGGATGTTTCAACAGGATGGGCAGCATATAACTCGACTAGATGATTTAAAGGTAGGAGGCTATGTTGTCCATTCCAGTCACGGGATAGGCCGCTATATGGGTGTTGAACGGCTAAAAGTAGGCGATGTCGAACGGGACTATTTGATTATAAAATATGCCGGTGAAGACCGTCTATTTGTTCCTACTGACCAGGTTGAGCTTTTACAGAAATATGTTGCCGGGGAAGGCAGTCCCCCTAAGGTCCATAAGCTAGGTGGTACGGAATGGCAGAAAACCAAGCTTAAAGTAACTGCATCCGTTAAAAAATTAGCTGAGGGCTTGTTGGAGTTATATGCTAAAAGACAGGGTATGCCTGGATATGCATTTGGCCCTGATGATAACTGGCAGCGAGAATTTGAAGATGCATTTCCTTATAAGGAAACCCCTGATCAGCTTAAAGCAATTCATGAAGTAAAGAAAGATATGCAAAAAAATACTCCCATGGATCGCCTTATCTGTGGTGATGTTGGTTATGGTAAAACAGAGGTAGCTATTAGGGCTGCCTTTAAGGCGGTAAATGATGGTAAGCAAGTGGCTGTATTAGTGCCAACTACTATATTGGCACAACAGCACTATAATACTTTTCGAGAGCGATTTGCCAATTTCCCAATAACAATTGAAGTGGTCAGCCGTTTTCGCACTGCTGGGGAACAGAAGAAAATAATGGATGGGGCTCAGGACGGTACGGTTGACATAATTATTGGAACACACAGATTGCTATCAAAGGACGTTATGTTTAAAGACCTAGGCTTATTAGTTATAGATGAGGAGCAGCGGTTTGGTGTCAGCCATAAAGAGAAGCTAAAAAGATTAAAATCTCAGGTAGATGTGCTCACTTTATCAGCAACGCCAATTCCTAGGACACTACACATGTCTTTAGTAGGCATAAGGGACATGAGTGTAATTGAAACACCCCCTGAGGATCGTTATCCCATCCAAACCTACATTGTAGAGCACAGCCCTGAATTAATTAAAGAGGCCATTAGACGGGAAATGGGCAGAGGTGGTCAGGTTTTCTATGTTCATAATCGGGTAGAGGATATCGAAAAAGTCGCTGAGGATATTAGAATGCTAGTTCCCGAGACTCGGGTAGGTATTGGTCACGGACAAATGAAAGAGGATTTTCTGGAAAAAATCATGATGCAGTTTATGGAACAGGAGCTAGATGTTTTAGTATGCACTACAATAATTGAAACCGGCTTGGATATATCCAATGTAAATACCTTAATTATTGATGAAGCTGGTAAAATGGGTTTGGCTCAGCTCTATCAGCTTAGAGGCAGGGTAGGCAGGACTAATCGGGTAGCATATGCCTATCTAACCTATAAAAAAGACAAGATATTAAGTCAATTGGCAGAAAAACGCCTCCATGCTATTAGAGAATTCACAGAATTAGGCTCAGGATTCAAAATTGCCATGCGGGATTTAGAAATTCGGGGAGCAGGTAATCTTCTAGGTCCAGAGCAGCACGGCCATGTAGCCGCTATTGGCTTTGATATGTACTGTAGGCTCTTAGAAGAAGCTGTGCGAGAATTAAAAGGAGAGAAAAAGGCAGTAAGTATCAACGTGGAAGTGGACCTTCAGGTAAGCTCTTTTATTGCAGATTACTATATTACGGAGGCAGCTACTAAATTAGATTTTTATCAGCGTATTCGATTGGTTAAGACCTTAAAAGGTATCCAGGATTTGGAGGAGGAAATGGAGGATCGCTTTGGTGACTTGCCTTTAGAAACCAGAAACTTGTTATACCTGGCTCGTTTAAAGGTGTTAGCTAGCGGCTGTCAGGTTGATATGATTAAACAAAAGGATTCTGTAGTAACTATTAATTTTGCTGGAGACCCTGGTTTAACAGGACAAGAGCTAATGGAAGTAGCTCAGAAGTTTCGCCGCAAGCTCACCTTTTCTTTTGATAATGGCCTGGCTATAAAGTTAAATGTATCCAGGTTAAGTACGGAAGACTGTATAGGGCTTTTAGAAAAAATGTTAATGGAAATATCCACCCTTGTTTCAAACAAGAAAACTCTGTTATAATATGCCTGTTATGTATTTAAAATTTCAAACAAGGAGCGATCTCATGCAAAAAAAACGGATTATTTTAATATTATTGATAATATTAATTTTTACTGTGGTTGGTTGTAACAAACAGGATAATTCGCTGTATGTAGCCAAGGTTAATGGTCAAGTTATAACTGAAGAGGATTTTAAACTAAGGGTAGACCAGGCTGCCGCTATGAATAATTTTGATCTAAACGACCCCCAATATGCTGGATATAAGGAAATGTTTGAGCTTCAAATCCTGGAGAGAATGATTGATGAGGTTCTTTTGGAGAATGAAGCAAGAAATGTTCGCAAGCTGGTAGTGAATAAAGAGGATGTTGAGTCTGAACTAGCTTCTATTAAGGGACAGTTCGAATCAGATAAAGAGTTCCTAAGTTATTTTAAAGACCAATTAAAAATGGAAGAAAAAGATATCAAAGTAGCTATTGAGACACAGCTTCTCGTACAAGCTTTATATGAAGAGGTCACTAAAGATGTAATTACAACTGGTGTGGATATAAAACAATATTATGACGATCATCTGGAAGAATTTTATCAAGAAGAAATGGTTAGAGCCCGACATATCTTAGTTAATACAAATGAAGAAGCTCAAGAGATTATCAAGCTGATAACCGAAGAGAAACAAGACATGGCAGATTTAGCAGTTTTAAAATCCACAGAACCAGCTGCTAAAACTAGCAAAGGTGATTTAGGGTATTTCGGTCGAGGTGAAATGGTTAAGCCTTTTGAAGATGCAGCCTTTGCTTTAGAAATCGGTGAAATTAGTAAGGAACCTGTTGAGAGTTCTTTTGGTTGGCATGTTATCCGCCTCGAAGACAAATTAGGAGATAAGCAGCAAACTTTTGATGAAGTTAAGGATGAATTAGAAGAAAGGTTTATCTTTGAAGAAAAAAGTGATGCTTTTGCTGTATATATGGATGATTTAAAGAATAAAGCTGAAATCGAAAATAAAATTCAGGAAAAAATAGAAGCAGAGCAGAAAAAGGCGGCCCAAGAGGCTCCAGAGGAAAATAAAGAAGAAAGTAAGGGAGAAACCAAATAGTAGTAAAAAAGGGAATCACTTAGGTGGTTCCCTTTTTAAGGGGAAAAGATTACACTTCACTTCGTTGCGTTAGATTAAGATTCCGCTCCGCTAGATAAAAATTGGGCGTCATCTTGCCACAGGTGGCTAATAACTATTGACTATTGACTACTGATTACTGATTACTGATTACTGATTACTGATTACTGATTACTGACTACTGATTACTGATTACTGATTACTGACTACTGACTACAGCCATAGACTAACAGACGATAGACGAAATCGTATTGCGGTCCCTGATGTATATTTTTTCTTAAATAACAAATACTTCAGCTACAGGGCAAAGTTAACTTTTCATTATGTACCATGGGAAAATAATGAATAAATGTTTGCCTCTGGCTATATACTATCACTGAAAGGTTTTACCTTGCCCATCAACCTACAAAGGAGGGAAGGAAAAATTCATGAAGGCCACAGGAATTGTAAGGCGTATTGATGATTTAGGAAGAGTCGTAATTCCCAAAGAAATTCGTAGAACGCTACGTATTCGTGAGGGCGATCCATTAGAAATTTTTGTTGATCGTGAAGGCGAAGTAATACTGAAAAAATATTCCCCAATAGGTGAGTTAGGGGAGTTCGCTAAAGAGTACGCTGATTCACTGCATGAAGCCATGGGACATATTGCGTGTATTGCTGATAGAGATCAAGTTATCGCCATAGCCGGGGGCCCCAAAAAAGAATATTTAAATAAAGCAGTTGGTACAGTGCTTGAGAAGATTATGGAAGAAAGAAAAGCAGTAATGATTAATGATTTACAAACCCACCCCTACTTTAAGAATAGTGAAGGTGAAGAGTCGGGAATCGAATATAAATTTACTGCTGAAGTTATTGCACCAATCATTGCCGAAGGGGATCCCATCGGAGCAGTTATTATAGGAACTAGAGAACCGAATGCAAAAATGTCCGAACTGGAGCTTAAATTAGCGGAAACAGCAGCCTCGTTTTTAGCAAAGCAAATGGAACAGTGATAAAAAGGTGGTCAAAGGAGGCCACCTTTTTATTTGCCATTTATTACATGCTGAGCTAATATAATTATAGTGGAATAGTGGAATAGTGGAATAGTGGAATAGTGGAATAGTGGAATAGTGGAAGCGATGAAGATTAAGATTAAGATTTCGCTTCGCTAGATTAAGGTTTTTTAAAATTTAGCACTAAGCTATTCTGGTAAGGATATTTGTATCATACACTGAGCACTGGGCACTGGGCACTGGGCACTGGGCACGAAACCAAGTAATTGGCCCAAACCTTTACTAGCCACTAAGAGCTAGCAACTTTTATATGAGGAGATACTACGGTGGAGCAGAAATCTTTTTTTAAGGGTGCATTAATTTTAAGTTTAGCGGGAATTATTAGTAAAGTTTTAGGGGCAGTATACCGTATTCCTTTTGCAAGGCTGGTAGGTGATGAGGGTGTAGGGTTATATCAAATGGCGTACCCTTTTTATACAATGATTTTAGCCGTTTCTACAGCAGGGATTCCCCTCGCTATTTCCAAGTTAGTTGCGGAACGCCATTATAAAAGTGATCAAGTAGGAATAAAGCGGGTATTTAGACTTTCAATGGCTCTGTTAGTTATTACCGGAGCTTTAGCTTCTATTGGATTATTTACAACTGCCGATTATATAGCCCAAAATATTCTTAGGGAGCCTAGGGCAGCCCTGAGTTTAAAAGCTATTGCTCCAGCCATTTTATTTACTTCTGCTATGTCATCTTTTAGAGGCTATTTCCAGGGCTTCCAAACCATGACACCTACTGCATTATCACAGGTTTTTGAGCAGTTGGTCAGAGTAGCTACAGTTTTTTTTGCTGCTTTTTATCTATTGCCTCTAGGAGTGGAATATGCTGCAGCTGGTGCAACTTTTGGTGCAGCTAGTGGAGGCTTGGCAGGATTATTGTTATTAGTGATAATATATTTTTGGAGAACATATAAGTTTCGTGGTTCTAATTATGCTCAACCCCAGCTGCTTGAGCGAGAGACCAACCGGGATATTATGAAGCAGATTATTTTTCTAGCCGTACCCATTTCCATTGGTGGTTTGGTACTTCCTCTTATGCAGACTATGGATACTTTTTTAGTACCATTAAGGCTCCAGTCGGCAGGATTCACAACCGCAGAAGCAACAGGTCTTTATGGTCAATTATCAGGTATGGCGGGTGCAATTATTAACTTGCCTTTTATTATAACTACAGCGTTGGCAGCCAGTCTAGTGCCGGCGGTGGCTGACTCCCTAGCCTCTGGCCGAGTAAGTGCTGTTCGGGGTCAGTTTAGTTCTGCTATGTTTTTAGCTTTGATTATTGTTTTGCCTGCCTCAGTAGGTCTTTTTATTCTAGCCGAACCCATCTGCCAGCTACTTTATAATGAGCCTGCTGCGGGGATACCGCTAGCATGGCTGGCACCTACCGTTTTAGCAATAGGTCTTTATCAGACCTCAACAGGTACCTTACAGGGCTTAGGTAGACCGACCATTCCGGTAATAAGCCTCTTACTCGGTGCGTTAACTAAAGGGGTGTTAACCTTTATATTAACAGCAATACCTACTCTAGGAATTAAAGGTGCAGCGTTAGCAACAGTATTGGGCTTTTTGCTAGCCGCCTTAAGAAACCTCTATATGGTTACTAAAATAATTGGCTCCAAATGGTTTAGGTTTAAAGATCACTTTCTTAAGCCTATTGTTTCTGTAAGTGTCATGGGGATAGTAGTATTAATGAGCTTCCGAAAAATGTTAGCACTAGGTATCAGGGAGGAAGTTAGTACTTTGCTGGCAATTTCCTTAGGTGGAGGAGTATATTTTTTGGTGCTAGTCCTAATTGGGGGTATAAAAATCCAAGATATAAGAAAGTTTCCTAAGATAGGACCCAAACTAGCCCAAATACTGGAGAAACTAAAAATAGCGAGGGATTAACTTAAATTAATTGAGAATTGACAAATGAGAATTGAAAATTGAAATCTTTCATTAGTTTTTGTGATTTGAGCATAGTGAAAGGAATGGTAGTTAAAATGTCTAAAGAAAAAGAAGCTAAATATCCCCTTGATCCGCTTATAGAGGTAATGGACAAGCTTTTAGCACCTGATGGCTGTCCATGGGATAGGAAGCAAAATCATAGTACATTAAAAAGGTATTTGTTGGAGGAGACTTATGAGGTATTAGAAGCTATTGATGAAGGAAATATGAATAAACTCTGTGAAGAATTGGGAGACTTATTACTACAAGTGGTATTTCACTCTGCACTTGGTGACAGAGCAAATCAATTTACGATAAATGATGTCATAGAAGGAATAACAGATAAAATGGTTCGTCGCCATCCCCATGTTTTTGGTAATGTTACAGTTTCGGGTCCCGAGGATGTTTTGCATAACTGGGAAGTAATAAAGGCCCAAGAAAAGGGTCGGCAAAAGGAAAAAAGTCTCTTGGGCTCTGTTCCCAAAGATATGCCATCCTTAATGCATGCTTATAAAGTCCAGGAAAGAGCTGCTAAAGTAGGCTTTGATTGGCCGGATATCAAGGGCGCATGGGATAAGGTTTATGAGGAATTGGAGGAATTAGATGTTGCTGTTAATAAAAAAGAGGAAATCTATGAGGAATTGGGAGATCTTTTATTCTCTATAGTCAATGTTTCTAGATTTCTTAAGATTAATCCAGAAGAAGCTTTGCTGGCTGCTATTAGAAAATTTCGTTTCAGGTTTGCATTTATTGAAAATAAAATTGGTGAAAATGGTAAGAATATAGATGACTATTGTATGGAAGAACTTGATATGTGGTGGGAAGAATCCAAGGTGATTAAGAAGAATTAGGAAAAAATTTTATTTAATTGGTATTTATTGCAGGAATTTAACCAACATACCACGAATTATGGTGAACGTGAGAAACTCATTTATTGTAGGAGGGATTCATTATGAATAAGACTGAACTCATAAGCAGTGTAGCTGAAAAATCTGAACTAACCAAGAAAGACGCAGAGAAAGCCGTTAGCGCTTTATTTGCCTCTGTAGAGGAAGCATTAGCAAGAGGGGAAAAGGTCCAATTGGTAGGATTTGGTACATTCGAAGTAAGAGACCGTAAAGCTCGTACCGGCCGTAACCCTCAAACAGGGGAAGAAATTCAAATCCCCGCTGCTAAAGTTCCAGCATTTAAAGCAGGCAAGTCATTAAAGGACGCTGTTGAAAAACTGTAAGTAGGCTAAAAAAGTCAGGTTCATTTAATGAGCCTGACTTTTTTAAAGCTTCTGTGCTTAAGCCGATGGGCTAAACAGTATGTTAGTTTTAAGCTTTTGGGTTATACTGGATGTCAGTTTTAAGCTTTTGGGTTATACTGGATGTCAGTGCTACAGTGCTACAGTAAAATCCGAGGTTAAAGATTTTACTTAGCCTTGAACCAACCTTAGTTATTTCTTTTAAACCGTGTTATCCGTGTCCCCGGAGGGGCCCGTGGTTAAATAATAGATTTTCTTGTAGCTATAGACCATAGACTATCGACTAGTTTTTTCTAGTCACTAGCCATTAGCCACTAAAAGGAGGATTCCCATGCGTTTAGATAAATTTCTTAAAGTTTCCCGAATAATAAAAAGGCGTACTTTAGCTAAAGAAGTTTGTGATGGTGGGAGGGTAAAGATTAATGGTAACGTAGCTAAAGCTAGTTCAATTATTAAACAAGAAGATATTCTAGAAATAGGCTTTGGAGAGCGCATTTCTCGATATCAAATTTTGAAGGTTGAGGAAAATGTAAGAGCTGATGCAGCCAAGGATTTGTATAAACAACTTTAATTAATTATGGGTTACTCAGGTAGAATCGTGTGAACATGGATGGCAATTTACCCTGACGTGTCAACATGCATGTCTAGCTTACTCGATGTGTCACCGTGCCATCGATTACGATAAAGGATTTTGCATAAAGGATGCATCAAAACAATTTGACTTTCATCTTATGCAACATGCAGTTTAATGCAAAAGAAGATGCATCCCGAAAATATTCATCGTTACTTTTCGGCGGCACGGTGACACGGACATGCAGTATTACTTATGAGCTATCACACGGTCATACAGTTTTACCCGTTAGTCATTCCACTGACATGCAAGCTTGCAGTATAAGTCAAAAAAATGTATATTCTGCTTCCTCTCGCTTGATACTAAATTTACTAAAGATTGAGGAGGCTTTTTATGTGTAAAAGAGTAGTTATTTTTGTAGTTATGCTCAGTTTAATTCTACTTAACGGAATCGCTTGTACCTCGCCTCAGAAAAAACCTGCTCCTCCCCAACAACAGCCAACAAAAGAAGAGCCTACGATTAGCCTATATGTTGCTGAAACAGGGAACACAAAGGAAATCAAAATGGAGTCGTATTTAGAAGGCGTAGTAGCTGCTGAAATGGATGTCAACTGGCCTCTAGAGGCATTGGCTGCGCAGGCAATTATTGCCCGGACCTTTACCTTAGAAAAGATCCAAGAGGGTGGAGTAAAAGAGCGAGGTACAGATGCTTCCACTGATATTAATGAATTTCAGGCCTATGATAGGGAACGGATTAATGACCAAGTAAAAAAAGCGGTGCAAATGACTAGGGGTGAAGTTGCAAAATATCAAGGAAAATTTATTAAGGCCTGGTTTTTTGCAGATGGGGGAGGTAAAACTTCAGCTTCAGCTGAAGAGGGACTTGGGTTTAATAGAGTACCTACACCTTATATTAAAAGTGTAGATGACCCTGGGATAAATATTACTGTTGAGGAAAATAAAAGCTGGCAGGTGTCTTTCCCCCTTAATGAGGTCCAGAATGCAATTCAACAGGTCTCTGGTAAGGCCGCAACAAATATTAGTTCAGTGTCAATTGCTGAAAAGGGACCTTCGGGAAGGGCTACAAAGATAAAAGTAGGTGATGTAGTAGTAAGCGCACCTGCTCTAAGACTAGCCTTGGGAAGTGATAAAATGAGGTCTGCTTTATTGACTGGTATTAGCATCCAAGGTGGAAACTTAGTAATCCAGGGAAAAGGATATGGACATGGGGTAGGTATGAGTCAATGGGGAGCTCGAGCTTTAGCAGAGCAAGGTAAGAGCCCTGAAGATATCGTTCGCTACTTTTTTAAGGATGTAGAGATTGTAAAAGAATATAAGTAAATTAAAGAGCCGGAAGCGTCCGGCTCTTTAATTTACGGTCGATAGTCGATAGACCATAGTCCATTGTAGTTAACATTATTGTAATGAAATACTAGCAATACGCATATATGTTAGCAAGGAGTTATTTTTAAAGGGGGGGCTCTGCATGGAGGACAAAATGGGGGAGTGTGTTTTAAGTTTAATTAATAGAGAAAAAATGCAGATTACCGGTGTAAATAATGTTGCTTCTTATGATGAAGCAGAAATAGTAATACAAACCGTTTTAGGTATTCTTGTTGTAAAAGGAGCGGGTATGCACATTACTAATCTAAATCTAGAAGACGGAAATCTTACAGTAGATGGATATATAAATAAACTTGAGTTTTCGGAGGACAAAGGAGCAAAATTACGAGATAAAAGTAAAGGTATCTTTTCTAGATTGATAAGGTAGGGTGTGTCAAAATGCAATCAATATATGATCAGCTATTTGCTTTTATAGTTACTATGGGTATCGGCTTTTTAGCCGGTATTATTTTTGATGTTTACCGTGTTTTCAGAGGGCTATGGCGACCTAGGAAATTGGGGACCTTTTTTGGAGATATTTTATTTTGGCTAGTTATGACAGTTTTGGTTTTTGCTTTATTGTTATTCGGTAACTGGGGGGAAATGCGTATTTATGTCTTTCTTGGGGTTGCTTTTGGTGCTTATCTATATGTGCATTATCTTAGCAAAAGATGTCAGAAAATATTCCGGACTATTTTTCTTTATATTATTAGAATATCAGTTATTTTGTGTCGGGTTATTTCTTGGCCATTTAGAATTGTTTATAGAATTATTCTTGTTCCTATAGGATTTGTTATTTCTGGTTTAGAAAGTGCGTTTGATTTTATGCGCAAAGGAGTTAAGAAGGTTGGACAAAAAATTACCAGAGAGCTATCAAGGATTAGAAACAAACAACCCAATGACAAGGAATAAAGTTGTTGACAAATTATACCTAAAGAGCTATAATTATAATATAAAAATGTGAAGTAAGTACAGGGTAGTAGGTGCGGTCAGTAAGGTTTGGCATGTCCGGGAGATAGGTTAAATGCGAGCTGGCAAGCTTAAGAAATGATTTGTACATATCCGAAATCTGTTACTGAAAAACGTTAATTAAGAGCTGGGGCTTCTTTAGGTTCTGCGGGACATGAAGTAGGCTACATGTTAGCATGTGGTTTAGGGTGAGTCGAGAGGCGAAACCCAGGCACTCTAACTCTACTAAATGTAGAGTTAGAGTGCCTTTTTTTCTCAAAAATGTATAGTGGGGCTTCTAGCGAAAATCAGGAGGAAATGTCGGTATGAAAAGTAGTAGAAAGTTTTTAATGGGAGTAATGTTTTTATTAGCAGTTACCTTGGTTTTATCAGGGTGTGGTCAGGATAAGGGTGATGCTCTGGTGCGGGTTCAAAAAGCAGGGGAAATTAGCTTTGCCATGAGTGGAGGTTATCCACCATTTAATTATTATGATGAAAAAAATGAATTAGTAGGTTTTGATGTAGATGTCTCCAATGAAGTGGCTAAAAGGCTGGGCGTAGAATTTAGGCCTGTTACTACTGATTGGAGCGGTATAATTGAAGGCTTGCGTTCTGGGGTATATGACGGGATATTGGGAAGTATGGCAGTAACAGATGAACGTAAAGAAAAAGTAGATTTTTCTGTACCCTATTATTATTCTGGTGCTCAGTTAGTAGTGAAGGAAAATAGTCCTTATAAAGATCCAGTTGATTTAAAAGGCAAAGTAATCGGAGTTGTTACAGGAACAACCTTTGAATCCGATGGGGAAAAACTGGAGGCAGGGGAAATAAAGCTTTATAAAGATGATAACCAGACCCTAATGGAGGTAAATAGCGGAGTAGTTGATGCCGTAATTACTGATAGGGTAGTGGGTGTCAATGCTATCAATAGTGGAAAATTCCAGATTGAGCTTCTTGGCAATCCGCTGCGCAGCGAAGATATTGCAGTGGCTTTTAGGCAAAGTGATGATTCTCTGCGAGAGGCTGTTGATAAAATTTTAAATGAAATGCATGAAGATGGAACACTAAAACAATTAAGCGAAAAGTGGTTGCAGGCAGATATTACTAAAAAATAAGCTATGAATTAGTTCGGCTGAATAAGAATCAGGTGGGGTTAAAACCCCACCTGATTCAGGTTTTCTATAAAGCATAAGTATAAGATTCCTAAGGTATTATTAAATGAGGAGTGAAAGAAATGGATTACGAATTTTCAGCCTTGGTAAAATTTTTCCCATTCTTTTTGCCGGCAGCTCTAATGACAATCAAAATAACAATTGCAGGGATTTTAATGGGGTTAATACTTGGGCTTTTAACGGCCTTTTGTCGCATTTCTAACAATAGGCTTTTAAATATTCCAGCTGGTATATATGTATATATAATTCGTGGTACGCCATTGTTACTACAATTGCTTTTTATCTACTACGGTTTAAGAGGATTGTTTGGTTTTGAAGCTTTTACTTCTGCATTTTTAGGTCTGGGTATTCATAATGGAGCATATATTTCCGAAATTTTCCGGGGCGCTATCCAGTCTATTGCTTTAGGACAAATGGAGGCAGCCCGTTCTTTAGGCATGACCTACCAAAAAGCTATGGTGCGGATTATTCTGCCCCAGGCCTTTAAAAGAGCAATACCTCCCTTGGGTAATCAGTTCATTATTGCTCTCAAGGATTCTTCCTTGGCAAGTGCAATTACTATCAATGAACTGCTTTTAAAATCACAGCAGTTATATTCAGCAAATTTCATGATGATGGAAATGCTAACCGTGGCAGCTCTATTTTATTTGCTATATACCAGCATTTTCACCTGGATGTTTAATAAGATCGAAGAAAAGCTGGCAGTTAGCGGCAGCCGTTAGGAGGAGAAAAATGATTAAGGTCAAAGGTTTGGAAAAATGGTTTGGTGATTTGCATGTTTTAAAGGAAATAGACTTGGTTGTTAATCCAAGTGAAGTAGTAGTAATTATTGGTGCTAGCGGCTCAGGGAAAAGTACCCTTCTAAGGTGTATAAATTTTTTAGAAAGATTCAAAAAGGGCATTATTGAAATTGACGATGTAGTAATTGATAATAATAATGAAAAGATGATTAATAAAATGCGGACCCATGTGGGTATGGTATTTCAGCACTTTAACCTTTTTCCTCATATGACTGTTTTGCAGAATGTAATCGAAGGCCCAACCCAGGTTAAAGGTTTGCCGAAGAAAGATGCTGTAGAAGTTGGGAGATATTATCTAGAGAAGGTAGGACTGAGCGACAAGGAAGGCTCATATCCTAGTATGCTCTCAGGTGGTCAAAAGCAAAGAGTTGCTATCGCTAGAGCTATGGCCATGGAGCCATCAGTAATTCTTTTTGATGAGCCAACATCAGCTTTAGATCCTGAACTAGTAGGTGAAGTGCTCGCAGTTATGAAAAACCTAGCTAAAGAAGGAATGACTATGGTAGTAGTAACCCATGAAATGGGTTTTGCCCGTGAAGTAGCTGATCGAGTAATTTATATGGATGATGGCAGGATAGTTGAAGAAGGCTGTCCAACTAAAATTTTCGATGATCCGCAGATGGAGAGGACCAAGGAATTCCTTTCCCAAATCTGGTAAGTATATGAGTGTTTTGTAGGGGCGGGTTTCCATGCCCGCCCGATTGTATTTAATGCTGATATTAAATATTTACCGTGTTCATCCGTATGCCCGGAGGGCCCGTGGTTAAATATTTGCCCTTTGGGGCTTTTTTTTGGTCTATTTTTGTTCTTAATAGCATATAATTTATTTGGAAAAAAGAAGGATTTTAAATAATAGAAGAGAACTAAGATAATTACTAATATTGTACTAAATTTGTCCACAAACTGTGGATAATGATGGGGATAAATTCCCAAAAAATGGTGAATATATGAAAATAGAATTAAGAGGAATGGAAAAACTAAGCTTTCGTGAAAGACAGGTAGTAACCTTGAAGGAGACCGGCCTCTCTAATGAATCTATTGCTAAGAAGTTAGGGATTAGTGCAAGTACAGTTGCTACTTTGTATAATAGAGCTCGGAATAAAGGCTATGAAGTGGTTATTATTTTACCAGGCTCTGTTTTGGGATTGATGGAGGATGATGAATAATGGCATTACCTCAGAGACAGATTCGGTCTAGTGCTGAAGGGCGGGAGCAAATAAATAAAAAAAATAAAAGAGGTTTTACACCTCGAAAGTTAAGTAAGCTAATTATATTTAGTATATTAGTCTTTATGTTATTTTCATTTTCTTCAAGTTTCTATCAGGGCTATCAATTAAAAGAGGAGATCAAGGGCTTAGAAGCTCAGTTGGCTAAAGTGCAACAAGAAAATATGAAATTACAGGAAGAATTGAAATACAATTATACCCCTGAAGCTATTGAAAAAATTGCCAGAGAAAAACTAGGTCTTATTAAACCAGGGGAAATTGTGATTATGCGGGCTAAAGAGGCACAACGATAAATTGGTGTCTTGACATTTTAAAGCCTGGGTGGATATAATCCCATATTTGACAGTTGTGAGATACAAAAACTCCGGGAAGCCTTGTAAATAGGACATTCCGGAGTTTCTTTGATTTTTAAAAACTGCGTACTTTTTTTATTTTTTTGTATCCTTAAAAATTTTTT